>Ga0265298_10004365_pt1 | contig 18102 bp, 13 predicted proteins | sample AusTroGonzalo_MG_3_FD_193486 | JGI IMG/M metagenome (GOLD analysis project Ga0265298, IMG submission 193486) | Bovine rumen microbial communities from tropical cattle in Woodstock, Queensland, Australia - Gonzalo_01 | ecosystem: Host-associated > Mammals > Digestive system > Stomach > Rumen ... | reverse complement strand
GTCTTCGATATACGTCTGTATGGCTCGTTTAAGTGGACGGGCACCAAATTGCACATCATAACCTTTCTCCGCGACAAATGCCTTAGCCTCGTCAGAGAGAATGATGGTATAGCCCATATCGCTAATACGCTTGTAAAGACCTTGCAGTTCAACATCAATAATTTGTTTGATGGCTGTGAGGTCTAACTGGTCGAAGGTGATAATCTCGTCCAGACGATTCAGGAATTCTGGCGAGAACTGCTTCGATAGTGCCTTCTGTACAATTTGGCGAGCATGCTCCTTATCTTGCTCGTTGAGCATAAGCGCTGACGAAGCCCCTGCGTTGAAACCAACCCCTCGTCCAAAGTCTTTCAGCTGGCGCGTACCTGCGTTCGACGTCATAATGATGACGGTATTGCGGAAGTCAACAAAACGTCCGTTACCATCAGTCAGTCTTCCCTCGTCAAGCACTTGCAACAATAGGTTGAATACGTTGCCGTGGGCTTTCTCGATTTCGTCGAGCAAGACGATAGAGTAGGGATGACGGCGTACACGCTCTGTCAATTGACCACCTTCCTCGTAGCCTACATATCCTGGAGGCGCACCTATCAGTCGACTGACGTTGAACGACTCTGTATATTCCGACATGTCTACACGTATGAGGGCATCAGAAGAACCAAACATAAACTCAGCCAGTTTTTTGGCGAGATATGTTTTACCCACACCCGTCGGACCAAGGAACATAAAGGCGCCAATGGGATGGTTGGGGTCTTTCAGTCCCACGCGGTTGCGCTGGATGGCCTTCACCATCTTGTCGATGGCTTTATCCTGAGCGATGACGTGTTGTTTCAGTTCTTGTGCCATACCTTTCAGGCGCACACCTTCTTCCTGGGCCATGCGTTGCACAGGGATGCCAGTCATCATCGACACCACCTCAGCCACTTCCTGTTCGGTAATGGTTGGGCGAACATCTACGTCGCCCTCCTGCCATTTCTTGTTCAGTTCCTGCAACTCACGCTCCAGCACGGTCTGACGATCACGATAGCTGGCGGCCAGTTCGAAGTTCTGATTGCCAACGGCCTCCTCCTTTTTCTTCTTTACATCCTTGATTTCTGCCTCTTTGTCAGTAATCTCGGGTGGAATATTGGCTGTACGCAGGTGTACACGTGAGCCCACCTCATCAAGTGCATCGATAGCCTTGTCAGGCATAAAACGGTCTGAGACGTAACGGTCTGTCAGTTTGACACAAGCCGCCAGAGCATCATCGGTATAGTTCACGTGGTGGAAATACTCGTAGCGTCCTCGGATGTTTTGCAATATTTCCAGCGTTTGTTCGTTCGTTGTAGGCTCCACCTGCACTTTCTGGAAACGACGTTCTAGGGCTCCGTCCTTCTCAATGCTATTGCGGTATTCGTCGAGCGTCGTGGCACCGATACACTGGATGGTACCACGTGCCAAAGCGGGTTTCAAAATGTTGGCAGCATCCATACTACCTGGCGTACTACCAGCTCCAATGAGTGTGTGAATCTCGTCGATGAAGACAATGATGTCAGGATTCTGTTCCAACTCCTTCACCAGCATCTTCATGCGTTCCTCAAACTGTCCGCGATACTTGGTACCTGCTACCACTCCCGTCATGTCGAGTGTGTAGATACGCTTATTATATAAGGTGGGAGAGCAACGATGCATAACAATCATCTCTGCCAGCCCTTCCACGATGGCACTTTTACCTACGCCAGGCTCACCGATGAGGATGGGATTGTTCTTCTTGCGACGGCCTAAAATCTCTATGACGCGTTGTATCTCGTTCTCTCGACCAATACACGGGTCGAGTTTCCCCAGAGCAGCACTCTCTGTCAAGTTTGTACCGAAATTGTCGAGGACGGGGGTCTTCGACTTTGTTTTCTGTTGCTGTTGGGTCGTAGTGGATTTACCTGTAGAAGAACCGCTGGAGGCGTTGTTGCTGCTGGCAGAGGTCTCCTCTTCTTCGTAGTCCTCTTCAGGCATACCGATACCATTAGTCACGTTATCTTTTACGCTGAATAGCGTCAATACGTCTTCGTAGTTCATGTTGTTGAATTCCAATACTTGTTTTGCGCCATTCTCTGCTTGGTCATGCAGGATAGCCAATAGCAGGTGCTGCTCGTCAACCCTTGCAGAACGCTGTAGGCGTGCCTCCAATACGGCCAGTTTCAGAATGTTGCTTGCTTTCTCGTTAAGAACCAATTCTGAGGTAGTGATGGGCATTCCCAGTTCATCCTCCCGTACGCGATTTTCCAATTCTGTCTTAATTGACAGAGGATTGATGTCCAACCGCTGGAATACGTTGAGGATGGGGCCGTCCTTGCTGCGCATTAGTCCCAGAAGCAGGTGCTCAGGACCAACGCTACGACTAGCCAGTCGGGTGGCTTCCTCACGCGAGAAGGCGAGAACGTCAGATACCTTTGATGAAAATTGGTTTGCCACTATACTATATACTATTTTACAATTTTCGAGATTGCAAACATCGTGCCAATCATTGTTTGTTGTAGTACAGGTGGGCAAGTGCGGCTACTGCTGCGCGCCAGTCTGTGTCCAACGAGAAGCGGGTCATACTTTCCTGAGAGTTGAAATAACTCAGCACCAGTTCTGTGTCTTTGTCATTGAACAATGGATTCGAATAACTGATGTCCATGAACATCTTAATCATCTTGACCTGTTGTACATTGGGTAGTTTCGTCGACTCAATAAGTTTCTCTACGTAGAAGTTGACGAAGTTGTCCATCGCGATAGCCTGCTTGTCCAGGAATGTCACGCTGGAGTCGGGCATCACCTCGCGCATCTTAATAGCCATGTAGTTCAGAGCGTCAAGCTTAAACTGACTGATTTGTTTCACTACAGGGTTAGCCTTGGGGTCATTGACGGTTGTCTTGGCTTTCTGACGCAGTTCGTTGTAGGCCTCTTGGGCCTGCATGCTGGTAGCGATGGCCAGCAATGCGAGTAATATCAGTTTCTTCATATCTGTTTCTTTAAGAATAAATGGTTCGTAATTACGTTGGGTAACTCCTCCTGATAGTGAGTCACCATGATGAGTGTCTTGCCCTTGCGCTGACAAAATGTCTCAATGACATCCTTCGTCAGTCGGCGATTCCAGAGGTCCAAGCCGTGTAGCGGCTCGTCAAGAATCAGTAGTTGGGGATCTTTCACAAAAGCACGAGCCAGCAGCACCAGACGTTGTTCACCACTGGAAAGCTGCAAGAAGGGCTTGTCTGCCAAATCTCCAATGCCAAAGATATCGAGCCACCAGCGACACTTGTCGTAGTCCTGCGGATTGGGTACGGCATACAGGCCGATAGAATCCATTAGTCCGCTTGCTACAATGCGGATAGCAGGTAGGTTGCGCTTATAGGAGCGATGCATCTCTGGCGATACGTAGCCAATATGCTTCTTGATATCCCAGATGCTCTCGCCAGAACCTCGTGGACGATCGAAGAGTGTGATGTCGCATGCATAACTCTGTGGATTGTCTGCACAGACCAATGATAACAACGTTGATTTCCCGCTGCCATTTTGTCCTGATAGCGCCCATCGTTCTCCATTCATTACTGTCCAGTCAAGGTCTCTCAGAATGGTCCGCTCTCCATAACGTATGCAGACGTTTTTCATATCTATGACACGTTGGCAGTCGTAGTCGCTATTGGTATATGGAAGCGACAGAATAGCTTCCCGTTTTTTGTCACTTAACACATGGGCAGGTACAGGTTCTTGCTTACCCATCCATTTTACCTCGCTGACAAATGAAGGTATGTCATCAGTCTTCGACATGACGAGCATGATTTCCATATCACGCTCCTCAGCCAAAAGTTTCAGTAGGTCTCTCAATTGGTCGCGCGTCTCTGCATCCAATCCGATGAACGGATTGTCCATAATGAGCAGTTTCGGGTCGGAGAACAACGTCTTTGTCAGTTGGAATTTGCGCAGTTCACCACTTGACAAGGTGATGATGTACTTGTCCAGGAATTCCTCCATGTGGAACAACTCATACAGTTTGTCACGCAGCTGACGGCGTTCTGCCGTATCCTCACCAGCAAGCAGATAGGCACGTTGTAGCAATTCCCCTACGGTAGGCGTCTCGTGGTCTATGTCGTGCTGGTTCCAACGCAACTGCAGATAGTACTGTCCGTCAACATTCACACCATAGGAGTCCGTGAAGGCTATGTAGCGCACACGATCGGAAGCCAACTGCTTGCGCAACTGGTCCACATACAGCGTCTTTCCGCTGCCGTTACGTCCTGCTATGGCGGTTATTTTTGACATGTCTTGCTAACTTTTTCTTTATTCTTAGTGATAAAGTCCTTCCATCCCTTGTAGTGTGCCTGCGATTCTGGACGGTTCATCTGCATGAAGTGACAATAGGCGGCGCCCAATGCATCAGTAGCATCCATGAATTTTGACATGGCGTCTTTGTCGAATTTCAGCATCCGTTGCAACATCCCTGCCACCTGTTCCTTTGAGGCAGCACCATTGCCCGTAATGGCCATCTTAATCTTCATGGGCGCATATTCGTGGACAGGCACGCCACGCTGGATGGCAGCAGCGATGGCTGTTCCCTGAGCGCGTCCCAGTTTTAGCGTTGTCTGCACATTCTTCTGCAAGAACGGAGCCTCAATGGCCATCTCGTCGGGCAGGTAACCCTCGATGATTCCTGTCACGCGCTCAAAGATATGGCCTAACTTCAGGTAGCCGTCACCAAACTTACGCAGGTCGATGACACCCATGGTCACCATCTCTGCCTTGTTGTTTACGACTTTGATGACGCCGTATCCCATGATGTTCGTTCCAGGGTCTATGCCCAGTATTACTTTTTCCATGATGATGGCTATTCTTTTTTATTATCTCTTGATGCTGAACATGCCCAGGCGATGTGTGTGCCCTTTTTTGTGCAGCGACTTCAGCAGATACATACCCTCTGGCAGGCGGCTAATGTTTATCTGCTGACGGTTGGTATAGGTCTGTAGCGTGCGACCTTTCAAATCGCAGACCACTAGCAGGTCTGCATCGAAGACGTTACGCTGGGGAACAGTCAACATCTTGCCGTTATTGGGCAATAGCGTGGTAACGACGACAGATGGTGCAGCCTTTTCCGCAGAACGGATGGGCAGGCTCTCGTTGCCATAACGGTCGAGCGCAGTCACGGCATAGTGCAGCACAGGCTTGTCTGCTTTGCGTCGGATGCTCAGTTGCGATGCTCTCTGACGTGTGGCGATGAGATTCTCCGGTTTGGTGATATCTACATATTCTTCCGTCGAGGCATATATATTATATAATAGGTATGGACCATCGCTGCGGTCCTGTGCTCCGCTCCACGATAGATTGTCACCTCCTGTGGTGCGCTCCACATCCAGTTGGGTGGGGGCTATAGGTGCAATGCTCTGTGCCCACGTCATGGGTGGAATGAGTGCTGGATGATTGTCCGTCTGACGCATGAAGTCATAGATGCCCTTCACATTGTCCAACAGGAATTTTGTGCGGAAATGGCAATGACCAATGCCCAGATTACGTGTGACACTCAGCTGGCGCTTCACCTCTGACAAGGGCCAGTTGCGCTCGCTGGGATGCAGCATATAGGTGCCTAGACCTGATACGATGGTGCGTCCGTAACTCTGCTCCTTCCAGTCGATGGCAAAAGGGTAGAAGTTGTTGCCAGAGAAGTACATCATCGGGTAGAGTTGGTCCATCAACCCATCGCGCAACCATCCCTGGGCGTCCTGTGCCACGCGGTTGTAGGCATCCCATCCACCTGAACGATAGCGCGACAGATTGCCATACTTACCAATAGGCGAACAACTCAACTTAACCCACGGCTTGTAGCGCTTCACACGTTGGTTGACGCTTCGGACTATTTGTGTGATGTTCTCGTGATATTTACTACCACGCCATGTTTCCGGATACCGGATATAGTCCAGATGGATGCCGTCTATATCGTAGCGTGTGGTAATTTCTTCGCAGATGTTAGCGATATAGTCAGCCGTCATGGGTGACTCAGGATTCATATATCCCTCCTCGCCAATTCGTTTTACCAGCATGGGGTGCCACTTCCGCATGGTCTTACAACCAATGGTGTTCCATTTGCCAATGGGGATGGCAACGACCCATGCATGCAGTTCCATACCACGACGATGACATTCGTCGATGGCAAATTGCAGCGGATCCCAACCTGGCGTCTTGCCTGGCACACCCGACAGACTTCCCTCCCACGGTTCCAGTTCGGAAGGGTAGGCTGTGGTCGCTCTGACACGCGTCTGAAAGAGTACGGTATTGACGTTGATGGCTTGTAACTGGTCCAGTATTCGGCATAGATCTTCCTGCTGCCGTTGTATGCCCATGCCGTCGTGAGCATAGCTCTTCGGCCAGTCCAGTCCGCCAAGGGTAGTAAGCCACACGGCACGTACCTCATATTTTGGCTGTGCCGTGACGAAAAGCGTGCAGAATAGTAAGATGATGAATAAAATCCGCTTCAATTTTCCACTTTTTGCCTGCAAAGGTACGAAATAATTCGTAATTCGTATTTCTTTTTATAAAAAAGTGTGGCGTTGCAATCGTAATTCATAATTATTTTATACTTTTGCAGGCGAAAATACTAATAAACTAAAAAATGATTACATTTTCGCTGAGCTTTGTTGCTCTTATTTTGGGTTATCTGTTCTATGGCCGCTTCGTAGCACACATGTTCGGCCCTGATGACCGTGTGACTCCCGCTGTGGCTAAGGCCGATGGATTGGACTACATTGTTCTTCCTAATTGGAAGGTGTTTATGATTCAGTTTCTGAACATTGCGGGCACAGGCCCCATCTTTGGTGCCATCATGGGTGCCAAGTTCGGACCAGTAGCCTACCTGTGGATTGTCTTCGGATGCATCTTCGCAGGTGCCACCCACGACTATCTTAGTGGTATGCTCTCCATGCGTCATGGGGGAGCTAGTCTGCCTGAATTGGTGGGTGCATATTTAGGTAAAACATCAAAGTCTATCATGTTGGTATTCACGGTGTTATTACTTATTATGGTTGGCACAGTGTTTGTCTATTCTCCAGCTGAGATATTGCATTCCATTGGTGGAGAGACCATGATGTGGGTGGGTATCATCTTCGTTTACTACATCATTGCCACCATGTTGCCTATCGACAAGATTATAGGTAAGATATATCCTCTGTTTGCCTTCTCGCTGCTCTTTATGGCAGCAGCCTTGATGATAGTATTGTTTGTCAAAATGCCACACCTGCCGGAATTATGGACGAACTTCTACAATATGGGTAAGGAGGCACAACCTGAGAAGTGGACCGATGCCATCTTCCCAGCCCTCTTCATCACCATTGCCTGTGGTGCTATCTCTGGCTTCCATGCTACGCAGAGCCCCTTGATGGCACGTTGTGTGAAGAGCGAGAAGATGGGACGCCCCATTTTCTATGGCGCCATGATTACTGAAGGTATGGTGGCACTCATCTGGGCTACCGTTTCCATGTGGTTCTTCTATGGTGACCCCACACCAGGCTACGAGCTGATTAGTGGTGCCGAGAAGGGCTTCTATACCTCTGCTCCTGCTGTTGTCAACCTTGTATGTAACGACTGGCTGGGTGTTGCTGGAGCAGTTCTCGCCATGCTGGGTGTCGTTGCTGCTCCTATTACCAGTGGTGATACGGCGTTTCGCTCTGGTCGATTGATTGTTTCTGAGTGGCTGAAGATGGACCAGCGCCCCATTGCCAAGCGCCTGGTTATCTGTATCCCGATGTTTGGCGTGTCGATAGCCATGCTCATTTGGCAGATACAGAATCCTGATGGCTTCAATACCATCTGGCAGTATTTCGGCTGGAGCAATCAGGCGTTGTCAGTCTTCACGTTGTGGACGGTGACGGTCTATCTGGTACGCAACAACAAGTGCTACTGGGTAACGCTCATCCCAGCCTTGTTTATGACTACAGTCTGCTCTACCTTCCTCTTCGTGTCGAAGCAAGCCTTCGGACTGCCTTCTGAGGTGGCTTATCCTATGGGTATTGCCTGCTTCTTGATAGCCTGCGTATGGTTCGTTCTGTGGTACAGAAAGGAAGCAATTCGTAATTCGTAATTCATTATTTGTCATTAAAAGAAATAGTAGCATATGTTAAGTATTGATTTCTATAGGCCAAACTACGACATGGATGTCAAGGAGTTGGTTGACAGACTCATTGATCTGTCGTTTGCAGAAGATATCGGTGATGGTGACCATACCACCTTGTGTTGCATTCCTGAGGACGCGATGGGTAAGTCACATCTGCTCATCAAGGAGGACGGTATCCTGGCAGGTGTAGAGGTTGCCAAAGAGGTATTCCACCGCTTCGACCCAGAGATGAAGGTCGAGGTACTGATGCAGGACGGTTCGCGTGTCAAGAAGGGTGATATTGCCATGATTGTGACTGGTAAGACTCGTTCGCTGTTGCAGACAGAGCGTTTGATGCTGAACATCATGCAGCGCATGAGTGGTATTGCCACGATGACCGACAAGTACGTTCAGCACCTGAAGGGCACAAAGACACGTGTTCTCGATACCCGCAAGACCACTCCTGGCATGCGCATGCTGGAGAAGCAGGCTGTAAAGATTGGAGGTGGTTGCAACCACCGCATCGGACTCTTCGATATGATTCTACTGAAGGACAATCATGTCGATTTCGCTGGTGGTATTGTCAATGCCATTGAGCGTTGCCATAAGTATTTGGATGAGAAAGGTCTGGATCTGAAGATTGAGATTGAGGTGCGCTCGTTCGACGAACTTCAGCAGGTGTTGGATCATGGTGGTGTGGACCGTATCATGCTCGACAATTTCTCTGTGTCTGATACGAAGAAGGCTGTCGACATCATCGCAGGTCGTTACGAGACAGAATCCTCTGGTGGTATCACGTTTGATACCATCCGCGACTATGCTGAGCAGGGTGTCGACTTCATCAGCGTGGGTGCCTTGACCCATAGTGTGAAGGGACTTGATATGTCATTTAAAGCATGCTAAGACTCTCATTTCTTGCATGCTGTGTGTTCTTGCTGACAGGCTGTGGTTCTGATGAATCTGAGCCTGTCGGCATTCATGATGTCACTTATGAAAGTCCTGTTGACTACGACATCACGTTAGCGGGCAACTTTGGTGAACCTCGTCCGTTCCATTTCCATGGAGGCATCGATGTCAAGACAGGCAATGTAGAGGGTAAGGATATTTTCTCCATTGCCGATGGTTATGTCTCGCGTCTGACCATCAACATGTTTGGTTTTGGCAATGCCATCTATGTCAGTCACCCTGATGGAAAGACCAGTGTCTATTGTCATTTGAAACGCTTTGCCGACCAGTACGAAGACCTGTTGCAGCGTACGGGTAAGGATACATTGTCGATGACGTTCCCAGCAGATAAATTCCCTGTTAAGGCTGGCGACCATATTGCCATCAGTGGCAATACAGGCCACTCCACAGGTCCTCATCTGCATCTGGAACTGCACGAGACTGACACGTGGGTTTTACGAGACCCTATGATGAAGTTGGCTAGCATCATTGCTGATACGGTGGCTCCGCAGGCACATTCCTTTATGGCTTATCCCATGGATGGCGAGGGTGTTTTCAATGGCGGATTCACCAAACAGACCATTGGCTTTGGGGCTCCTGATACGAAGGTTCAACACTCCGAATTCACCCTCCAGCGCGAACTGACAGCGTGGGGAAGGGTAGGCTTTGCACTTTGGGCTGACGACTACTCTGAAGCAACTTATAATCACTATGGTATTCGTTACACCCGTCTGCTGGTCGATGGCAAGGAGGTGTTCCGCTCTGATGTTGATAGCATTCCCATTTCTTGTCAGTTGGAGGTCAACCTCTGGGGCGACTACGACCATTGGCGTCGCAATCGTGTGTGGTACATGAAATCGTTTCGTGAGCCTGGCATGCGACTACCCATTCTGCATACCAATTTCGAGCAGGGCATTGTCTGTTTCTCTGAAGAGCGCCCCTACCACATGACCTATATTTTAAGAGACTATCAGGGCAACGAGTCGCGCTATCATTTCATTGTTCGTGGTGAACGCTTCCAAGGCATCACACCCCGTCCTCGTCGTACATTGCTCAACGATTATCTGCTCTATCGTCAGATAACGTGGCCTTTGCATACTCCACGAAAAATGAGGTAGTTAGATGTAAAACTCGGAGGAATCGACAAGACCGGCACGAAGGGCATATTTGATGACTTCGTGGGCGGTATTGATGCCCAGTTTACGGAAAATGTTCTTGCGGTGGGTCGTAATGGTATGGACGCTGGCAAATCGTTCAACAGCAATCTCTTTGGTGGTTTTGCCTTGGGCAATGGCACGTACAATCTCCGTCTCAGTTTCCGTCAGGATGCTGGGACGTTCTTCTTCTGTCTGCTGCTGGCTGATGATAACCTCCAAAGCACGTTGACTGATATATCGCTGGTGATTGCCAACAGCCCTCACGGCTTCGCGGACTTCCTGTAATGGACCGTCTTTGAAGACAATGCTGAACTGGTGGGAAGCATAGACCACACGACGCAAGAACTGAGGTGTCAGCTCGTCGCTGATGAGTATCCAGTCAGACAATGAGAAACGCTCAGCGACAATCATGAGCTGGTCTTCGTCAGAGAAGTCGAACAACGTGTAGTCGAGTAGCACAACGGCTGCCTCATGCTCCTTGAGCAAGGCTACCAACGAGGCCTTGTCGGAGGCGCGATACACGTTTGCTTCCTTGTCCTGTCGGAGAAGACTCTCCAGGGCGAAACGTGTCAGTTCCTGATTGTCTGCTAAGATAAAGTTTCTCATATCTGCTGCAAAGTTACGAATTATTCGTGTAATTCGTGTAATTCGTGTTCTTTTTTTAAATCTTGTCGAGTGCCTGTGACAAATCTGCAATGATGTCATCGATATGCTCGGTACCGATGCTCAGGCGAACGGTAGCAGGCGTGATGTGCTGCTCTTTCAGTTCCTCGGGCGAGAGCTGTGAGTGCGTGGTGGTGTAGGGGTGAATCACCAGACTCTTCACGTCAGCGACGTTAGCCAGCAGCGAGAAGATCTGCAGGGCATCGATGAATTTCCAGGCCTCTTCCTGTCCACCCTTGATTTCGAAGGTGAAGATGCTGGCACCACCGTTGGGGAAGTACTTCTTGTACAGCGCGTGGTCGTGATGGCTTGCGAGGGCAGGGTGGTTCACCTTGGCCACCTTCGGATGGTTGGCGAGGAAATCGACCACCTTCAGCGCGTTCTCTACATGACGCTCTACGCGCAGGCTCAGCGTCTCAACACCTTGCAAGAGGATAAAGGCGTTGAATGGAGAGATGGCAGCACCAGTATCACGCAGGATGACGGCACGGATGCGAGTGACATAAGCGGCAGCACCTACAGCGTCAGCGAATACGATACCATGATACGAGGGATCGGGCTTAGAGAGTGTGGGGAACTTCTCGTTCTGTTTCCAGTCGAACTTACCACCATCGACGATGACACCACCAAGACTGCTTCCATGACCACCCAGGAACTTCGTAGCAGAGTGTACCACGATGTCAGCACCATGCTCCAGCGGACGGATGAGATAAGGAGTGCCAAACGTGTTGTCTACGATAAACGGAATGCCGTGCTTGTGAGCCACTGCAGCCACACCCTCGAGGTCGAGCACATCGCTGTTGGGGTTGCCGAAGGTCTCGGCATATACTACTTTTGTGTTGGGCTTGATGGCGGCTTCCAGCGCCTCGAGGTCGTTCACGTTAATAATCGTATTGCTGATACCCTGCGTAGCCAGCGTGTGAGTAATGAGGTTGTAGGAACCACCATAGAGGTTGTCGGCTGCTACGATGTGATCACCATTCTGCACGATGTTCTGCAGGGCGTAAGTGATAGCAGCGGCACCAGAGGCCACAGCCAGACCAGCCACACCACCTTCAAGGGCTGCGACGCGGTCCTCGAACACACCCTGTGTAGAGTTGGTCAGACGACCATAGATATTACCTGCATCACGCAGACCGAAGCGGTCGGCAGCATGCTGAGAGTTATGGAACACATACGACGTAGTCTGATAGATGGGCACGGCGCGAGCGTCAGTTGCGGGGTCAGCCTGTTCTTGGCCTACATGGAGTTGAAGGGTCTCAAACTTGTAATTGTTCTTGCTCATAATCTTATCCTTTCTTTTTATTTAATGTTTAATGTTTAATTTTTAATGTTTCTGTTTCTTGTTTCTGGGTGCAAAGGTACTATACTTGGAAATTTCCACCAAATTTCTTGCATAATTCAGAAAATATCCCTAATTTTGCAGTCGAAAAAGAAAATCTTTTCAGAAAGAGACTATTCAACCGCCTCTAACAGAATTAAATTCTAAAAACATATATGAAATACGCTATTACCTGGATTCTCGCCCTTGCTGCCATAGCCTGTGGACTGCTCGTTTATGAGAGTGATTTGCTATGGAAAGTGCAAGAGTTGAACCTATTTATGAACACCCCGCTCTTCTTCCGACAGCAGATGGTTGTGCCTGCAGGCATACTGACCTACGTGGGTACGTGGCTGACTCAATTGTTCTACTACCCGTGGTTGGGTGTGACCGTGCTGTGTGGTTGGTGGTTGTTGCTGTTGTGGTTGCTGAAACGCACCTTCGCTGTTGCTGCCCGTTGGACGGCGCTGTTGCTGATACCTGTGGCCCTGCTTCTGCTGACAGACGTTGACATGGGCTATTGGATATACATGCTGAAACTGCGTGGTCAGTTCTTCTTGACCACCATCGCAACGGTATCGGTAGTGGCTCTGTTATGGGGTTTCCGTTCTATGCCCGAAAAATACGGGTTGCGTACCATCTGGTTGGTATTAACCAGTGTGGTGGGCTATCCGCTGCTGGGCATCTATGGTCTGGCAGCCACCATGCTGATGGGTATCTGGTCGTGGCGACTGATGCCTCGCAGTCGTGCTGCCATCCATACTGTGATAGCCGTGCTCATGGCGATAGCCATTCCTCTGTTCTGCTACCGTTATGTGTACCACGAGACCAATCTGGCGAATATCTACTATGCAGGACTTCCCGTTTTCTTCATCACGGAGGAATACCCCTGGTATTATACACCTTATTATATATTGGCACTCTTCATGCTAGTGATGACCTGCCTGCCAATAAGCATCAGTCATCAGCCGTCAGCCTTCAAGAAAGCTTGGCTGCCATGGGGCGTACAGGCTGTGACGCTAGCCATTGTGGCGTGGGGTGTCGTTCATTTCTGGTACAAGGATGAGAACTTCCATCATGAGGTGAAGATGATGCACCTGATAGACCAGACCGATTGGGAAGGGGTGCTTCAAGAGGCTGCTCGACAGAACGACGAGCCCACACGTGCCATTGTGATGATGCGCAATCTGGCTTTGTCGCGTCTTGGTCGCCAGGGTGACTTGATGTATGAATACCGCAATGGTTCGAAAGCCTACGATGCGCCCTTCGGTATGCGTCAGATGTTGGTGAACGGTCCGCTCGTCTATTACCAATACGGACTGCTCAACAGTTGTAGTCGTTTGAGTACGGAGATGGGTGTGGAGTTTGGCTGGCGCGCTGAGTACATCAAACTCTTGGCACGTTGTGCTGTGCTGAACAACGAGAAGGAAGTGGCACGAAAGTATATCAACATACTGAAGAAGACGATGTTCTTCGACGAATGGGCTGAAAAGACAGAGCAGCTGTTAGACAATCCTAAGCTCATTGCTCAGGACAAGGAAATGGAACCCATTACCCACATGCTCCACTATACGGACGAGTTGAATAGTGACAATGGTTACGTGGAGCGTTATGTGATGAGACAGTTGGCCAATTACAGCTACTCCAAAGACCCCATTTTCCAGGAGCAGTCGTTGCTGGCGTCGCTGTGGCTCAGAGAGCCCAACCCCTTCTGGTACCATTTCAATGTCTTCATCCGTCTGCACCCCAATGGTCCTATTCCTGTGGCTTATCAGGAGGCCGCTTACCTCTATGGTAAGTTGGAGGAACGCCCTGATCTCGACAAGATGCCGTTCAGCCAAGGTGTGAAGGATAGTTTCGACAAGTTCTTCCAGTTCTTTGGTCAATACGAAGGTGTGGACGCTGCAGAAGTTCGCCAACAGACAGGACTGCCCTACAGCAACACCTTCTATTATAATTATTACATCATGGCAAACCTTCCAGAATATTAAACGATATGAAAAAAATCACATCATACATCATCCATCATCCATCTTCCATCTTACTTCTTACATCCGCCATCCTGCTGGTGGCCTGTGGCCCGTCAGTTCCTACGAATTATACACAGTCGGACAAGTTGCCAGCCATCTATCCTGACTATGCGCAGGTGACGATACCTGTGAATATGGCGCCCTTGAGTTTTGAATACGACGGGGAGGTCGACGAGATGGTGGCCCGCTATGCTGTTGGCGACGACGACATCGTGTGCAACGGACAACCCGATATCGACAAGTGGCACGCATTGGCTGAGAAAGCCAAGGGCAAGTCCATCACCGTTGATGTCTATACTCGCAAGGATGATCAGTGGACACGCTTCAAACCCTTCGAAATCTTTGTGTCGCCAGACTCCATCGACCCCTATATCAGCTACCGTCTGATAGCACCTTCGTTTATCTCCTACGAGGCGCTGACCATCAACCAGCGCTGCTTGGAGAACTACGACGAGAGTGTCATCTACGACAATATCCTCTGTGGTTTTGAGAAAGATGGCCAGTGCATCAACTGTCACCACTACCAGCAGTATAATCCCAACCGCATGCAGTTCCATGCCCGTCAGAATCTGGGTGGTACGGTTGTTGCCTATGACGGTAAACTGAAGAAGGTGAACATGCGCAACGACTCCATCCTCTCTGCTGGTGTCTATCCTGCCTGGCACCCCTGGCTGAACCTCATCGTCTATGCTACCGACAAGACCAGTCAGAACTTCCATACCGTTGATGCCAACAAGGTGGAGGTGTGCGACGAGGAGAGCGATATCATTGTCTATGATGTGGAGACTGACGAGGTGACGAATCTGGAGAATAGCGATACGGAGTTTGAGGTGTTCCCTGCCTGGGCTCCCGATGGCAAGATGCTCTATTACTGCAGTGCCCACTTTGAGCGTCAGGACACCACGGGCAGAAAGAGTTCTGAGGTGTATAAGCGTTACAAAGAGGTGAAGTACAGTATCTATCGCAAGTCCTTCGACCCTGAGACACGTCAGTTTGGTCCTCGCGAAATGGTGTTCGATGCTGCTGCCATTGACAGTAGTGCCACATGGCCACGCATCTCGCCAGACGGACGCTATCTCTTGTTCACCATGGGGCACTATGGCTATTTCCACATCTGGCACCACGATGCCGACCTGTGGCTGATGGATCTGACGAATGGTTCGGTACGTCCCTTCACAGAGGTCAACAGTCCCGATACGGAGAGTTATCACTCGTGGTCCAGCAATGGCAGGTGGATCATCATCAGCAGTCGTCGAAACGATGGCACCTTCACACGTCCCTTCATTGCCCATGTCGATAAGGACGGCCATGCCACCAAACCCTTCGAACTGCCTTGCGAAGATCCCAACTATCATCGTGAGTTCCTGCGCAGTTACAACATTCCTGAATTCATGAAAGGCCCTGTCACCATCACTCCGCAGACCTTTGCCGATGTCTTCAAGGGCAATGCCGTTAATGTCAAGTACAAATCATCTTATTCCCCACAACAATGACGAAATTAGACGATGTAGATCTGCAGATACTGAAAACCCTGCAGAAGAACGCCAAACTCACTACCAAGGAGTTGGCAGATGCTGTCCATCTGACGCCCACACCTGTCTTTGAACGCCAGAAGCGGTTGGAGAAGAGGGGCTTCATCAAGAAGTATGTGGCTATCCTCGACGCAGAGAAGTTGGACATGGGCTTGCAGGTGTACTGTAAGGTGAAGTTGAAGCAGATCAACCACGAGATAGCCGATGCCTTTGTGCGTCGTATTCAGCGCATACCGGAGGTGACGGAGTGCTATAACACGTCGGGTGCCTATGACTATCTGTTAAAGGTACGTGCTCGCGACATGAAGCAGTATCAGGAGTTCGTGCTCAACAAACTCGGTGAGATAGAGAGTCTGGCATCCATTGAGAGCACCTTCGTCATGAGTGAGGTGAAGCAGAGTTACGGCATCAATATCTGATTTTTTTATCGGCGCAGTTCCCAGAAGGTAACAGCCGCTGCTGCAGCAACGTTCAGCGAGTCAACGCCATGGGCCATCGGAATCTTGACGGTATAGTCGGCTTCCGTGATAGTCTTCTGTGGCAGTCCGTCACCCTCTGTTCCCATAATGACGGCCAGGCGCTGTTCTGCTTTCAACTGTGGGTCGTCCAGCGAGATGCTGTTGTCGCTTAAGGCCATTGCTGCCGTTTTGAAACCATAGTCATGGAGCATCGCAGCAGTGTCTATCCACGTCCAGGGAACAAGAAACACGCTACCCATCGACACACGGACGGCACGACGGTTCAAGGGGTCGCAGGTGTCGCGTGTCAGCAGTACGGCATCAATGCCTAAAGCTGCTGCCGAACGGAAGATGGCACCAATATTCGTGGTGTCTGTCACAGCCTCGATGACCACTACGCGACGAGCCTCTTTCAGCACGTCAGCAATTGCAGGAAACGCTTTGCGACGCATGGCACACAATACGCCACGTGTCAGGGTATAGCCTGTCAGTTTGGCCAACAGTTCGCGGCTGCCTGTATAGATAGGTATTTCGCCAACGCGCGCCACGATGTCTGCTGCATCACCCGTAATATGCTTCTGTTCGCAGAGTAGGGCAGTGGGCTCCCAACCGGCATCCAGCGCCACACGTATGACCTTCGGACTTTCGGCAATAAACAGTCCCTTCTCGGGTTCCAGTTCCATGCGCAACTGTGCCTCGGTGAGTGTGCTAAAGACCTCTAAGCCTTCTTGTTGTAGTGACGAAATCTCGATGATATTCATTTAAATAGTAAGAAATTGCGTTTTTTATTTTGTATTTTGCCAAGATATTTGTACCTTTGCACCCGAATTTTGCAATTCGGCTGCGAGGATGGGCTGCACCTCGGCAAAGAACGAGTTCTCTGCACTCGGTTTGCACCATCCTTGTCACCCTTTAGGTCTGGTAGCTCAGCTGGATAGAGCAACAGCCTTCTAAGCTGTGGGTCTCGGGTTCGAATCCCGACCGGATCACGAAGCGGTCATCATGGCCGCTTTTTTTATTTCATACCCTTCATGCTGAGCGAGATGCGCTGGCGACGCAAATCGACACCAATCACGCGGACACGTACGTGCTGATGTAGGCGAACCACCTGGGTGGGGTCGCTGACATACTTGTCTGCCAGCTGCGACACGTGTACCAGTCCGTCTTGGTGTACGCCAATATCCACAAAGGCTCCGAAGTTGGTGATATTCGTCACGATACCTGGCAGTTCCATACCTTCGTGCAGGTCGTCAATGGTCTGTACGCTACTGTCAAACTCAAACTCCTCGATCTGCTCACGGGGGTCACGACCAGGCTTCTCCAACTCCTTCATAATGTCTGTCAGCGTGGGCAGACCGACCTCTTCCGTGACGTAGCGTTTGATGTCTATCTGCGAACGCTTGGAGGCATCGCTTATCAGGTCGCTAACGCTGCAATGCTGGTCTTTCGCCATCTGTTCTACCACATGGTAACTCTCTGGGTGTACAGCCGAGTTGTCGAGCGGATTCTTGGCATCAGGGATGCGCAGGAAACCAGCACATTGCTGATAGGCAGCAGGGCCTAGTCGGGGCACCTTCTTCAACTGTGCACGACTGGTAAAGGCTCCGTTCTCCTTCCTGTAGTCCACGATGTTCTGCGCCAGCACAGGGCCCAATCCACTGACGTAGGTCAGCAGGTGTTGTGAGGCTGTGTTCAGGTTGACACCCACCAGGTTGACGCAACTCTCGACGGTCTGGTCCAGCGAGTGCTTCAACTGCGTCTGGTCCACGTCGTGCTGATACTGTCCCACACCAATGCTCTTGGGGTCTATCTTCACCAGTTCAGCCAGCGGGTCCATCAGTCGGCGACCAATGCTGACAGCACCTCTCACCGTCACGTCCTCGTCAGGGAATTCGTCGCGGGCCACC
>Ga0265298_10004364_pt1 | contig 18105 bp, 12 predicted proteins | sample AusTroGonzalo_MG_3_FD_193486 | JGI IMG/M metagenome (GOLD analysis project Ga0265298, IMG submission 193486) | Bovine rumen microbial communities from tropical cattle in Woodstock, Queensland, Australia - Gonzalo_01 | ecosystem: Host-associated > Mammals > Digestive system > Stomach > Rumen ... | reverse complement strand
GTTACGGGGAATCTTGCCGTTGTAGTGCGCCCTTAGTACAACGCCCTTTAGCCACATGCATCTTTGCCAGATAGTGCCGTTAGCCAGACCTCGGTCTGTACTGAGATAGGCGGCGAAGTCCTTGATAAACTCAGGCGTCAGTTCCAGCATTGACATGTCAGTGCGACGATAGTGCGACTGGATGAACTCTGCCACATCCTTACGCGAACGCTCCATAGCCCAAAGCGTGCTTGCAGCCCTGTCCTTACCCACACGTTTCTTCTGGTTGGCAATGTCCTTATCAAATGCACTCAGCAGCGTTTCGTACTCGCTGCCGAAACCCTGATAGGAGTTGCGCACCATCTCTGCCGTCACGAAAGCCTCTCGGTCTGACAGGTGCTGATAGTGCTTGATGATCTGAGCCTTGATGTTATCCAGTTCGCGGTTGATCTGCAATGCCTCCTTGCTACGGCCTTTGGCACAATTGCCCTTTACATCCCACAAATCAAGCGGAATCGTCTTCTTACAACTAAACTGGCTCTGGGTGCCGTTAATCGTAACCCTGCCCATAACTGGCACCACACCGTTCTTCCCTTTACTCTTGTTCACATAGAACAGAATGTTGAAAGTACTTCTCATGTTTCTTACTCCTTTTTTAATTTTGGCTGCAAAACTACTATTTATTTTGGCATCCATCGTTATGCAAAATGTAGCAGTTTGCGGAATAAAAAACTTGCTTTGAAAGGATGGTGTAAAGTGCGCCATTCTGCCCCGATTTGCGTTGTCAATAAAGGAAGATTAACCCGCCTCAGAACCCATCTTTTGGGTTACGATTTGGCAACCTAACTCCTTCACCAATCCTCCCCAATTTGCTTTTTGCCCCAAATTGTACTTCTTCATTCTTCCCCGTCTTGCCTTTATTTCAGGCTGAATTGCGTTAATCTTCCAAAATCGCTTCGCTTTTACAAGCTTTTTTCTTAACTTTGCAGCGTTATACCCCAAAAAAAGAATAGAAACTATAAAGATAACGACAATGAAAAAGATTCTAGTAATGGTTGTAGCCACCATGATGGCTACCGCAAACGCAATGGCACAGCATGAAGAGGGCGAAAATACCATCCAACCCCGTATCGGCCTCACCCTCAGTACTCTTAGCAACATGGACAATGCCAAGATGAAAGTAAACCTAGCCTACGGTGTGGAGTTCGAACACTTCATCAACGATCAATTCAGCGTGGCGGGCGGACTCCTCTTTACTGACCAGGGCGCAAAATTAGACTATTCCGAATTTGAGTACACGCTGAATATCTATTATGCCGCCTTCCCTCTGACGGCCAACTACTATGTGCTACCTGGCCTGGCCCTCAAGGCCGGCCTGCAGCCAGCCTATAGGGTCAAGACCCAGATGAAGGAAGGTGATACGAAGATCGACCTCGATAGAGCCCTTGAATTGCTTTTAGACGACGATGATGTCAAGATGAACAAGTTCGAACTTTCCATTCCCGTCGGTCTTTCTTACGAGTATAACGGCATCACGCTCGATGCCCGCTACAACTTTGGCGTCACCAAGGCGTTCTCTGGCCTCGACGATACAGTCCGCAACCAATTCGTCACCATCACCTTAGGCTATAAATTCTAAGACGATGTAGTCCTGAATACTGGCTTTTATAGTCTCATTCCGACAATAGCACGGGCGCGCCATTTGTTCTGGTTTACCGTCACATCATTGTCGAAGAAGGAATTGCTCATCGTAAGCGTGGCACCAGCGAAGTATCGGGGCGAGAAATTGTAGACGACTGCGGCCCGTTCGTTGAAGATCATACCGAAACTAAAGTGTTGAGCATCCCTGCGCTCGCCATTCACGGTCATGTGGTTGTGATTGTAGATGACGAAGGTGGGTAGCATGGAGAAGTGGAGCAGCCACTTCTTACCAAGCACCCAGTTGTAGCCGTAGCCACCACCAATGCCGAGAAGCCCGATGTGTATTTTGACATCGGGAGCATTGGGATTCCGCTCTTTGAGTTCGTCGGTGGTCTCAATGCTGCCGCCCTGGTAACTGATACCTGCAAACCATGAGCCAGCCGAACGACGCTGGATGTAGCTCTGGGTAAAGGCTGCGGGATAGGAAAAGTGACGGTGGTTAAAGATGTAGTAGCCTGCGAGATTGGCCATCTTCATCTTGACGTCGCCCTCCTCCAGATGCCCCATGGCATCACCTCTTTCTGTATCGCCTGCCAACGTCGTGGAACGATGGTAGCTGGCATCCAGACTCAGACGGCTGCTATAGTAAGCAAAATTGAACTCATAGTCCTTGTAGGCACCTTTCATCTTGGCTGGGTTGATAGCCAAGGATGCCGAGATTCCCCGATACGAGGCTCCGATGCTCACGGTGGTCTTAAACTTGGTGTTCAGGTCGGCCTTGGAACTGATGCCGTCCTTATCACCCTTCACGTGGAAATCGTCGCCCGACTGGTTCATTCTCACATTCAGCGTCAGTCGTCCTTCAGGCCTTACGACATAGTTCGTGTCATAAGATGTCTTATAATATCTGGCCGTGAGCGCACTGTCGATCTTCGCTCTCACCTGTTGGTCGTGACTCTGGGAATAGGTCTCACTTGAGAAGGTGAGAAGGACAGCTGCAAATATCCAATAAGATACGTATTTCATTCTTTCGTGGTTTCGCGTTGGTTTCGCCTTCGATTGTCGCGACTTGGTCATTCAAACGAGTTTGATGACTCTCGCTGCTCCAATCGTTGTGTAAGGTTCTCTGTGAATGTTTGGTTTATCTTTTCGCTACGTTTTCGGAGGCGTGGTGAGAAGGCAATGCCGAAGATGATGGCGATGACGATGAAGATGCTGGGCGTGTAGCCCCAGTGAATGGTGTGCCCAAGAATGTAGCTGACGAATGCAGCTGCGATGAACAGTCTCAGAAACTGCAGGGCGACGAGTTTGGCTTGGCTGAAGCGGTTGTCGCTCCAGAGAGCACGGGTGTTGTCGCTGTCACCCTGTCGCATGAGCATCCACAGGAAGGGTGCAACGATACTAAGGGTAATGAACGCGGTGACAATGCCGTCCCAGGGGGCAGGCATGAGGCTGGAGATAAAAGGTTTGCCAAAATAAAGCATAAGCGCAATAATGGCCATACAGAGGACGCTGTGAATACCGACGGTCACTGCGACGCTCTTCAGATGGGATTTCCAACGACTCTGCTGCTCACCGCTCTCGGGCGTTTCATCGTTAGAGGATTCGGCGTAGTCCTGTAGCTTGCTGCGCCACCGTTGGGGCATCAGGCGCTCCACCACTGCGTAGGCAGGTTCAGCCAGACGAATCATATAAGGCGTGGTAAATGTCGTGAAGACGGATACGGCCACAACGATAGGATATAGGAAATCACTGGTAACATGCAGCGATGTGCCGAGGGTGGCGAGGATAAACGCAAACTCGCCAATCTGCGTCAGCGAAAACGAGCACTGCATAGCGGTCTTCAGCGGCTGTCCTGCCAAGAGGAATCCGCCCGTGCTCAATATGGTCTGACCCAGCATGATGGCAACGACGATACAGAGGATGGGCACGATATACTCAGCGATGAGTGCCACATCGACCATCATACCGACGGACACGAAGAAGATGGCGCCAAAGAGATCCTTCACGGGACTGACCAAGTGCTCAATCTGTTCCCTTTCAACGGTCTCGGCCAGTATACTGCCCATGATGAAAGCACCGAATGCGGCTGAGAAGCCCACAGCAGAGGCTATCACCACCATACCGAAACAGAGGGCAAGTGCCGTGATGAGCAGTGTCTCGTTACTCATCAGCGACTTTACCTTACGCAGGAACAGCGGAATGAGATAGATGCCCACGACAAACCAGAGGACGAGGAAGAACGCGAGCTTCAGGATGGACATCAACATTTGTGAGCCCTCGAACTCCTTGCTGACGGCCAGCGTAGAGAGCATCACCATGAGCACGATGGCCAGGATATCTTCAATGATGAGTACACTGAGCACGAGGCCGGCAAAACGCTTCTGCCGCAGTCCCATGTCGTCGAAGGCCTTGAAGATGATGGTGGTCGACGACATAGCCAGCATACCGCCTAAGTAGATGCAGTCCATCTGGCTCCACCCGAAAAGCTGACCCGTGGACATGCCGACGAGCATCATGCCCGCGATGACGGCACAGGCCGCGATAATCGGTGCGGCACCCATGCGCAGGATCTTGCGGAACGAGAACTCCAAACCCAGTGAAAAAAGCAGGAAGATAACGCCAATCTCACTCCAGATGTGTATGCCGTGTAGGTCGGTGACACTGGGCATGTACGACATATTGGGCGAGGCGAGAAAGCCTGCTACAATATATCCCAGCACTACGGGCTGCTTCAGTCGTTTGAAGAGTAGCGTCATGGCACCTGCACAGATCAGTATGAGCGCAAGGTCGGCTATTAAAGGTTCCAGTTCTGACATAATCTATATTACTATTTCTTCCGTTACATCCGCTTGATGAAATCAACCAGATATTTGCGCCAGTTCTCCCACGAATGGTCTCCATCGGATTCCACAAAGGTATAGGGATAACCATACTTATCGAGTGTGGCCCGGTATTCTTTGTTCATTTTCTTCAGAAAGTCATCGCGCCCGATGGCTATGTAATATAGTCTCGGAGCGTGTTCGAACTGTCGTTGAAGCTTATCCTCCAGATGATTGTAAATGTCGATGTCCCCCATCCTGTCTGAGAGTGAGATGGGGCGTGCCACCTTATCCCTCATAAGTGCCATCACGTTACGGAAACGCTGGATGTTATGATTGAAGCGCTCCATCTTGTAGATGTTGCCGATATTCAGCATGTTGGAGGTCTGGGCAGAGAAAAGCCCTACGCAGTCGAACATATCTGGATTGTTGAGCGCAATAAATAGTGTATGCAGTCCTCCCATCGACAGTCCGGCAATGGCACGGTGCTGTTTGTCAGCCTTTACGCGGTAGTGTTTCTCGGTGTATTTGACTATCTCATGAACAAACAGCTTCTCGTATTTGCCAAACCATGAGCTGATGTTATTACCCGTCGGTTCCTTACTCATGTAGGGACTTTCGCCGGGGGCTGCATCCAACTCAATATTACCGTTAGGCATAACGACTATCATTGGTTGGATACTGTCTTGGTGAATCAGGTTGTCGAGAATCTGACAGGCCCGGCCATAGTCGGTCCATGAAGTCTCATCACCCCCCGATCCGTGGAGCAGATAGAGCACGGGATAAGTGTCCTCGCCCTCGCTGTCATAGCCTGGAGGCGTATATACAAACATCCGTCGCTGGGACATGCCGTTCAATGTGGACGGGTACCACACCTTGTCAATCTTACCGTGGGGAACACCCTTGTCCAGATAGTAGTCGGCCACGTCGCCTTCCACGAAGAAGAAGTTCAGTTTCAAGTCGATGTCACGAGTCACGCGGCTATTCTCCGGGTCGAGCATCTGCTTACCATTCACCAGATAATAATAGGTATACATCTCTGAAGGCAATGAAGCGGTATGGTAAGTGAAGGTGTCGCCTTGACGCTCCATCTTGTATTTCTTTTCCGACAAGACCAGTACCATCTTCTTGGCTCCTGGTGCCTTCACCGTAAAGGTCACCGAGTGGTCGGCATTGACAACTGGCTGCTGTGCCCAGACTGTCAGCGATAGCCCACAAGCTAATAGCCAACAGCAAAAGGCCCGCTCGACCCGAAGGGGCGCTTGCGCAGCCCGTCGGCGCATGAACAGTTTAGAAAAAGAGCCCCACCCGGAACGATAGTCCTTCCAACTTGGTCTTATCTGTTTCTTCATTACCCTTCAGCTTTTGAAATGAATAGCCAAATGCCAATATGCCGCCGGTCTTAGGCGATATGCCGAAACTCACACCGACTGTTGGATTGAAGTATAAGCCCTTGAACCCACTGATGCAATAGCCTAAGCGACCTTCGACGAATGGTGCGATACGCGTCTTGAGCAAATGAATCTTCGCATCGGCAAACAGCGGTATCGTGGTCTTTGTAAACGACAACTTCACGCCATCAGTCTCGTATTCCATCTGCTGAAAACCCAGACCTGCTCCTAAATAGAGGTATGGATTGAACTGGTAGCCATGTACGGTAAACATGGCCGACGTGATGAGGCGAGAGTCCGACGAATTGAAGTCACGCTCATATTCTAAAGAACCGATATACCCTTTCGGACGCCATATACGAGGCGGCAGCAAGTCGGCATCCTGGGTATTGACGACATAGATTTTCGTACGTTCCTTGGCTATGCGCTCAATATCGCTGAAGGCACACACCAATACGCCGCCGTCGATGGTCTCCATTCGCAGGCTGTCGGAAGGATAGAGTTCCTTGTAAAAACCCTTGATGACGCTACCGTTCTTCAAAAACACCACGTCACGGTATTCCTGCGCATGCACTGTCAAAGGCATGCACAGCATTCCTAACAAAAATGCCATGCATGTCTTAACAGCCTTCATTCTCTTTGCTATTGTCATTTTAATGATATTTGTAGATACTGGGGCTCCTACTTCGTGCCGCCGCCGAGGGCGATGTAGAGGGCGATGACGGCCTGAGCACCTTTGTACATATTAGAGGCCTCATTAAGCTGCGAGCTGAGAAGATTCTCCTGAGCGGTGAGCACCTCAATATAGCTGGCCTTGCCGTTGTCCATCAGCTCGTGGGTGCCGGTATAGGCATCGTAGAGCACCTCCACCTGACGGCGGTAGTAGGCATATTTTTCGCGGGCAGCCTGACAATCGGCCATAGCCTCATTCACCTGGTTGCCAGCATCGATTACGGTCTGCACGTACTTCTTCTGCAGATCCTCCTCTGTAAGTTTCGAAATCTTGTAGTTGGCATTGATCCTGCCTCGGGCGAAGATGGGCTGCGTCAACTGGCCGACGACGCTGAGGAGCAGCTTGCCGGGATTGATAATGGCACTACCGGCAGAGTTCGTCCAACCTGCTGTTCCCGTCAGTGTGATGCTGGGGAAGAAGGCGGCGCGGGCGGCCTGCGTATTATAGAATGCCTCCTCCATGGCATGGTTGGCCATGCGGATATCCGGACGCTTTTCAAGCATCGCTGCGGGCACGCCTACTTTCAGGAACTGTGTGTCGAACATACGCTGGCCGGTATCGCCTTGTGCATCGGGATGATGCAGGGCGGCACTGCCCCAGTTCTTGCGCTCGATGTGCTGCGGCGTAATAGCCATCAGTCGGCAGAGGGCGTTCTCGGTAGCCTGGATGTTGCGGCGCACATCCACAATCTGCGTCTTGACATTCAGATAGGAAGACTCCATCTGGTTGACAGCGGTACTGTATGCCTTACCGTTCTCGTAGAGTGACTTCTGCGTCTCTAATGAGGCGTTCCACAGACTATCAGTCTTGGTCAGTATATCGAGTTGACGGTCAAGCAGTTGCAGCAAGAAATACTGCTGGGCGACAGCGCTGATGAGGTTAGTGCGAACGGCCTCCTCACCCATCTGTGCCTGTAGGAGCACAGCCTTCGAGGCACGCTTCTTGTTGGTGATAGAGCCGAACACATCGACATCCATCGACAGTTGAAGCGGCAGGTTGTAGGTCTTCGACCACGGGTTGTCGTCAAACTTGGCCAGCGTACCCTGCGGCGAGAAATAGAGCGACGGCAGATAGGCCATCTTGGCGGCCTTCAGCGAGGCCTGACTTTTCTCTACGGCGATGCGGGCAGAATTCAAGTCGGTATTATTGGCCAGCACCTGCTCGATAAGCTGTTGGAGCAGAGGATCGGTGAAGAACTCACGCCACGACATTTCGGCGAGGGAAGCATCACCAGTGGTCGCACCCTGTATCGTACCGAAAGCATCGGCAGGCGCTTCAGCCTTCTGCTCATACTTATTATATAATCCGCAGCCCGTAAGCATAAGACTTACGGCTGCAGAAACGAAGATATTGCTTAGTCTTTTCATGTTTATTCCTCCTCTGTTTTAAGTGCAACTTCTTTGCCTTGGTATTTCTCGTGCAGTTTCTGGAACACGATGAAGAAGGCCGGCACAACGAAGAGCAGGGCGATGGTACCCACGCTCATACCGCCGATGACGCCGAGGGCGAGGGCACGGTTACCGTTGGCACCGGCACCACCCTCGATGACGAGCGGTATCATACCGATGATCATCGTGGCCACCGTCATCAGAATCGGACGTAGACGCTCCTGACAGGCAGCGAAAGCAGCCTCAACAATGCTCATACCCTGGGCGCGACGCTCAGAAGCGAACTCCGTGATCAGGATGGCCGTCTTCGACAACAGACCGATCAGCATGATGACACCCGTTTGCAGGTAGATGTTGTTATCCATACCTGGCAGGTGGAGCAGCGATCCGAGGTAGGCGCAGACAAAAGCACCCATCAGTCCGAAGGGCACCGAGAGCAACACGGCCCACGGTGTGAACCACGAGTTATAGAGCGATGCGAGAATCAGATAGATCAGAATCACACATATTATATAAATAAGGGCGGTGGCATTAGAGCCTGCTGCCTCTTCCAACTCGCGCGACATACCGCTGTACTCGTAGGTAGCCGTAGCGGGCATCGTCTCCTTGAACACCTCGGCAATGGCCCTATGGGCATCACCCTCGGTATAGCCGCTACCAGCAGTCAAGAAACAGGTAATGCTCTGGAACAGGTTAAAATGCTCGATGTTGGCCGGACCGACAATCTCCTTCAGCGTGACGAACTCAGAGATGGGGGCCATCTTGCCGCCCTTCACCTGCACAAAGATATTGTTCAGCGATGACGGGTCAAGGCGGTATTCGGGCGAGGCAGCAGCCATAATGCGGTAAACCTTACCAAACTGGTTGAAGTTGCCGATGTAAGCACCGCCGCAGAAGGAACCGAGTGTGTTAAGCACTACAGCCGGTGACACACCGGCACGGTCGCACTGGGCAGCATCGACATCGACCTGATACTTCGGGTAGCGTTCAGAATATGTAGACATGGCAGAGCTGATCTCTGGCCGCTCGGACAGCTTGGCCAGGAATTGCTCGGTATGCTTGGCGAATTCAGACAGGTTGCCGTCGGTGGGGTCTTCCACCACAAGGCTCACGCTGTTGCTCGTTCCATAGCCAGGGATCTGAGGCATTTGGAAGGGCAGCACCTGAACGTTCTTGATGTCCATACAGTCAAAGTAGAAACGGTACATGACAAGGTCAATCAAGTGGTTCATACCTGGACGCTCGTCCCAGTTCTTCAGACGGACAATCAGGGTGGCGAAGTTGGAACCCTCGCCCGATGCCATACCGTAGCCGCAACAGATGGCGAAACTCTCCAGCTCGGGTATCTTCTTCACCTTGGCCTCCACCTGCTTCACTATCTCACGGGTCTGCTGCAAGGTGGTGCCTTCTGGAACGCGCACCTCAGCAAGGAACACACCCTGGTCTTCCTGTGGCACAAGGCCTGATGGCAGACTTCTCATAAAGAACACCAGCAGCACGGCTGCCAGTGCCAGTATGCTCCATGCCAGAACTGGGCGCTTGATGAACTTCTGAACGGCCTTGCTGTATTTGTTGAAGATGGCATTATAGCTCACGTTGTAGGCCTTCTTCGTGTAATAGGTCAGGCTCTTACCTTCCTTCTTGCCATTGGTCACCTTCAGCATGATGGCACAGAGGGCCGGGCAGAGTGTGAGAGCCGACACGCACGACAGACCGACCGCCGAAGCGATGGTGACACCGAACTGTGTAAAGAATGTGCCCGACGTACCCGGCATGAATGTCACAGGGATGAACACGGCCATGAATACCAAGGTACACGAAATGACGGCTACAGACACCTCGCTCATGGCCTGGCGGGTGGCTTCACGGGCATCGCTGATACCATTCTCCAATTTCGCCATGACGGCCTCAACCACCACGATGGCGTCGTCAACCACCGTACCGATGGCCAGCACCAGTGCGAACAGTGTCAGAATATTGAGCGAGAAGCCTGCCAGCGACACGATGGCAAAGGTGCCCAACAGCGACACGCAGATGGATATCGACGGAATAATCGTGGCCTTGAAGTTCTGCAGGAAGAAGAACACCACGAGAACCACGAGGATAATGGCGATGATTAACGTCTCGACCACGTTGTGGATGGCGGCGAAGAGGAAGTCGTCGCTGGTCATCATGGTGACAAACTCCAATCCGGCAGGCATCTGCTTCTTCATCTCCTCACACGTCTTGTTGATACGGGCGTTAACCTCCGTGGCGTTGGCACCCGGGGCCTGGAACACCATGAAGAGGGCACCCGGTTTGTCCTGGATGTTCGACGTGAAGTTGTAGCTCATGGCACCGATCTTCACTTCGGCCACATCGCTCAGATGCAGCATGCCGCCACCACTGGTACGCAGCACGATGTCATTGAACTCCTCGACCGTCTTCAGTGTACCCTTGTACTGCATCGAGTACTGGTAGGAGTTTCCCGACTGCTCACCCAGTGAACCCACAGCCGACACGAAGCTCTGGCCGCCGATTGCTGAGAAGATTTCGTTAGGCGTCAGGCCGTACTGTGCCATCACGTCGGGCTTCAGCCAGATGCGCAGGGCATAGGTATTACCTAAACTCAGCACATTGCCCACGCCGGTGATACGCATCAGACGCGGCCTGATGTTGATGTCTACATAGTTCGAGATGAAATCCTCGTCGTATTTGCCGTCAACACTTTTCACGGCAAAGATCTGTAGGATGTTGCTCTGCTGTTTCTGTACCGACACACCCACCTTGTTCACGTCGGCAGGCAGCAGGGCCTGGGCACGGGCCACACGGTTCTGCACGTTCACCGCTGCCATGTCGGCATCGACACCCTGTTTGAAGTAGACATTGATACTGACGCTACCATTGGCGGAGGCCTTCGAGGTCATGTAGGTCATGTCCGTCACACCGTTGATAGCCTCTTCGAGGGGCTGGATGACCGACTTCATCACCGTGTTCTCGTCAGCACCGGAATAGCTGGTACTGACCAACACCGTAGGCGGCGCGATGTCAGGGTATTGCTCCACGGCCAGTGTGCTCATTGAGATGTAGCCCACCAGCGCTATCACAACCGAGATGGCGCATGCCATCACGTATTTATTGATAAAGATATTGTTCTTCATACGGAGGCAAATTTTGCACTATTCACTATTCACTCTTCACTTCCTCTGGAAACAGCACCCTCAGTCCCTCGGTCACATTGTTGGCGCCGGTGGTCACAATCCGGTCACCTGTAGTCAGGCCACTGGTTATGATAAAGTCTTTACCGTTGCCTGTGTCTTGTGTCGTCACGTCTATAGCGGTAGCCGTACTGTCGGCCTGTACCTTATATACCAGTGACTTGTCCTGAAGGCGTACCACAGCATTCTGGGGAACGACAATCACATCCTTCTCGGCGAAGTTTATCACCACCGTACCCTGAATGCCGGAGTAGAGATGGCCGTCGGGGTTAGGGAACGATACCTTGGCGGTCAACGAACCTGTAGCTGCATTCACAACACCCGTCAGGCTGACGACACGACCCTTGTGGGGATACTCCGTACCGTTCTTCATGACAAACGTTGCCGGAGGCATGTTGGCAAGATATTTCTCTATGTCGGCAGCCTTCACGCCTTCCTGCACCATCGACTCGATAAGGGCCTCCGTGACTGAAATCTCAGCGTCCATCGTCGTATTGCCGCTCAGCATGGTCAACTGTGTCATTGGCGACACCTGGTCACCGGTACGCACGGGAATCTCGCCGATAACACCGGATACAGAAGCCGTGATGGTGCAGAAACCGAGATTCACCTTCGCACGATTCACTGCTGCCTTCGCCTGAGCCACCGAAGCCTGCGCCTGCTTGAAGGCGTTCTCTGAGTTGCTCAGCATATAGCTACTTACGATTTTCTTATCAAACAGGTTCTTATTCGACTCATATTCCAGTTTAGCAGAATTCTCCTGAGCCAGAGCAGCCTGCAGGTTAGCCTGTGCAGCCTCCAGTTCCAGCTGAGCATTGCGCGAGTCGATGACAAAGAGCACCTGCCCCTTCTTCACCTGCTGACCCTCGGTCACTGCGATCTTCATCAACTGACCACTGACCTGTGGCGTGATCGTTACGTCGTTCTGACCTTTCATCCTGGCACTGAACTTATAAGGAAGCTCAATGTCCGATTTCTGAATTGTCATCGTTTCGAACGATGTCTGTGTCTCCTTGGGCATTTGCAGTCCGCACGCCGTCAGTCCAACGACTGCCGTGCTAATCACTACTGCCCAGACTAAAGTCTTTTTTTGTTTCATATTGATATTTGTTTTGATGGTTATTGTAATAGCAACAAAAAGGCGTGTTCCTAAGAACAACGCCACAAAGATACATAATATTTCTTAAAATAACACTTAAAAATCATTTTTTTTCCTTTTTCTCCTATTTAATATAAAAAATGTAGCAAAATCGGGCCTAAATATCCTAATTCTCGTACTATCTATCTTCGGAGAAATTGCCGAGACAGAGTAATTTCGCCATCTTTGATGGGAAAGATACGAATAAAACGTGCGAAAATATTAAATAATTCAAATTTTATTCGTATCTTTGCCCCAAAAAATGAAACACAGCAGATTCCTCATTCTGATGCTTGGCATCATGGCACATTTCAATGGGTACGCCCAAGGTTATGATATGGAGGTTGACGGCATCTATTATACATATGATGTTGACGCCGAGACCGCCACGGTCACTTCAGCCCCGTATGACACCCCTTACGAGGGCAGCATTACAATCCCAGCAACCGTTACAAAAGGCCGTTTCACATTTAATGTAATAGCCATTGCCAGAATGGCCTTCAGTTCTACAAATGTTGAGAAAGTCACAATTTTGAGTGATGGCGAAAAAGGTGTGAGGACTATTGGGCAGAGTGCCTTTTCCTATGCACGCAAACTAAAGCAAGTAACCCTTCCTGCCACACTGGAATCAATGGGCAAGAGGGCATTTAACGAGTGTTCTGCCTTACAAGCCGTCGTTTTACCGTCCAGTTTGAAGTCAATACCGGAAGCCGCATTTAGTGGTTGTACAGCCCTGGAAACTGTCACTTTCCCCGAGACGATGGAGGCTGGCGCTATCGGCGAGAAAGCCTTCTATAACTGTGGTATCACGAAATTGACTTTGCCCAGAGGCATCGAGATAGGAGGAAAAGCCGCATTTATGTATTGTAGGCAACTGAAGGAGGTTGTCTTTCCTGATGACTTCTGGGGCATCAACATGTCCATGTTCTCCAAGTGTACCTCTCTTGAAGAGATAACCTTCCCCCATAGTCTCAGGTTTATTTCATCCGATGCGTTTTCGTATTGTTGTCTTAAGAAGTTCACCATTCCTAACTCTGTAGAAGGTATGAGTTGGGATGCCCTCTACGGATGTACCCAACTGGAGGAGATCATCATTGAGGACGGCTCCGCACCATTGAAATTCTATTATAGTCTGGATGGTGAAGACGTCTCCGCCTTGAAGAAGTTCTATCTGGGGCGTGATATCGATAACGACGAGACAGCCGATGTCAGAGTTCCCATCACGTCGTTGACCATCGGCTCGAATGTTACGGCGATGCCATACAGCTTTGGCGACAACCTGAAGGAGATCATCAGTAAGATTAAGGATCCTACGAATGTCACAGAGCGTTTCACGAAGTCCGCGAAGGCAAATGCTATCCTGAAAGTGCCGGAAGGAAGCAAAGAACTATATGAACAGGCTGACGGATGGAAAGGATTCTTTAATATAGAGACCTTTAAAGACGAAGGAACAAGCATCCACTCAATTGGTGTCCAGCAGTCGGATGACGTCTGGTACAACCTGAACGGCCAGCGCATCGCCACTCCCACGAGAAATGGCCTGTATATCAAGAATGGCAAGAAAGTGATGATTTCGCTTCCAAACTAAAAATAGTGCAAGCCACAAGAGTACAATGGTCAGGCACCTTTTCTATGGAGCAGGAAGGATTTCATCTATGTAACATTTCTATAGTGTCCGCGGCGGGCGGTCTTAGTGATAATATACCTTTATTAATATATTAAGAAAGAATTAATTAGATTTTACAACAAGACAAGTCGTATGAAATATTGTGCTGGGCTATTAACAACTTCCCTTATTCTGTTGGGACTTTTCCAAACAGAATTATTGCATGCTGAAACTCCCAAAAAGAGTAAGACAAGATATTTCAGACATGAAGTAAATGTTAGCATCGGCATCACTTCAGTCCGCTCAGGATGGAGTGATGACTATGAGAATGATGTCATGAGCAGGTTCGGCCTTGTTGTTGGTAAGGCTGGAGCTGATGGAGTCATATACGAGAGTATGAATAAACCAGACCTAAGAAGAGATAATCCACTGAAAGCTATCAGTTATTATTATCACTTCGACCATCACTTCGCATTTGGTGGACTATTTGGATTCTGTAACGTGGAGGACTGGCTGGGTTATCCTGCTGAATACAAATCGGAAAAGATTCAAAAGAGGGGATATACTGATGTCAAGGGAACATCTATATTCGTTATGCCGTCAGTCAAATGGTCTTACCTAAATAGCAGCTGGTGTAGTCTATATATGAAATCATCATTAGGCTTACACTTTCAAAGTTTACACCTCGACTCAGAAACGATTCAAAGTGAGCAGACTGACGAATTCGATAAAAACCATCTGAGCCTTGCCTACAACATCACACCCTTAGGGTGGGAAATAGGGAAGCAACAATTGCGCTGGTTTATGGAAATCAGTGTAGGTTCAAACACGAACTTCCAGACGGGTCTGATTTTAAGGTTTGCATCATTTTAAGACACATTTCATACAGACAGCCATGAGTTCACAAACTTATGGGGTTGACATATTGTGTATTAAAAGGCGCAATGGGTCAGGCACCAGCCCTCATATGCCTCCAACAGAGAGGACCAAACACGTTTTTACGTTAGAGCAACTTCAAGAAATCGTCAATGTTTATTATATCTACGGAGGGAAAAGAAATCTCTTTCAAAACATTGAAATGATGATCCTCCGTAACAAAAGAACTTTGTCCATCCTCTATTTTTAATAAAGTGTGCACTCGTGAAGCGTTCTGAAGCTCTCAACCTTTTCCTCTGTGAGCGTACCATCAGCCCACATTTTATCAATCTCGTCCTCTGCCTTTTGGGAAAAGTAATCCGAGATGGCTTGTTTCAAGTCATTCACTGCTTCTGAAGTAATAAAGACTGACATCATCTTCAACAACTCGAGTTGCGCATCATTCAAAACCGTTGCAGCCATATCTTCATTAATATAAATGTGAGTAAATTGACCTCATTCTCAATCCGTTGTGATGGTTTCAAGTGCAAAGATAATGAGAATTCCAAATAATTGAGGAAGAAATTTGGGAAAAAGGAAGAATCGGAATCTAACGAACAACAGATTTGAAAAAAATATTAAAAAGAAGAAATTAATGACATATGACATAGTATAACATATATATTATTGTATATCAGATAGTTATTATTAAGAAAAACACCTCATTAATGACATAAAAACGACATAGAAATGACATATTAATGACATAAGAGGCATGAGAATGGGAGTTTGAAGGCTGGAAAGTGGAAGAAAGGTGGCTGGAAAGTGGGAGAAAGGTTAGGGTAAAGTCTTGAATTCTCTAGAGAATTTGAGAGTTTACAGGCAGTAAAGTCCGAGTTTAGTCTAGGTAAACTAAGAGTTTAGTCTAGGTAAACTCGGAGGTTTGTTTATGTCGACTCGGAGTTAGTTTAGTTAAAAGTGTCAGAGAGGAAAAAGGGGGAAAATGGCTTGAAATATGTCATTAATATGTCGTTTTTATGTCGTTTTTATGTCATTAAGTCGTATATTAATCACAATATAAACTATTGAAATTAAGAAAGATAGAATAAAGACTATGTCGAAAGTCATTAAAAAATGAGAAAATGAAGAAAAGAAAAAGAAAAATGACGAAAGAATGAATAAAAATAATCGCCAAAGAATGCCAATTTTAAGAAAAAATGTTGTATCTTTGCAGGCCGGATTGCAAAAGAAATGCATCAATGGAACAAAGAAAGGATCAATAACAATAAAAACGGAATGAATATGAAAGTAACAATCATCAGAGACAAGGGTGAGCGCGAGGTGGTGAATCGCGAGGAACTGATCGGCCTGGCTGGGCTGATCCAGAAGGGTTGGCGCGAGAAGAGCGTGCGCCATTTGAGAGAGTTGTACCATCTGATTACGGTGGAACGGTTGGAGGACGGACGGGTGAAGACTAATCTGAAGGGCGGCATCCAGCTGGAACGGATCTGCTTTGCCAGCGAGTTCGACAACTATCGCGGAGAACGACGACAGCTGGGGTATAACGGGCTCGTAGTAATTGAAAAGAACGGACTGGAGACATACGAGCAGGCTGTGGAGATCAGGAACAAGGTGAGCAGGATGCCACAGACGATGATGGCGTTTCTGGGAGCATCGGGAAAGAGCGTGAAGATTGTGGTGAGGGGAGAATTGTTTGAGGGGAAACAGTTACCTGAAGGCGAGGAGGAGGTCAGGCAGTTCCACCATAATATATACGAGACGGCGCGACAGGCCTATCAGAGCCAGTTCGGGATGGAGATTGAGTACCTGGAGCCGCGACTCGACAGGACGGTCTACATGAGTGCCGACCCAGAAATCTACTTCAACCCCGATGCGATGCCCTTCTACGGCGACAGTCAGCCGAAGAAGGCTATCGAGCGTGTGAATATTTCCGACAAAAGCAACAGCCTGATGCCTGGGCGAACCCTCAACCGCACCTATCGCCTGAACTGGCTTTTCATCGTGGAGAACGTGCTCGGAAAGGTTATGGAACTGCCTGACGCCGACCGCCAGGAGACGCTGTTGATGATGGTGGCCAGCGCCTGTCTGGCTGAGGGCATCCCGATGGCGAGGGCTATCGCGATGACACTCGAACACCCTGTTCTCAACAGCGACGAGCTGCTCGTCAGAAAGACCTTTTCTGCCGTCTATACGGTCAGCCTGCAGGAGGACTATTTCGAGAAGCACAAGCCGAAACCGTTGGCGAGTGTGCCCAGGGAGACCATTCAGGCGATGCAGACGGAAATCTTCCTGAACGCCAACTTCGAACTGCGCAAGAACCTGATGACCGGTGTGGCCGAATATCGCGAGAAATACGCTGAGGATCAGACGTTTAAGCCATTGACAGAGGAGGTGCGCAACGATATGACGCTCAGGGCTATGGAGCTCGGACTGAAATCGTGGGACAGGGACGTGAACCGCTTCATCGACTCCACCCGCATCGAGCAGTACGACCCCGTGAACCAGTGGCTCGACAAGCTGCCGCAATGGGACGGCCACGACCATATCAAGGATCTCGCCGCCCGTGTGCCAACCTCGCAGCCTCATTGGGAGATGTATCTCAGGATGTGGCTCGTCGGCATGGTGGCCCAATGGCGAGAGAGCGATAAACAGCTGACAGGCAATGCGTTAACGCCGCTGCTGATAGGCCGTCAGGGTTGCGGAAAGACCCGTTTCTGCAAGATCATCCTGCCTCCGGAACTGCGCGACTACTACAACGACAAGCTGAACTTCAAGAACGAGTTCGACCTGAATATCGCGCTGACCTCGTTCGCCATCATCAACCTCGACGAGTTTGACAAGACCAGCAACGGCCAGCAGATCGTGCTGAAATACCTGTTGAGCACCAGCGACGTGAAGTTCCGTCCGCCCTACGGCAAGACCATCAAGCAATATCGCCGCTACACCTCGTTCATAGGTACCACCAATCAACAGAAGCCCCTGGTGGATCCCACAGGTTCTCGTCGATTCGTCTGCGTCGGCGTGACTGGCAACATCGATTTCAGCGACACCGTCAACCACCGCCAGCTCTTCGCCCAAGCCTTACACCTATTTAATAATAAAGAGCGATTCTGGCTCAACGACGACGAGATTGCCACGCTGATTCGAGAAAACGAACCCTTCCAGCGGCTCAACGACCTGGTAGAGATGATCGGCGAGACCTTCCGCAAGCCAAAGGCTTCGGAACAGGGTCGCTGGTGGAGTCTAAAGGAGATTGCGCAACTGCTCAGCGAGCGATACGACAACTATGATCCCAAAACCAGTTATCAGAAACTGGGACGAGCGCTAAGCGACC
>Ga0265298_10004363_pt1 | contig 18109 bp, 14 predicted proteins | sample AusTroGonzalo_MG_3_FD_193486 | JGI IMG/M metagenome (GOLD analysis project Ga0265298, IMG submission 193486) | Bovine rumen microbial communities from tropical cattle in Woodstock, Queensland, Australia - Gonzalo_01 | ecosystem: Host-associated > Mammals > Digestive system > Stomach > Rumen ... | reverse complement strand
TATATGATTTCACGTTGTCGTGGTGCGAATGGGTATCCTAAACACATAAAATCCTCTACCAATCCAGGTGGAGTAGGTCATGTATGGGTAAAGGAAAGATTCATAGACATAGGAGCTTATGGAGAAATACACGAATGTAAACTAGAAACAGGCGAGAAAACAACTCGTTTATTCATACCTTCATTCGTAACAGACAATAAGTTTTTAATGGAAAAAGATCCGGATTATGTTAAACGATTAGACGCATTACCAGAAAAAGAACGTAAAGCTCTAAAAGAAGGTAATTGGGATATATTTGACGGACAATACTTCAAAGATTTTGATAGAAGTGTAAATGTTATAGAACCATTTTTGATTCCGGATAATTGGGATAGGTATAGAACATTAGACTATGGACTAGATATGTTAGCTTGTTATTGGATAGCAATAGATCCACATGGAAGAGAATATTGCTATAAAGAGTTATATGAGAATGATTTGATTATATCTGACGCAGCAAGACGAATCCTAGAAGTAAATGGAGACGATAAAATCAAATATACTTATGCTCCACCAGATTTATGGAACCGTAGAAACGATACTGGTAAAAACGCATACGATATATTTAGAGAAAACGGAGTTATTTTAACAAAAACTTCTAATAATAGAATTTTAGGATGGTATGCAGTACAAGAACATTTAAAAATAGAAACCACAAAGGATGAACAAACAGGAGAAGAGTTGAAAACAAGCAAGTTAAGAATATTTGATACTTGCATACATTTAATAAGAACACTACCTGTTATACAAAGAGATGAGAAAAATCCTAATGATTGTGCAAAAGAACCACACGAACTTACACACGCACCTGACGCAATCAGAGGTTTTTGCATAGAACGTACTAAAGCAACAAGAATTATGTCAGAAGAGGAATTGATGTATGAAGAATCTCGTAAACAGAGAAGAAGATTAGGAATTTTAGGCATAGCAGGAGCAACAGCGACAAGAGATTATATGAGATATGGAGGTTAATATGGAATATATACTTTTACTAATAATTATTGGACTAGGTGTACTTCTTTATTTAGAACATAAAAAGAACAATGAATTGATAGAGGGTTTAAAACAATCAATGAAAGTATCAACTTATCTATCAAATAATGTAGATGAGAAAAAAATAGATGAAGAAGTTGTAAAAAAAGAGAAAAAAATAAGAAAAGCATTCAATAATCTAATGGATTATGGATACGAAACAGCATTGAACGGTCATAAAGAAGAGGAGTGATATAAAGGGAAACAAAAGATTGGGAACTTTATGAAGCTGGTGTTTCATACAACCAAGCTATGTATGGAGCCGATAGAAACTATTATGACGTTATAGACACAAATATTGCGTTTGCGAGTGGAGATCAATGGAGAAATGTACAAGCAGATGGTCTTCCTAAGCCAGTTTTTAACATTATCAAGAGAGTAAAACAATTCAAAATAGCTTCCTTAAAGGGAGACGCAATAAGTGTTTGCATTCAACCAATGGAATATAGACCACAAACCAACGATATAGTAATGCAACAGAAGGTAAAGGACACAGATTTAGCAAATGCAGAGCTAAAAAACATCCTAGAAAGTGTTAATTTTGACGCAAAAAGTAGGACATTGCTATCAGATGGCTTTGATACAGGAGATTGGTGCTTACATTGGTACTTTGATATGGATGAGCAACCATTTAAAACGTATAGACCGGATGTTAGAGGTGTCATAAAATGTGAAATTATTGATTCTACCAATGTTTTATTTGGAAATCCTAATACAAGACAGGTAGAAAAGCAGCCATATATCATTTTAGTAGGTAGAGATTTAGTAAAAAACCTACAAGAAGAGGCAAAAGCCAACGGTGTTAAGGATGTTTCTTCAATTAGAGGCGATTCTGAGACGCAAAACCAGATGGGGGATAACGGAAAACTAGAAAATGACGCAAAAGGATACGAAAAAGCTCTATATATTATTAAATATTACAAGAAGAATGGAGAAGTATATGCTAATAAGTCAGTAAAAGGCACGTACATCTACAAAGAACGTAATACTAAGCTAAGTTATTATCCGATTGCTTTCAACAACTGGGAAGAGGTTAAAGGCTCTTACCACGGTCGTGCAGAAACGACAGGAATTATACCTAACCAAATAGCAATCAATAAAATGTTTGCAATGGTTATTTATCATTTAATGCTAACGGCATTCCCAACAGGAGTGTATGACGCAGACCGTATTGAAGGATGGACTAATGAAATAGGAGCACAGATTCCAGTAACGAATTTACAAGGGGATTCAATAAGAAATATAGCTGGATATTTAGAACCAGCACCAATGAGTACACAAATCATAGACGCAATTGAATTAGCAATGCAATACACTAAAGAAACTTTAGGTGTAGGAGACGCCTCCTTAGGAAATGTTACAATGAATAATGCAACAGCAATCATAGCAATTCAAAAGAGTGCAGCAGTACCTTTAGAGAACGTAAAAGCTGCTTTCTATGAGTTTGTAGAGGATTGTGGAAGAATTATTATAGATATGATGGGAACTTACTATGGAATAAGACCAGTAGTAGTAACAGGACCACTAAACGAAAGAACAGTTGAAGATTTCAATTTTGATACTTTGAAGGGAATGTGGTTACATATTAAGACGGATGTAGGAAATGCTTCTTACTTCTCTGAAGTAGCAAGTGTACAGACATTAGATAATTTATTAAACAATGGATTTATTGAATTTGTAGAGTACTTAAAACGTATTCCAGATGAGATTATTCCAAATAAGCAAGAACTTATCACTTCAATTGAGCAGCAAGACTTATATAAACAAGCTCTATACAATTTGATGGGTAGATTCCTAGATACATTACCACCAGAATATAGATCTAGTCTTACTCAATTAGCTCCAGAACAAATGGAGAAGAAGTTGTTAGAGTTAATGGGAGCACTAGGAGACAACACAGGATATAACACAGTTGAAGATATGGAGAACCCATTACCAACAGATGAAGAACTCGCACAAACATTACAGATGGGAGAGCCAGGAGCACAGCAATTACTTCAACCTGAGACAAATGTAGGAAGAAATGCTGCTGATAAAATGGGAGAACTCGAAGAAATTGGAGGACTTCAATCATAACTACCAATTTAATGGTAGTTTTCTGTTGCTAATAAATTAACTTCCCATTAGCAATAGAAAAGTACTATTAAAGTACTATGGGCTACCATACCCAAAGGAGGAATTATAAATGGAAAATGAAGAAATTGTAGAAAGTACACCAACCGAAACAATGGATTCAGATGACGACTTTTTTGCAGAGGTTGACGCAGAGGTAATGTCTGAGGAAACTACTGATGAAAGTCAAACATCAGAAAGTGAAGAAACTAAGGAAGTGGAAGAACCAAGTGAAGCTCCCAAAGAAGAATCAAAAACTGATGAGGTAGATTTTAAACCTTTGTTAGACGCATTAAAAGGAAAAATTAAGTATAACAAAGAAGAAGTAACACCAGAGTCTCTTGAAGATTTAATCGAAAATTACCAAAAAGGATTAAATTATGACAAGAAACTACAGGAACTTGATAATCTACAAAATAGCAAACTTGAAAAGTATGCTAAAACAAAAGCAGATGAATTAGGAATCACTGTGGATGAATACATGGATAGAGTAGAGCAATATGAAAGAGACCAAGAAAAAGCTCAAGAACAAGCTCGTATCGAAGAATTTATCAATAATGGTGTACCTGAGGATGTTGCTAAAGAAGTAATCGCTGGAGCTCAAGTAAGAAAACAATTACAAAAGGAATTAAACGAACTAAAAGCAGAGAGAGAAGAAGCTCGTAAAGAAGCTGAAAAGAATAAAGAATATGAAGACTTTATTAAAGAATTCCCTGATGTTAAAGTTGATAGCATTCCTAAAGAAGTATTTGAAGAAGCAGAGCACAGTGGATTAAGTAATGCTTATATGAAATGGCAATTAAAAGAATTGCAAAATCAATTAAGTATTGCAAAACAAAATGAAAAAAATAAAAAAACGTCAGTAGGTGGTGTAACTGATACAGGACCTACAAACGAAAAACATGATAAAGATCCTTTTTTAGAAGGATTTTTAGATGGATAAAGAAAGGAATGAGGAACAAGGGCAGTAAATTTAGCCGAAAAATATGAAAAGAAAGTAGATGAGGCATTCAAATTAGCTTCATTTACAGCACCATTAGTAAACAACGATTATAATTGGGATGGAGTAGATACAATTCACATTTATCGTATTCCAACAGTAGCATTAAATAACTATTCAAGAAGTGGATCAAACCGTTATGGTACACCAAATGAATTAGAAGATTATGATGATACTTATCAATTAACAACTGATAAGTCATTCACATTCACAATTGATAAAGGAAATAATCAAGACCAAATGAATGTAAAAGACGCAGGAAGAGCTCTAAAGAGAGAAATCGACCAAGTTATCGTACCTGCACAAGATAAACAAGTTTTATCAGTTATTGCAGCAGCTTCAGTTGCTAATAGTAACTATGGAACAGGAGCTATTTCAAAAGCAAATGCTTATGAAAAATTCCTAGACGGACAAGAAGCATTAGATAACAAACTTGTACCAACAGAAGGACGTGTTGCAGTAGTTAACACTTCATTCTATAAAGCAATTAAACAAGATAGCTCATTCACTAAGACTGGTGATATGGCTACTAAATTAGCTTACAAGGGTGTTGTAGGAGAAATTGATGGAGTACCAGTAATTAAAGTACCTAGCTCTTATTTACCTACAAATTGTGAATTTATTATCACTCACCCAATTTCAACTATTAACCCTAAGAAATTAACTGATTACAAAATCCATAGAGATCCACCAGGAATCAATGGTAACCTAGTAGAAGGTCGTGTTCGTTATGATACTTTCGTATTAGAAGGTAAAAAGGACGCAATCTATTCTCACTTCACATCTTATTCAGGATAAGATTATCAAGAGATTACCTCTTGATAAAAATGCACTGTATTTCAAAAATATTGTGCATTTTTCTGAGGAGGTAATAATATGACAGGAGAAAACGTATTTACAATAGCAATGGCTATGATAGATGAAATGTTATCAACAGGAGAATTAGACGCAGAAACAACAGCAGAATATAGAGGTAAAGCACCTGCTATATTAACAATGCTACAGAATGAACTTGTAGGTATTGATAATAGATATAGAGATAGAGCACATTATATATATCCAGTACCAATTGAGTCATTAGACCAAACATTTCAGATTGATGACATTAAAGCAAGTACTCTTCTTACAAACGGTTTAGCTGCTCATTTAATGTTGCATGAGGACAAAACCTTAGCGAACTTCTTCGAGCAAAGATACGAGGAAATGAAAGGAATGTTCTTGAAGCCAACACCTAGAACACCAGAGAAGAGAGAAGATGTATATGACTCTACTTTAAGATATTAGAGGTGATTAAAGGGCACAATTAGTTGTAAATAAAACGGTTAAACCAGTTATTATAGATAAGTTTTTAGGATTAAATATATCTAATACTGGAGACACGCAGATTCAATTAGGAGAATCTGGAGACATGACTAACTTTTTTATAACAAACGATTATAAATTAAGAAAAATTTATGGATATAAAACATTTTGGGATTTTGGTGAACCAATAAAAGGAATGTATGCTACAAATCTAGGAGGAACAGAATACCTTTTAGTAGCAGTAGATAGCAAACTATATTACTTTTTAAGAAGCGAATTAGAAGATGATTGGCAATCAATTGATGATGATAATGATCCAGAGACAGATCCTATTATAGGAGTAGAGCCTACATTAATAGGAACAATTGGAACTGGAGATGTATCATTCTTTACCTTTGATAAAAAAGTATATATCCTTAGTGGAAAATACCATAGCTGGGATGGAACAACATTGAAAGAGGTGGAAGGATATACACCTCTTGTTTTTATTAATACACCACCTGCTGGTGGAGGATTAGTCTATGATGAAATCAATATGCTATCACCTAAGAAACATCAAACTTTTAATGGAGATGGAACATCAACAACATTCCAACTAGCACAAAAAGGAATAACATCTGTTGATAAAGTTTATGTAGATGGAACAGAAATGACAGCAGATACAGACTATAATGTGAATCTTACTAATGGAACAGTAACATTTATAGGAAGTGCACCACAACAAGCTATGGATAATGTAGACATTTACTGGACTTTAGATGACGGCGATAGAAAAATCATTGAAGGCATGAAATTCGGTACAGTATTTGGTGGAGACTTAGATACAAGAGTATTCTTATATGGAAATCCTACTTGCCAAAATAGAACTTATTTTAGTGGATTAGAGGATGGAAAACCAAGTGTAGAATACTTCCCAGCAACAGCACAAGTAGACATTGGACCATCTAACTTTGCTCTTACAGATTTAACAAGACAGTACGATAGACTTTTAGCAACAACCAATAGACCAGAAGCATATTATATGACTATCGGAACAGAGCAATTAAGTGTTACTTTATCAGATGATTCAAAGACAACAAGATATGTACCAAGTGTGGGAACATTCCCATTAAACGAAGTACATGGAAATGTTGCTCCAGGTCAAGGGCAATTAATTGATAACTATCCGGTAACGGTAGATAGGAATGCCTTAGTTTTATGGAAAGCTACTAATGTTCGTGATGAAAAGAACATGGAAGACATATCACAAAAGATTAAAATAGATTTGATAGAGCAAGACTTAACGAATTTTATAACATTAGATCACCAATCAGATAATCAATTATGGTTTGGAAAGAATAATAGATTCTATATATATAATTATTTCAATAAAACATTCTCAAGACTACATTTACATGATGATATGGTACACATGGCAGATTTAGGCAATTCAGTTTATTCAGGAACGAATGAAGGAAAAGTAGTAAAATGGGGAGAAGAATTTCCAGACTTCGATGGAGTAACGATTGATTCACATTGGGAGATGTGCTTTAGTGATTTTGACGTTGCTTATTTAAGAAAATCTATGAATAGATTGTGGGTTTTAATGCAACCACAAGCCGTTTCAAGTGCAGATATAGGTTTTATTACTAATAGAAGTGAATCATCATCAAGAAAACACATTCAATACAAAATACAGTTATTTGATAATGTCGATTATTCAGATTTCTCATTCAATATTTCAAGAAATCCACAACCGTTCAGATTAAAAATGAAAGCAAAGAAATTTACAAACTTGAAAATAACGATAGACAACACAGAAAAAACAGATTGCACAATATTACAATTAATAATCAAAGTAGAGAGCTTTGGAGAAAGCAAATAGGAGGGGAAAAGGGAAAAAAATTTTGAAGTTGAAGTGCTAGAAAGACTTGCAAAAATCGAGTCTAAAATAGACGATTACAAAGTCTTTAAAGACAAAACAGAAACAGCATTTGTAAAATCTAATCAAAACGAAAAAGACATAGCAGAAATAAACGATAAAATCAAATGGTTAACAAGAACAATAGCAGGAGCGATCATAACGATTGTAGTAGGTGCTATTGTTTTCGTTATAAAAATGATGTAGGAGGTAGCTATGAAGAAAGCATGGGAAGACATTAAATCATTTGTTACTGTCGTAATGACAATAGCATTTATAGCTTTTACTGCTATGAAATACATAAGCGGAGAACAATTTTATTCTTTATTTCAAATTGTTATAGCATTTTACTTTGGAACACAAGTAGAAAAAATTAAACAACTAAAAGAAGAATTAGATAAAAAAGACAATGGTGTAGGATAGGAGAGTGATAGTATGGCATTAACAAAATTAACAGCAGATGTAAATAATATTCAAGCATTATCAGACAGACCAAATACAATTGATGGTTTAACATCATCGCAATTAAAAGCAAAGTATGATAAAGCTGGAGCGGACATTAAAACATACATAAATAGTACACTAACAACAGAATTAGATACTGCATTAGCGACAATTCCAGATACAAGTAATTTTGTTCAAACTACGGATTCAAGACTTACAAATTCAAGACAATGTAACAATAGTTTTGATAGTTGGTCTACTGCAAGAAGTAATTTAAAAATAACTTATGGAACGACACTTCCAGGAAGTGCAGATAACGGTGCAATATTCTTCTTGTACGAATAGGAGGTGTATTAAATGATTGCAGCTTATAAAGATACAACTTTATACAGTAATAATGGTTATGCATATCCGCTAGTTTCATACTTTGAAGAAAGAGATACAGATCCATCAAACGTATCTACTATATATTGTGAAGCTCAATTAAAAACAACCAATGGATATTGGAGCAGCAGTTATAATTCAACATTATCTATTTATTGGCACGATAATAAAGATTTTACAGATGTTTTAGTAAATTCTATTAATTTTTCTAGTATTCCTGCTGGAGGAATACAAAAAGTATCTGGAACAATAAATGTTCAACATAAATCTGATGGTACTTTAAGTGGATATGCTAAGGCTGTATTTACAAAGGGTGGAACATCTGCTTACACCCCAAATAGTGGAAATGTTGTAACAGATTTAACAGCATTAACTTCTATTAGTTTAGTAAAATTAAACTCATTCACAGGAACAAACATAAATGGAGTGTTTAAAGCTAATTACACTCCAATATCTGGGCAAGGATATACTTATAAATTAAGAATATCAATACCAAATGCAACAACATTACAAAGATATGACAATTATTCTTCTAATCAAGAAGTAACATTATCTAGCGATGCAAAGCAAACAATAAAAAGTTATACAACCTCAGGAACAATAAATTTAGGTGGAGTAATAGAAGTATATAATGGCGGAACAAAAATAAGTGAATCATCGGAAATTACAATAAGTGTATCAACAAAAGGTAATAGTGCAAGACTAAGAATTAACGGTCAATGGAAAGAGGCAAAACCATATATAAGAATAAATGGTCAATGGAAAGAAGCAAAGCCTTATATAAGAGTAAATAATCAATGGAAGGAAGGGATCTAAGGGCAGCATACGAAGAAGATTTAAACAGACTTAAAACAGCACAAAGGAATGCAGCAGTAGCAGATTTAGAAAACACAAGAAATCAAGCATTAAGTAATTTAGAAGCAGAAAGAGCTTCAAATACAGCTTTATATAATCAACAGAGGTCAACAGCAAATGCACAAAACAGAATGAATGCTAAAAATTTTCAAGAATATTTAGCAGCAACTGGAAGAGCAAACTCTGGACTTTCTGCACAAGCTAGAATGCAAAACGCAAATAATTTAAACACAAGTATAAATAACTTGAATGTAGGAGAGGCAGGAGCATTAGCAGACATTAATAGAAGATCTACACTTGCAAATGACGCATATAATTCCGGATTAGCAAGTGCTAATGCAACAATTGAAGCTAATTACATTCAAAACTTATTAAATGAAAGACAAAAAGAATGGGAGAGACAAATGCAAGAAAGACAACTTCAAGAACAAATCAGACAATTCAATGAAAATTTGGCTCTTCAAAGACAGCAATTATATTCAAAATATAGTGGAAGTGGTGGTGGGGGAAGTTCTTCAAAGAGTTCTTCATCTAGTGGAACAAAAGCAAGTAATGACGTAGCAATTAGCTCTGTATCATCTCCAGCTAAGTGGAGTTCTACAAAAGCAACTCAATGGTATGTTAATAACAATGTAGGAAGATTAACATCTAAGAATCAATTAGATTCAGCAATAGCTAGTGGACTATCAAGTGGTTCAATTACAAAAGATGACGCAAATAGGATTTATGCTTCTTATGGCATTAAATAGGAGGTGATTCCTATGAAAAAAAATGAAATAGAAGAATATATCAAGAGTAAATCTGTAACACAAGATACTTATGTTGCACCTACGGTTCAAAGAAATGTTGATAATAGGGCACCAGCATTATCTGCTGTTAGTCAAACAGTAAAGCCAACAACAGAAAAAAAAGGCAATATTCTTACAACAATAGGTAAAACATTAGTAAATATACCTACAAATATGGCTATAGGTGCTTTAAAAACGGTTGAAGGTGTTGCAGATACGGCTAGTGATTTGGTTTTTAACCCTATTGAAAGAGGAATAAATTACGGTATAGACTACATAACAAAGGGTAAAAAGGCAGCATACGAAAACTATGAAGACTTAAAGAAAATGCAACAAAGAGACATACAAAAAAATAGAACAGAAGATTTTTTAAATAAAACCGGATATAACGATTATGTAGATGAATATGAAAAAAACTCTTTAATTAAAAGAAATAACTTTGGTGGACAAGTAGCACAAGGTATTGGTGGTATGGTACCTTCTTTAGTTGTTGGTGGTGCTTATGGTGGAACAGCTCCTACTGAAAGTTTAAAAGGTCTGAGTGGAAAAGAGTTCTTAAAAACGGCAGGGAAGAATGTACTTACAACATATCAAAACCAATTACCTGCTAATGCTATTTTAGGAGCATCTAGCTATGGTAGTGGAATGGAAGAAGCTTTAAATGAAGGGGCAACATTAGAGCAAGCTAGGAAATATGGATTAACTAATGCAGCAATAGAGCAAGGAACAGAAATGTTAACTGGAGGAGTACCTGGATTAGAAGGAAAAGGCGGATTAGACCAATTTGTTGATCCGTTAATAAATAGAAATACTAATGGATACTTAAATGCTTTATTAAGAGCTGGTTATAGTGCAGCAGGAGAAGGATTAGAAGAATGGTCGGCAGAATACTTAGATGCTTTAGCAAGAAAAGGAATTTTAGGAAAAGATGTAGATTGGAATCAAGTTAGACAACAAGCTAGACAAGCTGGTCTTGTAGGTGCTGCAACAGGTGCAATATTAAATGCTCCAGAAACAATAAGCAATTTTCAAGATGTTAAAACGGAGAATAAAATAAGAAAAGCTATTGGAGATGCAGAATATGCAGAAGGAAATCAACAATACAACCCAGAATATAAAGGATGGGAATCTCAAAGAGAACAAAATATTATTGATAATGAGCAAAAGCAAATAGAAAACAAAGCTCGTCAAGAAGAAGTAAATAAAGCTAAAGAAACGGTTCAAGAAGCTCAAAAAGAACAAAAAGATATAATTACACAAAAAGCACCAGAAACAACTCGAGAAGAGATAAAAAACAGTGAATTAAACCCTGATATTAAATCTTTTGAAGACATTAAACAAGATTATAAATATTATAAAAATGCTGATTTAGAAAACTTTGATTCTACTATGATAGACAATGCTAAACAAGTTGTTGAGGCAAATAAGCAAGGAAAACGTACTAAGCAAGAATGGTTAGATGTTGCTAAGAACATGGGAATGCAAGCTGAAAATTTAGATAGTGAATCATTAAAGAAACTTGCATTTGAAAGTTTTGCTTATGAAAAACCAAACACAAAGGAAAATTTAAATAGGCAAGGCAAAAAATATGAATCATTTGGAATACAAGAATGGGTAAAAGCAGTTTATGAAGGTGCTGGTGTAGGCAAATCATTAAATGTAAATAATGATTTTGAAAGAGCAAAACAACAAGCAATAATGGATGAAAAAAATCAGCCTAAAGACATGACATATTTAAGCAAGGAAGACATTGAAACTGTAAATAATTTAGATAAAAGTGGTTTAAAAGGTCCGTTTGAAGATTTAGATGTTGAAATACCTGGATTAGAAAAACTTGAAACAAATAATAATGTTGCAGAAACAATAGAAGAACCTGTTATAAAAGTTGAAACAACAGGGGAAGAAGGAAAAAGACATTTTCAAGAATTGGGTGCTAATGATAAAGTAGCTGAAATATTAAGTGAAGTACCAAAACCAGAAAAGACAAGCTTAAAAGATAATGTAAAAGACACAATAAACGATTTAAGAAGAGATTTTGTTAGCAAAGGAGAAACAATTGAAAGACTAGCCAAAGAAACAAAAAACGAAAACTTAAATCATATGTATGATAGATTAGGAATAAGTAGAGGCGAAGCCCAAGAACATATTGGAAATATGCAAAGAGATTTAGATCTAAAACCTTATAAAAACTTTGTTAATGCAGATGGAAATAATACAACGATGTCTTTAAATGGTATTAGAGAAGATGCTAAAGTACATGGAATATCAGAACAAACTTTAAATGAATATTTAGCTGATTACTTAAATGTAGATAGGTATCCTCAAGGAAAGCCAGTAAGAGGGGATACTTATACAGATGTAATGTCTAAAGAAAATATTGCTAAAATAGAATCAAAACATCCTGAAATAAAAAGAATTGCTAATAATGTTTGGACATTTGAGCAAAATCAATTGCAAAACATGGTTGATAGTGGTTTGATTAGTCAAAAATTTGCTAATGAATTAAAAAATAGAAACCCTCATTATGTAAGAATACAAAGAGATGTAAAAGGATTTAGTAATAATCAAAAAACAAACAATACATCTAAAGGTGTACAAGTAAATCAGCAAATTGACACAGCTAAAGGTGGAAATCAAAATATTTTACCTATTATGGAGTCAATAGCAAAATATACACAACAAGTACAACAATCAGAAAGAGTAAATTTATTTGGTCAAGAACTTGCTAAAACGTTAAGTATGGGAAGCAAAGATAATTCTATAAGCTCAATAGTAGACGAAGAAAGTTTTGGAATAAACCCTGAGCTTTTAAAATCTAATAAAGATGGTACATACACAATGACAATATTTAAAGATGGGGTAGCTACAGTAGTACCTATAAATAAAGGAATTTATGAATCATTAACTCCTAACAAGATGGTTCAAGCTATAGAAAGTAATGAAAATTTTAAAAGAGTAACTTATGCACCAAAGAAAGTAAGCGAAATGTTTAGAGAATTAACAACACAAAAGAACCCAATATTTATGTTTACTAATGCATTTAAAGATATAGGAGATGCTCCATTCAACAGTAAATATACTACCGAATTTTTAAAAACTTATGCTAGTACAGAAGCATTAAGAGAAGTTGCTGGAAACGGAGTATATAATCAACTTTATGAAGCTGCTGGTGGAAAACAAAACTCTTATTTTAATAATGGAGAATTTGTAGATAAAACACAAACTACAGCAAGCAAAGTAAAAGATAAATTGCTAGCTCCTATTGAAAAAGGTAATGACATAGTAGAATCTACTCCAAGAATGGCTGAATTTATAGCTACAATTAAAGCCAATGGATACGAAGTAAATGCAGATGGAGAATTAGTAGTAAAAAATCAAAATAAAGTTAAAAAAAGCTCAAATGAAGTTTTAAATGAAGCCTTATATAATGCAGCAGAAGTAACAACAAACTTTAAACGTGGTGGAGATGTTGCTAAAATGCTTAACAGAAATGGTGCAACGTTCTTTAATGCTTCTATTCAAGGCTTTGATAAACAAGTAAGAAACTTTTCTGCACTTACATCAGGAGATAAAAAGCAAATTGTTAATTTATTAACAAAAGCATTAGTATTTGGCGTAGCACCAACAATGCTAAACGATGCAATGTATGACGATGATGATGAATACAAAGAATTACAAGAATATCAAAAAGATAATTACTACTTGTTTAAAGGAAAAGATGGACAATGGATTCGTATTCCAAAAGGTCGTGCTATGAGTGTTATAGGAAGTGCTGTAAGAAGAACAAAAGAGTTTTCATTAGGAGACAAAAAAGCATTTGAAGGATTTGGAGAATTTGCTGCAAATCAAGTAGCACCAAATAGTGTTTTAAATAATAATGTATTTGCTCCGCTTTCACAAGTAAAGAATAATAAGTCTTGGAGCGGAAATAAAATTATATCTGATTCAATGGCTAAAAGACCAACTGATGAGCAATACAACGAAAAAACTGATGAGGCAAGTAAAATTATAGGAAAAGCAATAAAAGATTTACCATTACCAGAAAGTATGAAAAACTTTAAATCTCCTTTAGCTATTCATTATTTGTTGGATCAATATACTGGAGCTGTAGGAGACGTATTATTACCTATGATTACAGAAAAATCATCATCAAAATATAATCCTTTAGTTGCTCCGTTTATTTCAAAGTTTACAGCAGATTCCGTTTATAGTGATAAAAGTGTAGGAAATTATTATGATAAAAAATCAGAAATTGAAGAAAAATATTATTCTGAAAAAGCCACTCCTATTGATAAAGCTAAAAATAGCTATATGACATCAAGAAATTCTGATATAGCTAGTTTATATAAAGAACAAAGAGAAATTCAAAATAATAAATCTTTAAGTAAATCAGAAAAATACGACCAAGCTAGAGAAAAGCAAAAAGAAATCAATAAAACAGCAAAAGAAATAGTAAAAGACGTAGAAAACATAGAAGAAAATGAATATTATCTAAAAATAGGAGATTATTACTATAAAAAGGTAATTGAAAATGGAGAAGTAAAATATAAAAGAGATACTTCTAAAAAAATACCAACCGAAAAATATGCTTTATATGATTACTTTAAAGAAAAGTATGAAAAAAGTAAGGAGGGAAAATAAGGATAAGAATAAACCCAGTAACAATGGACATAGAAATGGTCAAAAGAGATACTGGACCAATTGCAGTTAGACCAAAGGTAAAAGATACAGGGGAGTACTTTCTAACAGAAGGTGCTACTCTGTATTTTACTTTAAGAAAATTGCAAGATAGGTCTATTATCATGCAAAAGACAGCCACATCATTTGAAGATGGTGTAGGTACAATAACATTAGAGTCATCAGATACAGAAAACCTAGACGAAGGAACGTATGTTTATGACTTAGTAATGGTAAGACATGATGGAACAAGAGATACCCTAATTCCAGAAGGAAGGGATTCACTATATTTTGTAATTAAGAAAGGAGTGAAACAAGGGCAATAGATGTAGGAAATTTAATAGAAATTGAAATTCCAGCAGGTACGAGAGGTCTTCAGGGGGATAAAGGAGACAAAGGAGATCCAGGAAATACTTATGAACCACAGATAGGTACTACTACAACTTTACCAGAAGGTAGTGGAGCTACAGCATCAATAAATTATGATGTTGAACAGCAAATATCTTATTTCAACTTTGGTATTCCAAAGGGAGATACAGGGGCAACAGGACCACAAGGTCCAGCTAATACATTGTCTATTGGAACTGTAGAAAGTGGAGACAATCCATCAGCAACGATTACTGGAACATCTCCAAATCAAACATTAAATCTAGTTTTAGAAAAAGGAGATACTGGAGATACAGGACCAACAGGACCAGCAGGTCCATCAAACTCATTATCAATAGGTACAGTATCAAAAGGAGACAATCCATCAGCAACAATAACAGGAACATCTCCAAATCAAACATTAAATTTAGTTTTGCCAAAAGGAGATCCTGGATATACACCAGTAAAAGGAACTGATTATTACACAGATACAGACATAGAAGAACTAGAATCTAGTTTATCATCAGACGTGCATGATGAAGTTTCAGTACAATTAGGAAACTTAGTCAGTGCAACACCAATAGCAGTATCATCAGTTGCTAATATGACTGACACAACAAAAATATACGTAAATACTACTGATGGATATTGGTATTATTATGATGGTGATTCCTGGGAACAAGGTGGAGTATATTTAGCAAGTGCAAGTGATAAATATATGTCAAGCACAAGCTCGAACTCTTTAATGAACAAAACAATAACAGATTATATTGCGCAAACAGAAAAAACAGAAGAAATTGCATTTACTGAAAATTATTCAATAGATACATTAGGTTCACAAAGTCTAGGAACACCAATTAGTTTGGTACCTACAAGCAATTCTAGTTATCAATATGCTATTGTTAATTGCGAAGAAGATGATAATTTTGTTCTTAGTGGAGAAACATCTGGATCTACACAATTGTTATATGCATTTTTAGATTCATCAGATGCAGTAATATTAAGAAGTGGTACTTCTGCTTCTGTTAACGGTTTAATTGCTACTGCTCCTAAAAATGCCAAAAAAATAGTAATTAACGTTAAAAAAAGTAGTGCTAAACACTGTTATAAAGGAATAAGCAATTCGTTTAAAAGCAATGAATACATTAATTTAATCAAAAACGGAAAAATTGATATATCTTATAATTTCCAAATTAGACCGGTAAATACATCTGGAACAATTGGAAATACAATAACTTTAGATCCAGGCTCTACATCTGGTTATTTACACGCAATAATTGAATGTAAAAAAGACGATAAGTTTATAATAAATGTTAAAGGTGGAAATAGCCCAAGAGCCTATGCTTTTCTTGATGCTGATTATAAACTTTTAATGTTGTCTAAATCAAATACTACATTTACAAATTATGAGCTTGTTGCTCCTGAAAACAGCAAATGGTTAGTAATAAATACAACAACGTCTGGGGTTAATTATAAAATCGAGAAAAAAATAACAAGCTACGAAGATATATATAATTCCATATATGGAAAAACAACACCTTTAAAATTGCAAGATGGTAATATTACTACAAACGTTGATATTGGTAGCACTGTTAGTTTAACAGTTAATTCATCGTCAACTTATAAATACGATATTATAGAATGTGAAGCAAATGATGAATTTATTGTTACAGGAAAAGGTGGCAATAACCCTAGATTATGGGCTTTTTTAGATAGTAACAATAAATTATTATCTAATTCATTAGCTAATATACAAGGAAGTTATAAAATAAAGGCACCTATCAATTCTGCAAAATTGATTATCAATTTTAATACAGTTGCTTCTGGAGGATATACAGTTGATAAAGTATCATTACAAAACATTAATGAAAATAGTGTTTTAAAGAATGCAACAGACATAGAAGAATTAAGAGCCATGTATAATTATACAGATTTTAAGGAATTATATGCTACAGGAAACGATTACGTACACTCTTATGTATGTGGATTGAAATTTGCTGAAAATATAAAAAATCACATAACAGATTTTAAAAAGCCAGGAGATTTAATGGTACACGTTTCTACATTTGATATAATTGACAATGTTTTGTATGCAACTTACTATGCAAATACAAGAACAGCATCAGAAGATCCAACTAAGCATACAGCAAGATTCATTTACGCACAAATGAATGATTTAGACAATAAAACTTATATTGATTTGCAAGATGTAGGGGAAACTTTTGACGGACATACAGTACAAAAAATATATGATACTATTATGTTACATAAAGATAATGATACATTATATTTAATGTGGACAGCTCAACTTGATGGTGTTTATTACAGATTATACAGAACATATACAATTTCAACAGGAACATTAAGCTCAATTTCATACAACAATTTTAAAGTTGAAAATTCAACACAATTATTTTCAACATCAGGAATGTTAGATGCTTTTGAAGCTAATAATATTAATCATAAAGCACTTGCTGGCGATATAGGAATTATGCAAAAATTAACATCAAGAGTTGAAAATGAAGAAACTTATTATTATACTGGATGCTATGTTGGAGACTTTAACTGTATTATAAAATCAACAGATTTAATTACATGGGAATTTGTAGCACAACCAGATTTTTATAATAATTCACAATGGGAAAATGCAACATACGTTATAGGGAATTATGTTTATTATTATATGAGACAGCACAGCAATGTAAATTATGGCTTGTTAACAAAATATAACTTAACAACAAAAGTTTGGGACGAACCTGTTAAAGTGTATGATTGTCAATCAAGAAGTGATTTTTTTGAGTATAATGATAAATTATATTTAGTGTTTGCTCCTAAAAACAGAAATAATTTAGCAATAATGCAAATTAATCAAAGCGAATTATCATATAGTGTTATTATACAAAATGCAAGAGTAGCATTGTGCTTTTATCCGTTCGTTGTAAATCATAATGGAACATTATATATGTCATTCACATACAATAGACAAAATTTATATTTAGTAACATTTAATATAGATGAATTAGATAACAACGAAATGGATACTATTTTTAATAATTTAATAAATAGTTAGCAAAATATTTTTTTAAGAAAGGAGGTATTAAAATGGAAGAAGAATTAAAAGAAGAAATTGTCGAAGAAACAATTGAAGAAGTAAAAAAAGAAAATGAAGAAAAGCAAGAAGAAATTGAAGAAATTGCTGCATCAGAAGAA
>Ga0265298_10004362_pt1 | contig 18109 bp, 18 predicted proteins | sample AusTroGonzalo_MG_3_FD_193486 | JGI IMG/M metagenome (GOLD analysis project Ga0265298, IMG submission 193486) | Bovine rumen microbial communities from tropical cattle in Woodstock, Queensland, Australia - Gonzalo_01 | ecosystem: Host-associated > Mammals > Digestive system > Stomach > Rumen ... | reverse complement strand
CCTGCTGAATTGTTAACGGCAGCTTCTGTTAATAATGCTGGAATGGATAGTTCCGACTTGATTTTAGACAAACAAAAGAGTGACTTGTTTGAATGGATTCTTATCTTCCATATCATCATCTCATGGATCTTCTTCGGCGTGTTCATCTCGCTGCTTTATAATAAGTTCCGTTACGAGTCCTAAATCATAAACTTATGCCCACCTTCAACCCCACCCTCCCGCTTGAACGCGAACTCGGCAAGCAAATCTACCAGGCCCTGCAGGGGCCCGTGGTAGAAACCATCCTGAAAACCGCCAAAGACGGCTCCGGTGATGACTACTGGCGCAGCCGTATGGAAGGCCACTGCATGAAGGTAGATAAGGACATTCTGCCGGGATTCTATGCCCTCTGCCAGGAGGTTAAGCAGCAGCTTAACTTCAAGGAGCCCGTAGACTTTTACGTCACCGGCGACAGCACGTTAAACGCATTCTCGGTCGCCGCCGAGGATGAGGGGCAGCCCCACATCGTGAACGTGAATTCCGCGATGTTTGACCTCATGAGCGAGGAAGAGCTGCGCTTCGTCATCGGCCACGAGCTCGGGCATATCATCAACAAGGATTCCGCCCTCAAGCGTCTGGTATACTTCGTGTTCCCTCCAGACACAACCAATCCGCCCATCACGCTGCAATACAAGATTCGCCTGCACGACCAGCTGGCGGAACTGGTGGCTGACCGTTACGGATACCTTGCCAACGGGAATCTGAATGCCTGTGTAACGTCATTCTATAAGATGTCCTCTGGCCTGGACCTCGCCAGGATGAACGTGAGCATCGACGCCCTGCTGGCAGACAACCAGAAGCGCCTGGACTACTTCATGAAAGGCAAGGGCCTCAGCCGCCACGACCACCCGGTGAACCCCATCCGCGTGCAGGCCATCCACCTGTTCGCTACCGCCCAGGACGAGACTGCACTCGCGGACGGCATGAAAGGGCTCATCGACATCCTGCTCAAGGTCGGCAATGGTCCCCTGGACGAACACCTTTCGATATTCATTGCCTCGGCCGGCCTCGTCGTTGCCAATGCGGACGGCAAGGTGACGGAAAAGGAGGTGGAGCACATCATCCAGAACCTGGCGAACCTCCAGATATTCCCCAAGCGCTTTTTGGATGCCGTCGCTGAAAGGGATTACGGCGATTTCTTCCTCCAGTCCGTCGAAAACATCCTGAGCCGGAACCCCGGAATGAGGGATGGCTTACTGTCATACATGATCGGGCTGGTCATGTCGGACAAGGAAATCTCTGACGAAGAGATTGATTTGATCTACAAGTTCGGAGAAGGGATCGGCTTTTCCCAGAAAGAGATTTCCCAGAAATTCGCCGAGATGATCCAGCGCAACTATGTGCCCTCGCTGGAGTCGATATGCTAAGGTCATACGGTTGCCGCCACAAACAGACAAAAACCATTAACCCGGGAAAACAACACTTAGAATGAAGTTATCATGAACGATGAAAGCAAAATACAACCTGTAGAACAGAGTATCGCAGAAGTTCTTCTCAAACAACGGCATAGCAAAGTAATCAATTCCATAGGACTGTTCATCGACGGTCAGTACTACTATCTTGTCGACCAGGCGTTAAAATCCCAGTCTCGCAGGATCAACCTGAAGGGTCTTATGAAATTTATCCAAAAAGCAATTGCTGCCAAGTATGATCTTGATTCGGCGTCCTGCGTGGTTACCGAAACACATTTCTTCAGGGGGCGTTATAAGGCGAAAGTGGCGGCAGAGAAGAGACAACTGCTGGACGACAGAAAATTTGAGGACAGGCTCATCGAGAATGACGTTATCCTTCATTACAAGCATGTTTACGATATGCCGGACGGGATGCCGCACGAAAAGGGCATTGATGTTTGGTTCGCACTGGAAGCATTTGAACTTGCCCTATACCGGGATTTTGACTTCATCGTCATGATAACCGGAGACGCAGATTACGAAATGCTTGCCCGGAAAATCAAAACGCTCAAGAAACCGGCTATCCTTCTTTCCTGGCACTACGACAACCAGGACCCTACAGCCAAGGCTTTGAAGGAGGAGATGTCATACCAAATCAACATCAATGATCTGCTTAAGGCAGACCCGACGTTTGTGAACTACATCACGGAATCCGCCAGTGTATAAGCCATGACCGGCCAGGAATCAAGAGACTTCTTTCCGACTATATAATAAACACAAAAGAGTGATAGAAAACGAGCATAAGGACAGTCTATTATAAGCAGCCGTCAATGGCAGTGAACCGATCGGCGACCTTTGGAAGAGCGCCCAGGAAAATTTGAATTTTTTCAGTATATTGTTCAGTAAAATCACAGACACGTGAATTGTTACTACCACCCCAGCAGACCAGCCGTTGCGCAATGTCCCGATTGCGGCAAAGGCCTGTGCCGGGAATGTGCCTCCAAGTATGAGAAGCCCATTTGCACGGAATGCAATAACAAGCGTGGCAAAAACGCCACGATGACCTATGCCAGGCCGCTTGTCGTTTGTGCCATTCTTTTCGTGGTCGGATGCCTGGTGGGCAAGAGTTTCGGCTTTGGGGATGAACCGGCCGTCATGGGGTACATCTTCACCTGCGTCTATGGAGGATGGAGTATTGTGAATATGTTTTTTGCCAATATCTTTATTTCCCTGAATATCCATTCCATCATCTTCTACTACGGATTGAAGATCATGCTGGCCATGATTGTGGGCATTTTCGCAACGCCTGTCTTCCTTGGCTATTGCATCTACAAAATCATCCGGGAAGCCATGAAAAAGTAAATTGCTGAGAACACGATTCCTATGAGTGCAAAGCAGAATAAACTCTCATCATCAGAGATCAAAGAAGTCAAGAAGGCGATTTCCAACCTCTCGGGGTCCATCAAAGTCTCGCAGACCATGACGCGGGAAGATGTCCCGGAACCGGTCGCACCCATGGCAGGGCGCTGGCCGCGTCTTTTCGGATGGTCACGGCCGGACCCTGTAGCGCCTTCACCTTTGAAGCAGAAGGTGCTCGCGCTGGTCAAGAAGTATCGCAAGGACATCGATGTTCCGGACCTTCCCCGTGTCCAGGAAGAGATGAAGGCTTTCTTCCGTTCACAACCCATGCAGCCCTACTACCGGCTGATGGACCTCCGGGCGGAGAAAGAAGACCGGAGACTGGTCATCATCGGCGATACGCACTGTGACTACAATTCGCTGGCCGCCATCATCGACAAACTGTCGGTATCAAGCTACGACTATTTTGAGAAGGCCACGTTTATCTTCCTGGGGGATTACCTGGACAGGGGCAATATCCTCTTCGAGTACCTAATGCTGCTCATCGGTTTCAAGAAATTGCTGGGAGAACGATGCATCTTGATGAAGGGCAATCACGAACTCATCAGCTACAATCCTACGACGCAGGAACTGGAATCGAAGGTGGAGCCTTCCGATTCATGCCCTGTGCTCAACCAGTACTGCGGGACGGATAAAGAATTCCTGTCCCTGCTCGCCAGCTATTTCGCCAAGTTGCCGACCTATATCCTTCTCAAGACGAAGAAAGGTACCGACCTGCTCGTGCATGGCGGCATCCCCCGGGACATTTACCTGGACCGTTGCAGCATCCTGCACGACACCGGCGAGCTGTATGTGATCGGGGACGACGCCGTCAGGCGGCAGATTCTTGACAATATGATCTGGGCGGATCCCCGCGCGGAGAAAACCAAGCTGCAAGGGGGCGGCAGTCGTTTTGAATTCGGGGAGGAGCAATTCCTGCGCTTCGCCAAGGAGAACAGGATTGACCGCTTGTTCCGCAGCCACGAGCCTGTGAACAATGGGATCAAGACCTTTTACGGAGACCGCGTCGTCACCATTTTCTCCAATGGCGGGCGGGACAATCCCATGACCGGCTATCCCTATGTTGACAACCCGGCCTTCGGCATCATGAGCATTGATGGAGAGATGCGCTACGAGAGCGTTCACCTTAAGAAATGCTCTGTCAGATATGGCTTTTCGGACTTCTCAACCTATCTGTACATGGGCAAGGAAGCAGCCCCCGAATTCGGACGAAAGATTGAGGAACCGCACCTCAACGATGAGTTCCACGTCATCAGTATACTATAATCAATAACTCAAAAATCAAATCATTATGGCTATTCAACAAAGAACTGGCGATGCCAAGGTGAAAGGCGTAGCCGATGTCGTTTTCCTCTTCGACTGCACGGGTTCCATGGATCCGTACATCGACAATGTGAAGAATAATGTAGCCTCCCTCATCAAGGGCTTCAATGCCACGCCCAACGTGAAACTCGATTGGCGTGTGAGGGCGATGGGGTTCAAGGATTTCTTCGTGGACAAGGATTGCCTCATCAACGATTTCCTCTTTACGGACAGCGCCGATGAGTTTGCCGACAACCAGCTTGCCCGCCTTCGCGCCGACGGTGGCGGCGATGAGAAAGAGTCAGCCCTCGACGCCATCTGGTATGCCCTCAAGCGTAGCGACTGGCGGCCCCGTTGCACCAAGGTCATCGTTCTTTTTACCGATGCCGGAACCAAAGGCCTCCACAACCGCACGATGGATGAGCTGGGCGTTGTCGACGATATATCGTATCTGCAGCAGGAGCTGATGAAGAATAAAGTGCAGCTCTTCCTCTATGGCAAGACGGATCCGGCCTATGAGCAACTGCACCAGACCGAGCGTGCCCACGTCTACCAGTACGACGACACCGACAAGTTGCTAGACTCCGATTTCGGCGAGTTGCTGGAGGTTATCGGAAAGACCGTTTCCGCCTCCATCGTTACTGACAACCGTACCCTGTAGGCAATGGTCGAGGTAGGCGACACTATTTGGGGCTACAAGGTTGTAGACCTGATAAACCGGGGGGGCTTTTGCAATGCTTTCAAGGTGGAGAAGGACGGAAAGTACTATTTCATGAAAGAGTACACTGATCCAACGAAACTGTCGAAAGATTTTGAAGCCTTCCTGGACAATCAGAAACACATCCTCGGGTGCATGGAAGCATTGGGCGAGGGCACCGAAAAGGTGGTCCGCCACTTTATTGATGATGGTCACTACTACCAGGTAAAGGAGTTGCTGAAGGGTACGAACCTGGAGGAATGGCTGGACGGACATGGAGAGGAGGAAGACCGCTTCGACATCGCCATCCAGTTGACTAAAATCCTTCAGAAGATCCATGCCGCGGGCATCGTCCACCAGGACTTGAAAGCCGGACAGATCATGGTGGTGTCGGAGCGCCCGCTGAAGATTGTGCTTACGGACTTCGACTGGTCTGTGTTCAAGGGAAAAGTCGTGCGGAAAGTGGGCTCGCCATGGCACGGATATGTGGATGACGAGCCCTCGGAGAAAACCGACGTCTTCACGCTGGGCATCATGATTTGCGAGCTTCTGACCGGCAGCAACCCTTACCAGGACAACGGGGATTATGAGCCGGAACGCTGGTACCGCTGGGTCAAGGGCCGCAAATACCAGGAACCCTCGGTGTTGGACGGCGCCGGAATCATCAGCCGCAAACTCAATGACATCATCGTGCAGTGCCTTTCTCCGGAACCAGCTGACCGACCGGCTTTGGACGATATCCTCAAAGCCCTGGAAGATCCTGAAGACCCCAAACGACAGGTAGTCCTGACCATCGAAGACAGAAGGCTGATCATCCCTGCTGGAGGAACGGCAGACAGAGGCTATTTCAAGCTTTGCTTCCCGGATATAACAGACAAGGAAGGCAATCCGGTTTATCTGTATATCAGTCACAATGTGAATGCTCTTCAGGTGGGCCGCGAGGGAAAGAATCTCACCTTGAGCTCTCCTGACACATTGACGAACAGATTCCTCCTGAATGGGAAGGCCATCGGCGAAACCCCGGCTGTTGTGAAGGATGGTGATACGCTTGACCTGTTCAGCTCCAAGAAAGGCGAAAGCATAGCAACGTTCAGAATAGCAGTAAAATAGCGGATGGCAGGCTTAAGGGATCCACTGTATTCAACGGCACTTTCCAATCACAGCGACAGGCTTCGTGCGCTATTCTCGCCGATAACGGCCGAAGTTCGCAAAGGCCGGAAAGTGCTGGAGGATGATGAGGGTTCCTTCTACCAGTCTTCCTCTTTCAAGTGGAACTTCTATCTGAAGGATTTCCTGGATTGCTATCACAATATCTGCGACAGGAAACAGGTGGAGCCCATCTATCTGGAGCCCGAACTCAAGTCCGCGCTCAAGGTTCCTTTTGCAAGCATCGAAACGCTCCGTTTGCTGCAGGAGAGCGTCGTAAAACGCCTCCTGCAGCTCAGGGAGCGGCGTATCCCCCCCTTCAACAAACTGCCAGAATACCCTGCACAGCAAGACATCGACGACGCGCTCAAGGCGTCTCGCGAAGACAAGGACATCCACGGTTTCCTGTACGGGTGCAGTCTGCTCCCCAAGGATCTGAGCGCGTACATCAGGATACTGGAAAAGCTTTCCGGGGCCTACAGTCAACGCGTGAATGCTTTCGTAGAAGCGTTGTCGCCCACGGGCTCGGACGAAAAGGCGAAATTGAAGCTGAACGAATCCAGGCAAAAGATCAGAGCGCAACTGGATCCCTACATCAAGCATCTCAAAACCATCGGCGCCCTTCCTTCCGGATGGATATATCCGTTCAAGCGCATTCCCCTGGTGGAGGCAGAGCGCATCGGGAAGGAGTCCGGCCTTGGGGTGGACAAATCCGCCATCGACCACATCACAAAGTATTGGGAAGCGGATATGCTTCCTCCCAGGAAGAAGGTCGAGCTTTCCGCCGAGGAAAAGAACCGAATCTTTTCTGAGCTATGGGCAGCCGCCCTGAAAGAACGTGAACACAAAATACTGGAAGTTGAAGAGCGGCCGGCACCCAAGCCGTCACCCAGGCCAGCACCAAAGCCGGCACCCAAGCCGGCTTTTCGTCCGGCTCCCCGCTACCATCCCTATCGGAAATCCGCATGGAGACGATTCAACGAATGGGTGTCAGGGATTGGCAACTGGTTCGCCTATAAGATGGATGACATCGCCGAGTGGATGATGCGGGCCTGGATTTGGTTGCTGGCAGCCTTCCTGGTCATCAGCGTCATCCTTGTCTGGGTGAACGAAGGTCTCTTCACGGCATTACTGGCCGTAGGACTCCTTTTTCTCATCATTGGCATCCTGTCTGGCGTGCTGGAGGCCATTGTCGCGTTGATATCGCTTGTCGTCAAATATGTGACCTATGTGCCATTGTTCATCCTCCGATGCATCTTTTATCGCGGGTGGACATTCCTGCTGACCGTCCTGGGAATCGGTGGCTATGTGACCTACCTGGTCTTGGAAATGACTTCCCGATGGCCTTGGTGAAGATCATTTTCTCCGGGCAGTCGCGTGACCATCTTGATAGATTGAACGCTTTTCCCTATCTTTGTAAGACCAGAAAAAACGACCCGGAAAATGAAAAAGGAGTTTAACGTCACGGGAATCTGCGACCCCCGGTTACACTACATGGTGGATACCGACAGCCGGTTCACCCGGGAATGCGGAAAGCCCGTCGTACTCACCATCGACGAGGTGGACAAAAGCTCCGACAACCAACTTTTCCTCAGTTTCCTGGGCATGCTCCGCGTCAAGTATCTGGACATCCGAAACCACGAAAAAGGGTATCTCCTCTGTTTCGACCTTTCCCTCCATAAGGAACCCGTTGAACCCGCGTGGAGGGAGGTCGGCGGCAAACGCATATTCGAAGTCCGGATATGAACAAAACCCATTCGAACCGCATTATAAAAGCCGACATTTATAGCCCATGACCGACCAGGAAATCATCGAGGGCCTCATCGCCCGTGACGACAAGATCACAACGTACTTTTTCTTTACGCGGTGCCAGCCGCTGTTTTACGGCATCATCAGCAAGATCTTCGACCACAAGGCGGATTATGATGAGCTGGTCAACGAACTGTACGCGCATCTGATGGCGAACGACGCCCGCAGGCTCCGTATGTTCGAAGGCCGTTCCAACATCTACTCGTGGCTGAAATCTGTGGCCAGAAACTTCTTCCTGGACAAAAAAAATCACGAAAGGGTGATAGAAAACGGGCATGATGACCGTCTATTAGAAGAGGCCGGAAGAATTATTGACGATAACCCCGACCAGCCGGACAAGAAACAGGAAGAAGAAGACATGCGGGTCGCCGCCATACTGGATCAGCTCGAGAACGAGCGTTACAGGCTTGTCATCGAGAAGCATGTCCTCGAAGGAATGGACTTCGATGAACTGGAGAAACTGACCGGCATCAAAAAGGCCAATCTATACAACATCAAGAAGCGGGCGCTGAACAAATTGGAGCAGATCATGAAGATTGCCCGCTCCAGAAGCGATGCGCTCTGTGCCGTCCGCTGCGAAGAATACATCCTGCATTGCTTCGGCATTCATCATTCGCTGGAAGAACTGCGTGACCTGGCCCTGGCCAAAGGATGGCTCACGGAGGACGGAGCCCGGATCCAGGATCTGGGCAACACATCCAAGGAATTCGGCCTGCAGGTGGAGAAGCGTAGCGACGCCGTCCTGCAGGACATCATGCAGGCGCTGGAAGAGGGCAAGCAGGTCATCGCAGCCGTCGATGGCGGCGAGTTGATCGGCGACCCTGTGGAAGAACGCCTGGAAGATGTGTTCGTGGGCGGTATCGTGGACCACTGCGTGGTGGTTTTGGGCATCGACGTGGACATGGACGATGTGGCCCTCTACGACCCTGCCTTCGGTCCCATTCCCTTGTCGGTCTCTATCGCCCACTTCCTGGACGCCTGGGAAGATTCCAACTACTATTGCGTGATGATCAGCCAGTAACCCGCCATCAGCCCTATTACACCTCCCGATAGACAAACGGCGGAAAGCCATATAGCTCCTCGATGGCCTTGATGACGGCCGTGCCCCATTCCGCCCGCGGAACGGAGCGCATTTTCCAGTCAAACGCATCCAGGGCCATGATTTCCTCCACCAGCCCCATCTCGCCCAGATAGGCCATCATGCGCTTCACATAGGGAATGTCATAAATGCTGTGCACGGGCTCTCCTTCGCCTTCCTCGTAGAGGTACGCCCGGACCTGCTTGAGCACCAGCCGCCGGCCCTGATGGAATTCCAGCTGCCCGCCGCTGGTTTTGAGCACGTACAGATAGGTCCAGGGGTTGAGTTTCTCTTCCTTCGGGTCCAAGCCCGTCCGCAGGCAGAGGGTGGCGTAGTTGCACAGGCCTTCCAGTTCCTCCAGGTGCTTCAGGATATATGCCGGAGGGCAGTATTTGACGACGACCTTGGCAAGCCTGGGCTCCGGGCGGCTGTCCCACCAATGCTGGACGAGGGGAGTATACGCATCCACCCAGAACTCTTCTCCGTAGAGCTTGTCATAGATGAAATTCCGCTCCGACGGGCCGCCCTGCTCCATGAAAGCCATCATGACCTTTTCCTGCATGTCATGGTCCAGGCCGTCGAAGCGCTTTTTGAGCTGGCGCTTGGCTTCCATATGTTTGCCTTTGCGGCGAGTCAGATAGTCGTCCAACACCTCGTCGATGGGATAATTGAGACGATGGGTAACGTTTTTCGGCTTCGCGCGTTCCTTCCGGCCGTCCAGCATCCGGCCCTTCAGGACCTTGATTTCAAACCAGTCGGTGCACTGGTCGATCAGGTCCAGGTCATGCTCATCCAGCGTCTCCAGGAGCGCGGTGATCAGCGTCGGGTGCATATCCTTCGCCGCCCACTTGATGATGTCGTACACGGAGCGGTCGTGCAGTCTTCCGGCCACATCGTCGAAGAACCGCGCCTCCCCGCAATCGACCATGGGGTCATCGGAATCAAGATAATCGAGAAGAGTTTTCATCGCTTGAAAGACGCCGGCGTGATAGATTTCTATCGTTACCAAGTCTTTAATTGTGCAATTATTATCTGCATGACCGACAATATCATTCTTGACATCCACCACAGCGATGACTACACTGACTATCTCCTGATGACGGCCGGACTCACCCACAAGCGGATTCTTCCCATGCTGAGCCCCAGCGCGGAGCAAATCAAGGCCAAGGCCGATCATAACACCCGTGTGCTGCGTTGTTACAACGTCCGTGACGAAGTATCTGACGCGCCTGTTGATTTCAACCGGACTTATGGTTCCATCCGCATCCGTTCCCGCTATTACCTGCAAGATGACGGCACGGTGAATGCCGCCCATGCGGAGCGGGTCCGCCAGAGCGTCCAGGCCTTTGCCATGAACTGCCTGTTGACCCCGGCAAACCTGCGGGAAGCCTTCCGGCAGTATTTCCCCCTGCTGTGGAGCAAGCGGCAGTTCATCTACGGGGACCCGAAACTCTTTTTCGCCAGCAGCGGCCGATACGGAGATACCCTGGGCGGCGATTTTCTGCCCATCGGAGCCATTCTCAAGGCCATAGAGGAAGACCCCCGGCATTTCCGCATCCGGCTCGGCGGCGGTTGCAGCTGCGCAGAGCGCCCGCTGCTGATTGACTGGGACCAGGTTTACGGGGAACACTGGACGCTGTACACGTGGTGTCCGGTCTGCCATTCCAGGCGGGAAATCCGGGCCTGGCACTTCCAGCGTGCCTGGAACTGCGAGCATTCCATCGAGCAGTCCGCTTTCTATTACGATAAGGGCCAGGGACTCAGCGCCCTCAGCCTTTTCGATGTCATCGATGCAATATGCGATTCTTAAGCTACTTTAATCGCATGGTGCAGACGCGGCCGGATTTCCGCATCCAGCCTTCGTGCGCGCGGTAGGCCTCCTCACTTTCACATACCCACAGGATGGGTGTCCTGAAGTGCGCCGGGATGACAGGTTCCGGCGCATATCCGTCAGTGAGGATAATAAGGCCGTCAAAGTCGCGCCCGGCGGCATAGTTAATAGGGGTCTGGAAATTGGTGCCGCCGCGACCAACAGCGATGGTTTCCTTGATGGCGTGTGTCAGCGTCTGCGAAGCTGTCACCGTCACCTCGAACTGAATCACTTCAATCTCCGTGATGCCGTACTTGAAGGCGCTGTTAACCACGCCCAGGAAGTAGCTGATGGCCTCGCTGCTGATGGACCCGCTCACGTCCAGAGCGATGAGCAGGCGGCTGGTAAACTGCCTGACGGAGCCCATGTTGTCAAAGCCTGTGCGGCGGGAGGGCTTCATCCGGGTAAGGTGACGCTCCTGGGCAAGTACCTGCGCCCGGAAGCCGAAGAGTACCTTCTTCCAGTCGATGGAGGCGTGTGTGGAGGCTTTCACCCGCTCGGCCATATCCCCTGCCAGGGATCCCCAGTCCTTGATACCGTCGATGATGCCGTTAATGAGAGCGACCTGCAGCGGGTCATCATCCCAGAGTTCGGAGAGATCGGTGTCGGCGTTCCGTTCATCGGTCTCCTCGGCGTTCTTCTCGGCCAGCCGGGCGTAGGCCTCGTAAGCAAGCCCGGGCTTGAAGCCGTAATCGGCCGGGGTTTTCATATAGAAGCGGGCAAAGGGATAGTTGTCGGAAACGGCCAGGTTGCTGCCCACGGAAAGGGCTTCGGCGCTGCACCCGTCCGGGCGGCGCTCGTAGGGGTGCTTCAGGAGGATGCGGATGGCTTCCGTCTTCAGAGCTTCTTCCAGCGCCGTGTCGGACATCTCCCGCACGAAGTCCGGGTTGTACTCCACCCGGCCGCAGCCGCTCCGTACAGGGCACTTGATCTTGTCATTGGGAACAATCTCATGTGAGCAGATGATGACGAAGAGCGCGGGCTCGCTGACGAACCAGCGCTCAATGATCTTGTCGAACCTTTCCCTCATCTATCGGATGCTTTTGACATAAACGACAAGGGTCATCGTGAGCACCTGGCACTCGCGGGCGATAAAGGCCACCGCATTGGGATAGGTCTGCTGGACATAGAGGTTGGCGAAGTGGGCAGCAGCCTCCTTGTGGCTCCCGACCAGCCAGTCGAAGTAGTCTTCGACGTTTTTCTTGACATCCTCTTTTTGCTCGGCGGGGACCTTCTCCACCTCCAGGAGCCGGAAGATGCCCTCGTTCACCAGCGACATCTCGTGAAGCGAGTAGGGCTCCAGTTTCGACTTGACGGCCTCGAAGCGGTAGAGGACATCCTTACCGGAGATTAGCCTCTTATTATTCACGGAAGCCATGAAGGCGACAGTGGCTTTGGCCCCGACAATGGAGGCGATGGCTTTCTGGTGCACGGAGGTGAGGACCTCGGCCCCCTTGATGATATCCGAGACGCGCTTCCAGGCACGGCGGTCGGGTGTCTTGTCAAGGCCCGTATCCTCGGTCTCCCGGGCGTCGTCGTTGCGGTCCAGCCAGATGCTGTTCTCTTCGATGAAGCTGATGACGCGCAGGTCGACATCCTCTCGTTTGGCCCAGAGAAGCCATTCCTGGACAGTGGGAAGGAAGGTAACGATGTTGAAGCGGCTCACGAGGGCCGGGTCCAGGTCGGTGAGCTGGTACTGCTCGCCCTCGTTGACGGCGCTGACGATACGGCTGCCCTCCGGGAGGGCGCGGCCCGCGAGCTTGCGGTTCAACGCCAGGTCCATGATGGTCTGGAGGATCTCCGGACGGGCCCGGTTGAGCTCGTCGAGGAAGAGGACGATGGGCTTCCCGTTTAGCGGAAACCAGTACGGCGGCATGAATTCCGTCTTGCCGGTCTGCTCGTTCTTGCTGGGGATACCGATGAGGTCACCCGGGTCGGCCATCTGGCCCAGGAAAAGGGCTACGACGGGCATGTCCTGCCCGGAAAAGTATTCGGTGAGAATTTCGGACTTGCCGATGCCGTGGCGTCCCACCAGCATGAGATTGTGGCTGGAGGGCGTCATCTCCAGCAGCTGAAGGAGTTCAGTTGTATTTACGCGGATATTGGACATAGTGTGGTTTGACTTGCGAAATTACAGACGGTTATGGCGGGTAAATCTATCACTGGCTGATAGAAAGTGCATCGATGACGTTGAAAATATTGAGTGGACTACGTCCTTGCCCTTTGTTATAGTTGCGACAGGCTTTTTCTATAGTATAGGCCAGAAGGTCTTTTGCCTTGAATTTGTCGCCCATCCAACCGACCACTTCTGTCAAGAAATAGCGGCAACCTGGATACCACCACGTAAGATCCCATTCCCATTTATTAATTTCGTGATTCTCCACAAATTGAAAGTCGATGAGCATCTGACCATTATCAGGATTCACGAAGAGTCCCGGATTATCTTCCAGCGTTTTCAGCATCACCCCTAATGGGACCGATTTGACGAATTTGTTGCTTAAACCACAGTTTGCATAAAAGAATTGCGGGGTTGAATAGATTGTCTTTCGGTTTTCCCATAGTCCGGTGAAATACTGACGATACACTTCTCGCAGGTTCTGAGGAGATTCCAGTGTTTCCAAAAGGACTTTTTCAATCATTGCACGTGCAATTTCCGCCTCTGTCATGTCTATCGAACCATCTTCTCGCAGATAGTAATGCGTCAGTACTGTAATCGTTCGATTGATACTGTTGGCGAATACCGACGGCGCCATCATTTGCGGGTCTCTGTACTTGCCGTCGCAACGGTACACAACCGTGTTCCTGCCCGTGGCATCGTACATCTCCGATGCCGTCGGATTCAGCATCGGGATAACTCGCTTATTGGTGAGACATGCTGTCTGGAACAGATAGTCTGTGTAATCGTCACTATGTGCTATGGCGAGGATGATCTTCTCTATCATTCTAATCAAACCGTGCGATGATGTGCTCGACAAATGCCAGACAGTTCAGGAGTTCGGACTTACGGGTATACTCCTCGTCGGTGTGGGGACGGTAAAAGCCGCAACTGAGGTTGATGCAGGGGGCTTGCAATCCCCTTTTCTTTAGTTGACCCACGTCAGTCATCAGCCCCCGTTGGGGCTGATAGCCGATAGTAACGTAGTCAATGGTTGACAGAAACGCCTGGTCGCAGAGTTCTGTCCCGTCGATGTCGGTAATCAAATCGTGAGCGCCTTTGCGGTCGCACGCAATGACGACATGGGCATCTTCGAAAAAGGTCAGGTCGCAGGCCTTGCTTCCGACACACCCCTCCTCTTCCCGGGCAAAGAAACAGCATTTGATAGATGGGAACTTCCGGAGGCATTGCAAGGCTATCCAGATTCCATTCTTGTCATCTGCGCCAAGGCCTTCCATCAGCACATGGGAGGCCGAGAAGCCATAGATTATATCCCCTGCCTCAACGGCCTGAAAGTCTGCACTTCGCGCCTCTTGCACCTGGTCGAGATGCGCCACAACAACGGGACAGTGGGCGTACTCGCCCTTACGGACATAGAAATTTCCGATATCATCAATCCGGTATTCCGCTTCGGGAACATTTTCCAATATCCAGTCTCTCAGGAAGAACACGAGCTTTATTTCCTGCCCGGACGGAGAATGGATTTCATATAGGCGCTTCAGTAGTTCCATTGACAATAGGCTTTTCGAATTATAAAGACGAATCCATGCACGGAATCTATCGATGCTGCATCCAGAAAAAAAACAGGGCCAAATGATAGATTTCTTTGGCAGGACCGTCTATATTGTGTACTTTTGCAACGAAAAGCGATTCTGATGCACACCTGACGGTAATATCCCGACACACAACATTGCCAACCGGACGAAGGTCCACCCTTAAGGGCGTATTGTGCCCTGACGCGGGCGGGCCGGGAAGCCGGCAAATCGTTCATTCAAATGTTGTGTATGATGAAAAACAGAACCCGTCAACTCGTCGCCTGGACCGACCACGGCCAGGTCCGCATGGTCCCCTCCCTCGTCGCGCGATTCGCGCAACCCCTCCTCGACCGGATTGCCGAGATCGAGAGCCGCCTCCCTTGCGGCTTCCAACAACAGCCACGGTATCTGACGGAACTCAGCCGCGCCTACGAGGACCTGGGCCGCTGCTACGAACGGCTCGATCACATCCGCGAGGCTTTCGACGCCTATGTCGCTGCCGCCGACACGGTCACCAACGTCGACGACTTCTGGTGGTGCGATTGCGACGAGGGTTTCCTCCTCTCCAATCCATTCCGAGGGCGGTTCTTCGCGATGTTCGCCGAGTGCCGCAGGCTGTTCAGGAAATATCCCGCCCTCAAGGACGCAGCCTCCTTCGAAGAATTGATACACGATTACAAGTACGTCTCGGCCGTCACCGATATCTGGCATGCCGAATTGATCGAAGCAATGGAAACCAGTCGGGCATGGCGCTTCGGCGCCTGACCGAAACTCATTTGATACCCCAGTCGGACAGACGGACCGTACCTTCGACTTTCTCCTCGACGGTGTCATCGAGGCCCGGGAAAAGGTCGAGTCCTGTCAGCGCCTCCAGTTCGTTGACGCTCAAGGAACAGTCTTTCAGATAGTAGCGTTCGCCGTCGTTGTCCATGATGAAGGCGATGGCGCTGTAAGAACCATTCTTCTTGCGGACCAGGAGCGCCTTGAAGAAGGCGTCGGGCACGACCACTTCGCGCTCGCCGATGGTGCCGTAGCGGTTCTCGCCCACGATGGGACCGGTTACCACCCAGACCCTGCCATAGCGCCCGGCCCACTGCCGCACCCGCTTCTCCAGGTATTGCCAGTCGCCGGCGTTCAGGGTTTCGTCCTGGGGGCAGATATTGGTGAAATAAAAGGTCTCCCCCATGGCCGTTGTGTTGAATGAAGCGTCCGCCGCGGGCATCAGGTGGCCCTTGGTCCAGCCCGAACCGGAATAGTCTTCCCGCATGGCCTGCGGGAGTCCTTTCAGCGCGGGATCCTTCCGGAATTCGATGCCTTCGCGCGAGCGGTTCCCCTCTGTTTCCTCGGCGGTCAGTTCATAGGCCACCCAGTTGGGAATCAGGGTCTCCGTGTTATAGGACGACACATAGGCGTCGTGCTGCACAAGGCGGCCGTCCGGTGTCAGGACGGGGATTTCCAGCAGGCCTTCCAGGCCGGCCGGAGCGTCGAGGTTCGAGACCGCCACCGGCGAATCCGGATCGGCCGGAAGCTTGATTTCGGGCCGGTCGTAACCGAAGATCCAGTACAGTACGCCCGCGATGATGACGAGCAGGCCGGTCAGGAGTTCCTTGTATTTCTTCATGACAGTTTACAGGACGAATATCAGAAAGAGGAGGCGAAAATCATCCGGCCCTTGCCGGCGAGCGGGGCTTCGATGCGGAAGCCCTTGGCGTGGAGCAGGATCTCCATGCCCGTGGCACCGTACGGAAGGTGGCAGTAGGTGCTTTCGGGGACCAGGACACGGCCGCCGGCCCGCACTTTGCCGAAGAAGACGAAGATCTGTTCGATGATGCTCTCCACGTCGGCGAAGGTCTCCGGCCGGCTCAAATCGAGAATGGCGTTTTCATAACTGTCGTAGGCGGCTTCCAACTGATGGCTGCCGATCACGACGGCGCCTTCCGCCTCGGTGGCGCTGTCGCTGAAGACCACCGTGGCGCCGTGGCAGTCGGCTTCCTTCAGCAGGGTTTCGATCGGATGGCGGGTGATCTTCCTGCCTTTATTGCGCTCGACCTGGTTGAACAGCATCTGGGGATACTCCATCTCCAGCCGGTGCAGGAAGGCACAGTCTTCCATCACCGTTTCCTCGTTGTCGTGCACCAGGAAGACGGTTCCGCCGGCTGTTTCCAGGTCTTTTGTGCGGGCCAGGAAAGGATCGCGGCCGATGCGGTCGAAGATGCCGTCGTAGAAGCTGGGCAGCTGACGCACCAGCTGAAGGACAGGCGCCGACGCCAGCGTGACGTCGTCGGGCAGGATGAAGATCTTGATCACGCCCTTGCGCAGCGGACGGTACGGCATCAGCCGGTCCCGGTTGAACTTGACGGGATCCACATAGGCATCCAGCGCGCAGTCCGTCTCGTGTTCGCCGAAGATTTTCTCCACGAAGTGACGTTCCAGCCCGGCGCCCATCGGCCGGCAGTTCACCTCGATGAGCACGGGACCTTTTTCGTCCACCATATATTCTCCGTGCACCGGGCCGTATTGCAGCCCGATGGCGTCGAGCACGTCAAAGGCATAGCGCACCAGCGCCGAGTGTCCGATATCCAGGCGGCTCACGGACTCCGCATAATTGTAGATGTTGCTGCCGTTCATCTGCACCTTGTCGTAGGCCCACATCGACACCAGCCGGTGCCGGCCGGCGCAGGACACCGTGTTGACGATGTATTCCTTGCCGATGATGCGTTCCTGCATCAGGATGTCGCCCACGTTGTCGTCTGAAGCGGACACGGCGAGCTCCGCGCGTACCGCCTCCATCATCTCTTCGTAGCCTTCGCAGAGATGCACGCCCAGCGTGGCGGCACTGCGGGCCCGCTTGATGACGGTGTGCGTGGTGCCGAGCTCCTGATAGAAGGCATCCGCCTCCGCCTCGCTGTGGACGATGCGTCCGCGGATGGCGCGCACGCTGTGCTCGGCCAGGGCCTGGTGCATTTCATCCTTGCGGGTCATCTTTCCGATCATGGACCAGGGATTGCCGGGGAGGCCGAGGTCGGAGCCCAGGTGCGTGGCGAGTTCGACGCCGAATTCACTGCCAGCCACGACGGCGACGGGTGCGTACGTGCGCACGAGTTCCAACACGGCGGGATAGTCGTTACTGACATGAATACAGGGCACCCCTGCCGGAAGCGACTCACGGGCCACGCGCTGAGCCTCTGCGAACTGCGCCCTTTCTTCCTCCGTGCCGGGATAATCCACCTCGAGCACCACGGGCTTGTAGCCGCGGGCCAGGGCGTCTCCCACATAATTGATTCCAGTGGAGATGATTTCTACGATAACGATGTGCTTGTCCATATGATGACAAAGATACGCGATTTTTACTAACTTTGGGTGATAAAGCGATCATCATGAAACCCTACCTGCGTCCAGAATACCTGAAGAAAGGCGACACGGTCGCCGTGGTGGCGCTGGCCTCCGCGCTGAGCGAGGCAAGTCGCCAGACCTTGTATTGGAAAGAAATGCTGGAATCGTGGGGCCTGCGCGTCAAGCTGGGCAAGCATCTGTACGACAGTGCGCCCGGCGAATTCGCGGGCCGCGACGAAGACCGGGCTGCGGACCTGACGGAGATGCTGCTTGACCCGGAGGTGAAGGCCATCATCTCGTTCCGCGGCGGCTACGGCTCGATGCGCACGGTGCGA
>Ga0265298_10004361_pt1 | contig 18109 bp, 10 predicted proteins | sample AusTroGonzalo_MG_3_FD_193486 | JGI IMG/M metagenome (GOLD analysis project Ga0265298, IMG submission 193486) | Bovine rumen microbial communities from tropical cattle in Woodstock, Queensland, Australia - Gonzalo_01 | ecosystem: Host-associated > Mammals > Digestive system > Stomach > Rumen ... | reverse complement strand
GCAGCAGCCCGGCGGCTTTAAGACAAGCTGCGAGGAGAACTACTCTTATGTTAAGAGCAATGAGTGGAAGAAGGAAGACAGAATGTCTGAACTGCCCGTCCTCATCATGGGTAAGAACCAGAAGATATTGCTGAGCGAGTTTGACCTTGTCAGCTATCCTGGTCTTTTCCTGAAGGGCAATGCCGACAACAGCCTGTCTGCCATCCAGCCCAAGAACCCCATTGAGTATGAGGATCAGGGCGACCGCAGCCATCGCATCCTGAAGGAAGCTGATTATATAGCCAAGACAAAGGGTACACGTACCTTCCCTTGGCGTTATATGCTCATTACTCAGGAGGACGGTCGTCTGGCAGAGAACACTATGCCTATGCGTCTGGCTCAGAAGTGTCAGATTGAGGATACCAGTTGGATTAAGCCTGGCCAGACTTGCTGGGACTGGCTGAACGGTATTCCTTATGGGGCAGACGTTACCTTTAAGGGTGGTATCAACCTGGATACCTATAAGTACTTTGTAGACTTTGCTTCACGCAATGGTGTACCTTATATTATTATGGACGAGGGTTGGGCATTGGATACCCGTGACCCCTTCCGTACAAATCCTGAGGTGAACCTGCCTGAGTTGATCCGTTATGGCAAGAGCAAGAACGTTGGCATCTGGGTTTGGTTGCCTTGGCTGACTGTTGAGCACCATATGGATCTCTTCCAGAAATTCGAGGAGTGGGGTATCGTAGGTACCAAGATTGACTTTATGGACCGTCAGGACCAGTGGATGGTTGACTTCTATGACCGTGTGGCAGCAGAGGCAGCCAAGCATCATATTATGGTTGACTTCCACGGAGCCTTCCATCCCAGCGGTCTGGAATACCGTTATCCCAATATCCTGACTTACGAGGGTGTTCGTGGTATGGAGTATAATGGCAGCTGTACACCTAAGAACAGCATCTGGTTCCCCTTCTTGCGTAATGCAGTAGGTCCTATGGACTATACCCCAGGTTCTATGCTGTGTCACCAGCCTGAGTCTCATCATGGCAATCGTCCTATCTGTCCTGGCGTAGGAACCAAGGCTTATCACATGGCAGTCTTTGTACTCTTCGAGAGCAACCTGCAGATGTTGATGGACAACCCTTGCCGTTATGACAAGTGGCCTGACTGCCGCGACTTCCTTACCAGTGTTCCTGTTAACTGGGACGAGACTCGTGTGCTGGCTGCAGAGGCCGGTGAGTACATCGTTACGGCCAAGCGTAAGGGCCAGAAGTGGTTCATCGGCGGTATCACCAACGACAAACAGCGTGAGTTGGATGTTACCCTCAGTGTTCTTCCTGAAGGTAAGAATATGCAGATGACATCCTTTGTAGATGGTGTGAATGCCGACCGTATGGCTATGGACTACCGTCAGGAGAAGGCTTCTGTAAACAAGAATACCAAGTTGCACATAAAGATGGCTCGCAACGGTGGCTTTGCCGCTGTGATTGAGTAAAACCCCTCTCCCTACCTCCCCCGAGGGGGAGGAGGGGATTTTTAACTTTCAATTCTCAATTTTCAATTCTCAATTGAAGAAAATGCGTCGTTTCCTGTTTATTCTTTTCTTTTTGCCTGTAGTGGCATGGGCGGGTAAAGATACACCTGCCAAGAAGTTGGTGTCTCTGCTTACTGAGTGTAAGGAGCGTGAAGACTTACTTCCAGATTCTTTCTTCACTGATGTCCTGCTTTTGAAGCAAGAAATCAAGGAACAGAAGGATTCTGCGGCTAAGGCTGTCTATAGTGCCACGCTAGCTCATATACTAGTGAAAAATGCGCATATAGGACAGAGTAGGAAACGGGAAACGGAAAGCCATCCGGACAGCGTGGCAGAATGGAGCAGGGAAGAGTATATGCAGCACGCCATAAGTTTGTATAACTCTGCGCTGCAAGATTTGGAACTCCTGCACAATACGCCTACTAAGGATTGGCTGCCCCTTGTGAAGAGAGGGGAGGATGAAAATTTGTACAATAGCAGTATGCTTGCTGTTGTAATCAAAGCAATGCATAGGGATTTCAGATATGAGAATCGCAAATCTTATAATCTACTTTCCTATGCGACGCTTATCCAGTTTTATGAGAATCACGAGTTAAGAGAAGGAGCCTTCCGCTTGTGTATGGATTCGCTTGATTGGGTGTGGAAACATGAGGAAAAAGAGAAATACCTATTGCAGCTTAAGGAAGATTACCAGAATCAGTCTTTCTGCGATGAAGTGTATTGCAAACTTTCAGAATTAAAGAATAAGGACGAAGAGAAACTCCAAATTTTGGAAGAAGGCCTGAAGCTATATCCAAAATCAAATCGTATCAAGAACGAAATAGAGGTGTTGAAGAATCCTCTCCTGACCTGTGGCATACCCAACTGCATGTATCCAGGGGAAGAGATTGAGGTTGAGATAGAAAACGGAAGGAATATGCGTGGGGTAAGACTGATAACCTACCGACTTCCTGATGATTTCTCAGAAGATGAGGATGACGACTGGGACGAGGTTCTCGCTGATGTATTACGCGCTGGCAAGCAGGTGAAGAAGGAAGTCTTTACATTCGCCCCACATTCCGATTTTGAGACCTGGAAGGATACTTTGCGTATGCAGGCGCCTTCTGATTTTGGCTATTATGGAATGGTTATAGAACCAATCCATAAGGGGCGTATCACTAAAGATTATGATGAAAAGCGAAAGCTTTGTCGTTTCTATGTCTCGAAGTTACGTGCGCTTAGGATTGGATTGCCCAATAAACAGACGCAGATTGTAGTAGTTGATGGTAAAAGCGGGAAACCTGAGCAAGGAGTTTCTGTCAAGGTAATGCTTGAGCAGAATATCAAAGCCAGAAAGTCCTATACGGAATATATTACCGACGAACGTGGAAAGGTGACCTTTGATGCTCCTATCTCGAAAGATGAAATCCGGGTAGGCATAAGCAAAGGCGATGACCGCTTTTCTACTATGGCATTGCTAAGAAGTCGTTTGGGCTACACTAACTATGACCCCGAAGAATATGAGGTGGAACAACTGCGTATCTACACAGACCGTAGCATCTACCGACCTGGTCAGACCGTTTACATGGGTGGCGTCGCATTTCATCAGAAAGGCAAGGAAACCGCTATTGTTGCAGGAGAAGAATGTTTATTCACCTTCTCTGATAGAAAGGGAAATAAGCTGGCAGAGCGTTGGATAAAGACCGACGAGTTTGGTGTTATCAGCGATTCTGTTTCCTTACCTAAGGATGCTGCACCCGGTAATTACAGGATTCGGGTTGGCAGTACATACAGCAGCGTTCGTGTTGAGGAATACAGGCGTCCGACTTTCTCTGTAGAGATGGATCCTGCGCCTGCTGTGTCTTTCCCTGCTGACAGCATACACTTGACGGGTAAGGCCGTTACATACAGCGGTGTACCTGTAGTAAATGCTCGTGTAACGGGTAAAGCAAGTTTCTATGCCGGCTTCTGGGGTTGGAGAGGAGATGCAATAGAAAAGGTGCTGAAAGATACACTTTATACTGATGCCGAGGGGCGTTTTAAGGTGGGCTTGCCTTTGAGTTATATTCAGGAAGATATTCGCTATGGTGCCAGCCTTACGCTTGATGTTGATGTTCTCAGTCAGCAAGGCGAAACAGAACAAGGTAACATCACCGTCAGAATGAGTTCGCGTCCTTATGTGCTGAATGGCAATGTTCTTGCACGTCAGGATAAAGACGCTCTTCGCACCTGGATTTTCGGCCTTTATTCCAGCACAGGCGCTAAGGTGGATGGCGATATTGTGTGTCGTATCCTTGAGGGTAAGGATACAGAGAAAGCCCGTTTGGTGATTCCTGCCAATAAGCCTGTGACACCTGATGAGTTGAAGACATTGCCTTCTGGCGTTTATAAGGTGATTGCCGAGTATGTGAACGACAAGGATACAATTCGTTATGAGCAAAAGATAGAATTGTTCTCTCTTGCCGACACACGTGTGATTAGTAAGGAGGATGTGTTTATGTACACACCTTGTGATACATTTGCTATCGGTCGTACTGCCAAGGTGCAGATAGGAACACCCTTAAAGGATGTATGGATGTATTGCACGATGCTTCATCATGACAAGATTGTGCTTGATACCCTAATGTGCCTGAGCGATACGGCTTTCGTTTGGGATATACCTTATAAAGAGGAATATGGAGATGGGGTCAGGTTAGAAGCCTACTTATATAATGGTAAAGATTTTTGTGGGGAAAGGCTCAACCTTCATTTAGCTTTGCCTAAGAAGGAACTGACCAAGCGTTGGGAAACCTTCCGAGACCGTCTTCGTCCTGGTCAGCAGGAGGAATGGCGATTGTCTTTGCGCCAACCCGACGGCAAACCTGCTCATGCAAATGTGCTGCTCAGTATGTACGATGCCTCGCTGGATGCTATACTGAAACATAAGATTGGGTTTGAGTTGAACTATATGCACAGGATATCATCATTAAGTTATCTTGGAGGCTGGTATCCTTATAAACACTTCGTTGATTTCCGTTTCGAGTTAATTGGCTATAAGGCAAAATACAGTTGGAGATTTAGTGAATTCAGTCACGATTATGTGCTTGATCCATCTTCATCAAGAAATATCTCACTGAGTCGTTCTGGTCGTTTTGGCTTGAACATTCCAACACGTGAATATTCTGGCGCTACCCAAGGTTTCCAAAAGTTAGCCAAAGCCAACCGAAGCGTTTCTGCTGAAGCTGTTATGGCTGCTGCTCCTGATGTAGACGGATTATCGTTTGAATCGGTAGATCAGGCGTTAAACGGGAAAATAGCAGGACTGGATATAAAAGATCCAGAATTGGCTGAGGGAGAGATGCGAGGAACCAAGAGGGATGCTTTCTCTGAGTTGGCCTTCTTCCGTCCTACACTTCGCACGGATGCAAACGGAGAGGTGAAGATCAGCTTTACGTTGCCCGAGAGTCTTACCAGTTGGCATCTTACGGGTTTTGCTCACGACAAGGATTTGTTTACTACGCCGATAGATGAAACCATTGTGGCACAGAAGGAGTTGATGGCCGAGTTGTATCTGCCTCGCTTCCTGCGTAGCGGCGATGAGGCTTCCTTTACAGCCAGCATCCGCAATGTGTCTGAACGCTTGCAGCAAGGAAAAGCTTCTTGTGTCATTATGGATGCCGCTACAGAAAAGGTGCTTGCCCGCTTCCCCGTTCAGTTCCGTCTGGATGCAAGCAGAGATACGGTTTATACCTTCCCTGTTGGATCTTTGGACAATCATAATGCCCTCTTGATTAAGTGGGTAGCTGAGGGAACGGATTATTCCGATGGCGAACAGCGTCAACTTCCTATCCTCTCTGATCTGGAGGATGTTACAGAAACGCGCGCCTTCTTTGTTAGTGGGAAAGGTACTTCGAAGTTTAATCTGGAGAGCCTCTTTGCCCACAATCATCCCAGCGCTACCAACCGTAACATGGTGGTTGAATATACGGCTCGTCCTGCGTGGTTGGCTCTCAAGGCGTTGCCCTCATTGTTTACTCCGCATTGCAAGTGTGTGCTCTGCACCTCAGCAGCTTATTATGCTACCAGTATGGCACAGCATATCTTGCGTCAGGTTCCTGATGCCGATGAACTTGTGGATTCATTGCATTACGACGGTATGATTTCCCTGGATTACCGCATGTCTTTGCTCTCCAGCCTTTCTGCTCTCCAGCGTTCTGATGGTGCCTTCGTTTGGTTCCCAGGTATGGGTGCCAACACATATCTTACCTTCGAGGTTGCCTATCAGTTGGCCCGTTTGCGTCATGTAGGCGTAGCTTCCGATGCTGCAACCGTTGTGGCCGACCGTATGCTTAAGCGGGCAGTGGATTATTTGGCTAAGGATGCTCACAAGGAACTGAAGGATTTAAAGGATAAGAAGGATAAGCAGATAACCAATTACGGACTCCGTTACCTATATATCCTAAGTCTGACGGATGTTGCCCTTACTGCTGAACAGAAGAAAGACCAGAAACTGCTCATTGAACTTCTCCAACCTGCAGAGGGAAGGGAATATACCATTGAAGAAGCTGCCCTTGCTGCCATCGTGCTGAAACGGAATAGTAAGGATAAGTTGGCCGAAAGGTATCTGGAGGGATTGGACAAGAAGCTTACTCACCCCGATGGCTATTACATCTCTTATATTAGTGGTAGTTTCACCAGCATCAATCGCAAGGTGCAGACACACGTTCAGGTGATGGAAGCTTTCCAAGAGGTGAAACCTTCTGAGGAGCAGTTGCTGAATGGTATGACCGAGTGGCTCTTGCAGCAGAAGCGTACCCAGCAGTGGGATGAGCCTGTTAAGACCGTTAATGCCGTCTATGCTTTGTTGCTGGATGGTTCGCAGCCACTTGAAAAGGGTAACAGTGATGTGCTGAAGTTGCGCGAAGGACAGAAGACACATACCTTTGTTACGCCTCATACCTCTGTGGGTTATCTGCGCGATAGCCTCAGTGTTTCTGTTCCCAAGGAACTGCGGATAGAGAAGAACGAGAAGGGTCTCTCTTGGGGTGCTGTTTATGCAAACTACCAAATGCCGTTGGATAGTGTAAGGGCCAGTTGGCAAGGATTCCATATTCGCAGGGAGGTTTCTTCTCTGCAGCCCAAGGTAGGTGACCGACTGCATGTACGCTATACCATTACGGCCGACCGCGATTGTGAGTTTGTGCAGTTGACGGCTCCTCGTTCAGCAGCAGCTGAGCCTGATGCCAGCCTGTCGGGTTACCGTTATCAGAACGGGCTGGGATATTACAGACAGATACGTGACGACCGCACGGAATATTATTTCGACCGCATGCCAAAGGGTACCTATGTTATAGAAGAAGATTGGCTGATTTCCCGTACCGGTAATTATCAGATGGGTTCGACCGTGATAAAATGCCTTTATGCACCCGAATTCAGATCATTTACCTCCTCGGATAGGGTAAATATTCATTAAAATTAAGGTTTATTCAAATAAAATTGTATTATTATTTGGAGCATATGTGTAAAATCAGTACATTTGTTGAATATTTGTTAAATTAAATAAAAACTTGAACTATTATACAATGAAAAAAATCACGTTCTTGGTTCTGGCTGTTGTTTCGATGTTTATGGCCAGCTGCTCTGAGGAGGTAGATACATCTTCTCGTTACGTGTTCAAAGAAGAGATTATTTCCGGCTACTTGTCAAAACATGATCAGTACAGTGAGTATGTTAAGCTGCTGAAGCAGGTACCTGTTAGTCCTATTTCAAGTACAACAGTTTATCAGTTGTTGGCTGCACGTGGTAACTACACCGTCTTTGCGCCTACAAATGACGCTATCCAACTTTATCTGGATTCTTTGGTAAAGAAGGATATTATTGCTGAACCTTCTTGGGACGCATTTACAGATAGCGTTAAGTTGGACTCTATCCGTAAAGTTATTGTTTACAATAGTATCATCGATGGCGGTGATGATAACGGATATTTCGAGATTAGCGGCTTCCCGACAACTGCTATTGGTGCAACGGCCGAAATCGAAGTTCCTAACATGAACGACAGAAAACTGGTTGTCTTGCAGACGGAAGATCCCGATAGCATTCTCGTTAACGACTGTATGATAGACCGTCTTAATCGTGACATCTTGTCTATCAACGGTGTTATCCATAGTATGCATCAGGTAGTAGCTCCCAGTGGAGATTCTATGGCTTCTCTGTTGAAGAACATGATAGACTCTAACAAGGGTGGTTATGCTGTGATGGCCAAACTGATATTGGCTTGTGGTCTGATAGATTCCCTTGACAGAGTAAAGGATGATGTATATGAGCGTCTGTACCAGACAGAGGTGTTCCCTCATTCTATTCATCGTACAGAGGAGTCTCCAATTGACTTCTATTCTCCAGAACATCGCTATTTCGGCTTTACAATCTTCTCGGAGACAGATGAGTTCTGGTCTCAGAAATTAGAGAAGCCCATTGAGGAAATCGGAGTGGAGGATATCTATGACTACATCGATAATTTGGGTATCTACCCAGATGCCAAGCGCGATAGGAACTATAAGAGCGAAGATAACTTACTGAATCAGTTTGTTACCTATCACATGTTGCCTATGCGTCTTTCTACAGACCGACTGGTGAACCATTACAACGAGAGAGGGTACAGTACATCTACTAATGTTCCTACCGTTGCCATCTATGAGTTCTATACCACCATGGGTAAGCGTCGTCTGATAAAGACTTACGAGAGTAAGGAGAGTAATGGTGTATATCTGAACCGTTTCCCAAATCTTAATAACGGTCGTCATGGTGACTATCACGAGAATTCCTGTGATCCTCAGAATGTCGGTATCCTGATTGGAGAACCAAATCTTCAGGGTGAGTTCAATGTGCGCAACGGTATTATCTACCCCATTAATGAACTTCTCTATTATAGCGACAATACCCGTAAACAGATGATGCGTAGCCGTATCCGCTGGAATGTTACAGCTATGTGGCCTGAGTTTATGAACAATGATATCCGTATGTCTAAGTTGACAGACGATAGGCACAAGAATGTTTATATTCCCACCGATGCTGAACTCGGTTTCCGATACTTGAACGATGTTATCATTGAGAAAGAGACCAAGTTCTTCTATTGGACCGGCCGAAACAATGGTTGGGCAAATATGCAGGGTGATGAGATGTCTATTCGTGGTCTTTATGAGGTAACCATGAAGCTTCCTCCTGTACCCATCCGTGGTGTCTATGAGTTGCGCTTCGGTCAGCAGTGTGGTGGTAGCATGCGTGGTATGGCCCAGTTCTATTGGGGTAATGATATCAACAGATTGGCTGCTATGGGTATTCCTATGGACCTTCGTCAGGGTGCACATTATCTGAATACGTCTAAGGGACAGGTTGCCAGCGATATTGGTTACGAGGACGATAGAGCTGATGACGATTACAATGCTGAGGTTGATAAGCGTATGCGTAACAACGACTTCATGAAGGGTTGTATGCAGTACATCGCTGGTGGTCCTGGCGGTTCAACAACCATGCGTAATAACGAAACCTGTCTGCGTCGTATCATGCTCCGTCAGACCATGGATCCCAACGAAACTTATTATATTAAGTTCAAGACGGTAATGGATGACGATACCCGATACTTCTATATGGATTATCTGGAGTATTGCGCTAAGGAAGTTTACGATAACCCTGCTGAGCCAGAGGATATTTGGTAATGACTCTTTCCTGTTCCCCTTGTTGGAAAAGGATGATATAAAAGAAAGCGAGGAGAAATCCTCGCTTTTCTTTTGTGCTTATTACTTTAATGTTTTTCTTCCGTCTTTTATATATATAAGGTGGGAAGTCTTTGCTACTCTTTTACCTGACAGGTCATAAGCCTCGTTGGTTTCATTGGATTGTTGAACTTCTTCGATTCCGTCCTCCTCTGATGAGATGGTAAATGCAGGGCCTTCTGTGAATGTGGAACCTGTATAGGCTGCATCTATGGCTTGTACGCCCCACTTGTATGTTCCTGTGGCAGATGGTGCAAATGTCCATGTCTTTCGGCAACCTACTCGTCCCATACGGTTTACTTTGCGCAGGCCGTCTTTCTCTCCTCCGATAAAGGCTGGGGTGCTGTTAACCATATTGCCTTTGCTATCTTGTATATAGACCTCGTATGTATAGCACGGTTGAGCTGATTCGGGGACATCCCACGTAAGCGTTACACTACCGTCTGTGTTTACTTCGGCCTGACAGTTCAGAGGGGCATCCGGCCTTTGGGGGATGGCACCCAGATTATAACATAGAATGGCGTTAATGCCCTGTGGGCAAAGTTTCAGGTAATTGTTATCTGTGCAGTTGCCATATGTTACATAATCCTTGCGGCCGTCTCCGTTCCAATCGGGGAAGATAACGGAGGCTTCTGTGGCACCGGGTATGGCCACACCCCTGTTCATTCGTCCCTTTCCGTTATTCAGGTATAGCTGGCCAGAACTGCTTTTTGCAGTGCCTTTCAGGCCGCCCACAAAGATGTCGTATGTGCCGTCTCCGTTCCAGTCTATAACACCTGTCGAATTGTTTACGCTGGCTTGCATGTTATACATATCAGCCAGTAGGTCGGCATTGGTTAATTGGGTGAATGTCGGTTTTGTCTGTTGCCTGTTAACATAGATACGCTGGCGGGTTGCAGCTTCGCCTGATGAGGTTTCGCCCAGTCCTGCCAAATAGATGTCCAGCCAGCCGTCGTTGCTGAAATCGGCCAGTTGAAGTGTTCCGTTTGATTTGCGTTTAATGCCACCACCTGCATCGCCCAGTCCTTGACGTAAGAAGCGTCCGTGCTGGAGTGTGTCGTTCAGATATACATCCGTAAAGCGGATTTGTCCTTCTATGTTATCCAGAACGGAAGAGATGGCAAAGTCCTGATAGCCGTCGTTGTTCAGATCGGCTGCCTGTATGATAGCTTCCGAAAAACGGAGCTCCTGCTCGTATGGCTCTATGCAGAAAGATAAAGTCTCTGGACTTGTGGTTGTGTTATGCAAGATAACGTTATAGCTCTCGTTGTTCAGATGTCCGGCACAGACAATGTCCAGCCGTCCGTCATTGTCAATGTCTATGATATCAGCACTGCAGGGACCACGCATGTTAAAGGTGGTCGTTTTGCCATCGCTGTCCGTAAAGGATAGGGTAGGAGTGGTGAAGTTTCCCTTTCCGTTACCCAAGAAGATACCCTCCTGACTGAAATCTACATCGCTATCTGTGTTATTCTCAAAGGCCACAACGTCCATCTGTCCGTCGTTGTTGATATCGCAAGGAATGATAGAGGGCGAATTAGCTACCTTAAATGGGACCTGTACAGGTTTGTTCCATCTGCTGGTAGTGGGCAGGTAAAGCATTGCATATGTTGTGCGTTTGTTGGTCGGTTCGTTTTCGGCGGAGTTCTGAACTTCGTTGGCGTAACCACCGGCCACGATGTCTTGGTTGCCGTCATTGTTCAGATCTAAGGTGACCGCTCCGCCGTTCTTAAAACCCCGTTCTGTGCTTATTAGCTCGGGGTTGTAAGGCGCTGTAGACGAGAGGGTGGGCCTGATGATGGGCTCATTGCTCATAGCCAGACGGGTGCTGTTGGCCGAGATAGTACCTATGTACATCAGTCTGTTACCTACCTTCTCCTTTGATTCGTGGGCGTGAAAGACTATACGAAGAATACCTTCCTTGTCGTAGAAGAGCGAGTGATGGCCTGTGCCAACCAGATCGTCGAATCTGCAGAGGATGGGGTTCCCGGCATATTTGCCCCAGGTTCCGGAAGCAATGTTAGTGGTTGTGGCATAACCCACTCCATAATCTTGCGACCGATAGTCGTTACCCGAATAGGTTAGAAAGTAGCGTTTGCCAATCTTGATAACATTGGGACCCTCGTTTACGCGTCCCATTTTGTCCTCCCAGCTCTGTGATACGGCAAAGCATTTCCTGAGTGTGCCTACCTTGGGCGTTATGTAGTCGTCCTCCAGTTGTGCCTGCCAGATACAGTTTCCGTCGGTAAAGCGGACAAAGAAGACGTATGCCTTGCCGTTATCATCAAAGAATACATGAGAGTCGATACACTTCTCGTTACCTATCAGTTTCTCCATCTGATAGGAGCCTACTTGCTTAAAGGGTCCCTTGGGTGAGTCGGCCGTAGCAGCAAACAGATGTTCATTGGCCGAGAAATACATAATGTAGTGTCCGTTCACGTGATACACCTCGGGTGCCCAGAACCATTGCTGCTCTGTGGTGTTCGTCTTGCTCAAGGCAAGACCTTCGTCCTTCCATGTGCGCAGGTCGTCCGAGCTGTAACACCTGATACCATTAGCATCGTGTGTGCCATAGGCATAGTACTTGCCGTTTTCTAACAGGATGTAGGGGTCGGCCAATGGTACTTGGCTTGCTTCGCCCTCCGCCATTACAGCCAACGGCGTTAGGATAAAACACAGTAAAATCAGAATTAATTGTTTCATTTTCAATAGGTTTTAATGATTTCTGCTGCAAAGTTACAATTAAGTGAGAGATAAACGAAATAAATCGGAAATTATTTCTTTATCCGAGTGAAAGTAATTTTGACTGAAAGTTCAATGTTCAATGAATCAAAACGTACTCCCTTGGAACGTGAGCCAATCGTTGCCCCATTTTATAACGTCGGCTCTTGGAATAAACCACGTCGATACTTCTGCTGGGATAGATGTCTATCAGGTCATCGGGCTGCGCCTCTCGTGTGGTAGGGTGTAATAATAGTGAGGCACGATTCGTTGTTGTATAGTCCATCCACTGACGTTTCTTCTTTTTGAGGTCGCTCCACGCAGCAAAATGCCTCTTAGACTGGTAGCGGAACTCTTGTGGTTGTCCCTCCTCGGAATAGACAGAGCGAAGACAGATGGTCCAGTCCTTTAACTGTAGCTTGACAGCTCGTTGTAAGATCCAAAGGGCAAAGCTGTTACAGAACTCGTGCTTTATGCACTCCAATCCGCTGTGTCGTTCAGCCTCCAGGACCATACAACGGGCTGTGTCAAGGTTCAGGTAGCCACGGTCTAAGTTGTATTTTGTGGACCAGAATACCAGTTGTACGACATTGGGGTTGGGATGTTCAAAGTCCCAATTTATAGCAAAACGATGCTGATGCAGGAAATGTTTATCCAGTGTCTGAATAAGGTTCGTGTAGAGCATATCTTCTAGATGCGTCCATCGGACGAAGGCGCTATCTGGTTTGTCCACGAGTGTCGTATCGGTGCTGTATATGGTGTTGTTTTCAGGGACAATTCTGAAAAGGCTGTCCTGTTTCATCTGTTCCATCGAAGGACATTCCATCAACCCCTGGCTCTCGAACCGATATGCTGTCAAAGAGTCTGTAATGATACGCTTGGTGCCCTTCAATAAGTCGGAACCTGTATCCTGGAAACGGAAACTGTATTCTTGCATCTGCGGCCGTTGCTGGTAGTTTGACTCTCGGCTCTTCATGAACTGTTTCAGCTTCTCGCGAATCCAAGTTGGTTCTTCTGCCTTAATCAGGACTTCCTGTAGGGTTCGTACGTGAGCAATCTGAAAGGTTGTGTCCTCCTCTTGTGCAAAGGAAGTGATAGGCAGCAAGAGTAGGGCTGCAAGGAATAGTTGCTTCATTATTTTCTTATTTTGTGTACTGAATTCCATGACAAAAGTAGAAATGATTCTTCAAACACTGCTCCTCTACGACGTTAAACATTCATAATGCAATGTTAACGTGTGACAAAACGCCTTCTTCCCGTTTATCCGACTAGAGCGGACTGTATTATAATGATTCTGGTTGACTATTTATAGTCTTAATTCTAAAAAGGAGAGGGGTATTTTTTATTGTAATTAAAAAAAAGTAAAAGATTCTTGGAGAAATAGGAGAAATATGCTAATTTTGCATTGAATTAAAAATTAATATTAAAATAAATGAAGACAAAAGTTTATCGTTTGTATTGCACCGTTCTATCGGCTTTGCTTTCTGTTTTGGGTTTCAGCAGTTGTTCAAGTGATGATGATTTCCCATGCGAGTATGGCTCCCCACATGCCGATTACATCATTGATGGTATTGTAACTGATGAGGAAGGTGATGAAATCAAAGGAATATTGGTGTCAGCAGAGTCATACGGAGATTTTAAGGATGGAAGATACTGGTTTAATCTTGCTTCAAAAAAGTCAGACTATGCTGGTGGATATTATCTCTCTTTCCAAAGCTCTCCTGAGAGCAGTTATACAAAATTAATCGTTCAAGATGTGGACGGAGAGGCCAACGGAGGAGAATTTGCCAACGATACAATTGATATCGACTACAAATCGGCCGTGAAAGTTAAAGAAGGTGAGGGCTGGAATTCAGGTACTTATAAAATCACCCAGAATATTCAGCTGAAGAAGAAATGAAAGTCACTCCCCTGACCCTTCGCAAGAAACTGGCTCTTGAGCTCTGGCGACAGCAGGAGAATATCCTTAGGAAAGAACATCCTTTAAAACAGCTCTTCTGGGAATGTACGTCGCGTTGCGACCTGAAGTGTCGCCATTGTGGCAGCGACTGCAAGATGCAGCCCGAGAGTAAGGATATGCCTAAGGAGGACTTCCTAAGGGTATTAGACAGCATAGCCCGTAAGACCGACCCGCACAAGGTTTTCGTCATCATCACAGGTGGCGAGGCGCTGATGCGTAAAGATTTGGAGGAATGCGGACGTGCTATCTATGAGAAGGGTTTCCCCTGGGGGTTAGTTACCAACGCCCTGCATCTTACGCCCCAGCGTTGGATAGCGCTCCAGAAAGCTGGTATCCACACCATGACCATCAGTCTCGACGGCCTGGAAGAAGATCACAACTGGATGCGAGGCAATGCACAGAGTTTCCAGATGGTTAACAAGGCCATAGATATGCTGGTGGCCAAAGAAGGCTTCGTCTTCGACATCGTAACTTGCGTGAATCGTCGTAACTACTCGAAGTTGAACGACATTAAGGAGTTCCTTATTTCTAAAGGCGTAAAGCGTTGGAGACTCTTCACCATCTTTCCAGTGGGTCGAGCCGCTAACGATCCCGATATGAAACTCACCAATGAAGAGTTTCGTGGTGTCTTTGACTTTATAAAACGTACGCGCGAAGAAGGTCGTATTCGTGTTGATTACGGCTGTGAAGGGTTCTTAGGAAACTACGAAGGCGATGTGCGTGACCACTTCTTCTCGTGCCAAGCTGGTGTTTCTGTAGGTTCAGTAATGGCTGATGGCTCTATCGCAGCCTGTGCCAGTATCCGCTCTGATTATAATCAGGGCAACATCTACCAAGATGATTTTATGGAGGTATGGGAAAATCGTTATGCTCCTTATAGGAATCGCGAATGGATGCGCAAGGACGAGTGCAAGGACTGTAAATATTTCCGTTATTGTCGTGGAAACGGCATGCATTTGCGAGATGGTGACGGCAAGCTGTTGCTGTGTCATCTGAGACGAATTAAAGCTGCAGAGTAAAAGCTAAACATAAGAGAAAGAGGGTATGTCTGATAAACGGACATGCCCTCTTTCTGTATAATGGTCGAATAGGGATTAGATACCCAATTTCTTCTTGGCATCTTCAGCGCCCTTGTCGATAGCCTTGTTGGCTTCTGCCTTGCCAGTTTCAACAGCCTTGTTGGCCTCAGCCTTAGCTGCACCGGCAACTTCATTAGCAGCATCCTTTACGGTCTGCTTCAGGCTCTTAGCCTCTTCTGTAGCGGCTTCTTCTGCTTTCTCGCAAGCCTTGTCACATGCCTTGTCACATTCTTTTTCGCAAGCTTTTTCACATTCCTTTTCACACTTCTTGTCGCAAGCGTCGGTAGCGCAAGAATCCTTCTGGCCACACTCGCAGGGATCACATACGCAGGTGTCGCACTCGCAAGCCTCGGCTGCCTTGTCACACTTGTTGCAGCATGATGCAAATGACATGGCAGCAACGGCCATTACTACATAAAATAACTTTTTCATTGCTTTAGTTAGTTAATTGGTTAAACATTTATTGCTTTCTCTAAAAAGACGTCTTATCTTTAGTCCATTGGTGGCATGGTGTCTGTGGTGGTGACTTTCTTGTTGGCTGACACTGTGGCATCAGCTCCTTGGTAATACAGACCGTCAACTTTAATGCCACGAGATTTTGAACCTGAATTGGATACCATAATCTTTCCTGCCGTTACAGCCATGTTCTGGTTTACCTTGATACCCATACAACGGGTCTCTTCTTCGGTTTCGTCGTCTTCGTAAACACCACCTGTAGCACGAATTTGCATCAGGGTGGTTCCGTCATCTTGGTTGATGAGCAGATGCTTGGCAACGGAGATACCTTTACTTCCCTTTCCTGAAGCCAGGATAGTAAAGGTTCCTCCAGAGACGGTCATCTTGTCGGCTGACTTAATGCCTTTCTTGTCATCAGTTGCAACGGTAATGTTAATTGTCCCGCCCTTGATGAAGATCTGACCATTGTATTCTTTGTCAGGATTAGGCGTGATGTCGTCATCGAGTGTAAGTATCTCGGTCTGGATGCCATCACCCTGCTGGCCGCTTATTGTTAGCGTTCCACCATTCATCAGGAAATACTGACCTGCATGAATGGCATCGCTTACAGCACCGTCAACGGTGATGTTGCCTGTACTCTTTTTCAGTTGCAGATATTCCTTGGTGCAGATGCCATGACGGGCTTTACCTGTAACGGTGAGGTTGCCGCTACCCTCAATCTCCAGATGGCCTTTACAATAGAGAGCTGCCTTTTGAGTACCGTTTGGCGCGTCAGCCAATGTGTTGTTGGTTCCTTCGTTAAGTATAAGGGCAACACGTTTTCCACACTGGATATCCAGGGCTGCGCCTTTCTGGGATGTAAGGTTCAGGCCATTCAGGTAGAACTTACACTTGAGACTACCTGTATAGGTCAGCGAACCGTTTGTGCTGGCACCTTGCAGCACAATCTCCAATTCGTTATGCGTATTGGTACTGTTGATAACCACGTCAGCACCTTGCACAGAACAATCAACGCCCAAGACGTTGCCTTTTTCGACGGTAGCCTGTGTGCCATCCCATGTTGCGGTAATGATATGCACAAAGGTAATACTGTCTACCTGACTAGTCTGGTACGTAACACCTTCTGCCGTAAAAGAAGCGCCATTGGCAGCATAAGTAACCTCTGACAGAGGTACTTTGGTGTTGCTGCCGCTCTGCCAGATACGCATATATTCCTGAGCCGAGGCTACAGTACATGCTGACCAAAGCAAAAGAAGGGATAATATCTTCTTCACCTTATTGAATTTTCTTTGTACTGTGTTTATTTTGTCAGTTTAATGGTCTTGTTGCCCATATTAACAATATACAGGCCGGACTTCAGGTTGTTCAGGTTGATGTTGGCACCTTTCTTTACATTGGCCAACTGTACCAAGGCACCGTTGGCACTATAGATGCGGAGCATGCCGTCGCCATCCACCTTTAGTATTCCATTCTTATATTGCATATTCTCTGCCTCGCTGGGCAAAGCCTTGATGGCATCTGGGTCGTCAACAGAGAAGTACATTTTCTTTATTTCGCTCAGGGGGTAATTATAATTTCCGTCTGTTGTAGTTACAACGCAGTTGCCGTCGGAAAAGGTAATCTTCTGGATGGTGGGCAAAGAGATGTAGTCCTCGCCAGTGGTAGATACGGTGAGGAAGTTGTACTTGTCGGCCCACATTGTGGTGCTTGCCATCATTAGGATGGCTGCCAAGAGATGTTTCATATTCATATTCTTTTTTTGTTTTCTTTCAGAATTTAAAGTTATATCCCACGCTTACGGCATGGATTCTGTTGTTGTATTGTATCTTGTCACTCTGTTCGTCCTCGTCGTTAAAGACAAATGTCAGTACGTAGCCCAGTGTGAACTCATGCTGTTTGTCCAGTTTGTAGCTGGTTCCCACCACAGTTCTTACCTTATCAAGAGACATGTGGTCGCCCACAGCGACACTATTGCACGCCTCGGCTGATACAAAGGGCGAGAACTTCCAGTATTTCTTGTCAACTTCTAGTTTCAGACGGCTACGGAGTAACTGAGTAGTTTTGGAAGCTTTGCTCTTTACAATGGGGCTCTCCTCCCATCGTTCTATGGGATTCCAGTCTTTGTCGAAATCGATGACCTTGTTGTACTCCGTTCTGTCGTAATCGTAGGCAGGGCGATAGGTTAGCTGATAGCGTTCGCGCAATGAGATGCGCAACCATTTCCAGAAACGTTTGTCGGCTGTTGCCTCAACGATAAATCTATGGCGGGGATAGCAATAAGCGGGAGTCTTGGTATATTCATCGTCCTCCAAAGGATCGCCCTTTAGTTTTTCCGGCTTCCTGTTATATAATAAGGTGTAGCCTGCTCCGAACTTGATAATCTTGTTCAGTTTGTAACCGGCATCAATACCAATAGCCCATCTGGAGCTCTCCTGCGCACGATATTCAGCCTCTAAACCAAGGCTCCACTTGGTACCTATGTTCTTCTTGGCACCCAAACTAACCCAAGTGCCATACTCGTCTGTCCACTGTGCATGAAGCATAGCGGGAATCAGAAAAACTGCTATCAGGAGAAACTTCTTCATATATTAACGGGGCATTTTCATTACTCCTTCGATGCTGTTGCCGCGATCCTTTGGCTCATCGTAGA
>Ga0265298_10004360_pt1 | contig 18111 bp, 8 predicted proteins | sample AusTroGonzalo_MG_3_FD_193486 | JGI IMG/M metagenome (GOLD analysis project Ga0265298, IMG submission 193486) | Bovine rumen microbial communities from tropical cattle in Woodstock, Queensland, Australia - Gonzalo_01 | ecosystem: Host-associated > Mammals > Digestive system > Stomach > Rumen ... | reverse complement strand
ACTGGGAGGAGTTTGCTACCGCGTATAACGCCGGCGGAAACGGCTGGAAGGCGGAATGGCTTGGAAAGGACGGCACGGTTAAAATCGGCGCGGACTTCACTGCCGAAAACCTTACCCGCATTACAACCCTTGCGGATGTCCTGGACGGCTGCGGACACACCGTCACCATTACGGCCGGCACCACGCCCCTTGTGAAAACGCTGACAGGCACTGTCCGCAACCTCACCATTGCGGGAACCAATACGCCGTCGGATTCCAGCACGGACGGGGCAAGCATCTTTGTGACCAACCTTAACGGCGGCACCATCCAGAACTGCTGCAACAAGGCTACCATCACCCTGACCAATCACGCCCGTGCAATCATTGCAGGCCCGTTTGTGAGGACATTCACAGCAGGACTTGTGGAGGGCTGCGTGAACGAGGCCGATTTCACACTCGGTTGCTCCATTGCCGATGCCAACCGCTATTTCCTCACAGGCGGCATCGTGGGCCTGGTTAAGGATCTCACGGGAGTGGCGCTGGTCAAGAACTGCACCAACAAGGGCAAGTTCACCCTTACGGCCATAACAACCACCACGGCGGCAAAAACCCCGCTGCAGGCTGCTTACGGCGGCATTGTTGGAAGCGTCATCGGCGGTACGGCGGACAAGTACCTTCGTGTGGAAGGCTGCGTGAACGAGGGCGATATCTCCGTAGATTTCTCCCCTGTACCTTCCACCACTGTAGTCGCTGTTACCGGTGCCGGTGGCATTATCGGCACAGCCATGCTATACAACGGCGGCCTCACTTTCAAATGGTACAGTACAGGCACTGCGCAGGTGACCAGCCAGGAAGGCGTCTATTTTGAGATGTCCGGCTGCGTTTCCAAGGGAAATGTGCACAACGGACTCTGCTCAAAGGTGGCCCACGGGGATCCCAACATGGATTTTGCGGCAGGTCTGATAGGTATTGCCAACGGACTCAAGGATTCTCCCGCACTGATAGAGAACTGTACGGTTGAGAATATCAACATAGAGGCAATACCCAACAGCTATTATCAGAGGTCAGGTTTCTGCATGGTGTCTGCCGGGCTTGCAGGTTTTGCCGGCAATGCCAGTTTCAAGGGCTGCACCGTGAGCGGGAGCAAGATAGGCTCCCTCAAGAGGCAGTCCTACGCGGCGGCAGGCGGAATCGGAATGGCGCCCATTACGTTCACCCTGCAAGACTGCCGTATCTACGCGGACCTGTTTCAGATCAGGAGCCATATTACAAGCGGCGGCGTGGCCAATCCCTGCACGGACAGGCATTTCGCCATGGGATTCAGCCTCAGTACCAAGAAGGGACCTTCCGGAGCATCCGTAACCGGCCTTGGAGGCATGCGCAACACGCTTGTGAATCCGGAGGGCAGTTCCGTTACCGGCTGCTCCTTCGGCGGAAGCATCACCACCAACCCGACTCTGGTGGAATACAGTGCCCAGTCCGGATTCTCCACAGTTGAGAAAACAGACATTACTGCTGCAAACTATGCCAAGTACATAGCCTGCGAATCCTTCACGGATGACTTCTATAACAGGGGTGTCGCTGCAATGGTAACCATCAGCGGAAACCAGTATTGGAACGGACAGTAAAAAGACATCGCCATGAAAAAATTCATCATACCAATCGCTGTCTGCTGCCTGTGCGCATGCGTGAATCTCACTCCTGATACCGGAGAGGATATAGACCACAGCGGCCATACCTACTTTGGCGTTGATATAGAAAACCTCTCAATCGGGGATGTTCCCGTTCCCGGCAGCTGGAATGCCGGGGACCGGATTGGCGTATTCGGATCCGATTCCGGGAATAATGTCCCTTACTATCTGAAGTCCGGAGGTGAAGGGCTCCAGGCCGCCGCATTCTATGGAGGCCTTGTCAAGGGAGACGTCCTTGCCTATGCCCCTTACGATGAAGCCGCCTCGTCGGCATCCATCCTCTGCCAGCTTGAACGCGTGCAGGCGTATCAGAAAGGAATCGGCAAGGCCGACTATTTCCTCAAGTACAATCCCCGCACCTTTGCCGTGGAGGGGGAAGACGGCGTGCTTCATTTCAAGTACCCCATGGGACTTCTCTGCGTGACGTTCGAGTTTGTGGATCCCATAACCATACAGGCTCTGTCGCTCAAGGGCAAGGTTGGCATTTCCGGTACGCTGGAGGCAACCTGGGACGGGGATGTCCGGCCATCGGCCCTGTCTCACAAGGAAATATCCATCGACCTTGGAGGCAATACCGTTTCAAGCAAGGAGGGAGGCAAATTCAATGAATTCCTCTTTGTGCTTCCGCCGGCCGTGTATGCGCAGGGAGACCTCACTCTTGAAGTGGTCACCACCGAGGAAGATATGATTCTGGCCCTGCAGGAACTTGAAATCAAACGCGTGGACAAGTCATCTTTCCCGGTGACCAGCATAGAGGTTAAAAGCTCTGACCTCCCCGGTTATGAGAAAGAAGAAGGTTATCTGGAATAGGAGGGCGGTTATGAAACAAATGAGATTATTATCAGTATTAATTGCCGTCCTTGCGCTGCTTTCCTGCAAGGAAATGCAGCAGGAGCCGTCTCCCGGCAAGGGTATAGGAGATATTTATGTGACTGCCGCTCCGGGCAGCCGGTCCGTACTGGTGAAACTGGACGGTCTCTGGCGTGTCCGCTCCATGGAGTCATGGATTACCACCGATGTGAACGGATGGGAAGGCGTAGGTGCCTTCACCTTCAACTACGAATCAAACGAGTCTGACTTCATCAGCTTCAAGCCTGTGCGTAAGGGCGCCATCGTCATCCAGTCACTTGAGACAATGGTGGCGGACACCCTCCATGTAATCCAGCAGGGTATTCCCGATGGCAAGGAGTACGCAAGCGTACCCCAGAATTCCTATATCGAATTCCCCGATGACCCGATGGAAACAGTGACGGTCCTGTATGCCAACCTGAAGGGCGTATCGGCCTCCGGTATTTCAACATGGACGGCGTCAGTGGGGGCGGACATCAGCTGTATTATCGGCAACGACGGCCTGTCCATTTCCGGAGAGTCCGTTACGCTGACCGGTTCCATGGATTCTCCCGCTGCCGTCTTTGCCAAAGCCGGGAAACTGAACCTGGCCGTGGCCGATTTCGGCGAAACGCCGGAGTCCGAAGGCAGTTACTACGATGCCGCCGTGAAGCTTCTTTCCGCCTGCTACGACAAGCCTGACGCGGAAGAAAACTGGCTTGTAGGCGGCTCATTCTATTACCTCAGCGTAATGGAAGCGGGTTATCCTTCCACGCCGTCATGGTACCCGGCCAATCCCGCCGCTCCCGAGTTTGCGGCCGACCGTTATGTCCAGGGCTCCAACCTCACGGACTGCGTGTGGATGTCAAGGCGTGACTACACCCCTACATGGACCGCTTCCGGAAAAAGCTGGCGGGCCGACTACCTCTACGCTTCCCATTCCGTCTGGAATGCAACCACTTCTGTAGATGTGCTGGACAATATCCCTTCCGGTGCGTCCCACAAGGCAATTTTGATTAGGATTAAATTCTGACGGCCATGACTTCAAGGAAAATCATACTTATCATTGCCGCCTTCTTTGCGGGATCCATAGTCCTGAATGCGCAGAACCTTACAGTAAAAGGTACCGTAACCGACGAGCAGGGACAGCCTGTCATCGCCGCCGGCGTCAGGGACATGGATAATAACAAGAATGTCACCATAACGGATATTGAAGGCCATTATACCATCACTGTTGACAAGGCTACCGTCCTGGAATTCTCCTTCATGGGCTACAAGACCCAGCTGATTCACGTGGACGGAAAGACCACCCTGGATGTGCGCATGGTGCCGGAAGATACCGTTCTGGAAAGCGCTGTTGCAATTGGTTACGGAACCTCCAAGAAGGGAGACCTCACCGGAAGTGTCTCCGTTGTGCAGATGGACGAAATCCAGGAAACACCTTCCCTGTCCGTCGCCCAGACTCTCCAGGGACGTGTGGCCGGAGCCGACATTATTTCCGGAAACGGCGAGCCCGGTGACGACACCAGCATCCAGATCCGCGGAGCACGCAGTATCTCCGCCGCCAACCAGCCGCTTATCGTGGTGGACGGAGTTCCGGATGCAGTGTCCAGCCTGGACGACCTTAACCCCTCCGACATCGTCTCCATATCGGTCCTTAAGGACGTTTCCTCCACTGCCATCTACGGCAGCCGCGGCGCTAACGGCGTCATTCTGGTGACTACTGACATCAAGAAGCAGAAAGGCGCAAAGGTCCGCGCCCTGTACAAGACAGTGGACGGCGTGTCCCGGATTGCCGGAAAACTGGACCTTATGGACGCCACCGATTATGCCACATGGTTCAACATGGTTGCCATGCAGAAGAATCCTGCCGTAGTGACCACGCCCCAGTCGGCTGCAAGCTCGTGGCCTTATCCGGATCCTTCCGTCATGGGAAAGGGCACTGACTGGATAGACGTTCTCACCCGGACTGGCGTTTACAGCGGGCACTATTTCCAGATCAACGGCTCAACCGCCAACACCAACATTCAGGCATCGGCAGGCGTCCAGTACAACAAGGGCGTTGTGGTGGGATCGGACTACACCAAGTACTCGTTCCGTACCAATATCGACAGCAAGATAGGCCGCAGGATTACCCTTGGCGTAAGGTTCAGCCTTATCTTCACGGATGCCAACAGGACCAACGCCAAAGTGAGCGGTACGGACACCAACGCCGCCATTTTCCTGACTCCCGTCCTGGACAAGGAAAGCGTCTGGAACAGATATGCCTATGACGATGCCGCCGGCGTAATTTTCAACAACCCGTACCTGTCGGCCATTAATATCACGAACACGGTTGACAAATGGAACCTGAACGTTATTCCCTGGGTCAAGGTTGAATTCAACAGGAACCTGTACCTGCAGTCCAATTTCTCCTTCACCAGGGACGATGACAGGACCTACTACTATTCCCCGTCCTATATGCCTGTTGCAAAAGCCCGCAGCCAGGGTGGTACGGCAACAAGGACCTTGTGGGAGCAGCAGCGTTTCCTGAGCGAGACCACCCTGAACTGGAAAAAGACCATCCGCGGAGGCCACAGCCTCTCCGCAATGGCCGGCTTCACGGCATCCAGGCTCACCCGTGACTACTCAAGCTATTCCGGAACCGGTTTCATCAACGACCAGGCCATGTTCTACAATATGACCGGCGTCTATAATTCCGCCAACTATTCGGAGTACTCTTACAATACGGTAAAGAAAACCATGTCCGTCCTTGGCAGGACCAATTACAACTACAAGAGGCGCTACTACCTCACTTTCACGGCCCGCGCAGATGGAGCATCCAATTTTGCCGAAGACAAGAAATGGGGCTTCTTCCCTGCCGCGGCTTTGCGCTGGTCCATCATGAATGAACCGTGGATGAAGCGCCAGTGGTGGCTCAACGACTTGTCGCTCCGCCTGAGCGCCGGCCGCAGCGGCAACGACGCCATCTCCAACTACCTTTCCTATGCTACCGTGGACAGCAACAGGGGAACATGGCTTTTCAACGGAAAGTACCTCCTTTCCACATTGCCCGGACACCTGGCAAACAGCCACCTTACCTGGGAAACCACCGATGCATATAACCTTGGCTTCAACTTTGCCGGATGGGCTTCAAGGGTGAACGTAGAGCTGGATACATACTATTCCCGCACTCATGACCTTCTGCTCAGCGTGAAGAATTCCCAGGTTACAGGTTATGACACCTACTTTGACAATATGGGATGCACGCGCAATATGGGCGTGGAGCTTACCGTTACCACCAAGAATGTCAAGCGCCGCAAATTTGACTGGCAGACCAGTCTGACGATATCGCACAATAACCAGAAAGTGCTGGATTCCGGTGCTGGAGACGAGGTTGTGACCACATTCAGCAACCCCAGGAACTCTACGCAGTATCTGTACGGCTACAGGACCGGTTATCCCGTAAACGCCCTGTGGGGCTATCAGTATGCGGGCGTGTGGCACAATCTGGACGAAGTTGAGCGCAACAAATATACTCACACGTATGTTTCCACCATCCAGTCCGGTGACGAAAAGATTCTTGGCCGAAGCCGCTATGTGGATATAAACGGAGACGGACTGCTTGACCAGAGCGACGTAGTCTATCTTGGCAACTCCGACCCTCTTGTATATGGCGGTATCCAGAACGATTTCACCTTTGGCGGAAAACTGACGCTGAACGTGTTCGTGGCCTATTCACTGGGTGGCAGCATTTACAACCTTTCTGAGCTCTGGCTTGGCTCTTCCGGCAGCTCCAGGAACAAATACCGTTACATGCTGGACGCCTGGGATGCCGTCAGGAATCCTGATTCGGACATTGCAAGGCCCGGCTGGGACGATACCCTCGGCAGCGACCGCCAGGTCCACGATGCGTCTTACCTGAGACTGAAGTCGGTAACCCTCAGCTATGCGGTCCCCATCGCAAAATGGTCCAAGGTGTTCAAGAAAATGACCATCGGCATTTCCGGAGAGAACCTGCTTCTGCTTAAGACTTACAACGGCTTTGATCCGGATGTGTCCACATCGGCAACGGTCAGGAGGCTGGACAACGGCTCCTTCCCGCGCTACAGGACTGTCACAGGTAATTTCCAGGTAAACTTCTAGGAGGACAGACATATGAAAAAGATTATTGCAGCAATGACAATTGCCATTATGGCAGCCTCCTGCTCATTGAAAGAGGAATTCACAAGTTATACCAGACAGGAGGATTTCTATACCAACAAGGTACAAATCCAGTCCGGTATCAATGCCTGTTACAATATGATCCGCAGCATATTCGGCGGCTCCAGTTTCTGGATGACCACGGAATGCACCACGGACCTCATGTACCTGAACGACCCTAACGCCTACAACGCCATCCTGAACATTTCCCCGGCACAGCCTTCATTTGCCGCCACAATCTGGAAATACAGTTACAATGGCATAATGAGGACCAACGCCATGATTGCGGCCATCGACAGCGCCGCGGAGTCCGATATCCTCACTTACGAGGAGGCGATGGCGTTCAAGGGGGAAACGGTTGTGCTGAGGTCTTTCTTCTACTACCTTCTCACCAGCTGCTTCGGTGATGTCCCGTTCTACACGGAAACCGTCACTGAGGATAACCGGGAAAAGATAGCGACGCTGCCTCGCACAAGCGCAAACCAGATAAGGGATTACCTTATAGATGAACTTGGGGAGTATGTTGCATATTTGCCCCAGAAGCGCTCCTATGACGCTCCGTTCGAGAATCGTGCCGGTGCTGCGCTGGGCTTGATACTGGCCTCTAAGTTCTGCCTCTGGAACCAGCGCTGGAACGATGCCATTGACTTCCTTGGCTGTCTGGAAGACATTTACGGACACTATGAGAACAGCCCCGTCCAGTTTGGCATGGATTATCTTCTCACGGACATCCCTTTCAGCCACAAGTTCACAAAGGAATCCATCTTTGAGATGCAGAACGAGTATTCGGAGTACGGAATCCAGCAGACAGCCACGCTGGCCATCTATACAACGCCATCCAAGAGCAGTAAGGCCGTGGTTGTCTCGGATGAGGGTGAAGAAGATGAATCGGAGTCGGAGTACATTATTTCGGACAACTATAACGGAATATGCATTCCGGAGCTTGGGGCGAACGCCCGAATCAGCATCTCCGCACGACCTACCACTTACTATTTCCAGACCGTGCTGTCCTACGATTCGCCCGATCTCAGGAGCGGCGAGTATTCAAATGGCGCAGCATCCCCGCGCGGCGGTTCCGGCAACCTGGCCTGGAGATGGTCCGGTTTTGCGGCCGATGACGTTGACCGCCTCCCGGAAGACCGCAAGGTGCGCTGGTTCACCACCACCGGAAGCAAGGCCATTGGCCGTCCCTGGCTTGGAAACAAGTTCTGGTGCCCGGGAATGTACTACACCCTTGACTCAAACAACTACAGGCTGTTCCGCTTTGCCGACGCCCTGCTGATGCTTGCAGAAGCGCATCTTCGTGCCGGTAACGTTGACAGGGCCATGAATTACCTGAACGTCACCCGCGTCCGTGCCGGCCTGCCGGAACTCACGGCCGCATCTACCGGGGGCAACATCGAGGCCCTCATGGAAGAGATCCGCCTTGAAAGGGCCCGTGAGCTCTTTGGCGAGTTCCAGCGTAAATTTGACCTTGTCCGCTGGGGTATATGGTACGAAAGGACCATCCAGTACAACGAGGGTACATACCTTAATGAGTTTATAAAACCCTGCCACCGTTATCTGCCAATTCCTCAGGATCAGGTAACTTACAGCCATGGGGCTTTGGACAACAAAGAATATCAGGACAAGTAGTATGAAAAAGTATATTTTACTCATTCTTGCGGCCGCCCTGGCCCTGTCCGGATGCCAGAAGCAGTGGCAGTGGTCCGGTGGAGACCTTGGAGTAAACAGCACCCGCATCAACCTTGCCAAGGAAGGCGGACCGTTCACTGTAAGTGTCTTTTCAGATACCGGCTGGACCGCACTGGTTACACGTGGTGCAGACTGGCTCAAGCTGGAAGAAACTTCCGGAAGTGGTCTTGGTACCATTCATCTGGAGAGTGACCAGAACTTTGAAGATCCGGCCAGAGTGGCTATTCTGGAGCTTACTGCCGATACCGGTAAAGTGATAGAAGTGAATATTGTTCAATCCGGGACCAAGGAGACCGCAACCTCCATTCCCGACGATCTGCTATAGCGTATGAAAAGACTCGTTTACATATTTGCTGCATCCGCAGTTATTCTTTCCTGCGCAAATCAGAACGAACTGGTAGTTCCTTCGGAGCTGGGCGTCAAGGAAAGCAGCATATCCATCCCCTGCACGGCAGGCTCATTCGACCTGAATATCCTTGCCGACGGCGACTTCTCCCTCAGCCTTGACGATGCCTCATGGCTCAGCCTTGACGGGGGCGCAAGGAGTATGTCCGGAAGCCAAGACTGCACGGTTCAGGTTTCATACGAGATGAACCGCAGCATACAAAGGAGCGCCGTCATAAGCCTTGACCGTGACGGGAAACACATAGAAGTCCCGGTTTCCCAGGAAGGTGTACTTGTCACCGGAATAGAATTCGACAGGCGCAGCCTTACTGTAGAGTCTGCGGCAGGAACACATTCCGTGAAAGTGGTCACCCTGTTCCAGGATTCGGACCTTGATTTCTCTGTGGAGTATAGCGGCACGGAGGGTTGGATAACGGATTTCAAAAAGTCCAACAATTTCCTTGTCTTCAGCGTCATAGAAAACGCGGAGGAATCGCTCAGGACCGCCGCCATCACGCTCCGGAGCAAAACACAGCCGGAAATCCTGGACATCCTGCAGGTTGGCCAGCTTCCCGCCGGGGGAATGCTTACTCCGGTTGGATTTGACAAGCTTGGGGATATCGCAGCCGGAATCATTTCCGGAGAGGGCCTGTGTCTTGAAGGTGTGGTAATCAATGACAATTCTCAGGGAAATGGCGCCCCCAACGCCAATATTTCCCCTTCTGTCCAGGACAATACGCTTTCCGAAAGGACTGTCTATCTTCAGGCCAAGGACGGCTCTGCAGGTGTGATGATAGTCTTTGACAAACCGGAAGACAACTTTACCCGCCGCTATGACTCCGTGACTTTCCTTCTTGACGGAACGGAAGTGACGGCATATGATGATCCCGTGCGCTATGTGATAACGGGTGCAACCGCGGGAAACCTGGCAGACACCAAATCCGGAAGCAGCTTTGACGTGGTAAAGAAGGAAAAGAAGATGTCGGAGCTTACCGACGACGACGTTTACACCTTCGTTACCCTGAAGGACTGTGAAATTCCGATCAGGAAAGGCCCGTTCGTGCCCATCGACCTTCGTCTGCAGACAATCATCAACCGCTATCCCATGGTAATCCGCGATATTGATGGCGAGACCATGCATCTTATGACCAACCTCACTGCTTCATGGCAGAGGGACGGAAAGGGCATTCCGGAGGGCTCCGGCAGCATTTCCGGTATCATCGTCCACGAAACCTGCGACAATTTTGAGTGGGATGTGGTACGTGCCTCACAGATGCAGGCGGCCGGCCTCATGGAAGATTACATTACCGATATCGGCGAGATTGGCCGGTATCAGATAAGGCCCGTCACAAGGGAAGAGATTGCCATTGCCGACAAACTGGAAAACGGCTTCTCAAAGCTTCTGATGGAGATCCGCTTCTTCAATGCCAAATACGACAACCTTGTCATCAACGTAAAGGACAAAAAGGTTTATTCCACCTATCCCGATGTGGAATATCCGTACAGCGACCCTCTGGTAAAGGGCTACCTGGAAGTGGTTGGCGGCTCCAAGCCGGGAGACGGCCTGGACAACTATCGTGACTGGACCCTCCTGGGACCTCTGGTGGACGGGCTCATCACGGATCCTTCCCTTGGCAACGGCGTATATGACTACTTTGGCCGCAGCGCCCAAAGGACGATATCCACCTACGCTTCCACCGGCCAGCTTGTGGAAACCGCGGGCTCCGCATGGCGCGACACCAACTGGAGCCCGGAGAAGAACTGGAGGGCAACATTCAGTACGGAAGGCCTCACGGCTGCCAACCTGCCGCTGTCCGTACAGTTCGGAGTATGCGGCGGCCTTGGAGAACTGGTGGGCGGCCCGCGCTACTGGGTTGCCGAATATTCGGCGGATGGAAGCAACTGGACCGAGTTCGGCTCATACACCGTGCCCGATTTCCCTGTCCGTTCCAGCCGCAAGGCATGGCAGTGCCCGGGATACAAGTACATCAGTTTCACCCTGCCGGAAGACGAAGAAATGCTGGGCAAGAAGAAAGTCTATATCCGGATGCATCCTGTGGACAAGAGGGCCGGTACCAGTACAACTTACGACGGCGGGACCATCAACTTAACCCTGAAATCCCAGCTCAATTACTTTGCAATCCGTTGCAACAAGTGAAAAGAATGACAGCGTTAATATCCCTTTTGCTATGCTTCTGGGCATGCAAGGAGGTGGTGCCGGTTCCTTCCGACGACCTGCCTCCCGTGAGGCTGCATACGGTTATGGAAATGAACCGGGAGCCTGCAGTGCTCAATTCCCACGCCGGGGAAGAACTCACCGGAGTGTTGCAGCCTATGTACGCCTACTACAGTACCATTCCGCACGAAACCCTTACCCCGGGAGCCCCGGACGATCAGGACAAAGCCATCTATCCGCGTGTCAAACGCATGTCCGACGGCCGGTATATCATGTTCTATCACGGCGGCCAGTATGGCTCCAGGATATGGTGCATCGTGAGCGATGATTTCAAAAGCTGGAGCGCACCACAGCTGCTGTATCAGCCATACAAGGTGAGCGGCGACTACCGCCGTTTCGTAAACCCCGACGCCGTGGTCCTTCCCGGAGGAGACCTTCTCATGGTCTGCTCCTACAGGGCTACCAACGGTTACAACAGCGGCCTGGACTGCGGTCTGTCCTTCAGGCGCAGCTCTGACAGCGGAAAAACCTGGAGCGAGCCCTGGAACGTTGAGGTGGGCCCCAACTGGGAGCCCTATCTGCTGGTCCTTCCGGATGGCAGGCTCCAGTGCTATTACACAGACGCAACGCCACAGACCCGCAATTCCGGAACGTCGGTAATCACCTCGGAAGACGGCGGAGCCACCTGGAGCGCCAAAAAGCGAGTATGCCGCCTGTATAAATACGACTACAGCACATCGGACCCGGACAAACTTGCCTACAACGGACAAAAGATCTTCACGGACCAGATGCCCTGTTTCCGTGTCCTGAACGATGGCCAAACCCTGGTGGGATGGCTTGAAGACCGCCTGGAAGAACCGGAACCGGCAGACTGTTCGCTGGATAAATACAACTCTTTCTATGAGATGTCGCTGGTGTATCACGACGGATTGGACTGGGAAGACCTTGGAGAGGACAAGTCCGGCCCGGAAAGGCGTCTCAACCGTATTGTTGGCGGCGCGGCAGGATACATCTCCACATTCCGTTCCGGAGAAACGGTCCTCAGCTGCGGCAAAGACGGGCTCATGCACCTGAGGATGTGTGATGCCGGAGTAACGCATTTCTACGGCGGGAGCAACTGGGAAAAAGAGTCCAACTGGATGCTTCCTTTCGACGGAAGGGGTTTCTGGGGCAGCACGGAAGTGGTAGCGCCCACCATTCTTGCCGCAGCCATGCACTGTGACGATGGCATGCAGTCCGGTCTCCTCTACCTTAACCATCGCCTGGATGCGGAGCGCAGGACAGTTGTCACAGACGGGGATCTTTCCGAATGGGAAAGCGACAGGGCATTTTTCCTGAGTCTTCCCGGCGGTGAGGAACTCCTCCTGAGGGCCGCGGCCGATGAAAAGAACCTGTATCTTGCGGCCGATTGCCTGGAGGTCTCTTCCGGCAGCGTTTCCGTAAGCCTGATGATGTGCAGGGAAGGCGGCAAGGCCGCCAAGGCAACGCTGACAAAGGGAATGTCAAAGACCACCACGAAGGACGGCATAGTTACTGTTTCCAGAAAAGCAGAAACAGCCGGAGGCGTATCGGGCTTTACGGCAGAAGTTGCCATTCCACTAAGTCTTCTGGGTGCTGCTCAAGGGGACACCATCTGCCTTTACGCAGTATTGGAAAAGGGCAGTTCCCGCAGTACCTTCTCTTTCTCAAAGAAAACCGATACCGCCACCTGGCAGAGAATAAAGCTCTGATATGCGAAAGATACTTGTCTCCATATGTCTGCTGGTTCTGTCGTCCTGCATTTCACTGCAGGCGCAGACACTCCGTTTTTCACATTTCACAAGGGCCGGCTCCGGCCTTTGCTACGACGGTGTAAGAACCATTTTCGAAGATAGCCGGGGCAATATCTGGATAGGGACATACATGGGCCTCAGCCGTTATGACGGCAGATCCCTGACCAATTATGGTAAAAAGGAGCTTGGCGTAGATTCGGACTTTGTGAGTTCCCTCTCCGAAGACCAGGAAGGAAATATCTATGTAGGAACAGATGCCGGTATATGCCGGTACGATATCCGCTCCTCCACTTTCCACAGTTTCTGCCCGGAAATACTCAATACCAGGATTTATTCCATGGTAAAGGATGCCGGGGGAGTCATGTGGATAGGTTCCCGCGGCAAAGGACTTTACCGTAAATCCGGAAACAAACTCGTGCTCTCTCCCGGGACGGAGAATCTGGAAAAAGTCATTCGCATTGCCACGGACGGCAAGGGACGGGTGTTTCTTGCATCCTACTGCGATGATATTTACATGTATGACGGAGAATCCCTCCATCCTCTCTGTGACGGCTTTTTCAAGGACGACAACGTTGAGGGGCTTGTTTTTGACCGGTTCACTGACGGGGAAGCCCTCTATGTAGCCTCCAAGAGAAACGGTCTCTGCCGTGTAAATATCCTTACCGGCTCTGTTGAGATCCTTTATAAGATTCCCGAAGGGCATCGTCCCATTGAAATAGTATCGGACGGATATACAATCTGGATATCCACGACCGGAGGCCTTGTAAGGTACGACACCAACAGCGGTGAGTCTGTGGTTTACAACTCCAGGGTTGACGACCCGTTTTCCCTGTCTACGGATTACGTGACTGCCGTCTGCATGGACCGCTCCGGCGGACTGTGGGTTGGAACGGCATCGGCCGGCGTCAATTACAGCAACCCTGCGCAGGACAGGTTCCATGCCTGGTGGCAGCTTTCCTCCGGTGTTTCCCTGGAAGGCTGCAGCGTCAAGGGCTTCGCCGAGGACGATGACAGGAACCTGTGGGTGGCAACCGGAAAGATGGGCCTTCTGCGCCTTGTTGCCGGGAATCAGCTTGAAAAGGCGGACTACCCTGAATTACCGGACAACATCACGGCTGTATGCTCGGACCATTCGTACCTCTGGGTGGGAACCCTCCAGGGTTTGTACAGGGTGAACCAGAAGGAAGGCAAGGTCTCCTATTATCAGCACTTCGGCGAAGAAGGCCAGCAGATAGAAAACCGCGTAGTAAGCCTTTATCGCAGTTCAAAGGGCGTTTTATATGTAGGAACGCCGGTGGGCGTGCTTTATTACGACCGCGTCAGGGATCTTTTTGCCCCGGTTCCCGCACTTGTGGACATTACCGTGGAAAGCTTTATGGAAGACGGCCAGGGCAACCTTTGGCTGGCCTCCTACTCACAGGGCGCTTTCCGCTATTCTCCGTCAAGGGAGACCGTTGAAAAGAATTACGGCACAAACGTCGGCATTCCTCCCGTCCATGAGATGACATCCTCCGTGACGCTGGATTCCCGCGGCGGAGTTTGGGTGATAGGCTTCAGTTCCGGCTTCTACCGATTTGACAAGGCTTCGGACGAGTTCGAGCGCATTTGCCGGGACAATAATCCAGACCTGCCCACAGACCTCTATCTGAGCGCCCTCTCGGATCCCAACGGCCGTCTCTGGATAAGTTCGGACTCTGGGCTTGTCCTGTATGACCCTTCCACCGGCGGAGCCACCACATTTTCTGACAAGGACGGAATCCTTCCCTGCGAATTCATCAAAAGCGGAATAAGGCTGTCGGACGGCACAATCCTTTTTGGCCAGACCGACGGGTTCATAAGCCTGAACCCCGCAGATTTTGACAGCCCCGCCCAGCCTGTTGCAGTGAGGCATACCGTTTCTCCAAGGCAGGCGGCAATCGTGGCCATAGGCATAATTCTGCTTGCCATAGTCATAGCTGTCCTGTTATACCGAAGGGCAATGGCAGATGCCCGGCGCAAGGAAGAGGACCGCAACAAGGCCAAGGATGCGCAGCTGTACAATGACCGCCTGTCATTCTTTGCCAACGTTATCCATGAAATCAAGACGCCCCTTACACTAATACGGACGCCTCTTCAGAATCTGATTTCCAGCGGGGATGCATCGGCGGACCAGCTTGCAGACCTTCAGATAATCAACAACTCCACCGAGTATCTTGACCAGCTTGTCAAGGAGCTGCTGGAGTTTGTGCGCGTTGAGGAACACGGTTATGTCCTTGACCTCAAGAATGTGGACATTGCGGAAAGGCTCAGTTTCATCTGCTACAATTTTTCGGAAACGGCAAAGAACGCAAACATACGCCTTACCTTCAAGTCAGAGCCGCAGCACATAGTCACGGCAGTTGACACCAAGGCCCTTTCCAAGATTTTCAACAACCTGATTCACAACGGAATCAAGTATTCGGATACCTATCTTGACATCCATGCCTTCATTGAAGGGAACATGGTCAAGGTGCATTTTGAGAACGACGGCCCCGGCATTCCTGCCGACAAGCGAGAATCCGTATTCATGCCGTTTGTACGTTACCCGGGCCAGAAGAGGGAGTATCAGCAAAGCTTCGGCATAGGCCTTGCCCAGGCGCGTACCCTTACGGAACTTCATGGCGGCACCCTGGTATTATCGGACAGGACGGACGCAACTGAGTTCATTCTGGCACTTCCTTTAAAGGAGGCAGCTGAGGTTCCTCAGGAAGAGGTTATGGAAGCCCCGTCCTCCGCATCCAACCTCCCGCTTATCCTTCTGGTGGAGGACAATGCGGACCTGTCGTCCTACCTGAGGCGCAAGCTTCGCCAGGACTACAAGGTTATAGCCGTCCCTTCGGCGGAAAAAGCCCTGGAAGTCATGCATCAGGAAACCGTGGACGTGCTCCTGACGGACATCGGGCTTCAGAACATGAGCGGAGTGGAGCTTTGCCGAAGAGTCAGCCGGGACAAGGATATATCCTACATCCCGATAATTGTGATATCGGCCATTTCCAGCACGGATACAAAGATAAAGTGCATGGAAAACGGGGCTACAATGTATATAGAGAAGCCTTTCAGCCAGGATTACCTTGAAGCTTGCATAAAGGGCGTCCTGGAAAAGCGCAGGGTACAGAAGGAGGCCTGGCGCGGAGTTCCCGGCGTCCCGCACGTGGAGCTCCAGAACAGGGATGAGGACTTTATAAGAAGGCTCAACCGGCTTATCAGCGACAACATCGGTGACTCAACTTTCTCCAACAAGCAGATAGAGGAGGCTCTATTCATAAGCCGGTCTTCCCTCAACCGCAGGGTGAAAGAACTGCTTGGCACTACGCCAAACGACTATGTCCAGAAAAAACGCCTTGCCGCAGCGGCGGAGATGCTCCGGAGCGGCAGCGTGCGTGTGAACGAAGTGGCTTTTGCCGTCGGGTTCAATTCTCCGTCCTATTTTGCAAAGTGTTTCAAGAAAGAATTCGGAGTACTTCCGGCGGAATATATGAATCAGGATAAACAGCAACAGGAATAAAATGAAAAGAGTTCTGTCAACCTTTGCCGCAGTGGCGGTATGTATGCTTGCCGCGGCGCAGAATGGACCAGTGAAGATGTGGGAGGGGACCATCGACCTTCCGACTTACCGTGTTAATGCACCGGAGAAGGCTCCGTTGTTCGAGCGTGACTTTGCCTATCAGAGGGCAAAGCGCGGAGTTTATCCCTATGCGATGAACGACAACCCCACGCTGGAAAAGGTGGACAGTACCCACAGGGCACTGTATCTGGAGAATGACTATATCAAGGTGTGCGTGCTTCCGGACATCGGCGGCCGCCTGCTGTATGCCACGGACAAGACCAACGGCTATGAGATTTTCTACCGCCAGACGGTTATCAAGCCCCAGAACGTAGGAATGCTCGGCGCCTGGATAAGCGGCGGCGTGGAATGGAACGTGTTCCATCACCACAGGGCCACTTCCCAGTATCCCATCGACTATACCCTGGTGGATAACGGCGACGGCTCCAAGACCATCTGGGTTGGAGAGGTTGAGGAGCGCCACCGCATGAGCTGGGCCATAGGCCTTACCCTGTATCCGGACAAGTCGTACATTGAGGTGACAGGCCGGTTCTTCAACGACTCGGAGAACCGCAACTCCATGCTCCACTGGAACAACGTGGCCACCCACGCCAACGAGAATTACCAGATTATCTTCCCGGAGACGACGAAGTTCGGTATGTTTCACCACAAGTCCAGCCATATCCACTGGCCTGTGGCGAATGAACCGTATAAAGGGAATCAGGATTTCATCGGAGTGGACGTGAGCTGGTGGAAGAACCTGCCGTCTCTCACCGGAGATTCCGTTTTCATCCACGATCTCCAGGACGATTTTGTTGGCGGATACGACCACGGCAAGGACGCCGGCACAATGCTGGCCGGGAACCACAATATCAACAAGGGCGGCAAGTTCTGGACCTGGGGTCACCTGACCTACGGCCACATGTGGGACTGCGTCACCCTTACCGACGAGGACGGCCCCTATGTGGAACTCATGACATCGGCCTACTCCGACAACCAGCCGGACTACTGCTGGATCAACCCCCAGGAGACCAAGGAATTCACCGCCTACTGGTACGGAATCCGGAACCTGAGGCATGTGAACCGCGGCAACCAGAAGGCAACCGTGAACATGGACATAGACCCCGCCGGTCCTGTCCACGTTGCGGCAAATGTCACGCAGATCCGCCGCAAGGCCCGCATCACGGTCTCAAGCGGGGATGCCCTCCTGTATGAAAAGACCGCAGACATCGCCCCTGACAAGCCTTTTGCCGATGATTTCACGGCCGATCCTTCCCTGCTGGAAGATCCCACTTCTGTTACCATGCGCCTTTACAGCGCAGAAGGGGAACTCCTGATTGACTACCATCCCTACAGGCACGATATTAACGAGCCCCTTCCGGCAGACCTGCAGCCGGTGAATCCGGACCCTCGCAGCATAGCCAATACCGAGGAGTGCTACTACGTGGGTATGCGCAACCTCCAGTTCCATCAGGCCCACGTGGATCCAAACGACTATTTCCTGGAAGTCCTCAGGCGTGACCCGGGAGACGTCAGGGCCAACACCCAGATGGGCATTTTCCACCGCCTGAACGGAGAATACGACCTTGCAAAGCAGTATCTCCGCAAGGCCATCGCCCGCCAGACGGCAAATTACACTCGTCCCTCCGACGGCGAAGCCATGTACAACCTGGGCCTTATCCTCAAGGAAGAAGGCCTCTGGCACGATGCCATCGACACCCTTTACCGTGCCGTTTGGGACTATGAATATGCGTCGGCTGCGTATTATCAGCTCTCGCGCATATCTTCCATAAACGGAGACAGCGTAAGGGCCATGCAGGAGGCTTCGATGGCCGTGAATTA
>Ga0265298_10004359_pt1 | contig 18113 bp, 11 predicted proteins | sample AusTroGonzalo_MG_3_FD_193486 | JGI IMG/M metagenome (GOLD analysis project Ga0265298, IMG submission 193486) | Bovine rumen microbial communities from tropical cattle in Woodstock, Queensland, Australia - Gonzalo_01 | ecosystem: Host-associated > Mammals > Digestive system > Stomach > Rumen ... | reverse complement strand
CTGAGGCCTTTATGGGCAGCGGTGTGGAAGCTTGGTTCAACAATCACCTCAACTACATCCCTGGTTTCCAAGAACTTGGCGTGGCTCCTTTCTATGAAGGAATGCCTGCATCCGCTAAGGTGGCAGCTGTCGGTTTCATGATTTTCGGTTGCGGTGTGGAAATGGCTGGTATTACGGTTTCCCGTGGTATTGTGAAATGGTTCAAAGGCCGCGAGACTGCTTTGGCTATGGGTTCTGAGATGGCTCTCGCCCGCTTAGGTGTCGCCACCTGTATGATTTTCTCACCCTTCTTCGCAAAATTGGGTGGCACTATCGACGTTTCCCGTTCTGTGGCATTCGGCGTGGTGCTGCTCTGTATCGCTTTGATGATGTTCATCGTTTACTTCTTCATGGACAAGAAGTTAGACGCTCAAACCGGCGAGGCTGAAGAAAAAGACGATCCGTTCAAAGTTTCCGATATTGGTAAGATTCTCTCTTCCGGTGGTTTCTGGTTGGTGGCTCTCCTTTGCGTGCTTTACTACAGCGCCATCTTCCCGTTCCAGAAATATGCTGTGAACATGCTGCAATGTAACCTCACGCTCACCGAAGCTGATCCTAATACCTTCTGGGGTGGCAGTTCCGTGACCATTATCCAATACCTCATCATGTTGGCTGTGGCAGTCTGCTCTTTCACCAGCAACTTCTCCAAGAACAAAACCGCGAAAGTCGGTCTGATGATCGCTGCTGTGGTGGCTTTGGTGATTTATTGCTGGATGGGTTTCATGCGCGGTACCGCAGAGACCATCTTCGCTGTGTTCCCGTTGTTGGCCGTGGCTATCACCCCGATTTTGGGTAACTATGTTGACCACAAGGGTAAAGCTGCTTCTATGTTGATGATTGGCTCTTTGTTGCTGATTATCTGTCACTTGACCTTCGCTTTCATTCTGCCGCAATTCAAAGGCAGTGCCGCTGGCGGTGTCATCGTGGCTTACCTTACCATTTTGGTGTTAGGCGCATCTTTCTCTTTGGTGCCCGCTGCTTTGTGGCCGAGCGTTCCGAAATTGGTGGACGAAAAGATCATTGGTTCTGCATACGCCCTCATTTTCTGGATTCAGAACATCGGTTTGTGGCTCTTCCCGCTGCTCATCGGTAAGGTTCTTGATAAGACTAACACCGATATTATTGATCAAATGAACCAAGGTTTAATCGATGCTGAAACAGCTGCTGTCTCCTACGACTATACTTGGCCGTTAGTGATGTTGGCATGCCTCGGCGTTGCCGCTCTCATCTTAGGTATCATCTTGAAGGCTGTTGATAAGAAACAACACCTTGGTTTGGAAGAACCGAATATTAAGTAATCATCCTAATTTCCATTGTAGGGCTGCCGTAATGCGACAGCCCTACGGATAAGAATACAAAAAAGCACCGCGATTGCGGTGCTTTTTTTATGATTAGAATTGAAATTTCGATTCTGGAACGTTGTCAATCAATTCTTTGGTGTCTTGATAGAAAAGATTCAATGCTACCGAATCAGCCCCGTGAATATTGTAAAAACCGTTGTTTTCCACGGCATGCTTGGCTGGTAGGATGTGGTACTGGAACTTTCCTTGGCAGACGCCTCGATAGACCCAGTAGGGCAGGTATTCGTAGTGGGTGATTTGGATTACGTCGTTGGTGTCGCGCACGAGTTGGCATTGCACGATAATACCACCGTCGGTGTAGCGTTTGCGTTGGTTGGAAACGAAATTGCCCAAAGAATAGGCTGTAATACGTTGAGGTACACCAAGTTGATTTCTCTTCTCCAGTGTAATGGGTTGTACTACATGCGGATGCCCACCAACCACCATGTCGGCACCACAGTCGTACATAAAGTTTGCGTACCCCATTTGTCCCTTATTTTGATGTCGTTCATATTCAATACCCCAGTGCGGCATTACTACAATGTAGTCGGCTTGCAGTTCGCGGGCACGCGCCACGTCACGGGCGATGCAGGCAGAGTCTAACAGGTTGACAATGAACGGGCTCGGAGCAGGGATACCGTTGGTGCCGTACGTGTAGTTCAGGATGGCGATGCGGAATCCGTTTTTTTCCACCATCAGCGGGTTACGTTGTTGGAAATCCGCGCTGTCGAGGTAGGTGCCTACGTGCGGGATGCCCAAACTGTCCATCACTTGGATGGTGCGACGGATGCCTTTTGCGCCTTTGTCGCAAGTGTGGTTGTTGGAGGTCAGGAAGACATCCACGCCTGCCTCGAAGAGCTGCGACATCATGTTGTCGGGGCAGGAAAACTGCGGGTAGCCCGAGTAAGGTGCACCGGCCAAGGGTACCTCCATGTTGGCGATGCAGATATCCGCGGAGGCGATGTAGGGTGCTAGGAAGCGGTAGCACGGTGCGTAATCGTAGGTGCCGTCGTCTTGTTGCGCAGCGGTCACCTGCGGCATGTGCGACATCACATCCCCGATGAACATCAGGGTGAGTGTGTCAGGCGTTTTTTCTTCTTTAATGATTTCGGTCTGGTGTCTGTTCGCGAGCCATGGCAATTGCCATAAGCTGCTGGTTTCCATGAAGATGCTATGGAAAAGGATGAGGAGTAGTATTTTCATTATTTGGATGATTATCACGTTTTAAGACTTTGGGTGTTGGCTGTTAGCTATTGGCTGTTGGAAGTTAGTTTTTTGTAGTGTTCGGCTTTGATTTTGAGGTCGATGAGGGCATCGGTGCGTTGGTTTTGGGCTTGCATATATAGCGTTTGTGCCTCTAACAATTCCGATACGGGAACCATTCCCGCTTCGTAGTTGGATTTGGCATCCAGCAAGTTAGCTTCCGCATCTTGCAGAGCCATCCCCATCAATTGGTATTGGTTGTAGGCTTCGCCAACGTTGTTCCATGCTTGCAACACTTCCAAGTACATTTTTTGGAGGAAATCAGCGCGTTCGTTTTCTGCCTTCTGAATCAGAATGTCGTGCTGTTTCAGTTTGTGCGAGGTCTCCCACCAGCCAGTTAGCGGTACCTGCAACGTAGTGAAAGCCAGTGCATTGGCGTTGAAACGGTCGAACACCAAGTTGCCGTAGGATGCCGTTCCTCCAACCATCAAATGGGGCAGTGTCTCACCCATCGTCATCTTTTTCTTCAGCTTTTCGGCATCAACTTGCAAATCAAGTAATTGCGACTCCTTTCGACCTAGGACAGCGGCACCAAGGTCCGTCCATCTCGCCTGCCATTCTGAAATATCCCCGATAGTGTCGGTCAGTATGATTACGCCCTTATCCTGTCCAATCATCTGGCCGAGGGCATTTGTGGCCAACTGGATGCCGTTCCAGACTTTTTCACGGTTGTAATAGACTTCGTTCCACTTGAGTTTTACCTTCAACGGGTCGTTTTTGGAGACTAATCCAGCCTCTGCGGCTACGTTGACATCGCGTTGCAGCGTGTCTAGGAACGTCTTGGCCTGCTGCAGCGTTTTCAGCTTCTCCTGCAACGAGATTATCAGCCAATAGTATTCCTCAACTTGCTGAAGGATACGGTCTTCGGTGAGCTGACCTTGCAATTCTGCCGCTTCCACGCCCACTTTCGCCAAACGGTTGCCATTCACAATTTGTCCGCCCATATAGACTGGCTGTACGACCATCGCCCCCGTCATCACGCCATTCTCGCACATCGAAATCCGGTCGGGAAGTCCCATTGCGGCGCCATACTCGAAGTAGAGGTTATGCAGCCATTGTCGCGCTTGGGCATTGCCGATATCGTCGATACCATACTCAATGAGCGGTTTCGCCGCATAATAGCCGCCCGCCATTGCACTCACATTGGGGAAATATTTGGTAAACGCCTGCTTCTTCACCTCCTGCGCCGCTTCCACGTCCAACGCGGCGTTCTTGATTTCCAAGTTGTTACGCAACGCCAACGCCTTGCAGCTGTCCAGCGAGAGCAAGCAGCTGTCGATGGGAATGCGCTGCGCGTTTGCTGCCCCGCACATCAACAACAACATCCATAATATTGCGATAAACCTATTCATATATTTGTTTCATCATCATACGATTTTCGACTCCTAGGGCTCGCTACGCTCACCCTAGGCTGACATACGTCGGGCTTTCAGCCCTTTTGGAATAGTTTTTATTATGCATTCTTCATTCTTCATTCTTCATTCTTAAAGATTTGCCAATACGCCACGGGCAGTACTGTTACCACCAGCGGCAGGGAGAAGATGGTGCCGAAGCAGATGACCACGCCCATGGGCATCCAGAGGGCGGTGTGTGCCACGATCATCGGCATCACGCCCAAAGCGGTGGTGGCGGAAGTCAGGAAAATGGGGCGCATACGGCGTCTTCCAGCTTCAAAACCGGCTTCTTTAGAGCTTAATCGGTGATTTTTGCGTAAATTTTCCGCATATTCGAACATAATGATGGCATTTCTCACAATAATGCCGATTAAACTCACCACACCCAACACGGCCGTAATACTGAAGTCGAGACCGAAGATCCATAATCCAAGACATGCCCCGAATACACAGATTAAACTAGCTGATAATGTGAGAAATACAATATCCAAACGACCGAAATGGTAGAGTAGGAAGATGAAAAGTACCAGCACTGCCGCGATGAAACTGAGAGCTATTTGCGGAATTACCATGCCATTCACGCCGGTCAGACCGCCGTAGGAGATTTCTACGCCTTCGGGTTGGGGATTGTCTTTGAGATATTGGTCGATTTTTTTCATCACACTGGGCTGACTGTAACCGAAGTTGAGGTCTGCGCCCACCGTGACGGTTCGGATACTGTTTCGACGGTTGATAACCGCATCGTGCCATTCGGGTTCCACGTCCGCAATTTGCCGAACGGGCACCCAAGTACCTGGTATTGAAGTCGGAACGAGCAGGTCTTCAATAGATTGGTAGGTGCTCGTATCTCCATGCTCCCGTGTGTAGAGCATCACGGGAATCTTGTAGTCGCCCTCCCAAACATTGGTCAGATTTTGTCCGCTCAATGCACTGGAAAGGTAGAGCGACAGGGCGGTTTGTGTGATACCGAGTCGAGTAGCTTCATCGCTCTTCAGCGAAATCCGGATGTTCTGCGAGGTTTCATCCATGTTGGAGTGCACCCACGTCAGCTCCGGGAAGGTGTTCAGGTAGTTCTTCAAGGAGTCGGCGGCTTTTTTCAGTGTCTCGAAATCGTTGCCCGAAAAGCGTACTTCCACAGGATTGTTTACTGCTTGATAATCAATCTGTTTGAAACGTATATAGGCATTCGGGAAGTGATTCTCATATTTTGGTCCGTATTCGCGAATGATCTTTATTGTATTCTTTTCGGAAGTGGTGTTGACGATGAACTGAGCATAGTTTTTGTGTGCCATCTGCGGGGCGTAAGTGGCGTGGAAGCGCGGCGACGAGCAACCGATGAACGAGGTGACGGACTCCACGCGCGGGTCGCTGCGCAACACTATTTCCATGCTGTCGGCAATGGCTTCGGTTTGCGCAAGTGTGCTTCCATCAGCAAGATGCATCTCTACGGCAAAGCAGTTGCGGTCGGCTTTGGGCAGCATCTGGATTTGCAGGCGGGTGAAAAGGAAACCGCCCAAGGTTACAGCACCCAATCCCAAGCCAATCACGATTGCTGGGTGGTGAAAGCAGTGCGAAAGCACATTCTCGTAAACATTCTGCAAGAAAATAAAGAAACGGTTTTGCGCCGCCTCAAAACGATTGGGTGCGATGCCTTCTTTGTTTCTCTTAATGAAAACCGTTGAAAGATAAGGAATTATCCATACGGCATAGAAGATGGAGCAGATTAGTGCAAATAAAACTGTCCAGGGGAAAAGTTGCACGAAATCGCCCAACGGACCATCGATGATGTGAGTCATCGGGAAGAACATACCGGAGATGGCGAGCGTGGCCAGCGACATGGGGACGAACAATGCTTTTGTACTGTAAAATGCTGAGTACCAACGCGAATAGCCATTATGTAGCATATCTGTATAGCCATCAATGACAATCACAGAGTCATCCACAATCATGCCAAGCACTACGATGAGCGCGGCCAAAGTGACGGTGTTCAGCTCGATGCCGAAGATGTACATCAGTCCCATGGTGATGGCAGTGCATACGGGTACACTGGAGCCTGATACTAAGGCAGTTCGCAGCGGGAAGAGCAGCAGCATCACGGCGATGACCACGAGGATGGAGAAGACCAAGTCGCGCAGGAATGACATCACTGACTTGTTGACCACGTAGGGTTGGTTGGTGATACGGTGCATATCCACGTCGGGTGGCAGATTTTTCTTGCATAGGTTAATCTCCTTTTCCACCTTTTTGCCGAACGCCACGATATTATTTCCGGGGGCCATCTCCATGGAAATCAGCACAGTAGAGGCTCCGTTGAATTTGATGTAGTTTTTGGGTTTCGCATAACGCCGCTCGATGGTGGCGATGTCGCGCAGGCGCACCACATTGCCTGTGGGGTCAGCATAGATAATCTGCTCACCTACTTCATACTCAGACTGATACGGAATTGTGACATATACCTGTGCCTCTCCACGTTCCGTCTCCACACTGCCTCCCATCGTTCGTAAGCCTTGAGTGGCAAGTTCCAGCAGCAGAGCCCGTTGACTGATGCCGTAAGCCGCCAGTTTTTCCTGATCAATGGTAACCGCAATTTCTTCGTTTTGTTGCCCGAGAATCTTGATGTTGCCCATTTCAGGGATGTTACGCAGGCGGTCGCAAAGCTGTTCGGCGTAATCCTCCAGTTCGCGCGGCGTGCGCTCGGGCGATTCCACCGTCAGAAGCATGGAAGAAGTGTTGCCGAAATCATCCACAACCACTACCTCCAACACGCCCGCGGGCAGCGAAGTCTTCTTGAAAAGTTGCAGTCCGTGACGGATTTTCGACCACGCCTCGTCCTTGTCTCTCACTGACACGCGCAACTCTGCATAAATGTACACAATGCCATTCTCAGTCACCGAATATGTCTTCTCCTTGTCGATTTCGGCGTAGGTGAAGAGAAACCGTTCCAGCGGCTTGGTCACCTGCTCTTCCACCTCTTGCGAAGACGCGCCGGGATAAACTGCAGCCACAATTCCCTGACGAATGACGAATTGAGGGAACTCATCCTTGTTCAGTTTCGGCAATGCGAAGATACCAAACATCACCAAGCAGGCCACAATAAAGAAGATGATATTGTGGCTGCGCATAGCAGAGAGGATATGGTGTTTTGTTGACAAGATGGTTTGGGGTTTAGGGGGTTAAGAGGTTAAAAGGTTTTGAATTCGAAGAGGCAATAGGCAATAGAGATTGGTGAATATGCTAGGTATTAAGTATCTGTAATCATTCTTAATTCTTAATTCTTAATTCTGCATTTGTATAGAGTTTTTGGAGGCCGGCGGTGATGATGGTGTCGCCGGGGTGGAGGCCAGAGGAGACGAGGACGCCGTTGGCCACGAATTGGGAGGAGGTGATGAGGCGGTGTTGTGCACGGCCGTTTTCCACTACCCACACCGAAAGGCCTTCGGGACGAGTTTGTACGCATTTGGCAGGAATTACAAATCCTTGGTTATCAGGTTGATTCAGCATTACTTTGCAGACCATGCCGGGTAGCAGCGATTTGTCAGGATTGGGAAAGGCTATTTTCACTTGATAGCTGTGTGCGACGAGGGAGGCTGCCACGCTGCGCTCGGTAATCCGTCCCGTGAGCATCCGGTTGTTGAGCGCAGGCACGCAGACGTATGCTTCGTTGCCTACCACTACAGAGTTGATTTCACTCTCTGGCACTGAGAATGTTACGGAAACGCTGCCCATGTCTAAAAGAGTGAAAGCGGGTTCGCCAGGCAGCATGTTGCTGCCAGCTTTAGCGTTACATTTACTTACTACACCTGAAATAGGAGCGGTTAACGTGCAGTCTTCCAATTGTTTGCGAGCGATTTGCTCCATAGAGCGCGCTTTTTCCAACGTGGTCTGCATCTCCACCCATTTCACTTCAGCTAGGCTACCCTGTTCATACACTTTCTTCAGACGATTATAGGCATCTTCAGCTTGCTGTAGCGAGGCTTTTGCGGAATTGTAGGCGTTCTGTGCATTAGTGCTGTTGACCACGCCGAGTGTCTGTCCTGCGGTTACGTGGTCGCCTTCGTGTACATAGACGCGCTCGACCCTACCGCCGACGGGAAAACTCAGTGACACAGAGAGTTTCTCCTCCACTTCGCCCACGTAGGTGCGGGTCATATTGCCGGACACCGTGTCGGCCACCATCACCTCTACCAATAGGGGCGTGCACTCAGCTTGCTTCTCCTTATGCTTGCATCCGCAAATCAGAAGGCAGAGTCCGATAGTGATATATATTATGGATAATCTGTTCATTACCATTAGTTTTTCTCTGCCAGAATCGTTATTTCAGAGGCATGTAATTGGACTGAAGGATTACCGCTTTGGTTGCCTGTCCAGTGCTCCCGCATAATCAACATTTGGTCGTTTGGTCGACCGCTGCCCGCAGCTGAAATTTGGTAAACCGTCGTAGGAATGCTATCTTGAAAGATAGAGGGAAGAGCTTCTGTGGATAGTAAAGTAGTGGTGAACTGATGAGGTTGCAGTACAATCGTATCTCCTTGTATTTCAGCCAAAAGGGTGTAACATCCACCGTTCATCTCATTCATGGTGATAACGAGTCCGGACTTCCGGGATTTATCCTTTAAAACGTTCATTTGCCCGTTTCGATGGATAAAATGATGCGTTTTATTGCCGTTGGCTTTGGTAAGAATCACATCTCCAGAGAGTTTGTAGCTATAATTGCCCGTCACATTATTCACATCACGGTTGCATGTTGTGAGCAAAAAGGCGGTCAGCAATACGCAAGCACTAATCAGAATTTTTTTCATTTTTTAGTACATTTTTAGATGATTTTTCTTTGAATTAAGCTTGCAAAAATACATTTTTTTTGGCTATGTAACTTTTTGTATTTCAATTCGTATAATCTCAAGAATTTTTATATTTTTGCAAGTTTATAAAAAGAAGAGAAAATGGGTTTATTTTCATTGTTTACTAGAGAGATAGCTATTGACTTGGGTACTGCCAACACTGTCATTTTGCACGACAATAAGGTGGTGGTGGACGAGCCGTCCATTATCGCCATCGACTCCCGTACGAAATCTGTGGTGGCTGTAGGTAAGAAAGCTTTGATGATGGAGGGTAAAACCTCCGGTGAAATATATACGGTACGTCCTTTGCGCAACGGCGTTATTGCCGACTTCCAGCCTACTGAGTTGATGTTGCGCGAATTCATCAAGATGACCAATACCAAACATTCCTTGATTACTCCCGCCATGAAGATGGTGATTTGTATTCCTTCGGGTATCACTGAGGTGGAGGAACGTGCTGTGCGTGAGTCTGCGGAACAAGCAGGTGCTAAGGAAGTTAGATTGATTTACGAACCTATGGCAGCCGCTATTGGTAGTGGTATTGATGTGTTGGATGCCAACGGTAACATGATTATCGACATCGGTGGTGGTACCAGTGAGGTGGCCGTCATCGCTCTTGGTTCCATCGCATCCAAGAAATCTGTGCAGGTTGCGGGTGACCGCTTAAACACTGATATTAAGGAGTTTATGCGTCGTGAGCACAACCTTGACATCGGTATTCCAACCGCTGAGCAGATTAAAATCAACGTTGGTGCAGCTGTCACGCATTTGGACAATCCGCCTGCAGACTACGAAGTCTATGGTCGTGACTTGGTACACGGTATTCCGCGTAGCATCATGATTAACTATCAGGAGATTGCCACCGCGTTGAACAATTCCATCAACTCCATCGAAGATGCTGTGATGCAGGCACTTAACGTGACCCCGCCTGAGTTGTCTGCCGATATCTTCAAGACCGGTATCTATCTTGCTGGTGGTGGTTCTCTCTTGCGCGGCCTCGACAAACGTATCAACAAGATTACACAACTGCCTGTCCACGTGGTGGAAGACCCGTTGCGCGCCGTGGCTCGCGGTACCGCTATTGCCCTCAAGAACCTTGACAAATTCGAATCTTTGACCAAATACTAAAATCAACATGAAGATTGGTTTTACCCTATATTGTAGAGACGCGATTTATCGCGTCTCTACGTGTTTTCAAAACAGTATATTGCTGATTTTCTACCTGATAGGATTCGTTGCGATTTCGTGGGCGCAGACGGAGGAAACCCGTTTCTTTTCGTTTTGTCCTTCCTCGCCGACCGTCACCGACCATCAAGGCAACCGTTATCGCACGGTGCAGATTGGTTCACAGTGTTGGATGGCGGAGAATATGCGCTGTACGACCTCCCCAACGGGCAAGAAGTGGTATTCCAACCCTTACTTTTCCGCTTCTCAGCCTGAGTTTGCAGCCTATTTTGCGCTTCCGACCGATCTTCGTCACGGGGTGCTTTACAACTGGGCGGCAGCGTTGGACCTCTCGGATCATTACAAATCCGGTAAGGCGACACAAACGCATGTGCGCGGTATTTGTCCCGAAGGATGGCATCTGCCCAGCAACGACGATTGGGATGTTCTATTCAACACGTTAGGCGGACACAATAAGGCGGGCGAGATGATGAAGGCCCCCACGCAGCAGTGGACCCCGCATCTCACGCTCGACCGCTATAATCTCGGTTTCGATGCCACTCCCGCAGGTTCTTATACGGAGAAGGGGCACCAATATGCTGGTTTACAGACCTCTTTCTGGAGCTCCGACAACTTCAGCCGCGATCAAGCCTGGTGCTGCACGGTGTATGACTATAAAAACGAGGGATATAATTATTTGGAGTATAAGTGTTATGGGCATTCGGTGAGGTGCGTGAAGGACAATGAAGAAGTAAGAGGGAAGAAGTAAGAGGGAAGAAGGAAGAGGGAAGAAGGAAGAGGGTTGAGTTAAGAGGAAAGTGAAAAGTGTGGGGGTTTGGGGATTTTCTGCGGAAAATGGAGGTGAAAAGACAGAGGATAGGGGTAGTAAAGTTCGTTAACATGGTCTATAGTCAAACACAATACGTTTATTATCAACTAATTACAAATAATACATTTTTTTTTCGTTTAGATGTTGATTAATTGAAAAAAAGTGTATTTTTGCGCCATCAAACAAGGAACGGATCGGTAGTTCAGTTTGGTTAGAATACATGCCTGTCACGCATGGGGTCGCGAGTTCGAGTCTCGTCCGGTCCGCCAAACGAAACCTCACAAGTCATTGAAAAACAGACCTGTGAGGTTTTTTTATGTCCAAAAAAATGCACCAAAAATGCACCGAACTTGCTGACTGACAAAAAAATAAGGAGACAGCAGCGCTATCTACGTGAGTTTGGATAACTTCATATTTATAAATTTTGTATTTTTGCAGCGAACAATATTGTTTGTTTCAAATGAACAACGTTACAACAAACTGATAAATATGATATTACAACAGACCATTGAACAAGTAATACAAGAATGGCACGATAGAATCTCTACGGATGAGATAGGAATCGTACGAGAAAAGACTATTCCATTGAGTAGTATTGCTTCACACGCCACCGTCATTAGCGGCATTAGGCGTTGTGGGAAAAGTACCCTGCTTGCCCAACTCTACCGTCAACTTTCCGAACCTGCATTATACATCAACTTTGAGCATCCTCTGCTGATGGACTTCGCCACGAACGATTATGCCCGCCTTGATAATGTCATTGCGAAATATAATGCCCAATGGCTCCTGTTCGACGAGATTCAATCATTGCCTAATTGGGAGGTTTATGTGCGACAGAAATTGGATAATCATTATAAGGTTGTGATTACCGGTTCCAATGCCTCCTTGTTAAGTCGGGAGTTGGGCACTCACCTTACCGGCAGGCACATTCAGATGGAACTTTTCCCATTCTCATATACCGAATTTCTGAAACTGAAATCTCAAACTGCTTCATACGAATCCTTCCACAAATATCTGTTTGCTGGAGGTTTTCCCGAATATTTGAAGACCGGAGACACACAGCAACTCACAACACTGTTTCAGGATATTCTCTATCGCGACATTATTGTGCGGTACGGTATCAAGGAAGTGTCGTCCTTGCAAAGGTTGGCAAATTTCCTTATGCAGAATGTTGGCAACAAATTCTCCGCTTCAAAAATTAAACAGGCAATCTCAGTAAACGCCACCAATACCATTTTGAATTGGTGTAATTATTTGGCAAACAGTTATTTGTTTTCATTTGTCGAGAAATACAGTTACTCCGTCCGCTCGCAAATGGTTAGTCCAAAAAAGATTTACGCCGCTGACACCGGGCTCGCCTACTCGCTTTCCACCCATTCCATGACAGACGAAGGACACCTTTTGGAAAATCTTGTTTACATTGCATTGAGAAACCAATATCCGTACATCTGTTATCTTGAGGGGAAAGGTGAATGTGATTTTGTGGTGGTGGAAAAAGGTACTCCCACGCAATTGTTACAAGTATGTGTCGAACTAAATCCTGACAACCTGCATCGTGAAACGGCAGGCATAGAAGAAGCAATGCGTACATTCTCCATTCATAATGGGCTGATTATCACAGAAAACCAAACCGACACGATCCAAACTGTTGCAGGTACAATTGAGGTGTTGCCATTTTGGAAATGGAATATGGGTAATCAGTAAATGATAACCCTATCTTGAAAAAGAGAGGCTTTTTCTCGTCCGGTCCGCAAAAGAAAAATTCACACCTGCGATCCTCCAAAATTGTCATAGAATTGTAACACGAGACGGTCTCCTCTTTAAGCAAAGAAGTAGTATCTTTGCAACCGAAAAGAAAGCAATCCAAGTATGAAAATTCTTGTTGTCGATGATGAATTAGACCTTTGCGAGATTTTGCAATACAACCTTGAGACTGAAGGATATGAGGTCATGACGGCCAATTCCGCAGAGGAAGCGCTTGAGCTTCCCTTGCATGAGTTTTCCCTTATACTGCTGGATGTGATGATGGGCGAAATGTCCGGGTTTCAGATGGCGAGAAAAATCAAGGAAAATCCCGCCACGTCACAGATTCCGATTATCTTTATCACGGCTCTTGACGATGAGGACAATACGGTCAAGGGACTTAACATCGGGGCGGATGACTATATTGCCAAACCACTGAGCATGAAAGAGGTGAAGGCGCGAGTCAGGGCAGTATTGAGGCGGTTTAATCTTCCGTTTCAGCAACGAGATGTTGCAGGCAGTACAATTTGTTATGGAGAAATCATCGTTGACCTGAACACCAAAACGGCCAAACTGGACGGAGAGGAATTGGCGTTGACCAAATTGGAGTTCGAGTTGCTGTCGTTCTTCCTCCGCAATCCGGACAAGGTGTTTTCCCGCGAGGATTTACTGGCAAGATGCTGGCCACAAGACGTGTATGTACTCGACCGTACCGTAGATGTCAACATTACCCGTTTGAGAAAGAAGATAGGCCGTTATGGCAAACAGATAAAAACACGGATTGGCTATGGCTACTGTTTTGAGAAGTAAATCGTTTCAAAGGAACCTGTTCTTCAGTATCGGTGGCATTTCCCTGCTGTTTGCCATCTGCTTCAGCCTGTATCAATATCGACGCGAAAAAGAATACAAAATTGACATTCTGCATTCACGCTTGCAAACGTACAATTATGAGCTGATGCAATCTTTGGGTGATCAAGGTGTACTCTGTGACAGCCTTTTCGAGGCATACACCCAATCCCATAGCATAGACCGAATGCGTGTGACGATTATTGACACCAACGGACGTGTGCTGCAGGACAACTATTATCAAGCGATTGATTCTCTGCCAAACCATCTTAAACGAATTGAAGTTCAGGAGGCTTTGGCTAACGGCAACGGGTATGACATCAAGCGCACCTCCGAATCCACCCACGAAACCTATTTCTATTCTGCCACGCGATTCGGCAATTTGGTGGTCCGTTCCGCCGTTCCCTATTCCGCTGAACTGACAGAGTCTCTGAAAGCTGACAATACGTATATTTACTTCACTATTGCCATAACCTTCCTGTTAGCCATTGTACTCTATTTGAATACGCGCCGAATCAGCCGGCATATCGGGCATCTGCGGGAGTTTGCGGTAAAGGCGGAAAAAGGTGAGGAGCTGGATCATGAACTGGAACAACGCCTGCCGGATGACGAATTGGGTGAAATCTCTCACACTATCATTACTTTATACTGGAAACTGCGTCATAGCGAAGAGGACAAACTTCGCCTCAAACGCCAACTGACACAGAATGCCGCCCACGAGCTGAAAACGCCCGCTGCCAGCATCCACGGCTATTTGGAAAGCATTTTGGACAATCCCGATATGCCCCAGGACAAGCGCCAGCATTTTCTGGAACGTTGCTATGCCCAAAGCGAGCGTATGAGCAAACTGCTTATGGATATGTCACAACTGACACGCTTGGATGAAATGCCGACAAGTCTCTCGAAAAACAGAGAGATCAACAATATCGATATAGTGCCGATCGTATACAATGTATTGGAAGATACAGCCCTGCAATTGCAAGAGAAAGGTATTGAGCCCATCGTTGAACTTCCCGAAAACATCCTTATATCATCTCCTTTTGCTGATCCGGAAAGCTTGATATACAGTATCTTCCGTAATCTTGTTGATAATGTCCTCTCTCATGCCACAGGAGCCACCTCCATCCGTATCAGCTACAACAATGGCGAGATTGTGTTCTCCGACAACGGTGTGGGGGTTGCACCTCTGCACCTTCCCTACCTTTTTGAGCGGTTTTATCGCGTTGACAAGGGCCGCTCGCGAAAACTCGGGGGCACCGGTCTCGGTCTGGCCATTGTAAAAAACACCGTTGTCGCCCACAGCGGAACCATTACCGCACTTTCCACACCCGGCGGTGGACTGACTATCAAGTTTACGTTAGGATAATACGCTTTTCTTTCTGCCCACGTCAAGACATTGCAATTCCATCATGATGATGGAGTTGCAATCTTTTTGTAATATGCTCGAAATACCCGTGTAATGCTGAATGTGTTTCTTTGCCGCAAATTTGAAACATTGTTCAGTATGGACAAGGAAAAAAGAAAAAGAGTCTTCAGAATTTACAACTGGGCGCGAATCATCCTATTCGTATTGCTTCTCTCATTTATTTTTGTAAAGCTGGTTAAAGCATAATCAAAATCAAGACAGATGAACATTTTATTTTTCGGAATCATATTATTCCTTATTGTGCTCGCGGTGTTTGACCTCATCGTGGGGGTGAGCAATGATGCCGTGAACTTCCTGAACTCGGCCATCGGGGCGCGGGTGGCAAAGTACAGGACTATTGTGACAATAGCAGCCGTGGGTGTGTTTGCTGGTGCAGCTCTGAGTAACGGAATGATGGATGTGGCCCGGCATGGGATTATGACACCTGAGTTCTTCTCATTCTATGATGTGATGTGCCTGTTTCTGGCGGTTATGGTTACGGATGTGGTACTGCTGAACGTCTTCAACAATTTGGGCATGCCGACATCAACCACCGTCAGTATGGTGTTCGAACTGCTTGGCGGAGCTTTCGCCATCGCCGTAATCAAAATTGTCAGTGGAGCGACGGACTCTAACGGAGTGGCCTTGACTTTTGGAGATCTGCTGAATACGGAAAAGGCACTCAGTGTCATTATCGGCATATTCCTCAGCGTGGCTATCGCCTTTGTGTTGGGAATGTTGGTGCAGTGGGTTGCCCGTATGGTTTTCACCTTCACTTACAGAGTAAATGGCAAAACGACCGACGCATACGGCAATATGGGTGGTCTTACCGGCTCGTCACTGAAGATTGGCCTGTTTGGCGGAATAGCCGTCACAAGCATCATATGGTTCTTGTTGATTAATGGTCTGAAAGGGTCAAGTATTATGACACCCGAATTAAAAGAGACAATCAACGAAAACACTTGGCTGATATTGGGAGGTGGTTTTGTCATTTTCTCCGTCATTATGACGTTTTTCAGTGCATTTAAGTTGCCGGTGTTGAAGTTTGTCGTGCTATTCGGCACCTTTGCTTTGGCTATGGCTTTTGCCGGTAACGATTTGGTTAATTTCGTAGGCGTGCCGCTAACGGGGCTTGAAGCCTATAAAGACTATATGGCCAATGGTTCCGGTGACGCATCTTTGTATATGATGAAGTCGCTTATGGACACATCGCATACGCCCACGATCTACCTTCTCATTGCAGGTGTGGTCATGGTACTTTCATTAGTGTTCTCAAAGAAGGCGCAGAATGTGGTGAAGACATCTGTTGACCTCTCGCGGCAAGATGAGGGCGACGAAATGTTCGGTTCGAGCGGTGTGGCTCGTGCTTTGGTACGGAACACACAAAAGACTGCGACCGTTATCGGAGGATTGATACCCGATCGTGCAAAGAAATGGATAGACTCTCGTTTTAATTCCGAGGCTGCCGTATTGCCCGAGGGGGCGGCATTCGACCAGATTCGTGCATCCATCAATCTTGTCCTCGCCGGACTTCTCGTCGCTTTTGGCACGAGCATGAAGCTCCCGCTCTCCACCACATACGTCACCTTTATGGTAGCTATGGGAACCTCGCTTGCCGACCGTGCCTGGAACCGCGAAAGCGCCGTGTTCCGCATTACGGGGGTGTTGAGTGTCATTGGCGGTTGGTTTATCACTGCGGGTGCGGCCTTCATTGTCTGCTTCCTTATCACCAACGGATTGTTTTTCGGCTCATTCGTGGCTATGGTTATCGCTATTATTGTCGCCATCACCATACTTATTCACAGCAATTTACGCGACACCAAAAACAACAAGAACAGCGAAGCCGACAAGTTGTTCTCGAAAATTCTGTATAGTGATGACAAAACCGAATGTTGGTTGCTACTCTGTAACCATGTCAGACTTACCACAATGGACAATCTACGGTTCGTGACCTTAAACTATGAAGCCATGACGACGGCTTTCTTCCACGAAGATTACCGGACGCTTAAGCATACGGTTGCCCAGTTTGACGGTCAACGGAAGGATATCAAGCGTCAGCGACGGAAGCAGATTATCGCATTGCGACGTATAGATCCGGTACTAAGTGTGGAGAAAGGCACGTGGTACTTCCTCACCATCAACTCTCTCTCCCAAATGGTTTACTGTCTGAAACGTATGGGCGAACCCTGCTTGGAACATGTCTCCAATAATTTCCGTCCTATTCCTGGCAAATATGTAAACGAGTTTCTCACGTTTCGTAATGAGATCGTTCGTATTTTCAATCGGGCAATCTCCGATGAAACCACCCACCATGTTCGCAATGATGCCGCCAGAATCCAAAACGCTCTTTCCGATTATCGGAAACTGATTATCAGGGATATCCAAACAGAGCAGCTCAACATTGAAAGTATGACGGTTTTCCTCAACCTTGTTCAGGAGTCGCAGGAGCTTCTCAGTGCCCTTCGCCATACGATGAGGGGCAAAGGCAAATTTGAGGAGTAGGCATCATTCTGCAAACCCATACACTGTGTGTTTATTTAATTGTCTGTGCGTATTTTGCTGGCATTCGTTTATTTGCAATGTAATTAAATGAATACAAACAGATGCAACAATTAGATGCAATGAACAATCTAAGTCTCGTCCGGTCCGCAAAAAAGGAGAAACATTGCGTTTCTCCTTTTTTCGTTATATCATCTATAATAATGTCATGTTGTAGGGCTGTCGCATTGTGGCAGCCCTACAACGGTGCATTCCACAAAAAAAGGGAAGCTCCAACGAACTTCCCTTTTTGCTGTTATAAAAAGAAAATGTATTATCCGCAGTAGAAATATTCTTTCACCATCTTCGCCATCAGTTCAGGATCTTTGGCGATTTCTTTACGGATGCTTTTGTCCTTGAAGGATTTGAGCTGTTTGATGATGTCGTCGATCATGGAGCGGTCGAAGACGCCGTGAGCTTCGAAGATGTTGCGGTGAGCGCTCAGCTCGTCGGCGGATTCCCAGCAAGAAGCGGGCAGTTGCGCGAGCTTCTCGACCAACGCTTTGTTCTCGGCGCGGTGGATATCGACATCCACGTAGGTGTCGTTGGCGAATTCGAGGGCGTTCTCCATTTCGAAACCGTGGCGGGCGGCGCACACGAGGCCGGCTAACAGCAAGTAGATGTCAGCGGAGCCGTCCGGGCAGCGGAACTCGACGGTTTGTTTCTGAGAACGATCTTTGTTGACAGCCTTCTCCAGCGGGTTGAGCTCAGCCA
>Ga0265298_10004358_pt1 | contig 18114 bp, 15 predicted proteins | sample AusTroGonzalo_MG_3_FD_193486 | JGI IMG/M metagenome (GOLD analysis project Ga0265298, IMG submission 193486) | Bovine rumen microbial communities from tropical cattle in Woodstock, Queensland, Australia - Gonzalo_01 | ecosystem: Host-associated > Mammals > Digestive system > Stomach > Rumen ... | reverse complement strand
CCGAGAAGAAGAAAAACAAGTAACCGATAATAAAAAATATTGGATTATCTCCATGTAGCAAAACAGATTTCATGGAGTAACGCTTTCAAACAAGCGAAGACGCATTAAACTCATTTATAATATGAAATCACACATCCTTTCCCTCTTCACGGCATTATGCCTCTGTGCCGTTCTCGGAGCGCAGAACGGCACTGCCGACGGCCTGCAACCCGCCTTTGGCGACAACTGCACCAGTATTCTCGTCTCCCCGGGCGCATCGGAGGACGGCTCTGCCATCACCAGCCATACCTGCGACTCATGGTACCGCACATGGATGCGCTGGCTGCCCTCCTTGGAATACGCAAACGACACTCTTGTAGAGGTTTACACCGGCAATATGCACACCGAGTACCCGGGCAGCATGGACGGCGTGAAAGTGAAAGGCAAGGTGCTGCAGAAGGCGGGCAAAACCTTCCGCGTGCTTGACACCGCCTATCCCTGCCTCAACGAGAAGCAGCTCGCCATGGGCGAGACCACCTACGGCGGCAAGGACACTCTGCGCAACAAGGAGGGCATAATGATGATTGAGGAACTGGCCCGTCTCGCCCTGCAACGCTGCTCCACAGCACGCGAAGCCATTCTCTACATGGGCGCACTGGCGTATGAATACGGCTATGGCGACGGCGGCGAGTGCCTGACCGTGATAGACCCCAATGAGGCATGGATATTCGAGATTCAGGGTGAAGGTCCCGACCAGCCCGGTGCAGTGTGGGCGGCATGCCGCATACCGGACGGCGAAGTGAGCGTCAGTGCCAACATCAGCCGCATCGGAAGCCTAAAGCCGCTCACAGAGCCGAAGCCGCAAAAGACCAAGAAAGGCAAGAAGGCCCCCTATCAGCCGCTTGAGAGCGAGACGGTGATGGCATCGCAGAACGTGTTTGCCGTTGCCCGCAAACTCGGGCTATGGGACGGCACCACTGAGTTCTCCTTCTGGCGCGCCTACAGCGGAGCAAACTACGAAGGTGAGATGAAGAACTACGCCATACGCGAACTCTTTATCCTTCAGCAGATTGCGCCTTCACTCGGACTGACCAAGGATCTTGACGAACTGCCGTTGAGCGTACGCCCTGACAAGAAACTGTCAGTCCGCGAGGTCAGCCGTCTGCTCGGTTCATACTACGAAGGTACGGAGAACGACCTGACACAGCTGATGCGTGTGCCGAAGAAAGGTCGCAAGCTCTTCAGCAAGGAAAAATGGGAGGACAAGGACAGCATCGTCTCCAACTTCGCCAATCCGTGGATGCGCTTCGACGAAATCAGTGCATATTATGCCATGACACAGGACGAAAGGTTCGACTGGGTGCGCACCATTGCCGTGCCGCAGTGCGCTTATTCTACGGTCATTCAGGCTCGGAAACAACTGCCCGATGCCGTAGGAGGCGTATGCTGGATGTCGCTCGACAACCCGGGTCAGAGTCCGCGTTTCCCCATCTTCGCAGGCGGGACGGAACTGCCGGCGATGCTAAAAATCTGCGGACAGCACCGCTATCGCGAGGACTGCCTACTGTGGCATCTGCGCCAGACCAACAAACTGGCGGCTGTGCGCTGGGGCGTCTGCCGCAAGACTCTTGAACCGGCACGCGACCGTTTCATGGACAAGGGTCTGCGCGAACTGCCGTTTGTGGAGCAGACTTATCAGGACATGCTGAAGAAGGACGAGAAAGAGGCGGCAGCTCTGCTGAACGACTACACGGCAGATTTCGTCGGTGCTATCGTCCTCCGCTGGGACGAACTTTATCTCTCCTACTGGCGCAAGTTCTGGGCCGGCTTCTAAAGAATTATACAAAATTTATTCCCCCCTTACAAAATAGTGGGGTGCATTGCGCTGTCCGCAAGGGAACAGAAAGCAATAATCCATTAGTTCAGCAACTCTCGAACTGACGGAGGAAACGGACATCGTTCTCGGAGAAGAGACGAAGATCCTTGACACGGTACTTGAGGTTGGCGATGCGCTCCACACCCATGCCAAAAGCATAGCCGGAATACACCTTGCTGTCAATGCCGCATGCCTCAAGCACGTTGGGATCCACCATGCCGCAACCGAGAATCTCGACCCAGCCGGTCCCCTTGCAGAACGCACAGCCCTTGCCACCACAAATATCACAAGATATATCCATCTCGGCACTCGGCTCTGTGAAGGGGAAATAGGACGGACGGAGACGAATGTCAGTACCCTCGCCGAACATCTCCTTCGCAAAGTAAAGCAAAGCCTGCCTCAAATCAGCAAAACTGACGTTCTTGTCTATGTACAAACCCTCGACCTGATGGAAGAAACAGTGGGCACGCGCGGAGATTGCCTCGTTGCGATAAACACGCCCCGGACAGAGCACGCGAATAGCGCCCTCTTCACCGTTTTGCAGCTTCTTCGCAAACTCGGTCATCACGCGAGTCTGAACGCTGGAAGTATGTGTACGAAGCAGAATATCAGTCGGTTTCTGTACACCCTCCTCCTTCTCAACGAAGAAGGTATCCTGCATGTCACGCGCCGGATGCTCAGGAGCAAAATTGAGCATGCCAAAAACATGGCGATCGTCCTCCACTTCAGGACCGTCAGCCACCGTGAAACCAATGCGGGAGAATATGTCAATAATCTCCTCACGGACCAGCGAGAGAGGATGACGCGCCCCAAGCGGCAGCGGATCCGGTGTGCGGGTGAGATCCTCACGCGGCGCCGTCGACACTGCGACAGCAGCCACCGCCTCACGGAGTTCATTGAGACGCGCTTCGGCCGCCTGACGAAGTTTGTTGAGGGGCTGGCCGAAAACAGCCTTTTCCTCCTTGGATATGGTGCGGAACTCGTTGAAGAGTTCGGTAATCTCCCCTTTCTTTGAAAGGTACTTGATACGGAGCGCCTCCAGTTCCTCCTGGTTGGAGGCTTTCATCTGCTCCACTCTGGCCGAAATTTCGGCAATTCGTTCGTTGAGGTTCATAAGAATAAAGGAACTTACGACAGTCCCTGCCTAATGGTTGTGTTAAAATCCGTGCAAAGGTACAATGTTTTTCGAGAATATGCAAATTTCCGGCAAAAAAATTTGCCCATGTCAGAAAAAAGCCGTACTTTTGCAGGCTTTATCGTGGCCGCACGCGCGTATGCGCACATACCTGCCTGCACATATAACCATAACAACCATCTGTCTGCTGCTCCAGGCGGCGCTTTCCCTCTATGCAGGAACAACCGAACCAGACAGTCTTATGACCACCGACACACTGACGAAAACCGAGTTCCAAATGAAGACCGACAGCCTACCTACCACCGACAGCCTGACTATCCGCGACAGCGTGACGACTCTCGGCTCTGAGAAACAGGCTCCGACACCCGTCCCCGACACCGGAAAAAGCCTGGACGCACCCGTGAACTACACGGCCAAAGACTCGGTGGTGCTGCTGGCCAACGGCACCGTAACCCTCCACGGCGACGGCAAACTGACCTACCAGAACATGGAACTCAACTCGGCCTACATCCGCGCGAACATGGACAGCAGCATGCTGTTCGCACGCGGCGAATACGACCCCAAAGAAGAGGAAGTGAAAGGCAAACCCGTATTCAAAGACAACAAAGACAGCTACGAGAGCAACGAGATACACTACAACCTCAAGACCCAAAAAGGATACATCCGCGAAGTGGTGACACAGCAAGGAGAAGGCTATATCGTGGCCGACCGGACGAAAAAGACAGATGACAACGTGCTGACCATGGCCGGCGGACGATACACAACCTGCAACCAACACGCCCACCCGCACTTCTACCTGAAGATGACCAAAGCGAAAGTGAAACCAGGAGAATACATCGCCTCCGGACCGGCGTACATGGTGTTAGGCGACATCCCCACCCCGCTGTTCATCCCGTTCGGATATTTCCCGTTCTCGAACAAATACGCCAGCGGCCTCATCATGCCGACATACGGCGACGACTACACACGGGGACTATATCTGCGAGGCCTGGGCTACTATTTCGCCATCAACGACTATATGGACCTGGAAGTGACAGGCGACATCTATTCACGCGGGACCTGGGCAATATACGGCACGGCACACTACATCAAGCGCTACCTTTTCCGCGGCAGCCTGAGCATCAACTATCGCAACGACGTGACCGGCGAAAAAGGCCTTCCCGAATACCGTGTGAACACCAACCTGCGCATCGCCTGGACCCACCAGCAGGACGCCAAAGCCAACCCCTACAGCACCTTCTCGGCCAGCGTAAACCTGACAACCAGCGGATACAACCGAAGCAACATCAACAGTTACTACAACAGCAGCCTGAACTCGGAAAACACCAAGTCAAGCAGCATCAACTACACCCAACGTTTCCCGAACAGCCCATGGACCGTAAGCCTGAGCGCCCTACTGAGCCAGCAGACCAAAGACTCGACCATAAGCACCACCCTGCCCGACCTGAGCGTAAACATGAGTTCGGTATATCCTTTCAAACGCAAGGTACGGGTCGGCAAAGAACGCTGGTATGAAAAGATAAGACTCTCTTACTCCGGCAACGGCCGCATCTCGACGACCAACCTGAAAGAAAGGGAGTTCTTCCACTCGAACTTCCTGCGCGACTGGAAGACAGGCCTGAAACACACAGTCCCGATAAGCGCGACGTGGACGGTGCTGAAATACCTAAGCATCACGCCGACCTTCAGCATGACCGACCGCATGTACTTCAACCGCATCGACCAAAGCTGGAACAATGAGACACAAAGCCTGCAGAGGGATACAGTAAACGGATTCTACAACATATTCGACTTCAACGCCAGCCTGCGGTTCTCCACAAAGATATACGGATTCTACACGCCGGTGAGAAAGTGGTTCGGGAACAAAGTGGACCATTTCCGACACGTGCTGACCCCCGAACTGAGTGTCAACTACCACCCCGATTTCGGAAAGTCGTTCTGGGGATACTACGGGACTTACGACCAGCCACTGTACAGCGACTCGATTGACGCGGCGACCGGCCTGAAGACGCCCCGTCTGGACGAAACAGGAATGCCGATGTTCCGGACCAACACCTACTCGCGCTTCAGCGACGGCATCTACGGCAACGCGTCCAGAGGAATGAACGCCGGCCTGCACTTCGCCCTGCAGAACAACATCGAAGTGAAGATACGCAACGACAAAGACACCACCGGCAAAGCGGCCTACAAGGTTTACAGCGTGATAGACAACTTCGGAATCTCGGGAGGCTACAACTTTGCCGCAGACTCGATGAACTGGGAGAACTTCAACGTGCAACTGCGACTGAAAATACCGGTAGTGAACTACACGATAAACCTGAGCGGGCAGTTTGACCCCTACATGTACGAACTGAACGCCAACGGACAGCCCGTGCGCACGAACAAGCAGTACTGGCACAACGGGAGATTCCCCCACTTCCTCGGAACAAACTTCAGCATCAGTTACACACTGAACAACCAAAAAATAAAAAAATGGTTCACCAAAGACAAGAAAAAAGACAAGCAGCACGAAGAGGAAGAAGACAATCTGGATCCGCTGACCGTGAATGAGGACGGCACCATAAACAACGGCAAACGACACGGACACAGCCACCACCATCATACCGACGAAAACAATGACGACTACGTGAAAACCGAAATACCGTGGAGCCTGAACATCGGGTACAGCATCTACTACACCCAAATCGGCGGGTTCGACTACGACAAGATGTACCCGAAGATGGGAATCAAACACGCGATGTCGCTGTCAGGAACCATCGCATTAGGCAGCGGCTGGAAAGCCACGGCATCGACAAACATAGACTTCACCGCGATGAAAGTGTCGTACACCAACTTTACCGTAAGCCGCGACCTGCACTGCTGGAACATGTCGGCCAGCTTCGTACCTTTCGGCCCGTACAAGAGCTACACGTTCCATATCGGTGTGAACGCCAGCATGCTCAAAGACCTGAAGTACGACAAGAACTCGGCCGACAACACGAACCGGAAAGTCAACTGGTGGTGATTGACAGCTGACAAATTAATAATTGACAATTGATATGAAAATTGAGAAAGAAACAATGGTAAGCCTCGCGTACAAAATGTACGTCAGCACGGCTGACAACGGCGAAGAACTCTGGGAAGAGACTCCGGAGAAACACCCCCTGATATACTGCCACGGCACGGGCATGATGCTGCCCAAGTTTGAAGAAGAATTGGCCGGCAAAGAACCCGGGGACGAATTTGACTTCCGCCTTGCGAAAGAGGACGCCTACGGCGAATACGACCCCGCCGGACAACTGACCCTAGACAAGACAATGTTCTACAACGGAGACAACGAATTTGACGAAGACCGCGTGATAGAAGGCAACATCATTCCGATGACCACGACCGACGGCCAGATTGTAAACGCACAGGTCATTGAAGTGAACGAAAACACCGTCGTAATAGACCTCAACCACCCGCTTGCCGGAGAAGACCTGCATTTCACAGGCATCATCACCCACGTGCGGAAACCTACCGAACGGGAAATGAACGCCATCCGCAAACGCCAATGCGGCGGATGCTGCGGAGGAGGATGCAACGGAGAGAAAGAATGCGAGAACAACTGCGAAAGCAGATGCGGAAACTGCAACCAAGAAGAAGTAAACAATGGGTAATATACTGGCTATCGTAGGACGCCCCAACGTGGGCAAATCAACCCTGTTCAACCGTCTGACCAAGACACGACGCGCCATCGTGACAGACGAAGCAGGCACCACCCGTGACCGCCAATACGGACACTCGGAATGGTGCGGCAGGGAATTCAGCGTAATAGACACCGGCGGCTGGGTCGTAAACTCGGACGACATCTTCGAGGGCGAAATCAACCGGCAGGTGAACCTCGCCATCCAAGAAGCGGACGTGGTTCTGCTGCTGGTGGATGTGAACGAAGGAGTGACCCGCTTCGACATGGAAGTGGCCCACCTGCTACGCCAGTCGAAAAAGGAGTGCGTACTGGCCGTAAACAAAGTGGACGCCTTCGACCAACAATACGGTGCCGCAGAATTCTACAAACTGGGATTGGGCGAGCCCTTCATCGTCAGTGCCGAAAACGGACTCGGCACAGGCGACCTGCTGGACGAGATATGCTCCCGCTTCCGCAAAGATGACAACGGTGAGGAACCGGAAGACCTACCCCGCTTCGCCATCGTGGGAAGACCGAATGCGGGCAAATCGAGCATTCTGAACGCCTTCATCGGCGAAGAACGCGCCATCGTGACCGACCTGCCCGGCACCACCCGCGACAGCATCTACACGCTGTACAACAAGTTCGGAAAAAACTTCTATTTAGTGGACACAGCCGGCATCCGCAAGAAAGCCAAAGTAAACGAAGACCTGGAATACTATTCCGTGGTCCGCTCCATACGCGCCATCGAGAACTCGGACGTCTGCATCCTGATGATAGACGCAACCCGCGGCATCGAAGCCCAGGACCTGAACATCTACCAACTGATACAGAAAAACAAGAAGGGACTGGTTGTTTGCGTGAACAAATGGGACCTGATTGAAAGCAAGACGACCGCCGACATCAAAGGTTATGAGCAGGCGATAAGAGGGCGAATGGCCCCCTTCGAGGACTTCCCCATCATCTTCACCTCCGCGACCACCAAACAGCGCATATTCAAGGTAATGGAAACCGCCCTGCACGTCTATGAGAACAAGCAGCGCAAAGTACCGACCGCGCAACTGAACGAGAAGTTCCTTCCGCTGATAGAAAACTATCCGCCCCCCGCCACCAAAGGCAAATACATCAAGATAAAATACTGCACCCAGCTACCAAACACCCAGGTGCCGACCTTTGTTTTCTTCGCCAATCTGCCGCAATACGTGAAAGAGCCGTACCGGCGCTTCCTTGAGAACAAACTGCGGCAATGGTGGGATTTCAACGGAACCCCCGTACAACTGTTCTTCCGCTCAAAATGAAAATAGCCGGACTGACATATTACGACGGACAATACCACGCGGTGATGAAAAGCGACTCGTCGCTGCTGAACCAGCGCAAACCGTTCTTCCTTCCTGACTGGAGCCACGAGATAAGCGCGACCCCGTGCATCGTGGCGCGCATCGGACGCATGGGACGGCATATCGCCCCGCGTTTCGCGGAACGCTATTACGACAGTCTCGCGCTCGGACTGAATTTCCGCGCCGAAGACAAACTGCGCGCCGGCGAACAGACCGAAGCCCTGGCTTTCGACGAGGCTCTAGCCGTCGGCCAATGGATTGTCCCCGCAGACTTCCCCGCCGACCTGCTCCCCACAACCCCCACCCTTGCAGAGGGAATAGCCCGCATCAGCACCCTGATGACGGTACGCACCGGCGACCTGATATTCATCGACACTGCCACCCCGCTGCCCGTGGAGAGAGAACACGTATTCCGTTTCACTGTAAACGACACCGAAAACCTTTACTGCAAAATCAAATGAAGCGACTCATAACCCTGACAATATGGCTGAGCATACTGCTGCTGCAGACCGCGGCGGCACACCAGTACGCCCCAACTTCCACGCTGGCCAACGGCCGCATCGTAAAGATACAGATTGCAGAAACAGGCATCTACCGCCTCACATACGAAGAGATTGCGGCACTGGGACTGAATCCTGAAAAAATCAGCGTGCTGGGTTACGGCGGTGCCCTGCTGGACCAGAATTTCAGCCGCGCCAAAATTGACGACGCTCCCCCTGCCGCCTTCCACATGGAGAAAGGCGCCGACGGACAATTCGGCAAAGGAGACTATATCCTGTTCTATGGACAGGGCAGTGTGGACTGGATATATCAGAACGGGCACTACGAACACCGGCGCAACCACTACTCGGACTACGGCTACTACTTCCTCTCGGACGCCGACGGACTGCAACGGCTGATAGAAACAGCGGAAAGCCTGCCCGAAGAAGGGGCGTTGCGCGTGACAGACTACACCGAGCACCTGCTCCACGAGCAGGAACTGGTGAACCTGCTTGACCCGCAGAAAGGAGCCTCAGGCGGCGGACGGGAGTTCTACGGCGAGAAAATCACCACCGGCACCAGCATCAGTCTCCGTTTCGACCTCCCCCAAGCCAACCTGACCCGACCGATGTACTGCAAAGCGGAAGCAGCAGCCATGGCCTCGGCCACAGGCTCCGTCCTGAAAGCCACGTGCAACAACAGCACTATCAAACAGGTCATGACCAACCTCGAAAGCGGCGACTTCTACACCAAAGCCATCCCCTCGACCCTCCGCATACCGAACATCCCCGCCTCGCAGCACCCCATCGTGAGCCTGCAATACAACAGCAGCAACAGCAGCGACCTGGTTTATCTGAACCACATCGAACTGAACGCCTACTGCCATCTGCATCTAAGCGGCGACGAACTGGCGTTCCGCAATGCGGATAACCTGGGCATGCAGGCGAACAACCTGTACCTGCTGACAGGAGCCGATGCCAGCACCGAAATCTGGAACATCAGCGCGCGCGACCACATCGTGCGCATGCCCACCTTCCGCCGCGGAGACACCCTCTGCTTCGTCGGAACCAACCATCAGACCGAAGAATACATCGCCGTGCGGACACAAGGAGGAACCTGGAAGAAGCCGACCGTCATCGGAGAGATACCCAACCAGAACCTGCACTCGCTGACAAACACCGACTATGTGATTGTCACACCAGAAGACTTCCGTGAAGAAGCGCTTCGCCTTGCCGAGGCACACTGGCAGTACGACGGCCTAAGCTATGCGGTGGTGACAGACCAGGAAACATACAACGAATTCTCCTCCGGCACTCCTGACGCCTCGGCCATCCGCTGGCTGATGAAGATGCTGTACGACCGCGCGGAAACGGAGGAACAACGTCCGAAGAGCCTTCTTCTGTTCGGAGACGGCACCTTCGACAACCGGAAACTGCTGCCCACCTCCGGCAGAAACACCCTGCTGACCTACCAAGCAAACAACTCCACCGTGGAGACACAGGCCTACACGACAGACGACTACTTTGCCTATCTGGAAGACAAAGACGGAGTCTCCGGCAACCTGTTCCTGGACACATACGGAGTGATGCGCATCAGCGTAGGGCGTCTTCCCGTGAACACGAAAGAAGAGGCACGCCAAGTGACGGACAAACTGATCGCCTACATGGAGAACGAGAACGCAGGTCCGTGGAAACAGCAACTCTGCTTCCTCGCGGACGACGGCGACCACAACCAGCACACCCAGATCACGGACAACGCCGCCGAAACCATCCGCAAGAAAGCGCCGGACTTCATCGTAAACAAAATCTATTTAGACGCCTATCCTCAAATCAAGACAGCCTCCACCGAGAGTTATCCGTTGGCATACAACCGCTACACGAACCTGCTGCGAAACGGTGTCCTGCTGATGGACTACACAGGCCACGGCAGCGCGAACAACATCTGCAACGAGCAATTCCTCACCCTGAGCAGCGTCCAGCAAATGACCAACCGGAACCAAGGTTTCTGGATGCTGGCCACCTGCAGTTACGCGCACTTCGACCAGGCAGCGACCAGCAGTGCGGAGGCCGCCGTGCTGAATCCGAAAGGCGGCGCCATCGGTGTCATGTCGGCCTGCCGGACGGTGTACGCGACGGACAACGACATCCTGAACAAAAACTTCTGCGACACATTGTTCGGACACAAGGACGAATACACCTACCCCATGACCATCGGCGAAGCAACACGCATCGCCAAAAACAAAAGCGGCCGCAAAGACAACAAGCTGGCCTACATCCTGCTGGCAGACCCCGCCCTGCGCCTGAACTACCCGACCCAGTACCAGGCTGTCACCGCAGAATGTCCGGACACCATCCGCGCCCTGTCGGAAGTGACGATAAACGGCTATATCCGGACCCAGGAAGGCGACACTGCGGAACAGTTCAACGGAACGGTTTACGTATCCGTATATGACAAAATGCAACAGACAACAACCCGCGACAACGACGAACTGAACCCCGACAACAAACGGACATACACCTACAACGACTATCCGAACCTGCTCTTCTCCGGAAGCACGACGGTGAAAGACAGCCGTTTCAGCCTCCAGTTCCGGATTCCGAAAGACATCCGCTACCATTTCGGCAACGGCCGCGTGGTATATTACGCCCGCGAAGAGAACGGGGACGGAGAGGCCGTGGGACATCTGCACGACCTGATTATAGGCGGCAGCGACAGCGCGGCCATGCTGCTGCATGACCAGACCGGCCCCGAACTGAACCTCTATTTAGACAACCCGGCGTTCCACAGCGGCGACCAGACCAGCGAGAAGCCGCATTTCTACGCCGACATATACGACGAGAACGGCATCAACACCGTGGGCAGCGGCATTGGACACGACCTGACTATCGTATTAGACGACGACCCGCAGCAAACCTACACCGTGAACGACTACTACACTGCCAAAAACGGCAGCTATCGCGAAGGCAACGTCAGCTACATCTTCCCCGAACTGCAGGAAGGAAACCACCAACTGATGTTCCGCGCCTGGGACCTGATGAACAACAGCAGCACCACCACGCTGGACTTCACCGTGGTGAAAGGACTGAATCCTGTGCTGTACTCCATGACCCTCGCTCCGAACCCCTGCCCCGCCGGCGGCACCACCACCCTGCACATCTCGACCGACCGGCCGGACGAGAACCTGGAAACCGAAATCCTGATTTACCGCCTGAGCGGGGAACGTGTATATACACACACCTGGACGGAGGAACGGGACATCCCCATCTCCCCATCCTCCTGCAACCTGAGCGGCGGCATCTATATTCTCCGAATCAACACAAAAACCAATACATCAGGCACTTCATCGGCCACCGCCAAACTGATTGTGCTCTGAAAAAATCCCCCAACAATGCCTATGAAACAGCTTTAAGTGAGAAAAAAACAAATGTCTAACCAAAAATACAACAAAAAACAATCAATCATGAAAAAAAATCTTTTGAAAAACATCGCAGCAGCCGCTGCCTTGTGTCTGGTTCTGCCCGTGACCGCGGATGAGATGCCAACAGACTACATCAACCCCATCATCACGGCCATGCCCTCGCTGACCATCGCACCGGATGCCCACGCCGCCGGTATGGGCGACATAGGCGCCGCGACGACTCCGGACATGAACTCGCAGCACTGGAACGCCGCCAAGTATGCCTTCATTGACGAGCGCGGCGGTATCACAGCCTCCTACACGCCGTGGCTGCGCAAACTAGTTGGCGACATCGACCTCGCCTATCTTGCCGGTTTCTACCGATTTGACGACCTGCAGGCCATCTCCGCCACCTTCACCTATTTCTCGATGGGCAAGGTGCAACTGATGGCTGCCGACCAGACCTTCCTGCAGGAAGCACACCCGAATGAGTGGGCACTGGACGTAGCCTACTCCCGCAAACTGCACGAATACGTGAGTATGGCGGCGACCCTGCGCTTCATGTACAGCGACCTGAACAACGGCATCAACTCCTCCGTCTCCAACTCCAGCGCGGAAATGTATCCGGCATGGACAATGGCAGCCGACATCTCGCTGTACTACCGCCAGCCCATCGAACTTCCAATGGGAACCAGTTACTTCGCCCTCGGTTTCAACCTGAGCAACCTCGGCGGCAAGATGTCGTATGACAAGGGACTCCACTCGAACTTCATTCCTGCCAACATGCGTCTCGGCGTGAGCTACGAAGTGGCTTTCGACAACTACAACCGCCTAATGGCAGCTGTGGAGTGCAACCGCTACCTCGTGCCGAGCCAGAAATCGAAATACGCAACAGGCAAGGACTACATGTGGGACGCGACGAGCGAGGAGTTCTCAAGCGTGACCTCGCCGAACGGTTGGTGGCAGTCGTTTGCCGACGCACCTTACGGAGCGAAGGAAGAGTTTGACGAGATGCTGTGGGGCGTAGGTCTGGAGTACAGCTACAACCGCCAGTTCTTCGGGCGCGTAGGTTACAGCCACGAAGCCAAGTACAAAGGCAACCGCCGCTATGTGACCATCGGTGCCGGTTTCAAACTGAGTATTGTCCGCCTCGACGTGAGCTACTGCATCGCCACCGCCCCGACCAACCCGCTGGACCAGACGATGCGCTTCACCCTCGGCTTTGACCTCTACGGCATCAAAGACCTTGTGAACAACAAGAAATGAGAATAGGATTCGGATATGACGTACACGCCTTCTCCCCCGACCGCGAACTATGGTTGGGGGGGATCCGTGTGCCGTCGGAGAAAGGACTGCTCGGACACTCGGACGCAGACGTGCTGATTCACGCGCTGTGCGACGCCCTGCTCGGCGCGGCTTCCATGCGCGACATCGGCTATCATTTCCCCGACACGAAAGGCAACGAATACGAAGGCATTGACTCCAAAATCCTCCTGCGGAAAGTGATGGCAATGCTCCGCGAAAACGGCTACGAACTCGGGAACTGCGACTGCACGATATGCGCCCAGCAACCTAAACTCAGCCCATACATCGAGCAGATGCGCCAGTGTCTGGGCGAGGTGATGGGAGTCAGCACAGACCAAGTATCCGTGAAAGCCACCACCACCGAACACCTCGGATTCGTCGGCAGAGAGGAAGGCATCGCCGCCTATGCCACGGTGCTGATAGAAGAACGAAAAACGGCATGAAAAAGACCATAGCAACCGCCGCCGCGCTGCTGCTGACAGGAGTTGCCGGCCTGCATGCGGAAGGAAGTTACCTGCGATGCGACACCCTGATAAACGGAGACAGCATCATCGTGATAGAAACCGCCTGCGCCCCGATATGCTCCTCGCGCGCGCGTATATATAATAAGGAGTGGAAAGAAATCGGCGAAATCCTCCCCCCCTTCAAACACGCCGTGTTTCCAGAGGCGTATATAGAGGACCGGAAAATCCGCTGGCGGGACAACACACCGCAGGACTGACGCGATGAAAGGACCGATATACCTGATCGGATACATGGGCGCCGGCAAAAGCACCGCCGGCCGACTCGCCGCCGAAATGGCGGGATGGCACTTCGTGGACCTTGACGACGCCTTCGCAGAGATACACGGACAACGCCCCGCCGACTACATCCGCACACACGGTCTGGAGGCCTTCCGCCGGAAAGAGAAATATGTGCTGGAAGACATCGCAGACATGGCGCCCTACGAAGAGGTCATCTACGCGACCGGCGGCGGCTACCCCTGCTGGGAAGACAACATGGAATGCCTGCGCGAACTGGGAACAAGCGTCTATCTGAAATGGAACGCGGAAGACCTCGCACGCCGCCTGCTACTGACCGACCTTGACGAACGGCCAGTACTGCAAGGACGGACAGCCGAAGAACTGTCGGCCTTCATCCGCCCGCAATTAGAGGCCCGTGAGACATACTACCACCAGGCGGACTACGTGATAGAAGCCCCCGGATTCATCCCCGAAGCCGACCAACAAATAGCAGAACAGATATGTCAATTAACGAAACACAAGACGAGATAATCGAGGAATTCAGCAGTTTCGAGGACTGGATGGACCGATACAGCCTGCTGATAGACATGGGCAACAGCCTCGAGCCACTGCCCGAAACAGAAAAGACCGACCGCAACCTGATAGACGGATGCCAGTCGAAAGTATGGTTCACCGCCTCCCTCGAAGAAACGGAGACGGGAAAAACCGTCGTCCGCTACCACGGCGACTCGGACGCCATTCTGGTGAAAGGCATCGTGGCACTGCTGATCCGCGTATTGGACGGGCATACCCCAAAAGAAATAGCCGATGCAGACTTATACTTCATCGACCAAATCAATCTTCGCGAACACCTGTCGCCCACACGGAGCAACGGCCTCGCCGCCATGCTCAAGCAGATGCGGCTATTCGCCCTCACTTACCTTGCCGTCGGCAAACAATAGCCTCCGGCCCGGGAATTTCTCCGGCCAGGCCAGATTATGGGTGGACATAATAACCGTTATGCCCACCCTGCTTATTCCATAGAGGAGTTCCATAATCTCGCGCCCCGTCTCCCAATCAAGGTTTCCGGTCGGCTCGTCGGCCAGGATAACCCCCGGCGAATTGAGCAAAGCGCGCGCCACCACGACACGCTGCTGTTCGCCGCCGCTGAGTTCGTAAGGCATCTTGTAGGCCTTGTCCTCCATGCGGACCTGCGCCAAGACCTCGCGGACCTGCGTCTTCATGACAGCACGGTCACGCCATCCAGTGGCACGGAGCACAAAGAGCAGGTTCTCCTCGACCGTGCGGTCGTGCAGGAGCTGAAAATCCTGAAAGACAATACCCATCTTGCGACGGAGATACGGCACCTGACGGCGACGTATGGCCGTGAGATCGAAACCGAGGAAAAACGCCGAGCCGCTATAAACCGGCACCTCGGCATACAAAGTCTTCATGAGTGTGGACTTGCCACTTCCGACCTTCCCGAGAAGATAGACCAACTCGCCCTCGTCAATACGGAGATTGACATCGCGGAGCACAACCTGCTCACGCTGGCGAATCTCCACATTCCTGTAATCAAGCAACGCCATTCCTATTCAGCCTCCGCCGGAGTGTCGGTTTCGTCCTTGTCGAGGGCATTGATTTTCTTCTCCAAATCCTTCCGTTGGAGTTTCAGGCTTTCAATCTTCTTCTGCATGTCCTCCACGAGTTTGCTGGCCGTCTTGGACTTTCCGGTGAAGAAGAGTATGTTGTTCTCGGCCGTCTTGATTTCCTGCGAAAGCGTCTCATAGAGATGCATGAGCCGTCCCCTGTCACCAGACGCAGAGATGCGTTCGGTGCGGGCCTGCCTGCGTTCGTCACGGTTCTGCCGGTCGGCTTCGCGCTTGCGATTGAAGAAGTTGTCGCACAACGAAGAGAACTGCTGCCAGAGTTCGTCGGAGAACTTACGCGGCACCGGACCGACCGTCTTCCACTCCTTCTGCAGAGCAATGACAGCCTCCGTAGCCTCCGGAGTGCCTTCACCTTCAGCGAGTTCCTTTACTTTTTCAATAAGGGCGCGTTTGGCTTTGAGATTGGCATTGAAGCCGTCACGCATCTCACGGAAATAGGCAGTGCGCGCCTTGAAGAAACGGTCGCACATGCCGCGATACTCCTCATACACCGACTGGTTGAACTTCTTGGGCGCGAAACCGACAGCCCTCCATTCAGTCTGAATCTGCTGGACGGCATTCTGCGCCTCGTCCCACTGGCGGGCGGTTTTGATTTCCTCCGGCTTTATCTCGCGAAGACGCTCCAGAAGAGCCTGTTTCTTCTCCAGATTCTCCTGTTCCTTCTTATGAAGTTCGTCAAAATAGGCCTGATGCTTGCGGTTGATAACCGTGCTTGCGGCCTTGAAACGGTTCCACAATTCCTCACGCACCTCACGTGCAACAGGACCAATCTCCGCCCACTCCTCATGGAGCTGCTGGAGCGCCCTGCTGGCCTCGACGATATTAGCATTCTCCTGCAGTTTCTCAGCCGCCTCGCAAAGAAGCGTCTTCATCTCCAGATTCTTCTTGAAATCCAGATCGCGGAGTTCGATATTGATTTTCACGAGGTCGTAGAACTGCTCCTGATACTGCTGATAGCGTTTCCAGACTTCCTGCGATTTAGGCGCGGGAACAGGACCGATAGTCTTCCACTCGGCCTGCAAATCACGCATTTTCTGGAGATTTCCCATGACATCCGCCGTTTCCGACTGAGCCATATCCTTCATCTGGTTGAGGATATTCTCTTTCCTGAGGAGGTTCTGCTCCTGCTCGGCCTCCATCTGGCGCGCCATTTCCTGCCTTTTCTGCTTGAAGGCGTTGAGCAAATCCCTCATCTGCTGCTCGGCCTCATCCACAGCCGGCATCCAGTTTTCGAGGACCTGTCCGGCAGCCTCAGCGGCTTCTTCAGCAGCCTTCTTGGCTGCCTCCAGCTCCTGATGATACACGCGATAGAACTGGTTCTTAATCTGTTCAACTTTTTCCTTTACGTCATTGACGTTCTGCTCCTGCTCCAGCAGCGATTTCAACTCGAGTACGAGGGTTTGCTTTTCATTTTCCATAATAGTGAGCGCCATAAACAGGCGAAGTTGCATTTAACCGCGCAAAGATACACCAAAAATCCGACATACACAAATAAATCGCCTGATTTTTAGAAAAAAAGTGCATCTTCGCCTTTTTTCCATGTACAGATTCCGACACAAGGTACAGGAAAAGAACAGGTTATGAAGGATTTGTTTTTTATACGACCGCCATAATGACCAGTAAACCAATCCGAAACAAGTGCAAAAACCATGCGGCAGTCCGGTGATACTCCGGTGACACTCCGGTGATACTCCGGTGGAACCCGCGACCCAACAGCAGAAAACACCGGCCGGCCACAGAAAAGACTCACTGCACAGCGGCCTGAACCTTCGCCATAAAACGCCCGGAATCCACGCGAACCCTCTCGTGAGAAGCAACAGCCACCTCTTCGCCGCGCGCATTGAGTACCCGGATATCAAACCAATAGCGACGCCCCTCCTGGCGGACCAACGTCGCCCGACACGTCAATGTCTCACCGACAGCAGAGGCCTTAAGATGCTGTATGTCAATCCGAACCCCGACCGTGGTCTCCCCCTCCGGGAGAGAGTCCAGACAAAGGCAAGCCGTCGATTCCATGAACGCTGCTGCCATCGGCGTAGCAAAAACAGGCAGAAGTCCCGAACCGACTGTCGCGGCCGTGAGTTCAGGCGTAACCACCAATGTGTGGACAGCGGAAGTCACAGCCATCAGACAATCAGACGGATATTGGATTCATCATCGCCCGGCAAAAGGAAAACGGGCGGAATCTCAATCATCGTGAACGCCCCGAAGCGTCCCTCCTTTTTCATACGCACCGCGGCACGTGCGCATGCGACCATCACCTGCCCCGTCAGCGCCGGATTATTGATGCTCATATTGAACTCCATGCGCTGGTTGTGGGTCGTGCCGCTCACTCCGTTGCGCACGAGGTTCACGCCGTGTGCCACATTGTTCAATGACTGCACGTCAGAAACCTCTATAACGTGTGTCTCGTCGTGTGCGAAATAGTCGTCAGCCAGCAGTCGGATCTTCACATCCTCAAAATCAGCACCGTCCTCCAACTGCACATACACCATTCTGCGGTGTACGCCAGTCCCGAGAGGTATGGTCATCGACAGCGCGTCCTTCACCCCTTTTATGGCTTTTGC
>Ga0265298_10004357_pt1 | contig 18121 bp, 14 predicted proteins | sample AusTroGonzalo_MG_3_FD_193486 | JGI IMG/M metagenome (GOLD analysis project Ga0265298, IMG submission 193486) | Bovine rumen microbial communities from tropical cattle in Woodstock, Queensland, Australia - Gonzalo_01 | ecosystem: Host-associated > Mammals > Digestive system > Stomach > Rumen ... | reverse complement strand
AGGGCAACACAAAATCAATGGATATGCTGTATCAGACAACTATGAAACAGTTGATTTATTCATTTCTATTTACAAAACAGACGAAACCATTATATCTATAACCAAAGCCGAAATTGATAAAGCAGCCTCTCTTATTACGAACTTTTTTCGGAAAGCCACATACAACGATTATGCAAGTGATATAGATGAATCCAGACCCATTTTCGATTTTGCTAATCAGTTGGCAACTTATGATGAACTAAAGAGCAATTTGATTCGTGTAAATGCTTTTGTTTTAACCAATGGAGATTATAAGGGCAGTATTCCACAAAACACCGAAATCAATGGAATACAAATATTTTATCACGTTTTCGACATCAACAAATTATACCAGCTTTCTGAAAACTCTCGTTTGCCAATAGAAATAGATTTCGATGATTTAAGCGGCGATAAATTTATTATCCCATGTTTGCCAGCCAGTAATTCTAATGAAGATTATAAGGCTTACCTTGCCATTATGCCAGGCAAATGTTTGGCCAAACTATACGAACAATATGGAGCACGTTTGTTGGAGCAAAATGTTCGTTCTTTTCTTCAATTTGCCGGAAAAATCAACAAAGGCATTCGGGATACCATCAAAAACGAACCTCACATGTTTTTTGCATTCAATAATGGTATTGCAGCTACCGCAGACCATATCGAACTTGACGAAAACAACAATATACGCAAGATTCGCAATCTACAAATTGTGAATGGTGGTCAGACAACAGCATCAATCTATACAACTGCAAAGAAAGACAAAGCCGATATTTCCGACATTTATGTTCAGGTGAAATTCTCCATCATTGAGAAACCAGATCACTATTCTGATATAGTTTCACGGATTTCACGTTATTCAAACACACAGAACAAGGTGAATGATGCTGATTTCTCCGCGAACAATCCAGCATTGGTTGCTATCGAAAAACTTTCCCGATATGTGCTTTCACCCGTCACTCCTTCTTGTAATATTCAGACACATTGGTTCTTTGAGCGTGCACGAGGACAGTACAAGACTTTGAGAAGTCGAGAAGGCTTTACGAAAGCTCAACGCACGGCATTTGATAAAAAATACCCTAAAGAACAAGTATTCACCAAAGTTGAATTGGCAAAGTATATCAATGCTTATCAGGAAGTTGTAGGCGGATACAACAAGATAATCATTGGGCCGAATTCTGTTGTTCGAGGCAACGAAAAAAACTATGCCAAATTCATCAACAACAATTTGCCTGATGAAAAGAAAATCAACAATGTCTATTTTGAAGATGCTGTTGCCAAGGCCATTCTTTTCAAGACAGCAGAAAAACGCTATGGAACAAGAAAGAACGACTATTGCATTGGTGAACTACGTCAAGTTGCCGTGCCTTATACAATTTCATTGATTAGTTATCTTACGGATAATAAACTTGATCTGTACAAAATTTGGAAAAACCAATGCCTCTCGGATAAATTGTCAGATTTCATCTATGATTTGATGAAACAAGTCAATGACTTTATCATTGACAATTCGCCAATTACTCATTATATCGAATGGGCGAAAAAAGACGAGTGTTGGGAGCAGGTCAAACAACATAAGTGGAATTTCAATATTGAAGAAATCAAATCCGATTTGATTGATGAGAACAATCCCCAGAAACGAAAAATCCTCACTGATGAGGGTAATTCTGAGGAGGAAGAAAAACACAAAGAAGAATTATTGCGAAGCATCCCTTATTCTTTGTGGAAAAAAATTGGTGAATGGGGAAGAGATGCTGGCTTTTTAGATCCAACAAAACAAGGTTGGGCAAGTGATGTGGCTTTCATTGTAAAAAACAAACGTCCTTTTGGTAGTAGAGATAAAAATCATGCAATGTCGTTATTTGAAATTGTGTGCAAACACTACCCAGAACTATTAGAAGAAGCAGATTCCATTGCAGAATCAGAAAATCTGAACCAAGCCTCAACAGTCAAATCAACTTCATCCTTATCTGATGAAATTACACTTGAACTAATTCAACGTATGGTTAATTGGGATAGACGGAAACGCATTCTCGAAGATTGGAAATGGAAAGTTATGGACGATGTCGTGAATGGTCGTAAACCTTTAACTGACAGAATGAAATATGCGTTTTACTTAAATCTAGAAAAATTAAAAAAACACGGTTTTGAATGATTTATACATCTTTTATCTTAATTGTGAAGAACAACTAACCACCCATGTCCTGCCTCCAAGCCATCCTAACTATTATCTTTCCACCGCTAGCGGTGATTGACCGAGGCTGCGGCTCAATGCTTATCGTGTTTCTGCTCACCCTTTGAGGCTGGGTGCTGGGCATCATCGCCGCGTTGATTATTCTCAACAAGAACAAGTGACGGAGATTGGCGGAAGTTTTGTATTTTTGTGGGAAAATATTCTGCTATGGAAGGCAACACAGAACTCTTCGATCCCAAGGAAATGCAATCCCCTTTCGATGCTATCAAGCAAACTGATAGCGATGGTAAAGAATGGTGGAATTCCCGGAAACTAGCACAACTGCTTGGTTATCAAAAATATTGGAACTTTGAGCGGCTTATAATGAAGATTACGCCTTTTCTGCAAAAAGAAAAAGGATTGGATTTGAAGGAGCACATCGTGGAGATTGAGGAGATGGCGCAGTTACATAATAGTGGCTACCGCAAAGTAACATCTATGATGCTTTCGCGTACGGCTTGTCTCGCCATTGTAATGAATGCCAACCAAAAGAAGCCATTGGTTAAAGCGGCAAAAGATTATTTCACGGAGAAAATGACCTCCACCGACTTGGCCACCAGTATTGAAGGCAATGTGTTGATGTACCACTCCTCTACTGGCAAGGTAAACGTGACAGTGCTGTTCAACAACGAAACATTCTGGCTATCGCAAAAGCGTATGGCAGAGCTGTTTAACGTGGCTGTCTCAACCATCAATTATCATTTGCAGCAAATTGACGAAAGTGGTGAGGTGCAATTGTCCACAGCAATTCGAAAAATTCGAATTCCTTCGGACAATTGCGACGAACAAGGGGTTTTGATGTACAATCTTGACGCTGTCATTGCCGTAGGCTACCGTGTGAACAGCTACGAAGCCACACAATTCCGCCGTTGGGCAACGGAAGTGCTAAAGCAATACATTATCAAAGGGTTTGTTATGGACGACGAACGACTGAAAGGAAAAGATGTCTTTGGCGTGGATTATTTCGAAGAACTATTAGAGCGTATCCGCGAAATCCGCACTTCGGAACGGCGTTACTATCAGAAAATCACCGACATCTATGCCGAATGTAGCAGCGATTATGATGCACAAGCCGAAACAACACGGCAGTTTTACAAGACTGTCCAAAACATGATGCACTATGCCGTGACGCATCAAAGCGCCGCCGAAATCATCTACGACCGCGCCGATGCCGAAAAACCCTACATGGGACTGATGACATGGAAAAACGCTCCTGATGGCCGGGTAGTGAAAAGCGATGTCACGGTTGCCAAGAATTACCTCTCGGAGCAAGAGGTCGAGTCGCTGAATCTTCTGACGATAGCATTTCTTGATACAGCGGAGTTGAGGGCCAAAAGGCATATTCTGATGAAGATGGCTGATTGGAAACAGATTTTAGAGAACTATCTGCATATCAATGATTACGAAGCTTTGAAAGATGCCGGAAAGGTCACGCACGAAGAGGCCGAAGCAAAGGCCTTGGGTGAATACGAGAAGTTCCGCAAAATCCAAGACCAGACCTTTCTATCAGATTTTGACAAGTTTCTTGAAACATTAAACAACCCATGACCCCAAAACTTATCCTCTTCGACCTTGACGGAACGCTGCTCAACACCATCGCCGACCTCAGTGAGGCCGTCAACCACGCCTTGAAGCTGCGCGGTCTGCCACTGCATTCGTTAGAGGAAATCACCAAGATGGTCGGTCACGGGGTGCGTAACCTCATCATGCAGGCACTGCCCGCCGAGCTGCGCGACGACACGGCCTTAGTAGATGCCGTCCTGGCCGACTTCACGGAGTACTACTTCTCCCATATCGACACATACACCCAACCCTACCCCGGCTTACCTGAACTTATCACGACACTGCATCAAAACGGCATCTTGCTGGCCGTCGCCTCCAACAAGTTCCAAGCAGGGACGGAACACCTCATCAAAGAGTTCTTCCCTGGCATCCCCTTCGTCGCCGTCTTGGGCAACCGCCCCGGCTTTCCACTCAAGCCCGACCCCAAAATCGTCGGTGAGGTGCTGCGCAAGGCAGGTGTCAATAAAGAAGAAGCCGTCATGGTCGGCGACTCACCCACCGACATGAGGACCGCCGCCAACGGTGGCATCAGGGGCATCGCCGTCGGATGGGGATATCGGGATATGAGAGACCAGACAAAATGGGGAATCGGCCCTTCGACAGGCTCAGGGACCGAATTCTTTGTAGTCGAAACAGTTGGCGAACTACAGAAAATCCTCCTGCCATGACCGATAAAATGACTCCTGCACAGCGCCACTACTGCATGTCGCGCATCCACGGCAAAGGCACCAAACCCGAATTGAAGGTGCGGCAGTGGCTGTGGCAGCATGGCTATCGCTATCGCCTCAACGTGAAGAGCGTGCCAGGCAAGCCCGACATCGTGATGCGAAGGTATCGGACGGCGATTTTTGTCAACGGTTGTTTCTGGCATGGACACCATATTCAGTTATCAGTGGATAGTTTGCAGTTGTCAGTTGAGAATTCTGAGTGCTGTAAGATTCCACAGACGAATCGGGAGTTTTGGGTGAACAAGATCAAGAGGAATCAAGAGCGCGACCAACTGAACTATCAGGTGCTGCACGACAACGGTTGGCAGGTCATCGTGGTGTGGGAATGTCAGTTGGCGCCTAAGTGCATTGAGGAGACGATGCTACGTGTCGAGTTATTGCTCAACGAGCATTTCTTGGCTTTGCATCAGCCGAAGGTAGTGCCTTATGTTTTTCAGGAAGGCTCTGCTTCATTGGCGGCGGAAGATTCTACTTCATTTTAAACTCCAACTCTCCGCCAGCCATTATCTGCTGGTGGGTGATTTTGTAGTCCTTAATCGGCTTGCCGTTCAGTTTCACGCTTTTCACATGGATGCGCTTGGGCGTTTTGTTCGGCGCGCTGATAACGAAATCTTTTCCGTTTTCAAGATGCAAGGTAGCCTTAGTGAACAAAGGCGTTCCAATGACATACTCGGCTGAACCTGCATGGAAGGGATAGAAGCCCAAAGCTGAGAAGATGTACCAAGCCGACATCTGGCCGCAGTCGTCGTTGCCGGCATAGCCACAAGGCGTGGCGCGATAGAACTCGCTCCGCACCTGCTCCACCAACTCCTGCGTACGCTCGGGCTTACCCGCAAAGTTGTAAAGATACACGGTGTGATGGCTGGGCTCGTTGCCGTGTGCATATTGTCCAATGAAGCCACTCGCATTACCGTTGACTTCACCGCTGTTGGCCGTGAGGCTGAAGTTCTCGTCGAGTTTCTTTAAGAAGCCTTTCTTGCCGCCAAAGAGGTCGATGAGGCCTTGCGGATCTTGTGGCACAAACCACATATACTGCCAAGCATTGCCTTCCACAAAACATGGCTGTTCATACGATAGCGGGTCGAAACCATCTATCCATTTGCCGTTTTCGTCTTTGGGACGGAAAAAGCCCGTCTGTGCATCGAAGAGATTCTTATAGAACATGCTACGGCGGTAGAAACGCTCGTAGTCTTCGGTCTTGCCGAGTTTCTTGGCCACCAAGGCCACACAGGCGTCATCGAAAGCCTGCTCCATGGTGATGCTGACACTTTCGTTTTGCAAGGTCTGTGGCATGTAGCCATATTGCTCCCATACCTCAAAAGGCGAGTTGAGGTGGCTCCTCGTACTGCTTTCCACCATGGCCTTATAGGCCTCCTCCACATTGATGCCTGGAATCTCGGCAAGGATGGCATCGGCCAGTACAGGGATGGCGTGGTTGCCGATCATGCAGTAGTTGTCCTGTCCCCAAAGGTCCCAAATGGGCAGGTAACCATAGGTCTGGTGGTGCAACACCATATCACGGACGAACTGCGCCGCGATGTCGGGTGCAATGAGCGTATAAAGCGGATGGGCGGCACGGAAGGTGTCCCACAAACTGAAGGTGCTGTGGTAGACCTGTCCCTCGGGCATCTGCTTGATTTCGAAGTTCGTGGTCATGTAGCGACCGTCAACGTCGCTCATCGTGTTGGGCTGCATCAAAACATGGTAAAGACCCGTATAGAAGATGGTCTTCTGTTCGTCGGTGCCTTCGATGTCGATACGACTGAGTTCGCGCTGCCAAACGTCATGGGCGGCTTTTACATAGTCGTCGAAATGCCAACTCTTGGCCTCGGCTTGCATGTTCTTTCTGGCACCTTCATTATCCACAGGCGAGATGGCCACTTTGACCATCAATTCGTTGCCGTCTTTAGAATCAAAGTTCAGGGCTGCACGCAGCGTGCGGCCGTTCACCACATCGCTGTTACCCACATTCAAACCGCCATTCATCAAGATATGACTGACAATCGGCTTGGAGAACTCGGCGCGGAAATAAACCTTACGCATCTTAGCCCAGCCTGTAATGACACGGTAGCCTTCGATGGTAGAATCATCAACAAGACGGATTTGGGCTTGGATGATGTCGTAGGTGCGACGTTTGGAATAATAAGCCTCACCACGGAAGGTACCACGGTCAAGGTCAAGCACGATGGTCTGGGGTTGTCCTTCAGGGAAGGTATATCGATGGAGGCCCGTGCGCGTGGTGGCCGATAGCTCCACGTTCACATTGCTCTCTTGCAGCAACACCTGATAATATCCAGGTCTTGCCGATTCCCTATCATGGCTATAATGCTGACCAAAGTCTGCAGCTTGAAGTTGTTCGGGTGTCACAGCACGACTCATGGGCATAAGGCTCACGTCAATGAGGTCGGTGCAGCCCGTGCCGCTGAGGTGGGTATGGGTAAAACCGTATATGACGTCTTTATTATAGTCGTAGCCCGAGCAGGGATCCCAAGTCACCATTTGTTCGGTCTCGGGACTCAACTGCACCATGCCTTGTGGCATCGTGGCACCCGGGAAGGTGCTACCGCTGAGGGCGCCTGTCTCATCGGTCTGCGTGCCGATGAAGGGGTTGACGTATTGGGTGTAGTCGTTGACGCTTTGGGCGCTGAGGAAGAAAGGTAGCAGCACGAGGGCTGCCAAAAAGGTCTTGGTCGTCTTCATCTTTATTCTTTAATTAATCGTGTCGTTATAATGCCTTCACCGCTGCAAATCCGCACCACATAAACGCCCTTGAAAACGCCGCTGAGGTCAAGCTCGGCACGGCCTTCTCTCAAAGTAGTAGCCATCACTTGCCTACCAAACAAATCGAAGACAACAACCTCGCCATTGGAGGCATTGGCCTCGACCATGACATTGCCTGTGGTGGGATTGGGACTGACTGTAGCGGCAAGAGCTGCTAACTCTTCAACACCGACGCCAAGGTCATTACCCACCCATACATCGTCAACATATACGCCATCGGCGTCATTGGATTTGCCTTTGAAGGCGATATAGTAGGTGGGCGAAGCTTCGGGCAAATCAAAGGTGACTGTCTCCCAATCATCGATAATGTCCACATACTCCCCAAGGAGATGCCAATAGTCATCCAATGAGGTAGCATACCAAACCGAAAGCTCATCGGCGTTGTTATAATTGCCATGAGGTTCTTTGTGTTTGAAGGTGAGAACAGGGTGACTGACTGCTGTGATGTCCAATGGGGCCGAAACCAGCATAGCCTCCTCACCGAGCCAGATGAAAAATGCGGTATTATTGGGATAGAGATAGCCTGGGTCAATCACCCAACCGTCCTCGCCCGATACAATCTGACTCTGCCAGCATACGAAGTCCTCCGATGCTTCAAAATCATCAAAATAAGGCAGGTCATCTGTGACGATAATCACATCGCACAATGTCTTGAAAATCAATGGCTGCGACCATTCCGACTCCATGCCTCCTCCACAATTGGCTTTGACACGGAAGGTGTATGTTTCGTTGGGTCCCAAACGATCCATCAGATAAGGTTGCGTCCCAACAGTGGTCTGATGGCCGTTCACATCGAGTGTCCAACTCTCTTGGTTGCCTGTCGTAGACCATCCGAGGAGAGCCGTAGTGGTAGTGATTTCGGTGGCGGTCAGACCCACAGGTCGTGCGCAACCTCCAGCAGAGGCAATCTCGATATCATCAATGAAGATATAGTATCCTCCGTGGCTTTGGCCCAGGAACGACACCTGAAATGTGGAGCTCAAGTCCTCCAAAGTGAATGAAGCATCGTATGTATTGCTCCAGTCATTGAGACTATAGGTGGCAAGGCTGTGCCAGTTGTCGGATGGCGAGGTGCGGTAACTCACCGTGAGTTCGTCGTTTTCATACAATGCCATCATCGCATAGGCAAAGCTAAAAGTAGCGCTGTTGCTACCTGTCAGGTCAAAGGTGGGCGACACCAACCTAGCCTCTTGGCCCGCACTGGCATTTTGGAAGGCCACCACGTTGGAACCCGTGCCTTGCATCACCGCCCAGGTGGCAGAGCTCGTCGTCTCCACCGTCCAACACTCCATTTCACCTGATTGAAAGTCTTCGATATAGGATTGACCCGGAGCAATAGGGATCTCGCACTGACCAAATGTTATGTCATTCACCGCGAAAACCAGTGTAATAGCAAGAAATAGTTTTGTAAAGATTTGTCTGTTTTTCATAGTATTTGTTTTTGATAATGAATATTTTGTGGCAAAATTAGAAATAATTCCCAATCTCAAACCCAAAAAACGAAGACTAGGTTGAAATAATTGTATATTTGCAGCCATTGGCTACAACTCTTAAAAACAACTTAAAAATGAAAAAGACAATTACATTTACTTTGCTATTTTGTGCGGTATGGACGCTGACGGCCAGCGCACAAAACACCGTGGAAAGCATCCGAAAAGAGTATCAAGACGTGCAGAAATGGATTGCTGAGATGGAAGACTTTGAGTCGGAAACCTATCCTGCATACTACGACCTGCATGTGAAGCAGAACCTACCGGGAACGGGGCTGCATGAGGAAAACATATGCCTATATTTCACAGAAGAGGAACCAGACTATGAAGCTGAAGAGGTGTACACTTCGCCGACGAACCATTTGCGTTTCGTTAAGGCCAAGTATAACTTCGCCGCCCGTGAGTTTTACGAGGAGTATCTTTATGACGACAAAGGGCAGGTGATGTTCATCTTCGCTATCACAGTCGATGTGGACGAACATCCTTACCAGCTGCGCTTATGGTTCGACGGCAAGCGTTTGTTGCAGTTCACAGCCAAACAACTGGAGGGATATTCCGACGAACAAGTTGATATCTTACTGAAAACCAACTCAAAAATGGTCTATTCTGGATCGACCATCCCCGAGAAATACCAACGAGAGACCGACCGTTACATGCAACAAGCCGAAAAGCACCTCAAGTTGTTCAAGGGCATCGACGACAACAAGTATAGATAAGACCTATATTTTCCCGTAATAATACTGCCCCTTACCTACCGTTGCCTTGCCATACTGTATAGCGTTCACAGGACAATGGTGGTAGCAACTCATGCACATCGTGCAGTTGCCGTTCCATTTCGGGCGACCGTCTTTAAGGGTGACGTTCTTTAATGGGCAGGCCTCCACGCATTTGCCACAGTGGATGCAGGCCTCTGTCGACAGGTATTTTGTGTCGTCGGCAGCCATGCGGTTGAAGCCGGGGTTCACCACATAGGTCTTCAGCCAGGCCGCACCGCCCTTAATCATCTCGGAGAACTGCTCTCTTGCCTTGAGCCTCGGGATGTTGCGCGCCAAGGTGGCATCAGTGGCCTCGTACTTCCGTTTCACATTTTCTTCCGAATCGAGCTTGAAGCCTTTCATACCAATGTAGGTCTCGGGCATCTGCACACTGAAACAAGCCGACAATGACCAGCCTTTCTCTTTCATGATCTTACGGAAGACCTTTTCCGTGAGACCGCTTTGGTCGCCACAGGTGCAGGCAAAGTAGATATAGTTCTGCCCTTCGACAGGCTCAGGGAACTGCAATTTTTCTATAAAGTCAAGCACCAATTTAGGTGGTGCCCAAGCATAGATGGGAAACACGAAGCCTAGGTTTTCGCCTTCGGCTAAACTGTATTCGTAACGGCCTTCGCGCGCCGCCTCGGGGATGAAGACCAAATTATCGTTGAGGCCTGCGGCCAAAGTCTCGGCCACATGGCGGCTGTTGCCGCAACCAGAGAAATAGAATATCATAAGATCTTGCGTTTGATGCCGCAAAGATAGGCAGAATGTCGTACTTTTGCAAGCCGAAAAGACCGTTATATGCCCAAAGGATCCCTCAACCGATCGATACTGAAACTGGCGATTCCGAATATCATCAGCAACATCACCGTGCCGCTGTTAGGCTTCGTCGACATGATGCTGATGGGACATCAGGACAGCATCGCCTACATCGGGGCCATCGGCTTGGGCGGCACCATCTTCAGCGTGATGTACTCCATCTTCAGCTTCATGCGGGCAGGGACCACGGGCTTCACGGCACAAGCCTACGGTGCCAACGACAGAACCGAAATTGCTTATTCACTTTATCGTTCGCTTTGCATCGCGCTGATTGCCACCATATTAGTACTATCATTGCAAGATGCGGTGGAGTGGCTCAGTATGAAGCTACTCAACGGCAGCGAGGAGGTGTTGGCCTATACCTCCACCTATTTTCATGTTCGCATCTGGGCAGCGCCGGCGGTGCTCTGCCTCTATGCCTTCAACGGCTGGTACATCGGCATGCAAAACACCACCATCCCCATGATCATCGCCATTTTGACCAATGTGGTGAACATCATTTTGAGCGTCATCTTCGTCAACGTCATGGGCATGGGCGTCCAAGGCGTGGCCTTGGGCACCGTCATCGCACAATACTGCGGCCTGCTGACCGCCATCATCTTCCTTTTCGCCAAGTTCCGTCGCCACCTCATCTCTATACGAAGCATCCTATTGTTCGAGAAAGACAAGATTAAGCGTTTCTTCAAGGTCAATGCCGACTTCATGATCCGCAGCATCCTGTTAGTGCTGAGCATTGCCTTCTTCAACAACCAGTCGGCCAAACTCGGCGATGACATGCTGGCGGTCAACATGATTTTGATGCAGTTCTTCTACATCTTTTCTTACTTCACCGACGGCTTCGCCTATGCAGGTGAGGCTTTGGTAGGCCGTTTCACGGGTGCGCATGATGCCAAGCAACTCCACCAAACCGTCAAGCTGCTGTTCCTCTGGGGCTTCCTCATCGCCTTACCCTTCACCGTGCTTTATGCCCTTTTCCCCGACTGGTTCATCGGCCTCGTCAGCGACCAGCTCGACATCATCCCAATGGCCCAACCTTACCATATCTATCTCGCTGCCATCCCACTCATCACCTTTACGGCCTTTCTATGGGATGGGGTCTACATCGGTGCCACGGCGGCTCGTGCCATTCGCAACACGATGCTTATCTCGGCCATCGGCGTGTTTTTGCCCGCTACCTTGTTATTAATGCCGCGTTTTGGCAACCATGGCCTTTGGGTGGCCTTCCTGATGTTCATGGTGGCACGTGGCCTTTCCATGACTTTGATGGCGAAAAAGGCGGTGTATGGGACACACTAGTTCGGGCGGATTTGCAATCCGCCCGCATTGAACCAGCGGATTTGTAATCCGCAAAAAAACCTTATCTTTGCAGAAAATAAACCCCTATGGAAGACATCCTCGAATTCTTGGACGCCGTGCTCCATAACAACAACCGCCCGTGGTTCCAGGAGCATAAACAACAATACCAGCAGGCACAAGCCCACTTCAACGCCATCGCCGAACAGATCATCGCCGGCGTGCAGAAGTTTGACGACAACTGCAAAGGTCTGACCCTGAAAGACTGCACCTACCGCTTCTACCGCGACACACGTTTCTCGCCTGACAAACGACCCTACAAGACCCACTTTGGTGTGTTCGTCTGTCCCGAAGGTAAGAAGTCGATGCTCAGCGGCTACTACTTCCACCTTGAAGCTAAAGAGTCGGAATATCTGGGCCATAATATGCTCTGCACAGGCATGTACATGCCCGACACGGCCATGCTGAAGACCATCCGTGACGAGATCCTTTTCAACGCCGAGCCGCTCGTGGACGCCATCGCCAAGGTCAATACCTTCGGCTTGGACACCAGCCATGCTATGAAGCGTGTACCCAACGGTTATCCCAAAGACCACCCGCAGGCCGAGCTCTTCAAGCAGCGCGACTGGCTTCTGGTGCAGGACCTCCCCGACACACGCCTCTCCGACCCGCATCTGGTGGATTGGGTGGTATCGGAATTTGAGAAAACCAAGGATTTCTGCCAGTGGCTAAACCGGACAGTTCGTGGGTGATTTCATAGCGGTTGCCAACCTACGTGTTTAATTCTCGATAGGCAGCGCATACCACAACGTATCAACCGTCTGGCCACCTACGATGCCGTAACCGCCTTCCACGTTGGTATAGGTCTGTATGGGTTCGGCAAAGAATGAGATGATTTCTTCGCCTTGGTCGCAGGTGTTCAGGTAGTTGTAGTATTCCTTGGTCACGTGTTGCAATCGGATAGGCAATAGGAAGAAGTCTGGGTCATATTCACCTTCGTTCACGGTAATATAAAGTTGCAACTTGAACCTAAGTTGGTACGAACGGCCATCGAAAAGCATGTCGGTGAACACGCCCTCGGGTCTGGTTTCGAGGTCGCTAAAGTCGACGATATCGTTGTCGGGCATTGCCGATCCAAAGACAGGGTCGTCGTAGTCAAAATTACAAACATAGTGGTTTTCCGCTATATCTCTCTTGCTTCTTGGGATATGAATTTTGAAGTAATCGACTTGTCCGGGATTAGGGTCGGTGACGTTGAGGGTCAGATTGACACGCGCCGTGATTTCCAACAGGCTGTCCAATACGATAGTATCATCATAGATGTAATTATAAAAAGAGTCCCATTTTGTCACCTCCGAATCAAGTTGAACAACCACCTCATTGGGCAAAGGACTTGCAGTGGCTTCCACATCGTCGAAACCGTTGGCAGAAGCGGTGATTTTGATGATGTCGCCTGCAACGGGACAATAGTCGTGGGTGTAAACCTTTTGTACACGGCCCGAGTTTGATTCATTGGGATTCCAAATCTCGTAACTGACAACGGTGTCGTAGGTCAGCGTCATCTCGCCTAGAGATTCGCCGTTCACGTAGAGCATGGCTACCAGGTCGTCGGGGGCTTCTGTGTCGGCTTCGTTGTCAAGGAAGAAGAAGCTCTTGCTGATACTGGCCTTGATGGGCTGCCCAGGCTCCAATAGGCTATTGATGACCAGCTTCGGGTCGGTCTGCTCGCCGTTGAATTCGATTTCCTTCTCGCAGGAAGCAAAGAGAATTATAGTAATAACAAACAATAATGTTTTTTTCATTTTTTTCTTTTTTTCAACAAAACAATCAAAACACGACAAAACTTTCTTTATGACAAGGGAAAGCCCGCCAACCGGCGGCTTTCCTGCGGCGACGCGGTTGCGTAGCCGCCCCACTTCTGATTAAGGTTTTGATAGTTTTGTCGGTTTTGTGACATAACGAATTAGAATTTATAACTATAACTAACAGACGGAATAATCGGGAAGAGACTCGCCTGCATCAGCACCTTTTTCTCCGTTTGCGTGGCTTCGTCCCAATCGTAGTCAGTATAGACGAGGAAAGGATTGTTGTGGCTGTAGACATTGTAGACACTGATGTTCCAAGTACGTACGCCGTATTTTTTCTGCTTGTTGAAGTTCATGCCCACATCCAAGCGGTGGTAGTTGCCCATACGGAAGTTGTTGCGTTCCAACGCGTTGATAGCGGGGAGATAACCCGCTTCGCTGACCAGACCTTCATATATTTGTGTGCCAAGCGTGCCGCAGTTGCCGCTGCTGAAGACCCATGTGCCGCTGAGATCGAAACGCTCGCTGAACTTGTGTTGCACGGTGATGCTGAGGTCGTGACGACGGTCATATTTGGCAGGAAACACCTTGCCTTGGTTGATGACTTGACCCTCGCGGTCGAACTGTCGTTTGGCATGCGCCCAGGTGTAGCCGACCCATCCCGTGGTCTTGCCAAACGAACGCTGCACGAGAAACTCCACGCCGTAAGCCCATCCTTTGCCCATACAGACTTTTTGATCCCAACGATCCGAAGAGCCGAAGAAAGAGGCCCCATCCTTGTATTCCAAGAGGTTGTCCATTGACTTATAGTAACCCTCCACAGAGATGTCGAACAAACTTGGCAATTCATAGAATGCGCCCAACGACACCTGATGGGCGTTCATCGGGACGATGTTGGCCGTGACAGGCACCCAGAGGTCGGTGGGAAGGCTGAGGCTGCTGTTGGAGAGCAGGTGGACGTATTGTGTCATGTAGGCATAGCCCGCCTTGAGCGAGAGGTTGGAGGCCAGCATCACGCTAGTACTGAGTCGTGGCTGCAGGCTTTGGTAAGTCTTGCCCTCCACGGTGAAGGTGGAATAATGCAAGCCCGCATTCACGCGGAAGATGTCGCCGAAGGTCATGTTATCCTCGGCATAGAGGGCAGTCTCATGGGCAAAAATCCTGGGCGAGCCTGCGGTTGTGTCAACGTCAATGTCATTGCCCGCGATGATTTTCATCGACTGCACCTCGGGACGGAAGATATGATAAGTGTAGTTGCCGCCGAAACGAATCTCATGATTCGGCAAGGGCGTGTAGTCGAAGTCGACTTTGGCGGTCAGGTCGTTGATGCCCGACTTGTAGGCCAGACTATACTCGTTTTTGTAGGAGACATCTTGGCCATTATATTGAGCCACGATATCCTCCTCTGTGATGCCCATGCCGAGGTCGTGGCGGTATTGTGTGTAATTGACTGAGGCATCCATGAAGAGTTGTTGCGACATGACATGGTTCCAGCGCAGGGCAGCCACCTTGTTGCCCCATTTCCAGTCCATGTTGATGTAGTTCTGGTAGGTGACTTCGCCCATGGTATAGTCCCTGTTTTTCACCCCAAAGTAGATGGCGTCGTCGCCTGAGTAGAAACTCAGGTAGAGGCGATCCTTGTCGGAGATCTTCCAGTTGAGTTTGCCGTTGAAGTCGTAAAAATAATAGCCGGCCTTCAGCTTGTTGACTTCCTCCAGTTGAGACTTGAAAGACCAAAGTGCGGGCTTCAGTAGCAGGTCGCTGTAGGTGCGGCGAAAGGATAGGTTGAACGAGAGCTTGTCTTTCAAGACGGGACCTTCCAGGTTGACTTTGGATGAAATCAGGCCTACGCTGACATTACCATGGTATTTCTGCATGTCGCCTTCCTTCATGCGTATGTCGACCACCGATGAGAGCCGTCCGCCGAAATGCGCCGGGAAGCTACCTTTATATAAGGTGACGTTCTTCAAAGCGTCGGGGTTGAAGACGGAGAAGAAGCCCATCGCATGGTTGACGTTATAGACAGGCACGCCATCAAGCAAAAGCAGGTTCTCATCGGGACCGCCACCGCGCACATACATGCCCGCCGAGCCTTCCGATCCGTTTTGCACGCCAGGAAGCAGTTGTATGGCTTTCAGCACATCGGCTTCGCCAAACAAAGTTGGGATGCTCTTGATTTGTTGCACGGGCAACTCCACTATGCTCATCTGCGGACTGCGGGCGCTCACTGTGGCGCGCGTGCCTTCCACTACCACCTCGTCCAAGGTCGTGTTGGTTTCAAGCATGAAGTTAAGGCTGAGGTTTTCCTTCAGGTCAAGGGATCGGGTCTGCTGCGTGTATCCCACATACGAGATTTGCAGCTCCACTGCGCCCTGGTCTAAAGTCAAGGTGTAGAAGCCGTAATTGTTGGTGGCACAGCCTTTCCCTGAGTTCTTGTCAACAATGGTCGCCCCGATAAGGGTCTCCTTGCTGGCCGCGTCCATCACATAGCCGCTGATAGTGCGTTTTTGCGCCCATGCAGGCATGCAAGCCAACAAGATGCCGATGATGATGAGCCATCGGTGATAATAAATATGATTCATCTCAATAACGATAGTTAAAAACGAAGTTTTAACGGCCAAAAAGTGGTATTATTGCATAATCCAATCGGCTGCCTTTTCAATCACATTATCAATGCCTTGTGCGGTGCAATCTGGGTCAAGGATGACGCGCTCAGTGGGCGGCACGCCATTCTCGTAGTTGCCGCCGTCGAGGGCGATGGTGCGTGTGATGCTGAAACGATAGGTCCAGCCATTGGGTAGTCCGCCACCATTGGGCAGACCGAGACCACCGCCCGTGTAGTCGCCGAACAAGCGGATGTTGGGATAACCCATCGTGCATACGGCAAAGAACGAGGTCGCGCTGTAAGAACCTCGGTCAATCAAAACAGCTACGGGTTTGGCGTAAGGCGTCTCCAAAATGCAAGTATCTGTGGCATAGACGGTTTCAAGTTCAGTGAAAGCGTTGTGTTCCTTTCCCGATTTGATTTGCGTCTGGTACAGCGGCTGCTTGTAGTTGTCGAAGATACTGAGCATCATGCAGATGTTGTCGATGCTGCCGCCGCCGTTCTGGCGCATGTCGAGAATCATGCCGTCGCAATCCTTGTAGCGGTCAACGATGTATTTCAAGGCATCTTCGGTGATGGCATCCGTAAAGGAGGAATAACGCACGTAAGCCACGTGACCATCACGGATGGCGTTATGGGCAAAGGCGCCTGTAGAATGGTAGTTGAGCGTCAGATAGTTCATGGTAACCACCTGTGCTTCAATGTTTTTATTCATAATCATGCGGTAATATACCGAGTCGTTGCGCGACACGTCGAAGTTGGAAATCAGGTTGGTGTGGCCGTCCTGCAAGGTGTTGAGCATGGCAGCGCACACACGGAAGAGGCTGTCGTCGTCCATGTCGTCATAAACCTTCAAGCGGTAGACCTTACGCACCGAGTCCCAGTCGACACCTTTCACATCGAAAAAAGCGTATTGCTGGTCGACTTTGTTCCAAAGGTAATCGAATACACTACTGGGGTCTGAGGGTTCATCTTGTTCCATAAAGGCGCGTTCACAAGAGGCGAAACATAAGGCCAAAAGGCCAAAGAGGAGGATGTATGTTTTTTTCATGACCTTCATCAATTAATATTAAACATAAAACTAAGATTCACGGAATGCAAGGCATTGTCGAAGCGGTAAGTGCCTTTATGGCCTGTCGAGAGGTAGTCCCAACGGTAGAAAACCCCGATACGGTTGCCATTCAAGAGGTTGAAAGTCAATCCGATGTCAGTTCCAATGCCTGGGAAGAGTTTGCCGAAGGTTTCGTAATCCTGCAATACAGTGTTGACGATGTTGATGTCGCTGGTGTAGTTGTCCATGTAGGCGTAGCCAGGACGGATGGCCAAACCTGCCACGGGCAGGATCAGCTTGCCGTATGCGGTCAGCAGGTTGTGACTGCCGTCGCGGATAAAGGCAAAGTCGTAGCTGAGCATGCCCTCGGCGCAGAGGTTCTCGAAGGCGGTAACGCCCGATGCTGCGTTCATCATCGCGGGAATCTCTTTAATGTCGTAGTTCATTTGGAGGCCACCGCCCGCCCAAAGATGCAAGCGGTTGCGCGTGTTGTCGTGGAAGCGGTAGAGGAACTCGGTGCGGCTGTCGAGGTCGATAGAGGTGCCGCCGGTTTCAAGCATGTTGCCGAACACGCGGGTTTCGTGTTGAACGTGGCAGCGACGCCATTCGACAGTGGCGCCTAAGCCGAGGTTACCACCCACACCCAAATATTTATAAGGTAGGGTGCCATTGTCGTAGCAGTCGGCAATGTTGCCACCTACTGAGAGATTGAGCCAAATCGGGACTTTGCTCTTTTGGGCAAAGATAGGGGTTGCCAACAGCAGGGCAACCGCAAAGAACAAGGGTTTGTATTTCATTTATTGAATTGTTTGTTGTTTTCGAGCCGCAAAGATATGGCATTTCAACAAATATCCGTATTTTTGCACCCGTTTTTCAAATACATAACACTATGGAATCAACGAACAAACACTTTAAGCGTTACACAGTAACCACGGCCTTGCCTTACGCCAACGGCCCTGTCCACATCGGTCACCTTGCCG
>Ga0265298_10004356_pt1 | contig 18122 bp, 8 predicted proteins | sample AusTroGonzalo_MG_3_FD_193486 | JGI IMG/M metagenome (GOLD analysis project Ga0265298, IMG submission 193486) | Bovine rumen microbial communities from tropical cattle in Woodstock, Queensland, Australia - Gonzalo_01 | ecosystem: Host-associated > Mammals > Digestive system > Stomach > Rumen ... | reverse complement strand
CTATATCGCCGCGTCCCGGGCAATGGGGTCGATGGTGGGCCCCGGCCGTGGAAGCGCCGCCGGCTCCGTTGTGGCGTACTGCCTCAGAATCACCAACCTTGACCCTATCAAGTACCAGCTCCTGTTTGAGCGTTTCCTGAACCCGGACCGCATCTCCATGCCGGATATCGACGTGGACTTCGAGGACCTGACCAAGGCCCACGACTACGTTGAGCGCAAGTACGGGGCGGACCACGTATCCCGCGTGATTACCTTCGGCACCATGGCGGCCAAGAGCGCCATCAAGGACGTGGCCCGCATAAGCCACGTGTCCCTGGACGAGAGCAACCGCCTCACCAAGATGGTCCCGGACCGCCTGTCGGAGAAGAAGGAGAAGGAATACCCCTACAACCCCAAACTGGACGAGCTCAAGCCCGGTTTCAAGGTCGTGGAACATGACGGAAAAATGTTCCAGAGGGGCATGGAAGACGTTGACGTCAAGATTACCCTTGCCAACTGCTACCGCCTGGTGCCGGAGTTCAGGAATGAGCTGGAGAACGGCCCGGAGATAAACAAGGAGGTCCTCAAATACGCCCAGGCGCTGGAGGGAAGCGTCCGCCAGGTGGGTATGCACGCCTGCGCAACCATCATCGGCAGGGGGGACCTTACCAACTACCTGCCCATCTGCCTCTCCAAAGATAAGGACACCGGCCTGGACGTCCGCACTTCCCAGTACGATGGCCACTACATCGAGGACGTGGGCATGCTCAAGATGGACTTCCTGGGGCTCATTACCCTGCAGATCATCCACAACTGCCTGGACCTTATCAAGGAGCACTACGGCGTTGATATAGACATAGAGGCAATCCCCATCGACGATAAGGAAACCCTGGAGCTGTACGGTCGCGGAGACACTACGTCCGTGTTCCAGTTTGAATCGGAAGGCATGAAGACCTGGCTGCAGAAGCTGAAGCCCCAGCGTTTCGAGGACCTTATCGCAATGAACGCCCTCTACAGGCCGGGGCCCATGGATTACATCCCGGACTTCGTTGCCCGCAAGCAGGGAGAGCAGGCCATCGAATACGACCTGCCGGAGATGGCGGAATACCTGGAAGACACCTACGGCGTCACTGTGTACCAGGAGCAGGTGATGCTTCTGTCCCAGAAACTTGCCGGTTTCACCAAAGGCGAGGCAGACAAGCTCCGCAAGGCCATGGGAAAGAAGCAGATAGACATTCTGAATTCGTTGAAGGACAAGTTCATGACCGGCGGCATGGCCAACGGGCATCAGGAGAAGATTCTGGACAAAATCTGGAAAGACTGGGAGAAGTTTGCCCAGTACGCCTTCAACAAATCCCACGCAACGTGCTACGCCTGGGTTAGCTACCAGACCGGCTGGCTCAAGGCGCATTATCCGTCGGAGTTCTTCGCCTCCTGCCTTGACAGCGCCAAGTCCATGGAAGAAATCACCAAGATCATGGACGATTGCAAAGGCCACGGCATCAAGGTCCTTAACCCTGATATAAACGAAAGCGCCGGCAACTTTACCGTGAACAAGAACGGCGACGTCCGCTTTGCCCTTAACTCTATCAAAGGCTTCGGCGCCAACGTGGTGGACGCCATCATTGCGGAGAGGGAGGAAAACGGCTTGTTCACAGACGTTTACGACTTTGTTGAACGCATGGCGGGAAACGTTAACCGCAAGAGTTTCGAAAGCCTTGTCAATTCCGGCGCCCTGGACGGCTTTGGGCACAAGAGGTCCATGTACTTCCAGCCCTGCCGCACGGGAGAGCCGTTCATCGACGCCATAACCCGTTACGGTGACCTCTATAAGAACGATACAGTTTCTGCCGGGTCTTCATTGTTCGGGGATATGGAGGAAATGAAGCCGGAGCGCCCGCCCATGCCGGACAACGAGGGGGAAACAGACATTCTGGATATCCTCCAGAAAGAAAAGGAACTTGTGGGCATGTATTTGAGCTCACATCCTCTGGACCGATACGGCTTTGAAATCAAGAACTTCACCAACCAGAAGCTGGTGGACCTCTCAAACTACGTTGCGGAATGCGAAAGCCGCAAGCAGAAAGCCAAGGTGTATGTTGCGGGTATAGTCACGGACTTCAAGATGCTCACCACAAAGGGCGGCAAGCCGTATTCCCGCACCATGCTGGAAGACTACAGCGGCTCATACGAACTCACTCTCTTTGGCAAGGACCACGAGAACTTCATGCAGTACATGCAGCCCCGCGCCTCCCTGTTCCTTGAGGGCGACATTGAGGAGAAGTTCTTCCTGAAACCGGAGGAAAAGGCCCAGGGCAAAACTGTCCCGTACAGCTTTAAGCTGCGGAAAGTCACCCTTCTCGGCAATCTCTCTGACGATATCCTCACGGGCTTCAACCTGGACATCGAGACGCCAATAATCAACGACAACTTCCGCAAGGCTTTTGTGAAAGTCATCAGGAAGCACCCCGGCAAGATTCCCCTGAACATCTATATCTTTGACCCGGAAACCCGCTACCGTATCCTCTTCTACTCCAAGAAGTACCAGGTGGCCGTCACCTCCGAACTCATCACCGACCTTCACAAAATAGGCCTTGACAAGTACGAGGTAACCAGGAAGTAGCGCGTAATTGTAAGTATCTGACAGTCAACTAATAAAACCATGGTGTATGGGTTTTCCCCTTCTTAACGGCACAACACTATGAAACGACTTATCTCTTTATTGATTGCCGGCCTCAGCGTGACGGCGATCTTCGGGCAAAACAAGACTCAAACATTGGAGCACACTCTTTCTATAGGCACTTTTGGTTATTCCTGTACCTACAACCTGCTGTTTCCCGTATACGAGAGCTTCAATCTTGGCGGAGGCGTCGGATTGGGCTTGAGTTATCCCACTAATTCAAAAAGTGTCTGGTATAAGGAGGGCGTGATAGTGAAAAGCAGCAAGGAGCATCTTATTGAAGCCGGCATTCCCGTTTACCTTCGCGCGAATTATCAATTTGACCGTTATTATGTCAACCTGGACCTTGGTTACAACGTCGGCTTTCTAACTGTGCATCCCACATTGCGTCCTGGCAGCGCTATTTTCGCCAGTCAGCTCAGCTATTCCGGATTCTTTGCAGAACCTCAGTTTGGATTTCGTCTGAACGACAAATACTCTATTGCCGTTGGCACACTTCTTCATCAGGGCCACGGCCTTGAGAGGACTGTCATAGTGGCGGACGACTCTACTGAAGAACAGGTAGTTTACAAATCAAAGCTTTTCCCCTCGCTCACTATTCGTTTTGCCCGCCACTTCTGATATCCGTTTCCTTTTTTTTTACACGCCCACACCGCGTCGCGTTTCGTCCGCATCGCGTTGTCTGTGATCTGCAACCCATTGGCTATCAATTGTTTAAGGCCGGTACCCGGGTACCTTGCGTAAGCGCCTGAAACACAGTGACTTGTGTTTCATGTTATTATGTCGGAGGGGACAGAAAAAACGCCGCCCGGGGGAACCGAACGGCGTTGTTGTGTGTGACGGGCGGGGTGCCCGCCTGCGGAGGCTTACTTCTCCTCCTTCCTGGCGCGGGCGGCGGTGGCGTCGAACATGATAGGAGTACCGATCATGATGGACGCGTAGGTGCCGATGATAACACCAAGGCAGAGGGCGACGGCCAGACCGCGGATGCTCTCACCGCCCCAGATTGCGATAGCAAGCATAGGGAGCAGGGTGGACACGGAAGTGTTCACGGTACGGGTGAGGGTGGCATTCAGAGCGGTGTTGACGGTCTTGCGGAAATCGTCCTTCGGGTGCAGGCTCTTCTGCTCACGGATACGGTCGAAGATAACCACGTTATCGTTGATGGCGTAACCGATGATGGTGAGGATAGCTGCGATGAACGTCTGGTCAACATCCAGGTTGAACGGCAGGATACCGTTGAACAGGGAGAAGAAACCGATGACGATGATTGCAGTATGGGCCAGTGATACCACGCCGCCAAGACCCCAGGTCCAACCCTTGAACCTGAATGCGATGTAAGCGAAGATGGCGATGAGGGCCAGGATCACTGCGATAACAGCGCTGCGGGTGATGTCGCGTGCGATGGTAGGACCTACCTTGTCGGAGGAGATGATACCGTTGGGGTTCTCCAGCGTTGAGGTGAAGTCTGCCAGCTGGATATCCTCTGCATAGAAGCCCTTGAGAGCGTTGAACAGGAGACCTTCGATTTCAGCATCCACAGCAGTACTTTCATTCTGGTTCTTGTACTGGGTGGTGATCTTCATCTGGGAGTCACCGCCGAACTGCTTCACTTCCACGGAATACTGGTCAATGCCTTCTGCCTCAGCAGCGGTCTTGAACACGTCTTCCACGCTTGCACGCACGTCTTCTGCTGTGACAGCCTTGTCAAAGCGGACCACGTAGGTACGGCCGCCGGTGAAGTCAACACCGTAGCTGAAGCCCTTGAAGGCGATGCTTGCGATGGAGATCACAATCAGGGCGCCGGAAATGATATAGGACCATTTCTTGAGGCCGATGAAGTCCACCTTGGTGTGCTTCAGGAAGTTCTCAGTGAACTTGCTGGAGAGCTTCACGGTCTTGCCGGCTTTGATGCGGTCGTCGAAGATGATGCGGGTGATGAAGATGGAGGTGAGCACGGAGGTGATGATACCGATGATCAGGGTTGTTGCGAAGCCCTGGACGGGACCGGAACCGAAGATGTAGAGGATGATACCGGTGATGAGGGTGGTCAGCTGACCGTCGATAATGGCGGAATAAGCGTTCTTATATCCGTCAGAGACTGCCAGTGAGAAGCCCTTGCCGGCGGCAAGCTCTTCCTTGATGCGCTCATAGATAATAACGTTGGCATCCACAGCCATACCCAGAGTAAGGACCAGACCGGCGATACCGGGCAGGGTCAGGACAGCTCCGAAGCTCACCAGCACACCGAACAGAAGGAGCACGTTGCAAAGCAGTGCTGCGTCTGCGATGAGGCCTGCGCCCTGGTAGAAGAATACCATGTAAATGAGCACAAGGCAGAAGGCGATGAGGAAGGAGATGAGACCGGCCTTGATGGAAGCGGCGCCCAGGGTAGGACCAACCACCTGCTCCTGAATGATGGTTGCAGGGGCCGGGAGCTTACCGGATTTGAGCACGTTTGCAAGGTCTTCTGCTTCCTGGACATCGAAATTGCCGGTGATCTCGGAAGAACCGCCGGTAATCTCGGTGTTAACGGTAGGATAGGAATATACCAGACCGTCCAGGACGATAGCGACCTGCTTGCCGATGTTGTCCTTTGTGAGGTGGGCCCAGATGGAGGCGCCCTCTGCGTTCATGGTCATGGACACGGAGGGGGCACCGCTGCCGCCCTTCTGTGCGCCGTTGAAGTTGACGCGGGCGTCGGTAACCACACCGCCGTCCAGGGGAGCCTTACCGTCACGGGAGGTAACCTTGATACCCACAAGCTCATAGGCGTTGCCGCCCTGGATGAACTCTGAAGGCTTCACGGACCACAGGCCGCGGAAGCCCTGGGGAAGGACATCCTCTGCCATGGCAAGGTACCTGTTCACGGTGACTGTGTCAATGCCCTGTGCAAAGCCAAGGCAGGCGTTGTTCCAGCCGCTGGGGCTGAGAACGCGGAACAGAGGGTTGGCAACTGCGGTGCTGTCACCAAGGTTGCCAAGAATCTCGCTCACGCGGGCGTCCACTGCATAAAGATCAACCTCGTTACCCTGGAAGGTGGGCCAGAACTCGAGGGATGCGGTGCCCTGGAGGAGCTTGCGCACACGCTCGGGATCCTTGACGCCGGGAAGTTCGATGAGGATCTTTCCGGAGGTTCCTACCTGCTGGATGTTGGGCTGGGTGACGCCGAAGCGGTCGATACGGTTGCGGAGCACGTTGAAGGAATTGTCAACGGCGCTCTTTGCTTCCGCACGGATGACGTCGATAACCTTGTCGTTAGTGGCGTCATTGGAGATTTTGTCGCGGAGCTCGTAGGTGGCAAAAACCTCTGCCAGGCGGCGTCCGGGAGCTACTTTCTCCCAGGCTTCACGGAACAGTCCGATGAAGTCTGCGCTTGAGTTCACGTTATTCTTGCGGGCTTCGTCCATTGCGGCTACGAAGTCAGGGTCCGAGCTGTTGCCGGAGAGTGCCTTTACAAGGTCTTCCAGCTGCACCTGGAGCATGACGTTCATACCGCCCTTGAGGTCCAGACCAAGGTTGATTTCCTTTTCCTTGGCGCTCTGGTAGGTATATCCGAGGAATACCTTCTCCGAGCTGATGGAATCCACATATGCCCTGTTCCTGATGTTGGCAACGGAGTCAAGTACGAACTCACGTACTTCCGCGGCCACGTTGTTAGTTTCCACGAATTGCAGCGCCTGCTGTTCTGCGCTCTTTTTAGCTTTGCTTTCCTCTATGCGGGTTACCGCGGTGAAGGAGAGCTGCCAGAGGCTGGCGATACCCAGCAGGATGGCCACAAGACGGATCCAACCTTTGCTTTGCATTTCGTTTTTATCTTTAAAATTTAATACTATTTCAGCCCATTTAACCCCGACGCAGAGACACGTCAGGGCAAAATAGGCTGCAAAGATACTATTTTTTTCCTAATTACAATACCTCGGTACGATTTTTCCTTTAAAAAGGAACATTGTCCCAACGTTTTGTTATATTTGTAGGCTATACCACAAAATGCGCAGAAAACTGGGTTGCATATTGCTGCTTTTGATGACCGCGGGGATCACCCTGCGGGGCCAGGCCCGTGAGGGCAGGGTGGAGCAGCTCATAGCCCAGGGAGACAGCCTGCACAGGGCATATCTCTTCGAAGACGCCAGAGAAAAATACATGCTTGCGGCAGACCTGGATCTGGAGCAAAAGTACGCTGCAGAGCTCTCCAAGCGGGCTCAGCAGACCCAGAACGCCCTGAACATGACCGAATTCTGCGCAGACCCCCACGTGGTTGCCAGGGAGCGTTTCCTCCGCAAGGATTTCTTCCAGTATTATCCGCTGAAATCCCAGGGCTGGCACGCATCGCCCAACCCCCTTGACTCCCTGGACGGCTACCCTACCTATTACCCAAAAGGCGAAAAGAGCATAATTTATTCGGCCGTGGACTTTGCCGGGACAAGAAGCCTGTTCTTCACGCGTGAGACGGACACCCTCTGGACAGCCCCGCGCCTTCTGGGTGAATCCCTCACCACCATGGGCAGCGAGATCTTCCCCATGCTCTCCCCGGACGGCAAAACCCTCTACTTTGCCTCCGACGGCCTCTACGGCATGGGCGGGTACGACCTTTACTCATCGGCCTGGGATCCCGAGACAAACTCCTGGGGAGAGCCGGAGAATATGGGATTCCCCTTCAATTCCCCGGGGGACGATTTTCTCCTGATGGACACGGAGGACGGAAAGTATACCATCTTCGCCTCCAACAGGGACTGCTCCAGGGACAGCGTCTATATCTACGTCCTTGACTACGCCGCCTCCAGGGTGCGCAAGCCCTTCAACGACCACAGGGAGATAGTCAGGATAGCCTCTCTGCGCCCGGTTGAGGACTTTGGCCGACTGGACCACGGCGCCTTCACGGAAACGGTGGAGGAAAACACCAACACGCGCCTCTACAGGCAGAAAACCGACGAAGCCCGCGCCCTCAGAGACTCCATCGCCAGGCACGCGTCGGACCCGGACCCCACAAGGCTTATCCAGCTCAGGCGCCGCCTCCAGGACCTCAACGCGGAGATTGAGATAATTGCCGATGCTTTCCTGCGGGAGGGCATCGTATCCGCCCCTGCAGAAGAGAAGGAGGTGGTGGGCGCAGGCCTCAGCTACACCTTTGCAAAGAACAACATGGGCCCCCGCCTGAGGCTCAAGATAGCCAGGGCACGCCGCACAAACACCTTCCGTGTGCTGCAGGTTGGCCGTCTGGCCCAGGACAACAGCCTGCCGGAAGGCATAGTTTACCAGATCCAGTTTGCCACGGCCACGCGCCACTTGAGCATAGACAGTTTCGGCGGACTTGCACCGGTTTACGAGCGCATTTCCTCCAGCCTCCGCTACGTTTACACAGTGGGCCTCTTTGACAAGTACGAGGATGCCCTGATGGAACTCAATACAGTTAAAAAACAAGGCTTCCCGGAGGCCTCCATAGTAGCTTGGAGGGACGGGCGCCAGATATCCGTTTCAACAGCCAGATCAGAAGAAAAAAAGTAATTAAAACCACATAGAACCATGAAAAAACTGTTTCTTCTCATTGCTATGATGCTGCCCCTGATGGCAGCGGCACAGCAAAAAGACCCCGCCCTTGCGGCAGAGTATCAGGAAAACGTTTTCCGCACGGCCGTGAACATGGATCCGTACGAATATATCCCGGGTCCCAAAACGGCAGCCCCCAAGGGCTACAAGCCTTTCTACATCAGCCATTACGGCCGCCACGGCGCCCGTTCAAACTGGGAAGGCGGCTATGCGGAAATGATGAACCTGTACGACAAAGCCCATGAAGCCGGAATCCTCACCGCGGAAGGCGAGGCGGCACGTGAGCAGATAGCAGAAATCATCCGCCTGCACAACCACATGGACGGCCGACTTACCCGTCTTGGCCAGCAGGAGCACCGCCAGATAGCGGAGCGCATGTACAACAACTACAAGGACGTGTTCAAGAAGGGCAGCAAGAAGATAACCGCCATTTCCAGCACTACGCCCCGCTGCATCATTTCCATGAACGCGGCAACCGGCAGGCTGCTTTCCCTCCAGCCGGACCTTGACATAGTCTGGGACTCCGGAGAAACCCTCCAGAAGTACATCAGCAGCGACCACACCCGCGAGATGCGCAAGGAAATCGGCAAGATACAGTCAAAGTATTACGCCGCCCACACCCCTGACACCAAGGCCTTCTGCGCCAGGGTTTTCACCGATACGCAAAAGGCAAAGGAAGTGGTAGGAGACATCGTCCCCTTCATGATGGGCACCTACAACATGGCAACCACCTGCCCGGCCTTCGAGCTTGACGACCGCCTCTTCCGCCTCTTCACCCAGGACGACCTCTACTGGTACGCCCAGGGCATAGCCCAGAACTTCTACCTTGGCCAGTGCAACTCCATCGAGTTCGGCGACATCCGCCTCCCCCGCGCGGAGCCCCTCGTTGACGACGTAGTTGCCAGGGCCGATGCCGCCATCGCCACCGGCGAATACTGCGCAGACCTTCGCTACGGCCATGACTACCAGGTGCTTGCATTTGGCGCACTCCTCGGCCTGGAAGGCATTGCGGAGCGCATGGACCGGAACTCCTGCCTGAACTGGGCCGGCTGGAAGTACACCCCCTTTGCCGCCAACATCCAGCTCATCTTCTACCGCAACAAGGAAGGCGACGTGCTGGTGTACCCCATGCTCAACGAGAGGGAAACAAAGATCATCGGCCTCAGGGGCGGTCCCTATTACAAGTGGGACGATCTCAAGACCTACCTGGGCCACGGCCCCAAACCCACGGTAACCTGGTACGAGGGCACCCCTATCGACAAGAGGAATTCCCTGTTCAAGATGGATGTTGCCAACCCTCCGGCAGGAACGGACTGGTTTATATGGTTCAGCCAGTTCCGCACCTCCATCAAGATGAAGGAGGGCTCCCAGGGCCACATCGAGCACGTGAGCGGTACGCTCTACCGCATAGTCCCGGACGTTGACACCAACGGCGAAACGCTTCACATGGAGTACGTTACAAAGCCCATCGTGAACCAGTGCCGCGCCCCCGAAGCCTTCTTCCTTGTGAGGGAGGGCTTCCCCACCGTCAAGATTGGCAACAAGAGCGTCTACCTCCCGGCAGAACCCAAGCACTCCTTCACCTACAACCCCGTGGAGCTGACGGTTACGGACATGATACCCCGCGTAAAGAGCGTCATCTGGGAGCAGGACCAGAAGAAAAAGCCCGCCGGAAGTTCAATTATCCCGGCCGATTTTGCCGCCGTCGAGTATGTGGCATCCGACAAGCCCGGCTGGTACAGGATAAGCATCAGGGACGATAAGGCCACCCTGGAGGCTGCCGATTCCGACGCCGCCTACTGGGCAAAACAGACCCTGGAGAACATCCGCACCGCCGCCAGGGGAGAGAAGGTAAGGAACATGACCGTCGAGGACTGGCCGGACCTTCAGTACCGCGGCATCATGCTGGACATCAGCCGCAACTTCACCACCAGGGACAACCTCCTCAAACTCATCGACATAATGGCCCGCTACAAGGCCAACGTCCTGCACCTTCACATGGGTGACGACGAAGGCTGGAGAGTTGAAATCGACGCCCTGCCGGAGCTCACCTCCTACGGCGCCTTCCGCGGCCTGCCCGTGATGAACGCGGACGGCACAATCTCAGAGCCCGATGCCCTGCAGCCCACCTACTGCGCATCCTTCGACAAGTACGACAAGACCTCCGCCAACGGCTACTATTCCCACAAGGACTTTGTGGAGATCCTGAAATACGCCGCGGCGCATCACATCCGCATTATTCCCGAGTTTGACACTCCCGGCCACTCCCGTGCAGCCATCAAGGCCATGGAAAAGAGGGCGGAACTCACCGGGGACACCTCCTGCCTGCTTTCCGAACCCGCAGACACCTCCAAATACGTTTCCGTCCAGGATTACACTGACAATGCCATCAACGTTGCCCTGGAATCCACCTACAAGTTTGTGGAGACCGTGTTTGACGGACTCATCGCCATGTACAAAGAGGCAGGCGTACCCCTGGAGACCATCCATGTTGGCGGTGACGAGGTTCCGGAAGGAGCATGGATCGGCTCCCCCGCCTGCCAGAAACTCATGAAAGACAACGGCTGGAAAAAGACGGACCGCCTCAAGGACTACTACATAAGCCGCGTGCTTGACATTGCCGCCAGCCGCGGAGTCAAGGTGGCAGGATGGCAGGAGCTGGTGCAGCACCTGCAGCCCGCAACCAATGAAAAGATGCTCAAGGGTCTTGGCTTTACCAACGTCTGGACCGTTTCCCACGGCCGCGAGGAACTTCCCTACCAGTTTGCAAACGCCGGCCTGCCGGTCGTAATATCATCGGCCCCCAACGCCTACTTTGACCTTGCCTACAACGACAGTAAGCTTGAACGCGGCCACTCCTGGGCCGGATTCGTGGACGAACGCCGCAGCTTCTCCCTCCTTCCTTACAGCATGTACCGCAGCGTCCGCTGGGACGATCACGGAAAGATGAAGGACATCTCCAACGCCCCCGACGGAAAAACGCCTCTGGAGGCCCGTCAGAATATAATCGGCGTACAGGGACAGCTCTGGAGCGAGACCCTCCGCAACTTTGACCACGTCACCTATTACCTCTTCCCCAAGGCCCTCGGCCTTCTGGAGCGCGGCTGGAACGCCTCCCCCGTCTGGGAAGGTACAACCGTCTCTGACGACCCCGTATTCATGGCCGATTTCGACCAATTCTACAGCATAATCAAGGAGAGGGAACTGCCTTACTACCAGTCTATCGGAATATCTTATCACACTAACTGATGCGACTTCTCATCATAACCGATTTTACAGAGCAGTTCGCCTACAGGCTGCTCCGGGGCATAATGGACTATTCCAGGCGCACGGAGCAACCGTGGGTGGTCTGCAAGATGCCCCCGTCCTACAAGCGCGAACTGGGAATCAGCGGGGTAGTGAAATGGGCCCTGAAGTGGAAGGCGGACGTGGTGATAGGCCAGTTTGAGCCCGATGACGACGTTGCCCTTTTCCGCACCAACGGGATAGTGGCCATCGCGCAGGACTATATCTCCATGTTCAAGGAAATTCCCAACATTACCGCCGACTACCATAAAACCGGGGCCATGGCTGCCGACCGCCTCTGCGGCCACGGTTTCAAGAACTTCGGTTTCTTCGGGTATAACGGAGTTTGCTGGAGCGATGGCCGCCTGGAGGGCTTCCGTAGCCGTCTGGCAGAGGAATACGGCCACGAGACCGTCTACGTTTTCAACCATCAGCAGATTACAAGCCTGTGGAACTACGACCTTACGGAGTTGGGCCGATGGCTCATTTCCCTTCCAAAGCCGATAGGGATTTTTGCCTGCGACGATAACCAGGCAGAAATCCTCATGGAGGCCTGCCATGTGTCCGGAATCAACGTCCCCATAGAGGTTGCCATCATAGGTGTGGACAACGACGAGGTTACCTGCAACCTCACCTCTCCGGCGCTTTCGTCCATAGACATGGACATTGAAAAGGCCGGGTACGAGGCTGCGGAAATGGCCTCCAGAATGGTTGAGGACAAGGAATACAGGGGAGAGGACATAGTGATCCGCCCCATCGCCGTGGTTGGTCGCGGTTCCACCGGTATCATGGCCACCAAGGATCCCGTGGTTGCAGCCGCCATGCGCTTTATATACCAGAACAGGGCAAGGAAGATACTTGTGTCCGATGTTATCAGGCAGGTGCCGGTTTCCCGCCGCCTGCTGGAGCAGCGCTTCAAGGATGCCACGGGAACAAGTATCTATACCGTCATTTCCAACCTCAGGATGGACTATTTCGCGCAGCAGTTGCTGTCATCTTCGGAAACAATTTCGGAGATTGCAGCGCGCATGGATGAGCCTGATACCAAGAGCATTTCCAGGCGTTTCCAGGCCCTGAAGGGGTGTACCCCCTCCGAATACAGGAAGAAGGGCCTGCGCAAATTGGGAGTATAAATACGCAAATTACACGCGAAAACAGGGCGTCGTCCGACTAATTTTGTGGAACTAACCTACTAATTAATCGGATGTTACTCGGAATAGACATCGGCGGCACTACCATCAATCTTGGTCTTGTAGATGGGAACAAGATTGTAAAAAGCATTACAGTTCGTTCGTTCCCGCACGACGCAACCAAAGAGCAAACAATTGATTATCTTGCAGATAGCATTAAGAAGATAATCACTCCGGAAGTTACTCGCATCGGTATCGGAGTCCCTACCATAGTGGACGCCGAAAAGGGGATCGTGTATAACGCAACAAACATCCCTTCCTGGGATGTGGTTCCCATCAAGGACATGCTGGAAGCCCGCTTCCACATTCCGGTTTCAGTAAACAACGACTCCAACTGCTTTGCGCTTGGCGCAGCCGCCGTCTTGGGCGGAAAGCCAAAGGTGCTTGTGGGCATAACACTAGGCACCGGCCTTGGTGTTGGCGTAATCTATGACGGCAGGCTTCTTACCGGCACCCGCTGCGGAGTAGGTGAACTTGGCAGCATCCCTTACAAGGGGGAGATAATAGAAACCTATTGCTCCAAGCAGTTCTTCGTGAACCGCGGTTGGCAGGGAAAAGAGGCCTCCGACGCCGCAGATGAAGGCGACCCGGAAGCCATCGACCTTCAAAACGAGTTCGGCTCCCACCTTGGAGAGTTGCTGGCAATAGTAATGTTCGCATACGATGCGGACGTGATTGTCCTTGGCGGAGGGGTTGCCAACGCCTACCGCCACTTCAACGAGTCCATGATGGAAACCCTTGCGGCCCGTTATCCTTACAAAGAGGGCCTGGACGCCCTTAAAATAGAGGTTTTGCCGGACGGAAACATCCCCGTACTTGGCGCATCATTGCTTTAACAACACTAAACTGATATGAAACTTACAGCTGTTTTTTCCGCAGTTTTACTGCTGGGCACGTGCGCGTACGCGGGTGCGCAAGACATTACGGACTGGACACTTTCACGTGAAGGCTCCTCCAGGAGTTGGAAAGTTACCGTGCCCTGTACCGTTGCAGGTGCCCTCAACCAGGCCGGGGAGTTTGGGGAGAATGTCTATGAGGGTGAAAAATACAAAAACATAGACAAGTCCCTGTTTGACACCCCCTGGATTTACACTGCAAAATTCAAGGCAAAGACCGGCCTCCGCAATGTGCTCCGCTTCAACAGCCTTTGCTACAGCGCAGACATCTGGCTCAACGGCAAACTGATCGCCAGCGCGGACACCACCGTTGGTCCCTTCATCGTCAGGGAATTCGACGTTACCGGCAAGGTAAAAGGCAGCAATACCCTCAAGGTGAAGGTGTACAAGGCGCCCAAACAGTCCCTCAACCACGGCTATGTGGACTGGAACCCCCGTCCCGTGGACGAGAGCATGGGCATCCTTGGCGCAGTCACACTCATCTCCACCCCGGACGTCCAGATCCAGGACCTCTTTGTAAAGCCCCTGGTCAACGTCAAGGATCTGTCTGACGCTTCATTCCTCATGGAGGCAACCCTTGTGAACCGCAGCAACAAGCCGGTCAAGGGCACATTCAAGGCCTCCTACGAGGGCGGCTACTTTGAGCTTCCCGTAAGCCTTGCCGCCGGTGAAAGCAAGGTCTTCTCCCACACGGAAAAGGTGGAGAATCCCCGCATCTGGTGGAGCGCGGAAATGGGCAAGCCGGAACTCTACACCCTTAAAACCCAGTTTGCAGGCCCCAAGGGCGCCGTTTCCCATTCAAAGACCGTCCGCTTCGGCCTCAGGGACATCACCTCAGAGCTTGTAGACGGCAAGTACCGCCGTTATATCCTCAACGGCAGGAAAGTCCTCATCAAGAGCGCCGGCTGGACCGATGACCTCTTCATGCAGGACACCCACGAGGATCTCCGCACCCAGGCCCTCATGGTCCGCGACATGGGCCTCAACAGCATCCGCTTCGAGAATATCTGGGGCAAGGACGATTATATCTACGACCTTTGCGACGAACTTGGCCTCCTTGCAATAGTGGGCTTCAGCTGCCAGTGGGAGTGGGAAGACTACTGCGGCCTTCCGGAAACCCGCCGCAACGGCTGCATCCAGGGAGAACCCTGGGAAACCCTTGCGGCCCGCTACTTCAAGGACCAGGTTATCCGCCTCAGGAACCACCCGGCCGTGATCACCTGGCTCACAGGCAGCGACCGCGCACCCCTTCCCAGCCTTGAGAAGGAATACATGAAGATTTACGACAAGTACGAATACCGGCCTTACGTCTGCTCCGCCAGTGCGGTAAAGAGCGAGGTCACCGGCCACTCCGGCATGAAGATGGCCGGCCCGTACGAGTACGTCGGCCCCGACTACTGGTACATCGATACCCAGAGGGGCGGAGCCTACGGCTTCAACACAGAGACCAACCCCGGACTCAACATCCCCCAGGCAGAAAACGTGAAGCGTCTGCTGGGCGGCGCACCGGAGTGGCCCCTGAACAAGACCTGGGACTACCACTGCACCGCGTCATCGTCCCACATGCACAACATGGACTTCCAGGTGAACGTCATGAACGGCACCTACGGCAAGGCAACCGGTTTTGCCGATTACGTCAAGAAGGCCCACGCCCTTGACTACGACGCCACCCGTTCCATGTACGAGGCCTTCCGCTGCAACATAGACAAGCAGGCTACCGGCATTGTGAACTGGATGCTCAACAGCGCATGGCCTTCCATGTACTGGCAGCTCTACGACTGGTACCTTGTTCCCACCGCCGGCTATTACGGCGTCAAAAACGCCTGCGCACCCGTACAGATTATATATAATTACGGAGAGCGCGAAGTCTGGGTTGTGAACGATGCCGTCCCCGAGGCATACTACAGCGCCACCGTCACATATCTTGACGCCAAGTCCAAAGTGGTAAGCCGCAACGACTACCGCTTCCGCAGCAAGGCCCGCAGGCCCTTCGTACTGGAAACCCTCCCTGCAGGTGAAGGCTTCCTGTCCCTTGAGCTCAAGGACTCCGGCGGAAAGGTAATCGCCCACAACTTCTACTGCGTCCCCGCAGGTGGTGGCGAATATGTTTGGAAGAAGGCCGACTGGTGGGGCATCCCCATGACCGGCTACGCAGACCTTTCCTTTGTGACCAACCTCCCTGCAGTGGCCCTTGATATGGAAACTACTCCCGTGGACGGCGGAATCAAGGTAAAAGTTACAAACAACACCAACACCGTTGCCTACCAGATTATCCTCAAGGCATTTGCCAAGGACGGAAACCTGGTTGCCGGCCCTGTCTGGGAAGACAACTTCTTCTCTCTCATCCCCGGAGAAAGCCGCACCGTGCTGTGCAAGGCCCCGGGCGCAGATGTCAAACTTGAAGGCTGGAACTTAAAACAGTAAAGAGATGAAAAAGACTATACTCCTCATCGGCGCCCTGGCACTTGCAGTATGCGCTTTTGCCCAGACCCCGGAAGACCTGGACCGCGACAGGTCCAAATATGCCACCTACTCCTTCTCCAAGGACGATCAGTACACGGTTGCAGAGCCCTATAAGACCGTTCAGGTGAAGCAGCCAAAGAGCAAGAAGATCAAAAACGTCATCTTCCTCATTGGAGACGGCACCGGCCTCAGCCAGTGGTCTGTGGGCTGGGTGGCCAACGGCGGAGCCCTCAACATAGACCAGATGCCCGTGGCCGGTTATTCCCGCACCTACTGCCTTGACCGCCTGGTCACGGACTCCTGTGCCGGAGGCGCCGCCCTTGCCGGAGGAGTTAAGACAAAATACGGATACATAGGTATAGACAAGGACCAGAATCCCATGGTCACTTCCCTGCATATAGCGCAGCAGAAGGGCATGAAGACGGGCCTTGCCGTTACCTGCAGGATAAATGACGCCACTCCCGCCGATTTTGCAGTCCACAGTGCTTCCCGCAAGGACGAGGAAGGCCTGGCCGCCCAATACGTAGACTCAGGCGTGGATTTCATCAGCGGAGGCGGCACACATTTCTGGAACCAGCGTTCCGATGGCCGTAACCTCATCGAAGAGATGAAGGCCAAGGGTTACACTTTTGTAGACAAGCTCGAGGACATCGCCGGTGCAGAAGGCGACCGCTTTCTTGGCCTGTACGATGAGTATGACCTGAAACCCGCCCTTGACCGTGGGCCCATCCTCATGGAGAGCACCATGAAGGCCATTCAGATGCTGGACAACAAGAAAGGTTTCTTCCTCATGGTTGAGGGGTCCCAGATTGACGACTGGTGCCACCGCAACAAGGTTGGTTACATGTGCGAAGAGCTTTTCGACTTTGACAAGGTGATCGGGGCCGTCCTGGAGTGGGCGGAAAAGGACGGCCACACCCTTGTCTTGGTAACTGCAGACCACAATACCGGCGGCCTCACCCTCCTCAAGGGCAGCATCGAGGAGCGCAACGTAAGGGTGCACTTCTCCACCAAAGGCCATGACGGAATAGTGGTTCCCGTGTTTGCCTACGGCCCCCACGCGGAGGACTTCGCAGGCGTGCATGAAAACAACGAAATTGGCGAGATTTTAAATAATTTGTTAAAAAAGAAGTAAGAATATAAAAAATTATAGTATCTTTAACCAACTAAATACTAACCAACTAACCAAGGGAAATGAAAAATTTCACTAAAATTCTTCTTTTAATGCTGGCCCTGGTGAGCTTCTTTGCCAGGATTCCCGCATTAGCCGCTCCCGGTGATAAAGTCACCGGCGTGGTGAAGGACGCAAAGGGAAATCCCGTGATCGGCGCCGTTGTGAGCGACGAGGCCCAGAAAGCCTACACTCTTACGGACGACAAGGGAGTCTTCTCCATCAATCCCACAACCGCCCGCATTACGGTTTCCTGCCTTGGATTCCAGTCCAAGACCATTGCCGTTAAGGCCGGCCAGCACGTCAACATAGTCCTTGAGGACGAAGACACCCTCCTGGACGATGCCGTTGTGGTGGGTTACGCAGTCCAGACAAAAGCGAACTTGACAGGCGCCGTTTCCACGGTTGACGTGGGCTCCCAGCTGGCCGGACGTTCCATCCCCGATGTGGGACGTGGCCTCCAGGGTGCAGCAGCCGGCTTGTCCGTCACCCTCCCCGATGCCGAAGTCGGTTCCGATGCCCGCATCCGCATCCGCGGTGCCATTGCATCAATCGAAGGCGGCGCAAGCCCTCTCATCCTTGTGGACAACGTTGAGGTTCCCTCCCTCCAGGTTGTGAACACGGACGATGTTGAATCCATCTCCGTCCTCAAGGACGCAGCTTCCACCTCCATCTACGGTGCCAAGGCTGCATTCGGCGTTATCCTCATTACCACCAAGAAAGGCGCAAAGTCAGAGAAGGTGACCGTCTCCTACAGCGGCATGTGGTCCTTTGAGAACCTGGCTAAGGAATACGACATGGCAGGCGTCAACGGCCTTAAGTACATGCTGGATGCCGCATACCGTGCAAAGGCCAGCTACAACCTTTCCGCAGACAATGAGCAGCGTACCCCCGGCAAGTACCCCACCGAC
>Ga0265298_10004352_pt1 | contig 18134 bp, 8 predicted proteins | sample AusTroGonzalo_MG_3_FD_193486 | JGI IMG/M metagenome (GOLD analysis project Ga0265298, IMG submission 193486) | Bovine rumen microbial communities from tropical cattle in Woodstock, Queensland, Australia - Gonzalo_01 | ecosystem: Host-associated > Mammals > Digestive system > Stomach > Rumen ... | reverse complement strand
AAGCATAAAACCCAGGTCTACCTGTCTCCCGGGGACCACTATCGTACCCGCCTGACCCACAGCATGGAGGTTTCGCAGATTTCCCGTACAATCGGCAGGGCCCTGCGCCTCAACGAAGACATGATTGAAGCTGCGGCGCTGGGCCATGACTTGGGTCACACGCCATTCGGTCATGCCGGGGAAAGGGCTATCAATAAATATACGGGGCATTTTACCCATAATGAGCAGAGTGTTCGTGTCGTAACCTATTACGGACGGCAGGGGCGCGGTCTGAACCTGACGACAGAAGTGCAGGATGCAATTTTGTGCCATACCGGTGAGAAATTGCCTGGTACGCTGGAAGGGGCGATTGTAAGACGATGTGACCGCATCTGCTATTTATGTTCCGATCTGGACGACGGTATCCGGGTAGGGCTTGTGGGGCCGGACAAATTGCCGGGGATGGTGGCTATGCGTCTGGGAACAGAGCCTTCCCAAATCCTGGATGTCCTGGTCCATAATATAGTTGAATGTTCTTCCGGGAAAGACGAGATAATTCTGGATTCGCATTATGACGAAGCGGTGGAAGAATTCCGGGACTTTATGTTTGCTTATGTGTATGAATGCCCGGCTCTGGAAAAAGAACATGCGAAAGCGGAACATGTGATCATGAGCCTGTTGGATCTGTATGTAAAAGAACCGCAGTTGCTTCCGGATGAAGTGAGGCTGAATTTTGAACGGTTTGGCAAAATGACGGCTATTGTAGATTATGTTGCGGGCCTGACGGATTTAAGCGCTGTTAGGATGTTTAATCAGTTTTTTATTCCGAAGGTTAGTGAATGAATGCATTATACTCATTGATTTTACAAACGGATTAAGCGTTGATTCTTAATCTTAATTCAATAATGGATGTAAATAATTAGCGGCTGAAACTGAAATCAGTCGCTTCCATTTTTTTACATGCTAAAGTGTCAAGTATTTTTATAATAAAAAAGAGGATTTTTTAGTAAAACAGAGAATAAGTTATTGAAGTTCGATAATAAGGAGCTAAAGATGGATCAGCAGTATGAAGATTTTAAAAGACAGGTAAAGGACAGCTCCGATATTGTCGATGTGATCTCCGGTTATGTATCGTTGCAGAAAAAAGGGCGTTATTATTGGGCCTGCTGCCCATTCCATGGGGAAAAAACACCTTCTTTCTGTGTAGACAAAGAGCGTCAGTTTTTCTATTGTTACGGATGCCATACCGGCGGGGATGTTTTTTCTTTTGTACAGAAGATTGAAAACAGTACCTTCCCGGAAGCGGTGAAGACACTGGCCGGGCGCGCCAACATCCCGATTCCTGAAATGCACCGGACGGCGGCAGATTTACGCAGGGAAGAAAAACGTAAAGACATGTACCGGGTCAACGATTTGGCCTGCCGTTATTTTTCTGCCTGTCTGCATAAAACCAAACCCGGTGTTGCAGCGTTGGAGTACTTTCATAACCGGGGTATTACTGATGATATTATAGAACGCTTTTCACTGGGGTTCTCTCTGCCGTCCTTTAATGCTTTGGAATACAACTTAACCAAAAAGGGCTGTACTAAGGAGCAACTTGCGGCGGCAGGCTTGATCCGGGAGAAAAACGGTTCGTACAGGGATGTGTTTATCAGCCGGGTGATGATTCCCATCAAAGACCCGCGGGGTAAAGTAATTGCTTTTGGCGGGCGTGTGATGGACGACGGACTTCCCAAGTATTTAAACACAGGGGAGACCGATGTTTTCCAGAAACGGGAAACGCTGTTCGGCCTGGATGTGGCCATTAAACCGATCCGGGAAGCTAAAGAAGCTATTGTTGTGGAAGGATATATGGATGCCATCAGTCTTCACGCGGCAGGGATCAACCGGGCCGTTGCGTCTTTGGGGACTGCGTTCAGTGAACAGCATGCGAAGTTGCTGCACCGGGTTACGGAAAATGTCGTGTTTGCTTATGACAGCGATGATGCAGGACGGCGCAATGCGGTACGGGCAGTCAGCATCGCCAAAAAAGCCGGTCTTTCTGTAAGGGTGCTGAATGTACCGGAAGGAAAGGATCCCGATGCCTTTGTCCGGAAATTCGGCAGGGATGCCTTTGAAAACCTGGTTAAAAACGCATGGGACGGCACAGAATTCCAGATCCGTTATACAATCTCGAAAAATAATGTTTCGGAACTGGCAGGAAAAGTGCAGTGTGTGTCGAATATTATTCCTTACCTGCAGGAGTGTAAAACAGAAATCGAAGCGGCCGGATATATCAAATTTCTGGCACAGCAGCTGGTTATAGATGAAGGTCTGATTATGGGGGAGTACCGGAAAAAAACGGCAACCCGTTTTTCTGGCAGCAGTCCTGCCCTTCGGACTCCTGAACACTCTGATGAGCCGGTTCCCAGCGTACTGGAACAGGCAGAAAGAAAGCTGTTATTGTTATTCTTCCGGGATTCCGGGCTGATAGATTCGTATAAAGATATCTTAAAGCAAATTGGTTTTGTATCACCTGTCCGTCAGAGCATCTATGTAATGATTTCAAAGCTGGGAAATGTTGATTTTTCCACAGTAAAAGAGAGCTTGTTTGCGGCTGAGGATACGGAAATCAATACGGAAACCGCAAGAATTTTAGCCGGGGAAGATTTTGCTGCTGACGAAACAGGCCTGACGCGGATTGCAGACGGCTATGTCCGCAGGATGCAGCAGGATTTTCTGCAGCGTGCCTACGAGGATCACCGGCGGCTTGCAGATGCATATGCAGGCATGAACGATCCGAGGTTCGAAGATGAGCTGAAAATATGTAATGAATTAAGAGGGAAGATTACAGAACTGTATGGCAGCTAACAAAAAGAAAACCAACAAAAAACTGAATATGGAAATTGCAGAAGAAACAATGGTTGCGGAACTGAAGCTTACGGCGAAAAAAGACGGCAAAAAGAAAAAGGCGGCTGTAGAGAAAACCGCAGAGGATGTAAAAACCAAAAAGAAGCCGGAAAAAGCTGCGAAGAAGGAAACCGCAAAACTGGCTGAAGGAAAGAAAACCACAGTGAAGTCGGAACCGAAAAAGACTGATACCGCTAAAAAAACTGCAGCTAAACCTCTTACGAAACAGGCGGAAACAAAGAAGTCTGCAGCTAAAGCGGATGTAAAATCTGCAGAAAGCAAAAAATCTGTTGCGAAAACGAAATCCGAAGTGGCAGAAAAAAAGAAAGCGGTTGTGAAGTCGGAACCGAAAAAACCGGAACCCGTTAAAAAAGCTGCGGCTAAACCGCAGAAAAAACAGGCGGAAGCAAAAAAGCCTGCTGCGAAAACGGATGTCAAAGCCGCAGAAAGCAAAGTAACTGTTGTGAAAACGAAAGCTGAAGCGGCAGAGAAAAAGAAAGCAACTGTGAAGGCAGAACCGAAAAAGGCAGAACCCGTTGAAATAATTGCGGCTAAACCGCAGAAAAAAAGGGGAGAAGCCAAGAAGCCTGTTGTGAAAACGGATGCCAAAGCTGCTGAGGCAAAGAAAACTGCGGTTGAAACTGAAACGGTACCTGTTAAACATCAGGAAACTGTTCTTGAGGGTGCAAAGAAAAAATCTTCTGCAAAAGATACTGTTGTTAAAGACGGTCAAGATTCGAAAAAGAAGAAAACCGTTAAGAAATCTTCTGCAAACGAGCCTGACAAAGCAGATAAAGGGAGCAGTGCGCCCAAAGGGAGCGAATCCGATAATAAAAAAGTATCAAAACAGACTGCTAAAAAAGATGTGGCGGAGTCTGTAAAAAAGCAGGAAGAAAGTCCGGAAGCGGGACAGCCGATATTAGAAGCCAGTGAAGAGCTGCTTGCTCTGATGCCGGCAAGTTTTCCTGTGGAAAAACTGCTGGAACTGGAATCCCGGGCAAAAGCCAATGGGAATTTCCTCTCAGATAATGAAGTTAACGATATCCTGCCGCCATCTGTGAATTCCCCTGAAGCCATTGACTTTATGATGGAATATCTGCAGAGTAAAGGTATCACCATTCTTTATCCTCAGGATGAAGAAGATGACGGGCTGTTGCCTCCGGCAGAAGATGAAGATGTAGAAAAAGAAGCGGAAGAAATAACTGAAGCTGAAATCGCGTCGTCCATGACAGTGCCCGATGGCATCAGTATAGACGATCCGGTTCGAATGTACCTGAAGGAAATCGGCCGCGTTCCCCTGTTACAGAGTGAAGATGAGGTGGAACTGGCCAAACGCATGGATAAAAGCAAACAGATTGAACGGATGGAAGCAGCCCCTAATAATGCGGGGGAATCTTTAAAATTCAAAACCAAAAAAGAGTTTGAAGAGGCATTTCAGAAGTTAAACGATTTGTTGGCAACAGAGCAATCTATCACTGACATGCGTTCTATTCCTATTGCTTTTCACAAGTTTGATGAAAAGCGGAAAAATGGGGAACAATATGTTGTGGCAGATTTTGTGGCGGACACTGCTCAATTTACGAAAAACGAACGAGTTCGTCTGATAGGTTTACTGGAAGAAGAGAAACTGAGTTGTACGGATTGGGATAAGGAGTGTCCCGAAAGGGAAGAAGACAATGAACCTGAACCGCATAACCTTGGTGAAATCAGTACTCTTATCAATGCGTCTGCAATGTGGATTGACGAAAGGCTGAAAACAATAAGCCCTAAAAGTAAAGTCTACAGGGTAGATAAGAAGAACGCACAGCGTCTTGCTGAGATTAAATCGCAGTTTGCAGTGTTGCTGAAGGAGATTAAACGGCAGGGCCAGGATGCGAAGAAGTGCCTCTCGGAAGCAAATCTGCGCCTGGTTGTGAGCATTGCCAAGCGGTATGTTGGCCGCGGCATGCTGTTCCTGGATCTGATTCAGGAGGGGAACCTGGGTCTGATTAAAGCGGTTGAGAAATTTGATTACAACAAGGGCTTTAAGTTCAGTACCTACGCGACCTGGTGGATTCGTCAGGCCATTACCCGCGCTATTGCCGACCAGGCAAGGACGATCCGCATCCCTGTGCATATGGTCGAAACCATTAATAAACTGATTCGTGTATCACGGCAATTGTTGCAGGAACTAGGACGTGAACCGACCCCCAGAGAAATCGCGGAATTAATGGAAACTACGGAAGACCGGGTGCGGGAAATCATGAAGATCGCCCAGGAGCCTGTTTCTCTGGAAACTCCTATCGGGGAAGAGGAAGATTCCCACTTGGGCGACTTCATTGAAGACCATGATGCCCCGGCTCCGGCAGACGCAGCTTCTTTCGCGTTACTGCGTGAAAAACTGAACGAGGTATTGAGTACGCTGAGCAGTCGTGAACGGGAAGTGTTGGAACTTCGGTTCGGTCTCAAAGACGGACGGCAGCGTACACTGGAAGAAGTAGGCCAGCATTTTGGCGTAACCCGCGAACGTATCCGCCAGATTGAAGCCAAAGCATTGCGCCGGTTGCGCAGCAAACGCTGTACCCAACTGCGTGATTTTGTAGCAGACTGATTGTGTTGTGTATGCATAAACAGGACAGAAAAACAGTAAACCCGTTTCAGAAGCTTTTCTGAAGCGGGTTTTTTGTGTTATAATTAAATTAGATACAAATAAAAGATTGGAAGTGAATCCCTTTGTCATACTCGATCGTTAGCCTGATTGCGATTGTAATTCATGTAATGATCAACCATGGAGTTCTTTGGGAAAAAAATACGGAAAAGCTTCTCATGGTCCAGCAGGATTACCGCCGTTTTCTGCTGGCTGTATTGTTTTATTATATTACGGATGCCGTTTGGGGTTTTTTCTATGACCTGCATGCGGTAACTCTCATTTACGCGGATACTTTCATATACTTTGCGGCCATGGCAGCTTCGGTTCTTTTTTGGACACAGGGCGTAATTAATTATCTGGGAGAGAAAAGCGCGTTTGGAAAAGCCCTCCTCTATGTCGGCCGGATCATTTTCGCATTCCAGCTGATTGCCCTTGCGGTGAACATTTTCCTGCCTATCCTGTTTTCCGTGGACGAAACCGGTGGTTATCATGCTCTTCCCGCTAGATATGCGACGCTTTTTGTTCAGATTCTGATGTTTCTGCTGACTTCCATATACACATTATCCGCTGCTAATAAAACAGAGGGAAGAATTAAGCGCCGCAACCAGATTGTAGGGCTGTTTGGGCTGATCATGAGCCTGACGGTTGCGGTGCAGGTATTATATCCGCTTTTGCCGTTGTATGCAGCGGGACTGTTGCTGGGGTGCTGCATGGTTCATACGTTTGTTGTGGAAGACAGAAAAGCGGAATACCTTAAAAAATTGGAGGAAATGGTACAGATTGACCGGCGGAAGGATATGGAACTCAACTCTGCCAAAGTCCTTGCTTTCACCGATCCCCTGACCGGTGTAAAAAGCAAGCACGCGTATCTGGACAAGGAAAGCAGCCTGGACAGAATGATAAAAGAAGGCACTGCCCTGCGGTTCGCGGTGGTGTCCTGTGATGTAAACGGACTGAAAAAGATAAATGATACACTGGGCCATCAGGCGGGGGACGAGCTGCTTCGCTCCGCCTGCAAGCAGATTTGTGATGCGTTCGCACACAGCCCGGTCTTTCGTATCGGCGGAGATGAGTTCACGGTGATTTTGGATGGCAGGGATTACAATAACCGCACGGATCTTCTGGTTGCCTTTAAACGACGTGCCGAACAGAACGTGAAAGAAAAGAAAGCAGTCGTTTCTGCCGGCATGTCCGATTATATTCCGGGGCAGGATAAGACTGTGCAGGATGTCTTTGCGCGGGCCGATGCTAATATGTATGAACATAAAAAACACTTAATGGACATGGGCGCGGGCGGAAGATAGGAGGTATCTATATGTTGCTGAATGATGTGTTCCAAAAACATCCCGCAGAGAAAACGGCGTTTATTTTTAAGGATCAGGTTACGACCTACGGTGAATTCCGGAAAAAGGTACGCGACTGGGCGATTTTTTTACAGTCTCAGGGAATGAAGCGGGGCGACCGGGTCGGGCTGTTCAGTAAAAATTCCCCGGACTTTGTGGCGGCCTATTTTGCCGTGGTCAAAGCAGGAGGTATCGTAGTTCCTTTTAATTTCCAGCTGATTGCGCCGGAGGTTGCGTATATCGTCCAGGATACGGGAATGGAGATTCTGATCACCCGGTCGAAGCTGGATGTGGAACAGGCTCTGCAGGAACTGGGCTGGGAAAAAGAACTGAAACAGATTACATTTGAGGAGATGGCGGCGCCGCCGGGGGCGGAACTGAAAGAATATCCTATGCAGGAGTCAGATCCTGCCGTTATCATTTATACGTCCGGTACCACAGGGCGGCCCAAAGGGGCGATGCTGAGCCAGGGCAACATCGTGCACAACACGGAGGACTTCATGGCAATCATACCGGTCAGCGAAAACGACGTGGGGCTGTGCGTGCTGCCCATGTATCACGGCTTCGGCTGGAACTGTTCGATCGTGATGAACCTGTATCTGGGCGCGACCATGGTAGTGCAGGAGACATACAATTTCAGTGAAGCCATGAACCTTATTAAAAAATATAAGATCAACTCCATGTTCGGTGTGCCGACCATGTACCAGATGTTCGTGAAAGGGGCGCAGACGGAGGATCTGGCGCATTTCAGTTATTTTATCAGCGGTGGCGCGGCACTGTCCCGCGTGCTGTATGACACGTTTGCGGAAAAATTCGGGCAGCATGTGCATGAAGGCTACGGCTTGTCGGAAGCGGCGCCGGTCGTGACCTGCAGCCGCAGGAACAAAACGAAGCAGGGTTCCATCGGCGAGCCACTCCCCAATGTCCTGGTGAAGCTGGTGGACGAAAACTTTAATGAGGTGCCTGTGGGCAAAGTAGGTGAACTGTGCGTGCAGGGACACAACGTGATGTTGGGATACTGGAACCGTCCGAAAGAAACGGCTTACGCGCTGCGGAACGGCTGGCTGCATACGGAAGATCTGGCGTACATGGACGAGGACGGGATGATTTTTATCGTGGACCGGCTGAAGGATATGATCATCAGTAGCGGCGAAAACGTCTATCCCCGGGAGGTGGAAGAAGTGCTGATGGCCCATCCGGATATTAAAGAGGCGGCGGTCGTCGGAATTCCGGACAAGCTGCGGGGACAGGCAATCTGCGCCTATATCGTGCCGGAAGACGGCGGCCCGAGAGATAAGCGTATGGTCCGTAAATATCTGCTATCCAGGGTTGCCGCTTATAAAGTTCCCAAGGAATTCATTTTCTGTGACCAGCTGCCCAGGAACAATACCGGTAAAGTACTGAAACAAGTTCTGCGTGAACAGGCGCTGGAAAAACTGATCCACCGGAAATAAAACGTAATTGGCGGGACATAGTAACCGCTGGCTTTGTCCCTGAGAGTGTCTTTTTAAGAAAACTCTTGACAAATTATAATATATTTATTACAACAAAAGAAGTAATACGATTCGACGAGATGGCGAATCGTTTCAACTCTTTGGATCTTATTGTCTTCTTAGAGAACTATTCTTTTCAGGGTGGAAACTATGCAGGCAAATCAGAGCGATACAAAAGAAAAGTTAAGTGTGGGGATGTTTCTTGTAGCCCTCGGTATCGTGTACGGTGATATCGGCACGTCCCCCATGTATGTAATGAAATCCATCGTCGAAGGGAACGGTGGTCTTGCCTTTGTGGATGAGGAGTTTATCATCGGTTCCCTGTCGCTGGTCATCTGGACCATCACACTGCTTACAACGATCAAGCATGTGCTGATAGCGCTGCGGGCGGATAATCACGGGGAAGGCGGCATCTTCGCGCTCTACAGCCTGGTCCGGGATTACGGGAAATGGCTGATAATCCCTACGATGATAGGTGGCTGCACCATGCTGGCCGACGGTGTCCTGACCCCGGCTGTAACCGTCACAACGGCCGTAGAAGGCTTGCGCAGTATTGAGGCGGTGGACGTTTTTCTCGGAGAAGGTCAGTTTGTTGTTATCGTGATCACGCTTGCGATCATCAGCCTTCTGTTTATGATCCAGCGGAGCGGAACCAGTTCCATCGGCAGAATGTTCGGTCCGGTGATGATGGTGTGGTTCCTGTTCCTGGGCATCACGGGACTTTGGCTGACGCTGGGGGATCTTTCGATTTTGCGTGCGTTTAATCCGCTTTATGCCATACAGGTCCTGCTCAGTCCCAACAATAAAGCAGGCTTTTTAATCCTGGGCAGCGTATTCTTATGTACCACCGGCGCGGAAGCCCTGTATACAGACATGGGCCATGTGGGCCGGACCAACATCTTTATCACCTGGCCGTTTGTTAAAATCTGTCTGATCTTAAACTATATGGGGCAATGTGTCTGGATTATTCAGAACCATACCAACCCTTTCCTGCAGAACCTGGAGGATTTCAATCCGTTTTATGTGATGCTTCCGGAGGCGCTGCGGCCGGTAGCGATCCTGCTGAGCGCGCTGGCTGCGATTATCGCCAGCCAGGCCCTGATAAGCGGCAGCTATACGCTGGTGCGCGAGGCTGCCGGTCTTGACCTGATGCCCCATTTAAACGTGCAGTATCCGTCGGAAACGAAAGGGCAGATCTATATTCCGTCTGTTAACAATATTCTGTGGTTCTGCTGCGCGCTGGTAGTTCTTTACTTCCAAAGCGGTTCCCGGATGGAAAACGCGTACGGTCTTGCCATTACTATCAGCATGCTGATGATGACAGTCATGTTTTGCGTATATATCGGGGTGGTGCACAGACACCCGCTGGCCGCGATTATATTCGGCCTGGTCTTCTTCGCGCTGGAAGGCGTATTCTTCGTATCGAGCCTGGGCAAATTTATGGTTGGCGGCTATGTGGCGATCTTCATTTCCCTGCTGGTTCTCTTTGTCATGGTCAGCTGGTATCGCGGCACGCAGATCGAGCAGGCCCAGAATATCTTCCTGCAGATGCGGGAGCATCTGGGCGCCGTGAAAAACCTGCAGAACGATGAATCCATCCCCTTATGCAGCCACAATGTGGTATATCTGGTCAAAGGGGACAATTCGGAAGAAATCGACCGGGATATCCTCTATTCGATCCTGGATAAAGATCCCAAGCGGGCCAATGCCTACTGGTTTATCAGCGTCATTACCACCAATAATCCGTATCAGAAACAGTATGAAGTGGAAACCTTTGGCACGGATTATATCTTCCGTGTGAACCTGTATCTTGGTTATAAAATCAAGCCCAGCGTCAATATTTATCTCAGACAGGTCGTGCATGATCTGCTGGCGACGGGAGAACTGCCGAAACAGGACAAGCGGCACTCCATCTACGGGCCTTCCGATGTGGGCTCTTTCAAATTCTGTATGATCCGGAAAATGATGCCCCAGGAAGGAGACATTGATTTCGTGGATAACCTGCTGATCCACGCGAAGTATATTATCCGCCGCATCGCCGGGAATCCTTTCCAGTGGTACGGCTTGGAAACTTCCAACATTCTCATCGAATACGTGCCGTTGTTCCTGGCGCAGAGGCAGAAACAGGACCGGTTGGAACGAATCTGATCCGTTCGCAGACTACGTATTGCCATACTATAAAAATTCCTTTCAGTCTGATTTTTATGTTGGTCTGAAAGGGATTTTTGATTTTTATTTAATTTTTCTTCGGCACAACCCTGCCAAATTCCTGATAGGTCTTGCATTTTAGCTGAAAAGATGCTAAAATTTTTCTTGTCGCACTGTGCAACTGTTCACCGGATAAAGATACTTCCTTCCGGTGTTATAGAATGAAGATTATGCGTTTGGGGGTATGTAATGAAACGTATGACAGAAATGGAAGTCGTTCGCTTCTTCGAACAGGCGATCAGTGAAGGGCAGCTTTGCGTTCACTATCAGCCGCAGTATAATCACTCCACCGGAAGGCTTGTCGGCGCTGAGGCGTTGATGCGTTGGAACCATCCGGAATTTGGGCCGCAGTCCCCCGGGGATTTTATTCCGGCCATGGAAAAGTTTGAATTGATCAATCGTGCAGATCTGTACGTATTTGAGCAGATTTGCCGTTTTCAGCGCAATTGTCCGCCTTCCGTCCGGATTCCCATTTCCTTCAATGTTTCCAGGCATGATCTCGTTGACCGCGATTACGTGAAAGAGCTGGAGACGATCCGAAAAGAATATAATGTCCCCGTGAAATACCTGAGGGTAGAGATTACGGAATCTTCCACCGACGGAGGCATAGAGCTGGTTTCGACGGCAATTGACCGATTCCATGAGGCAGGGTATCTTGTGGAGATGGATGATTTTGGGAGCGGTTATTCTTCTCTGGGCATTCTGAAGAACCTGCCGGTAGACGTAATTAAGCTTGATCTTAGTTTTCTGGCCGGAGAGGGTTCCGGTGGGGAAGGAGGAATCATCCTCAATTCCGTTATACAGATGGCAAAGTGGCTGGAGACCCAGACGATTGCCGAAGGTGTGGAAACCGTTGAACAGGCCGATTTCCTGAAAAGCGTGGGCTGTAATTATGTGCAGGGATACCTGTATTCAAAACCACTTCCAGAGGCAGAACTAAACAAACTGCTGAACACCGCCGAATCCGAGACGACGGCGCCGATGCTTACGTTTGTCCGGGGGATGAAGGCCAAACGGTTCTGGGATCCCAATTCAGTGGATTCATTTCTCTTCAATAATTTTGTGGGCGCAGCGGCCATCTTCAGCTACGAGGACGGGGATATGCAGATTCTGCGCGTTAATGAGAAGTATGTCAGGGAGCTTGGCATGAATCTGACGGAAAAGGAGATTCTGGCTTCGAATCCGCTGGATACGCTGGATCCTGCTAACCGGAAGATTTATCTGAATGCCATTAAGAGGGCAATCGGATCATGCGAAGACGAGCGCTGTGATACATGGCGGACACTTCAGTCGGGATGCTGCGGTGAGGAACGAATCTGTATCCGAAGCAGCATCCGTGTTCTCGGCAAGGCCGAGAACCAGGCTATTATTTATGCCAACATCCAAAATATTACGCGGGAGAAGCGGCAATATGAGGAACTGGCCGACAGTGAGCGACGCTTCCGTTATGCCAGCGAACAGGCTAACGTTTACGCCTGGGAGTATACGGTGGATACAAAGGAAATGCGTCCTTGTTTCCGTTGTATGAGGGACCTGGGGCTTCCGCCGCTGGTACGGAATTATCCGGAACCTGCCATTCAGGCCGGAATCTTCCCGCCGGACTATGCGGATATGTACAGGGACTGGCATAAGAAGATCGCGGCCGGTGTAAAAAAGCTGGAAGCAATCATCCCCCTGACAGTGGGGCGGGTGCCTTTCCATGTGCGTTACACCACAGAGTTTGATGAAAACGGAAAGCCTTTGAAAGCGTACGGATCCGCGACGCTGGTAAGCGATGAAAGGATATGGAACGACTGTAAAGTCTATACCCATATCGCCCATGCCCTGGCCCGGGGCTACACGGACCTGTACTATGTCAATATGGACAGCGATGAGTATATCGAATACCACACTGACGATATGCGCGGTGTACTCAACGAGGCGCGGCGGGGCACGGATTTCTTTAAGGATCTTGAACGGGATGCGAAACTGTATGTATATCCGGAGGATCAGGCAGCCTTTATGAAAGCCATGAACCGCCGGTTTCTAACAGAAGCCCTGGATGAAAACAAACTGTTTAAGCTTACGTACCGCGTACAAAAAGGCGGAACTCCGTTCTATGTGCTGATGAATGTCTCCCGTATGGAAGACGACGAGCGCTTTATTGTCATAGCCGTGAAGGATATTGATGCGATGATGCGGTAGCATCTGTGGGAACAAAATATAAAAGAGCGTGTCTGAATAATTTTTATGAATCGGTTTAAATGCGGAGGTTGGAGATGGAAGGCACTTCCTTATTCCTGACAGCTGAATCATATCTGTCGCGTCATTACCAAGCGGAAAATGTGGAAATACTTCCGTTGGCTGACGAATCCTTTGTTAGTTTCTGGGCCGAAACAGAACGTAACGATGCGCTGGATTTTCTTGCGGAAAATGTCAGTGACGCGGTTCTCCGTTTTCCTTTTAAAAATACCGCAGCCTTGCGTATCTTTTTTGCGGAAACGCTGGGTGGAAGGCTCCCTGTCATTGTAACAGGAAATCATGAAGATTTTTGCTGTATGGAGGCTGTGCTGAACGGGCGCGACAAAGCAAGTGACATCCCCCTAACAGTGAACGCATTTACTATGCAGGCCCGGGCTGCTAACATATACCGGCACCGGGTCATATTGCTGGGCAGCGGGCCTTACAGCAATATTCCGGCCAGCAGGCTTGGCCTGGAGGAAGCGGACTGGGTGGAGCGCTCCTACCACCTGCGGCTGGTTCACGAATGTACCCATTATGAAACGCTGCGCCTGTTCGGCGCGATGCGTAACCATGCTCTTGATGAGATTGCCGCGGATGCGTTAGGGCAGATTGCCGCCCTTGGCAGTTTCAGCGCGGCGCGGCAGCGGCTGTTCTTCGGCCTGGTACCGGGTAAGGACAGCTGTACCGGGAGGCTGGCGTTTTACTGCCGGGGTGTGGATCCAAAAGAGAGGCCGGTTGTATATCGCGCTGTCAATGCGGTGCTTGAGAACATAGAACAGGAAACAGCCTGCCTGTCAGCGCAGAAAAAACAGAAATGTGATATATTGGAAAGTCTGCTCTGTGTCAGTATCTTAGAGCGGCTGCAACGATTGCAATCATAATACCATTAAGAGAGCAAAGGCGTGATCTTGTAAAATTAATTCGGTTACGCCCGTGTATGCGCTGGAAAGGCAGTAAAAAAAACAATAGTTTCGTGATATAAGGTTTTGTGATATAATATATAAAATAAACATAATTGCCCTGTATTCTGAAAAGAGGTGCTGGCTGTGAAAAGTATATTCATTTTTAAACGACTTTCGGCATCTCTTTTTTGTATGCTCGTTTCTCTGTCCTGTGTCATTGCAGTTGCTGCGGCTTCCTCGGAACCGATTGGCGCCGAGACGTTAACGGTCGGCATACCGGCTGACCGCTGTCCTGTTTTTTACCGGGATGCAGAGACAAAGGAACTTACGGGCATCGGCGTGGATCTGATGCATTATATAGCGGCAAGGGCAGGATATCATATTACTTTCCGTACTATACAGGAAAAGACCCTAAAGGATGCGCTGGATAATACAGCTTACGATGTGATCATGCCTTTCGGCAGTTCTGTTTCCGGCACGTCCGGCCGTCCGAGCATCGTTTCGGATAACCTTATGCAGACACCGTTTACCCTTGTGACCATAGGCAGACGGGATGTGCCGCCGCTGAACAAGCTGCGGGTCGGAATGCTCACTTCTCTTGGTGCCGGCGCGGAGACCGTTCGCCAGCTCTATCCCGGCATTACTATCACGTTGTATGCAACAATGTCCGACTGTGTGGATGCGCTTCGTGCAGGAAAGGTTGACGCATTGCTGCATAATTCTTATGTCTGGAGTTATGTACTGCAGAAACCAGCCTATCATGATCTGGCTGTCCAGCCCATGGCAATGTTTTCCATGGACTTTCGGGCGGGAACAGCGGATACGCCGAAGGGACGGGCTATCATAGAACGGCTGAATACAGGAATTGCGTCCTTAAGCGATACCCGACGTCAGGCTGTTATTCTGGATCATACCTCCCGTAAGCTGTACCGGTATGATTTTTACGATTTTCTTTACCAGTATGGGCTTATCGTTCTTTTGACGGCCTTTCTGTTTGCTTCCCTGCTTGTGATTGCTGTGCTGAAACAGCGTGCCCTCCGCAGGGAACAGGAGGAGAAGTTGCAGATGTTGGTAGATCATGACCAATTGACCGGTCTGCTCAGCCTCAACGGATTTCGTAAGCGGGTAGAGGAGTTGTTGCGTGAGCATCCGGACAGTCCGTATTATCTTTCCTATAACAATATCCGGGACTTTAAGTTTATTAATGACAGCCTTGGCAGAAAAGCCGGGGATGAGCTGCTGAAATTCTGGGCCGGCAAATTAAAGGCGTGTATGACAGATGAGGAGGCCATGGGACGGATCACAGCGGATCATTTTGTTGTACTCCGGCGTATCGAAGGCGAGGAGAAGATGCGTTCGGATGAAAAGAATGTAATCATTCCGGTGCAGAACTTTTTCACTGACCAGGGGAAGGAAAACAGGGTTCAGTTATGCAGCGGTATTTATGTGCTGACAGCAAAAGATTTCCGGCAGATTGACGTAGATCATATGCTGGATCTGGCCCGGGTCGCGGAGCAGAAAGCCCGGGACAGCCGCAATGTCAGCTATGCGTTTTATAACCCGGAACAGTGGGAAAAAGGCAAACATATTGCGGATGTTGTCAATCTACTGCCTGCGGCCATCAATTCCAGAGATCTCAAAGTGTGGTATCAGCCTCAGGTGGATTATAATACAGGTAAAATTATCGGCGCAGAGGCACTTTGCCGTTGGGTCCATGCCAAACTGGGATGCCTGCTGCCCGGAGATTTTCTTTCTACGCTGGAGGAATCCGGTCTCATTTATGATCTGGATTGTTTCGTCTGGGACAGGGTCTGTCAGGATCTTCGCAGGTGGAACGAGCGGGGAATCCGTCAGTCCGTCTCGGTCAATATGTCCCGCTGCGATATCAGCGGAGACCGGGATATTCCGGAGCATTTCCATAATCTGATCCGTACCTATGGACTGACCCCTGACCAGCTTCGGATTGAAATTACGGAAACAGCCTTCGCGGAAAACCCGGAGCTTTTGATCCGCACCACGGAAAAACTTCGGAATCTGGGCTTCCAGGTGGAAATGGATGACTTTGGCAGCGGCTATTCTTCTCTGCATATGCTTAAGGAAGTGCCGGTTGACCGCATTAAACTGGATCTCCATTTCCTGACCGATGCAGGCGATCCGGAAAAAGGCCGCATCATCGTCAGCTATATGATAAACATGGTACAGGCATTGGGCATCAATCTGATTGCCGAAGGTGTAGAAACCCAGGAGCAGGCCCGCTTTCTTCAGAGCCAGGGCAGCTCCGAGATGCAGGGTTACTATTTTTACAAACCTATGACTGTCCGGGATTTTGAAAAACTGATAGAAAACGAAAAGTGAATCTTCCCTGAGACGTCAATACAAAAGTATATAATAATAAAGTAAACCCCGGAGCCAGATATTGGTTCCGGGGTTTTTCATGGACAGAAGACTGGTTACCTGGTTTTGCCTTTCATCTGGGCGTCAATATTGTTAAGACCCACGATAAGATGGGGGCCGTCTTTTTCTTCTACCAGTGCCGCCCTTACGTTGATATACACCGGTTCGCCTTCGAACACCAGGCGATATTGCAGCACGAACAGCCCGTTCTCCCTAATTTCCCGCATCATATTTTCTTTGGTAAAGGCAGCCCGGACCAGGGGAAGATCGTCTTTATACACTCTGATTTCGCTTTCTGCCCGGGATGTTTCAAAGAAGTTGTCTCCTTCTTTGGCAAGACTGAATGTATCGTAACGCTGTGAACCCATATATTCAACGTAATGATCTGTTTCGGGATCTACCGAATAAATACAGATATAATCCCCGGCCAGGGCGGAGATACGCGCATAGGTGATCTGTTCCGCCTGCAGCCGTTCCAGCGTTTCCTTCCGTTTCATCTGGGTGTCTACGTTATTCACGCCGATGATGATATGGTTATCTTTGGAACTCATACGCACGGCTTTCATATTTACATAGATCGGTTCGCCCTTGATCAGCAGGCGGTAACTCAGAGTAAAGGCGCCTTCCTGATTAATATCATGAATTACGTTTTCTTTGGTAAAGTTGCTGATGAAATAGTCCCTGTCCGTTTCATAAATGTAATCCAGCGCATCCCGGCGGCTTGCGTTGAAAAAGTCGGTACCCCGCCGTTCTTCGTTAAGACGGTCCAGTAAATGGGAAGAATTGTATTCGGTAAACTCTTCCGTATCCAGATTTACATAATACAGATTGATATAGTCGGCGGAAAGGGCCTGGGCCACATGGGTATAGGTGACGCCCCGCTCCGAATCGTCCGTGATTCCCAAAATGACGGCTACACAGGCTGTGATTCCGGTTACCGGATTCGTCGCCACATGCCGGTGGAACGAATAGGCTGTCAGACCGTTGGCAATCTCTTCGTTAAAAAATACGCGCCTGCCTTTTTCTTTGCACTGCATCATCGCATTCAAGAACGGGGAGTTGGCCCCTTTAGGCAAGGAAGCAAAGGGAACCTTTGCTCCCACTGGGACATCTTCATAATATTTCTTCAGGAAATCCCGGAAAGACTGGTTGCAGCGGGCTACCCAGGAAGCCTCATCATCAAATTCCAGGATTGCCATGGGAATGGTATTGAAAAACTGATGCAGGGTATCTTTTTCCTCTTCGTTGGCAAGGATAGCCTGATCGTACAGGTTGATCCGGCCAAGGGTAGCGAAGTATTCGGTTTCTTCAGGATTTTCAAAACCGATTTGGATACCTTTCTTATGGCGTTCCACGATTTCTTCCGGCGGGATGGGTTTGCAGTAATAATATCCCTGCAGTTTGGTACAGCCCACTTCTTTCAGGAAATCCGCCTGCTCTTTCGTCTCTACGCCTTCCGTAACCGTATCGATACCCAGGCCGAGTATCATCTTAATCAGCTCGGTGAGGATGATCTTGCTTTCTTCCCCTTTGTCAAACCGCTGTAAGAAACGCATATCCAGTTTGATCAGATCAAAGCGTATATTCTGCAGAACATCAAGGGAAGAGTAGCCGCTGCCGAAATCATCCATCCATACTTTAAATCCAAGATCCTGAAAACGGCGGATCTGCTGTTTCATGAATTCAAAATCAGTGCCTATGATGCTCTCGGTGATCTCAATAGTCAGTTTTTCCCTGGGAATGCCTGCATCATCTACACGCCGGCGGATCTCTTCTACGATATCGCAGGAATCAAAATCGGACCGGGAAAGGTTCAGGGACTGTGGCACAAGATAAAACCCTGCTTTCTGCAGGTTTTGCATCTTTTTAAGAACCTGCTCAAGAACATACAGATCCAGTTTGAATATCAGTTTGGCGCTTTCCAGCACCGGAATAAAATCTGCGGGGGACAGTAAGCCTTTCTCAGGGTCGTTCCACCGGGCCAGGGCTTCCTCGTCGCACACTCTGCCGTTGGCCGCCCGGATGATGGGCTGGTAAAAGACCCTGATCCAGTTTTCTTCCAGGGCCCGGTCCA
>Ga0265298_10004350_pt1 | contig 18142 bp, 15 predicted proteins | sample AusTroGonzalo_MG_3_FD_193486 | JGI IMG/M metagenome (GOLD analysis project Ga0265298, IMG submission 193486) | Bovine rumen microbial communities from tropical cattle in Woodstock, Queensland, Australia - Gonzalo_01 | ecosystem: Host-associated > Mammals > Digestive system > Stomach > Rumen ... | reverse complement strand
CGAGGGCTTTGCGGAGCACAAAGAGAGCACGCTCCAGGTCTTTCTTCTTCAAGACGTAGGCAATACGTACCTGGTCGACACCTGCACCCGGTGTGGTATAGAAACCGGCGGCAGGAGCCATCATGACCGTCTCGCCTTCATAGTTGAAGTCTGCCAAGCACCAACGACAGAAACGCTCGGCATCATCGACGGGCAACTTGGCCACAGTGTAGAAGGCTCCCATGGGGATGGGCGAATAGACGCCGGGGATGCGGTTCAGTCCGTCGATGAGGCACTTACGGCGCTCGACGTATTCGTCGTAGACATCACGCAGATACTCTTCGGGGGTGTCTAATGAAGCCTCGGCCACAATCTGTCCGATGAGGGGCGGGGAGAGGCGTGCCTGACAGAACTTCATCACGGCCTTGCGCACCTCGGCATTCTTCGTGATGAGGGCGCCGATGCGGATACCGCATTCGCTGTAGCGCTTCGACACGGAGTCGATGAGGATGACATTCTGTTCGATGCCTTCCAGATGGCAGGCAGAGATATAGGGCGAGCCTGTGTAGATGTACTCGCGATAGACCTCGTCGGAGAAGAGATACAGGTCGTACTTCTTCACTAAGTCGCGAATCTGGTTCATCTCGCGGCGTGTGTAGAGATAACCCGTCGGGTTGTTGGGGTTGCAGATCATGATGGCCCGTGTGCGGTCGTTGATAAGCTCCTCGAACTTCTCCACTTTCGGCAGCGAGAAGCCTTCGTCGATAGTGGTGGCGATGGTGCGGATCTTTGCTCCTGCCGAGATGGCAAAGGCCATGTAGTTGGCATAGGCAGGTTCGGGCACGATGATCTCGTCGCCAGGATTCAGACACGAAAGGAAGGCGAACAATACCGCCTCAGAGCCTCCGCTGGTGATGATGATGTCATCGGCCGTTACATTGATATTATATTTCGCGTAATAGTCGACCAGCTTCTCACGGTAGCTCTGATAGCCCTGTGAGGGTGAATACTCAAGAATTTGGCGGTCGATGGTCTTGAGAGCATCGAGAGCCACCTGAGGTGTGGGCAGGTCGGGCTGACCAATGTTCAGGTGATAAACCTTGGTACCGCGTTTCTTGGCGGCTACGGCAAGAGGAGCGAGTTTCCTGATAGGCGACTCGGGCATCTCCAGTCCGCGTACTGAAATTTCTGGCATTGTTGTCTAATTTACGTAAATCGGGTGCAAAGGTACAAAAAAGTTCATAGTTCAAAGTTCATAGTTGATAGTTATTTAGTGAAAAAAAGTTAAGTTCCGCAAATTATGAACCATGAACTATGAACTATGAACTAAAATGCTTACTTTTGTGCATTAAAACGGAAAAGATTATGAATTACGAAGAACTCGTAGCTGCCAGAAATGATGGCAGAAAGCACAAGACCATGCAACCCATCGGTGGTTATTATCGTGAACAAGTGGACGGCAAGTGGCGTGGCGTGGTAGACATCCGTCCTGAACTCCAAGCGAACATTGTTTTCACGGGGGCCATTAAGACTGAGTGTGAGAAGAACAAAGTGCTGACCAATAAGCATCAGATTCACTTCACGCCGGTCCTTGAGGACGGTGACGTAAAACAGTTGGAACTGGAGGTAGGTAACTTCCAGACCTTTGAGCAACTGCTGATAGACAATCCTGCCATTGTGGCGCAGAAGGACTTCATTGACAACACGCTGAGCCAGCTGGTCGAAATCACGACCTTCCTCCATGAGCACGACATCATGCATGTGTGCTATTCGCCTAAAACGGTATTTGCCCGCAAGGGTGACAATGCCGTGATGTTGCTCTCTCACGGTTCGTTCTACTTAGGCATGAGTAACCAGCAGGAATTCTATGGAGACGATGCTGGCTATGTTGCACCGGAAGTACTGGAGAACGGCACCATCGACGACCGTTGCGACATCTACTCCATAGGACGCTTCATGGAGGCGATTTTTGACCGTGCTTCTATGCCGATGGAATTCAAGAATGCCGTCAAACGCGCTGTCAGCAAGTCGCCTGAAGACCGCTTTGCCACTCCTAAGGACATGTTGAAGGCTGTCCAAAAGCGTCGCCAGACTATCACGTCGGTCAAGACCTTTGTCATTGCGCTGGTCGTCGCCTTGGTTTGTGTCGGTCTCTATTTCGAACTGTTCCCTGAGACGCAGCCCGTCGAGTTTGTCAAACCAGCGCCAAAGACTGAGTATGATGACCTGCTGGATGATGGCTTCGATCCGGCAGAGTTGGGAATTGGCGTAGATGACAGTCTCACCGAGACCGATGTGGCTACCCAGCGCGACTACGAGGCCAAGGCCGAAGAGATTTTCCGCAAGAAGTATGAGAAGGAGGCCGACCGTATTCTCTCTAAAATATATAATAAGGAATATATGAGCAACAGCGAGAAGAAGTTCATGGCAGAGAGCCAATCGACCATGGATGAGCTGAAAAAGGCGCAGCAGGAGTTAAGCGGTGAGACAGGCATCGATCCCTCACGCTCAGACCTCATAGCCTCACAGGTCATCGAACGCATCACTGACCAGAAGAAAAAGGAAATGCAGAAAAATAAGTAAATAAGAAATAATACAAATGAGATCAAGAACAGCAATTTGGTTTGAATGCAAGATCGCCTATGAGAAAGTGATGGAAGACGGCTTGCAGAAGAAAGTGAATGAAAACTATGTCGTTGATGCTCTCTCGTTTACAGAGGCTGAGAAGCGTATTATGGAGGAGATGTCGTCGTATATAAGTGGCGAGTTCACCATCAAGGACATCAAGATAGCCCCCTACAAGGAAATCTTCTTCTCGGACGAGGAGATGGCTGACCGCTGGTATAAGGCCAAGCTCCAGTTCATTACTATTGATGAAAAGACTGAGAAGGAGAAACGCTCGAACGTCAACTATCTGGTGCAGGCCGGAACGTTGAAAGGTGCTGTGGCTAATATTGAGAGTGTCATGGGCACCACGATGATTGACTATGTCATCGCTGCTGTCAATGAGACTACGCTGATGGATGTGTTTGAGTACAGTAAAGTGAAAACTGAAGAGTGAGGAATTGGCTACAGCTGTATGTATGACGTTAAGGGAAACCTGAGGAAGGTGCTGTCTGATTTGCCACAGGACGTTCAGCTGGTGGCCATCAGCAAATATCATCCGAACGAATATATCGAGGCAGCCTATGCCGAAGGTCAGCGTACGTTCGGTGAGAGCCATGAGCAAGAGCTGCGGCAGAAGGTAGAGACGTTGCCGAAGGATATTTGCTGGCACTTCATCGGTCATCTGCAGACTAACAAAGTAAAGTACATTGCTCCCTATATCAGCATGATTGAGGCGGTGGACTCGCTGAAGCTTCTGCGTGAGATTGACAAGCAGGCAGCTAAGTGTCAGCGGGTTATCGATGTCCTGTTGGAACTGCACATTGCCGAAGAAGAGACAAAGTACGGGCTGACACCCGATGCCTGCCGGGAATTGTTAGCTTCTGGCGAATGGCGGCTGTTGGAGCATGTGCGTATCTGTGGTCTGATGATGATGGCCTCGTATGTGGATGATGAGGAACAGATTCGTTCGGAGTTCCGGCTGGCTCGTAACCTTTTCGATGAGGTGAAACAACAGTACTTTGCCGATGCCCCCTATTTTAAAGAGCGCTCATGGGGTATGAGCCACGACTACCTCTTGGCAGTCCAGGAAGGTTCTACCATGGTACGTATCGGTACAACCATCTTCGGCCCTCGTGTCTACTGAAACACTACCGACATGATCTTCTATTTTTCAGGAACTGGTAATACGCTGTGGGTGGCCAGGCAGATAGCTAAGGTTACGGGTGACAATCTGGTCAACATTGCCGATGAGCTACGCAGAGAGCCCCAGACTTATACGCTCAGCGAGGGTGAGCGGTTAGGCTTCTGCTTCCCTACACATGGCTGGCAACCGCCCCGTATTGTCAGGGACTTTATCCGCCGTTCAACGTTCGTCGTCCAGCCTTCCTCTTTTATTTGGGCGCTGACGACGTGTGGCGACAGTACAGGTCAGACTATGACGATACTTAACCGTGAACTGGACAGGAAAGGTTTGAAGGCAGAGACGCTGTTCTCGGTCGTCATGCCTGAGTCGTACGTCTGCCTACCCTTTATGTACACCGACAGCGAAAAGCGTGAAGCGGAAAAAATTGCGAATGCCCGACAGCAGTTGACACACATTGTCACGACAGTTAGGAACTGTCGGCGTGGTGTTGCAGAACTGACTCGCGGTGCAACGCCACGGCTTTATTCATACGTTATTGGCTGTTACTTCAACAAGCAGATGGTGACTGACAAAAAGTTCACCGTGGACGAGGATGTTTGTGTCCAGTGCGGACTATGTGCCAAGGTCTGTCCCGTGGACAACATTGAGGGCATGCCCCCTGCCTGGCTACACAACGGGCGCTGTACCTGTTGTCTGGCCTGCTACCACCACTGTCCCGTGCATGCCATTAACTATGGCAGCATCACCCGCAAGCGCGGACAATACTTGATGAAAGAAAAGAATGCAGAGTGAAGAATGATATTACCTCCTTCTCTTTCTTCCAAAGAGATGGCCGTAATTCTTTAGGAGTTTTCGTACTAACAAGAAAGAGTCAATGGCTGTTACGCTGTTGGCAATAAGTCCGGCTACCCACTCACCCTTGGTGCTGTCCTTCCGTGGCATGAAGAGCTGATTCCAAAGCGAGTTGAACTGGTCATTGTCGTGCTGGAGTTCAGACGAGAGCTCTTCCTTCCGAAGTCGGATCTGGTCGAGGGTTTGATAGGTGGGAGTTGTCTTTTTGGTGGGTAGCATGATCATCTATGAAGGATAATGACGGATTAATTGCTCATGAGGAGGTTGGCCAAGAACCTGACCAGTGGCCGCTCTATCCATGACTTGCGATTAATAATAAATAGGAACAAGAGCAGAAGGTGGATGCCTCCGACAATGAAGAACGCTGCTGTATAACCAGTGTAGCAGGCTAACCAAAAGGCAAGTGCTAATGTGAAGTATAACACCACGGCCACGGTGATGAGGATGAAGACAATAGCCAATGCCATAGCTGTCAGCAGGCTTACAAGCTTGTCGATGATATCAAGCTTCAGATATTCTTTCTGAAGCCCGAGGTAATGCTTGATTACCTCTGCCAGCTGGGCAATGGTCTCTACGTTCTTGTCGCTACTGAGCATTTTCAGTCTTTTACACTTCTACTTCAGGAGCAGCTTCGGCAATGTCGTCAACGAGGTCGTTCACTTCCTTGCGGCTCAGCTTAATGTTGTGCTTCTTCATGAAATCGTCCACTGCATCCGTAATCTTCACGCGGGTGTCAGAACCCTTCTCGGGAGCCAACAACAAACCAATAACCGCTCCGGCAATAGCACCGCCGAAGAATGCGCCTAAATAACCTAAACTTCTCATAATGTCTGAATAATTTATATGTTAAACGTCTTTTTTGTGGGCAAATATACGGAAAGTTTTCGAAATTAACAAACTTTATGCAGTATTTTTCACTACTTTTGCCCGATATTTTGTAATTTCGCGGTCAGATAACACTGAATACATCATTTTAATAATAATAACCAAAGTAAAATTATGAAGAAGTACATCGTTCTTTGCGCAGGTATTTGCGCAGCCATGGCTTTTACAAGTTGTAAGTCAAGTGAGAGTGCCTACAAGCAGGCTTATCTGAAGGCAAAGGCCCAGGAAGAGGCTCAGCAGCAGACCCAGCAACCCACCCAGACGGAGACGACAGTGGTGACTCCGATGACGGAGCGTTCTGCAACCAATACCCGTGTGGTTGACAACAACGACAACATCACCGTCCGTCAGGAGAATGTTTCTGTAATCAGTGGCTCTGGCCTGAAGAATTTCAGCGTAGTGGTTGGCTCGTTCTCACTGAGAGCCAATGCTGAGGGGCTGCAGCGCGACTTGCGTAATGCCGGCTATGATGCCCAGATTGTCTTGAACCAGGCAGTGTCTCCTGCTATGTATCGTGTGGTGGCTGCTACCTTTGACCAGAAGGGAGATGCTGCTGCCTGCCGCGATGCCTTGCAGAGTACCTATCAGGGCGCATGGCTGCTCTATGCAAAATGAGCCGTGGCCAGGATACTTTCAATAGACTACGGTAAGAAACGAACGGGACTGGCAGTCACCGACCCGCTGCAGCTGATTGCTGGCGGGTTGGCGACTGTCGTCACTTCTGAGCTGTTTGCTTTTTTGCAACAGTATATAGCACGTGAGCCCGTAGAGCGTATTGTTATTGGCGAACCCCGTCAGCCTAACGGTCAGCCCAGTGAGAATCTGCAGCGTGTACAGCAGTTTGTCAACCGATGGCGCAAGGCTATGCCCCAGATACCGATAGACTATTATGATGAGCGTTTCACGTCGGTGCTGGCTCATCAGGCTATGATAGACGGGGGACTCCGCAAAAAGGCTCGTCAGGACAAGGCATTGGTGGACGAAATCTCAGCTACCATCATCCTTGAGGACTATATGCGGTCACGAAAAATGTAAAATGTATATTGTCAAATTGTAAATGATATTACCTATTTATATATATGGTCAGCCTGTGCTTCGCAAAGAGGCTGAAGATATTAGTGCTGATTATCCTGAACTGCAGCAGCTGATAGCTGACATGTGGGAGACGTTGGCTGACAGTGAAGGCATTGGACTGGCTGCCCCACAGATAGGGCGCCCCATACGCCTGTCGGTTATCGACCTGGACGTTATCAGTGAAGACATGCCCCAGTATAAGGGTTTCCGTCAAGTCTACATCAATCCGCATATTTTGGAATATGATGATAGCAAGACAGACTCGTCAGAAGAGGGTTGTCTGTCGTTGCCTGCCATCCATGAGAAAGTGGTGCGTCCTACGCGTATCCATGTGGAGTGGGACGACGAACGGTTCCAGCATCACGACGAGTGGATTGACGGTTATCTGGCCCGCGTCATGCAACATGAGTTTGACCATCTGGACGGCAAAATGTTTGTGGACCGTATTTCTCCGCTCCGTAAGCAGCTTATCAAGGGTAAGTTGAAGGCTCTGACACTTGGACGTTACCGTTGCGGCTACAAGACAAAGCCGGTAAGACGGTGATAAAGTAAAAAGACTAAAGTGGTAGAAGAGTAAAAAGGAATCAGGTAAAAAGATGAGAAACATGGGTAGCAGTATGGAGTCGAAAGGTAAGAGACTGACGAGTCTTTTACTTTTTTACCTCTTCACCTTTTTACCTTTATCTGCACAGTTCAACACCGACCGGCTGGTGATGACCGGACGGTCGGCACTCTATTACGAGGACTATGTGCTGAGCATCCAATACTTTAATCAGGCCATTTCAGCCAAGCCCTATCTTTATGAACCATGGTATTACCGTGCCGTGGCGAAATACTACCTTGATGACTTCGTTGGCTCGGAGCGTGATTGCACGGAAGCCATCAACCGTAATCCATACGTTGTCGGCATCTATGAGCTGCGTGGACTCTGCCGTATTCAGCAGAAGCTATATGAGGAAGCTATTGCCGACTATAACATTGCTCTGCGCTATGATCCTGAGAGTCTGAACCTTTGGCATAACCGTGCTCTCTGCCGAATTCAACAGAAAGACTACGAGGGAGCCTTAGCAGAACTGGACACCATGGCCGTGCGATGGACCAAGAATGCCAATGTACATGCCATGAAGGCCGAGGCTTATATGCTACAGAAAGACACTGCTCAGGCTATCAGTTCCCTTGAGAAGAGTCTGGAACTGGATGCCTACAACGGTCATACCTGGGCACAGCGGGCCATTATCAGTCTCTCGCGTAGTGAGTGGAAGGAGAGCGAGGAGTATCTGGATAAGGCTATCCATCTGCTACCCAAGCAAGGTGGCCTCTATATCAACCGTGCCTTGGCACGTTTCAACCAGAATAATCTGCGTGGTGCCATGGCGGACTATGATACAGCGCTCGACTTCGAACCCAATAACTTCCTTGGTCATTACAACCGCGGATTGTTGCGAGCTCAAGTGGGTGATGACAACCGGGCTATTACTGACTTTGACTTTGTGCTTAAGCTGGAACCTGACAACCTGATGGCCCTCTATAACCGTGCTTTGTTGTTGGAGCAGACAGGTAATCCGAGGGCAGCCATCCGGGACTATACGAAGGTGATTGAGCAGTATCCCAACTTCTGGACGGGGCTGCACCAGCGTGCACAGTGCTACCGTAAGTTGGGCATGAAGAAAGAGGCTGAGATGGACGAGTTCCGTATCCTGAAGGCTCAGATTGATAAGCGTTTCGGCAAACAGCCGCGTCTGTCGAACAAACAGATGCGTAAGCGTAGCGATGAGGATATCGAGAAATACAACCAGTTAGCTGTAGCTGACGAGCAGGAAATGGAGCAGGAATACCAGAGCGATTATCGGGGACGAGTGCAGAACCGCCGTGTGGATATGGATTACATGCCCATGTATGTGCTTTCTATGGAGCGCGATCAGAATGCTGTTAAGCATTATGTGGCCTTCGATCGTCAGGTAGATGCGCTGAATGTCAAGTTACCTGCCGACTGGCAGTTGCATATCGTTTGTAATCAGACTACGCTCAGCGAGTCAGGTACGAAGCGCTACTTTGTGCGCATTGACAGCCTGTCTGGCCAGATAGCCCTCACGCAGTCCACGCGCGAAGCCCAGCCCCTGTTGCTGCAACGTGCTATGGCTTACAGTGTCATCCAGAATTATGATAGTGCCATTGATGACTTGTCTACCTATCTGCAAACAGACAGTCTTTCAGCTGTTGCTTATTGGCAGCGTGCTGTGTGCCAGTCACGTTTGAACGACTTCAACGCCTCACAAGGCACGGACGTGAAGATGAAGACTGCCAATGTGCTGTCTGATCTGACGGAGGCTATCAAGTTGGACGAGAGTGCCTACCTTTATTATAATCGGGGAAATGTCTATGTGAAGCGCCACGACTATGCGCATGCCATAGAGGACTATAGTCGGGCTATCAGCATCGATGCCAACATGGCAGAGGCCTACTATAACCGTGGATTGGCTCGCTTGGCCAACAAACAGCAGAACGAGGGTATCAGTGACCTGTCAAAGGCTGGTGAGTTAGGACTCTATACGGCTTATAGTATTATCAAACGACAGCGTAAGTAACTGTTATTACTCCTTGTTGCGGGCTTCCTTCTCGCGACGCTTTTGTTCTTTACGGGCTTCCTTTTCACGACGTTTCTGCTCCTTGCGGGCTTCCTTTTCCTGACGCTTCTTCTCCTTTTCCAGTTCCTTCTCGCGCTTGCGCTGTTCTTTCTGTAGCTTTTTCAGTTCACGCTCGCTCTGCTTGGCAGCCTCCTTTTCGTCGGCTGCATCAGCCTTGGCTTTAGCAGCCTCCTCTATCTTTTCGCGTATCATCTCCTTGTCGAAGGTAATGACCTGTCCGAAAATACCTAAGGAGAGCGTCTGGTCTTTCCCCTTCAACCGTACAGAAGTCGTGTTGAACAGATAATAGTTGTTAACGTCAAGCTTGCTGTTGAGTACCACTTCGACGGTCTTGTTAACAATGTTCTTCCCCAGTCCGGTGAGGATATTGTCGCCAAAACGGTCTTTAGCTTCTTCATCTACATACTCTTTAATGGCTTTCATCATAGCCTCTTTGTGGGCTTCTTTGTCTGGTACGGTCAGAGCCATCAGGATGGCTACGAGCAGTACAATGACTGCTGCTAAAAGTTTCTTCATGATGCTAATTGCTTTTTATTTTGTTTGTTGATTCTTTTTCTTTTTATTGGTGGAGAATAGGTCACGCCATCCGTTGAAGTCCTTCTTCATGATGATGCCGATACCCTGGGTGTTGAGGCTGGACTTAGTGAAGTAGCGATCGTTGGACTGGTTGTATACTTTCAGCGCGAGATTGCCGCTGGGATAGAGTAGATAGCGTATGTCGAAGTCGCCGATGAATGACGGTGTGGCCGTGGTGGCATTGTCGCGATAGCCGAATTGCCCGTTGATAAGCAGGCGGTTGTTAAGCAGGCGGCCGCTGATCAGCCCCTCGTATTCTGCATTGTTCCACCCTTCGTCACCAGTCGAAATGTTGGCACCGAAGTTCCAGTTGTTACTCTTGATGAGTTGTCCTAACATGTTGTTGATTTGGCCGCTGAGTGTACCTGAAAGTAGGCTCTGCATGGCCAGTGACGTGTTGCTGCGTTCCGTCTCGCTTTCGGTAGCGTTGTTAGCCCCCTGCGGGTAGAATCGTCCGATGGCTAACAGATAGACGACCTGTTGTCGCATCTCTTCCTGTCCGTTGATGACGGAACGGACCATCTGTTTTTCATCTGAATTGACGTTCAGTATGTCGAGGTCGAAGTCGACGAGCGGTGACTTTGGCTGTCCTGTGATGTTCATGAGGCAGTTTACTCGGACGGTATTCGAGAAGGATCGGCCAACGTTAAGGTCGCTGAGGCTGACGCCGTTGACAATATATTGTGCCTGCAAGTCTAAACTGGCATCGTATGGGTTGCCGTTGAAGACAATGGTCCCGCCCTCCTTGAAGGTGAAGTTCTTGCGGATGATGTTCTGGATGGTGATGTCGTAGGTGCCGTTTGTCACCTCGTAGTTGCCAAACATGTCGAGTCCGCCTTTGTTGTAGTAAGTGGCCTGCAGGTCGCCTCTTCCTTTGAAAGTGATGTAGTCATTGGTGCGGGCATCCATGAGCAGACGGACGGTAGCGTCAGGGGTTGCATTGATCTTCATGCGCAGGATGATGTCGGTACGTGAGTCTTCTGGGGTGTCATAGGATTCGTTTGTCTCTATGGCATGTAGTGCCGGCGTATTCCACACTATGAACTCCTGGTTGTTGATAGCATCAGGTGCAGCGGCATTGTAGACAAAGACGGAGTTCTTCAGCGGGGTGACGTCTGTCTCGATGATGACCTCGTCACCGTGACCGTGGATGCCTGCTGTGCCCTGTGCATAGATGGTGCCGTAGAACGTGTCTTCGCCGAAATCCGGGAAGTCATAGACCATTAGATTCTGGGTTTCGGCATAGATATCGAAGCTGAGCTCGGTAAGGTCCTTGTGGTGGATGCCTCCTGTCAAGACGCCTTGGTTGTCGTGGATATCATAGATAGGACAGTTGGCCAGCATGATTTCGTTAGGCACTAATTTCAGCGTGTCGTTGCGCATGGTGTATGTACAGCCCAGGGTCTTTACATGTGCTTCTCCGTTGACAACCAGTTGGCCCGTCAGGTTGATAGCATCCAGTGGACCGGCTAATCTGACTGCCCCTTGAGCATGCCCTCCAATGGTGCTGATAAAGCTTTCGGTGAAAGAATGGGCGAAGTCCAAGTGGGTGCCATCGGCACGGATAGCCAGGTCGATGAAGTCACGGTCTGGTGATACGTATCCGTCAACGTAGGTCATCGCATCTTCTCCGTCGTTGCAGATGGCATGGATGTCTATTTGCTTGTCGTCCTTGTTCCAATTGGCTTCCGCCTGTAGCGTCCCCATCCGTCCGTGCTGGAATTCGAATTTGTTGACAGTAAGCTTTGCGTCGGCTTCCAGTTCTCCGAAGATTCCCCTTAATGTTCCTACACCCGTGGCATAGCCGTTGAAGTCGACGGCGTCGAAGTCTACTATCTGCAGCACATATTCAACGTCGATGTCTTTCAAATCGACCATAATGGAATCGCTGTCCTTCTCCGATGCAATGCCGTTGACGATGAGGTGCTGGTTGCCGTGCTTGATGGTGAAGTCCTTGATGTTGAGATAGTTGTCAGAATAGGTGATGAACGAGGGTTCAATGGACCAGTCTGAGTTGTGGATGTTGATGGTTGACGGTTTGATACTAATCTGGGCTGTCTGTTTGTTGTCTGATGAGGTCATGAAGTTAGCCACTGCATTGAGTTGACCGCTCATCCGTTCTCTCTTGGCGTGGTTATCCCAGGCCAGCGAGGTGTAGAGGTTGTTATTGGCAGCCTTGCCAAAGACGTGCAGGTCTGTGTGCGGTCCCTCATCTGAGAGCTTGGTGAGCTTCAGGTCATAGCTCAGTGAGTCGTTAGGTGAGGAGATACTGACGTGCCCGTTCCGGTAGCCCCCATCCTTATAGAAGAATGAGGGGATGTCACACTCGAGGGTGATATCGTTCAGTTTGTCGTTGACCGTTCCTTCCAGTTCTAAAGGGGCTATGAGTCTGACAGGTATTTGCAGGATGGACTGCAGCCAGTCAGACTTGACAACCTTGGCGTTGATGGCAAAGTTGTTGTGGGTCGTTGCATTCATGGGTGGCAAGCCGGGCAGGGTAGGGAGTGCTTCTGCCAAGAAATTGGTGAAACTCTGTGCAAGGGTTTCGTAGTCGAAGTCACCTTGGATGTCGGCTTCTGCAAAATCGCTTCTTAGGCTGACGAAGTGGATGTTTTGGTCGTACCCGGACTCTATATGTAGCGACTGCAGCTTATAGTCGTCTGTGGAGGATGCCAGGGAGAAGTCGCTAATGTCGATGGTGCCGACAGCATCGTTGAGGCTGCTGGCGCTGAAGTGGGCATTGAGTTCGCCTTTCATGTGTGCATCACCCCACTTGTCGCTGAGCATGACAGTCTGGGGTGCCAGGTTCTGTACAGTCGCTTTGAGGTCAACGATGTTGGTTTTGTTTTCTGTCTCGATACTGCCTTCTGCCGTTAGAACGATGTTCGGGTCGTCAATGCTAATCTTGCCGATGATGATATCGGCATTATAGGAACCGTTGATGTCAATGTTTTTGTAATTATAGCCGTTGTAGTCGAATGAATTCACCTTTCCTACAGCATTGATGACAGGAGCTTCTTCAGAGGGAATGCGCCCGTCGATGTCGATTTTTGTGGCCAGGGTGCCAAACCGGTCGTTATCGAGTAATTGCCGGAGGTTGATGCCGTCGGTGTCTATATAGCCCTTGAAAGTGCGTTGCTTGTCCATCATGAAGTTGAGGGCAACGTTTCCGATACCTGCGTTTAGCAGACCTTGTGTCTGGATGTCTTTGGTTCCTTCTCCCTTGATATATCCTTTCAGGTGAATGTCACCCATGCGCAGGATGATGGGAGGCACGTCCACTTTCTTTCCTTCGAGGTTAGACGAAATGAAGTTGACGGTCTTGGCCGTTAGTGCGAGATCGTTGATGTTGGCTTGCCATGATGGTGAATGTGAGGTTAGATTGTTTATCCAGCCGTCCATATTGATGTCGATGTCGCCAGTTGTTGAGCTGATGAGCAAGGAGGTCAGCTCTACGTCCTCGCCCTTGCCTTGAACAGCAGCCGAGAGCGACAGCGTGCTATTGAACGTTTGTAGCGAAGGGAGGAAACAGGCCAAGTCGGAGAGGGTTACGGTGGATGGACTGATACTTCCATGATAGCTCAGCGACTGCTTGTCTAACTGCTCTCCTTTGAAGGCATAGGTCGCCTCAACTGTACCCAGTTGAAAGTTTGTTCCGGGCATTCGTAAAATGAAGTCACTCAGATGACTATGCGCTCTGCCTCCTGTGAATCTAAAAGAAAGACGCTCGACCTGTAATCCTGACTTTTCCTTGAAGGCCAGACGCTTGATGTTGACATTCAGCGAGTCTTCCGACATGTTTTTCAAGATGATATGTGCACTGATGTCACTAAACTTCAGGTGACTTGGATTCAGCTCCTCAGGTGTTTCCGGCAGGTCGTAACGGTCAAAGCTGACACTGCTTTGGCGCATGATAAGTGAGTTGATGCGCAGGTTCAGTGGTGTAGTGTTCGTCGTGTCTTTCGATGCCAGTGAGTCCAGTGCAAACTGAAAGTTGGGCTGGCTCAGTGAGTCGCGTTGGTAGAACATGCCGTGGGCACCAAACAGCTGGGCCGTAGCAATCGATATCCTGCCTTCGGCTAAGGGCAGCAAGTCGATACGTGCCGATAGTCTGCGTGCTTTCAGCATCTCCTTTCCCTGCTGATCGAGCATGGATACGTCCATTAGTGTCAGGTGATTGGGGATGCCGAAATCTACCTTGCCGATATTCACTTTCGTGCCCAGCTTCTTGCCGATGATGCCGGCAATCTTTTCACCGGCATATTGCTGCATGGCAGGAATCTGGAAGGTGATGAGTACCAGCAAATACAGACCTAAGGAGGTCCATATAATGGCGTTCAATATGTACTTCAGTATCTTCAAAACTGATAGCTTGGGTTGGCAAAACTCAAGGTCATGCCGTAATTTTGCTACAAAATTACACTAAAAAGTTGTGATTGAAAATATTTTGCCTCTTTTTTCTTCATTATCTACCTAATTTTTATTAATTTTGCACACAATCGAGCAAAACTATTCAAATTCATTTTAATAATGGCAAATGTAATCAAGTTACGCAAAGGCTTGGACATTCATCTTCAGGGCAAGGCCGAACAGAAAATGATTCAGCTGAAATCAAAGGGTCGATATGCGCTGGTACCCGACGATTTCGAAGGAGTCACTCCGAAGGTCGTTGTCAAGGAAGGTGATAAAGTCAAGGCCGGGGATGCCTTGTTTGTCAACAAGCAGTATCCCGAAGTGAAGTTTGCCTCACCCGTTAGCGGTACGGTGAGTGCCGTGGTGCGTGGCGAACGAAGGAAAGTGCTCTGCGTGAAGGTGGATGCCGACACCCAGCAGGAGCAAGTGGATTTCGGCAAGAAGGACGTGTCCAAGATGGACGATCGACAGGTTGTTGACGCATTGCTCAATGCGGGTATCTTTGGGTATATCAACCAATTACCTTACGATGTCTCAACCAATCCGTCGGTAATGCCGAAGGCTATTTTTGTTTCTGCTTTACGAGACAAGCCGTTGGCTGGCAACTTCGAGTTTGAGGTGAAAGGTCAGGAGGAAGACTTCCAGACGGGACTCACTGCTCTGTCGAAGATTGCCAAGACTTATTTGGGTTGTGGCGTTCACTCCAGTTTCGAGAATTGTCGTGATGTGGAGGTGACGGTCTTCGAAGGCAAGTGTCCTGCCGGCAACGTGGGTGTTCAGGTGAATCATCTGGATCCAGTGAACAAAGGTGAGGTGGTTTGGACCATTGGCGACCCCACCGTTGTGCTCTTTATTGGACGTCTCTTCAATACTGGCAGGGTAAACCTGACCAGACGAGTAGCGCTCTGCGGTAGTGAGGTGAAGTCTCCTGCCTATGTTGACATGTTGGTGGGCGAGGAACTCTCGACGCTCTTGAGCAACAGTTACGATGCCGACCACCACGTCCGTATCATCAATGGTAATGTGCTGACGGGCAAGCCCACCACGAAGGACGGATATCTGGGTGCTCACGCCTCAGAAATTACCATTATTCCTGAGGGTGACGATGCTGACGAGATGCTGGGATGGATCCTGCCTCGCTTTAAGCAGTTCTCCGTCAACCGCAGCTACTTCTCATGGCTTTGTGGCAAGAAGCAGTATGCACTGGATGCCCGCATCAAGGGTGGTGAACGCCATATCATCATGAGTGGTGAGTATGACCGTGTGTTGCCGATGGACATCTATGGCGAATATCTCATTAAGGCTATTATATCTGGAGACATCGACCGTCAGGAGGCGCTGGGTATCTACGAGGTTTCTCCTGAGGACTTTGCTTTGGCAGAGTTCGTCGATTCGTCGAAACTTGAATTGCAGCGCATTGTGCGTGAAGGTCTCAACATTTTACGTAAAGAAAACGCATAAGGAATATGAGCTTTTTAAGGAATTATTTAAATAAGATCAAGCCGAACTTTGAGGAGGGTGGCAAGCTACATGCCTTCCGCTCGGTGTTCGACGGCTTTGAGACCTTCCTTTACGTGCCTAACGACACGGCGAAGGCTGGTGGCGTGAATATTCACGACGCCATCGACTCGAAGCGTATTATGAGTATGGTCGTCATCGCCCTGATGCCCGCCATGCTGTTCGGTATGTACAATATCGGCTATCAGAACTATCTCGCTGCAGGAACACTCGCAAGTGCCAGTTTCTGCGAGATCTTTGCTTACGGCTTCCTGGCTGTTCTGCCTAAGATTCTGGTTAGCTACATCGTAGGTCTGGGCATCGAATTTGCCTGGGCACAGTGGAAGGGCGAGGAGATCCAGGAAGGTTACCTCGTATCAGGTATCATCATTCCGCTGATTATTCCTATCGGCTGTCCGCTGTGGATGCTGGCTTTAGCCTGTGCCTTCTCGGTTATCTTCTGTAAGGAGATCTTCGGTGGTACGGGTATGAACATCTTCAATCCCGCCATTGCAGCCCGTATGTTCCTGTTCTTCGCCTATCCCGCCAAGATGACGGGCGATCAGGTTTGGGTAGCTCAGGACTCTATCTTCGGGTTGGGTAACACACTGCCCGACGGCTTTACTGCCGCTACACCGCTTGGTCAGATTGGTCAGGGGATTGATCCCAGCGCATCGATTTGTGACATGGTCTGTGGCTTCATTCCTGGCTCTATTGGCGAGACCAGTGTGATTGCTATTGCCATTGGTGCTGTTATCCTGTTGTGGACGGGTATCGCTTCTTGGCGTACCATGCTGAGCGTATTCGTTGGTGGTGCTGTTTTGGCATGCATCTTCGAGCAGACTGGACAGTCTATGACTTGGTGGCATCACTTCGTACTTGGTGGCTTTGCCTTCGGTGCCGTCTTTATGGCTACCGACCCTGTTACCTCGTGCCGTACGACAACGGGTCAGTACATCTACGGTTTTCTCATCGGTGCGATGGCCATCATCATTCGTGTGATGAATGCTGGTTATCCTGAGGGTATGATGCTCGCCATCTTCTTTGGTAATATGTTTGCTCCTACGATTGACCACTTCGTGGTGGCTCGTAACATAAGTAAGCGCGCGAAAAGAATGAAGAATTAAGCATTAAGTATTAAGCATTATGAAATTAAATACGAATTCTAACGCGTACATTATTATATATAGCGCGATACTCGTGGTCATCGTGGCCTTCCTGCTGGCTTTCGTCTATCAGGCATTGAAGCCTATGCAGGATGCAAACGTGGCCCTCGATGTGAAGAAGCAGATTCTCTATTCGCTCAACATCCGCGATCTTGACGGCTCTGAGGCTGAAGCCAAGTATGCCGAGGTTGTGAAGGATGAGGGTGAGATTGATGGTCAGAAGTATTATTCTTGTGAAATCAATGGCGAGGATATCCTCGTTGTTTCCCTGAAAGGTATGGGACTTTGGGGCGGCATCAGTGGCTATGTGGCCATTCATGGTGATGAAGAGCCCGTTGTCTATGGTGCCTACTTCAACCACGAGAGTGAGACAGCCGGTCTGGGTGCAGAGATTAAAGACTCTCAGGAGTGGCAGGAGAAATTCATTGGCAAGAAGGTTTTTGTTGACCCTGCTGATGGCAGCGAAGTGGCCCTCTCGGTAGTGAAGAAGGTGGAAGACCCGACGACGCAGGTTGACTGTGTGACGGGTGCAACCCTGACCTCTAACGGTGTGAATGATATGATTAAGGCTGGATTGAAGGATGCAGGAAAGCGTGCCGTTGAACTTTTCATGAAGATGCAATGCACCAAGGATGCCCCTGCTGACTCTACAGCCACAGAAGAACCTAAAGCAGAGGAGGAGTAAACTATGGCATTATTCAGTAAACAAAATAAGGAGGTTTTCACCAATCCGTTGAACCTCGATCACCCGATCCTCGGACAGGTATTGGGTATATGCTCGGCGCTTGCCGTCACTTCGCAGTTGAAGCCTGCCATCGTGATGGGACTCGCCGTAACGGTGATCACTGCCTTTGCTAATGTGATCATCTCGATTATCCGTAACACCATTCCTAACCGCATCCGTATCGTGGTGCAGCTGGTGGTGGTTGCTGCTCTCGTAACCATTGTATCGCAGATTCTGAAGGCTTTCGCCTACGACGTCAGCGTTCAGCTCTCTGTGTATGTAGGTCTGATTATCACCAACTGTATCCTGATGGGACGCTTGGAGGCGTTTGCCATGCAGAACAAGCCTTGGCCCTCATTCCTCGACGGTGTGGGTAACGGTCTCGGCTATGCGATGATCCTTGTCATCGTGGGTGCCGTTCGTGAGCTCCTGGGTCGTGGTTCATTGCTGGGCTTCCAGATTATCCCTGATGCCTGCTACGACTTCGGCTATGTGAACAACGGTATGATGACGATGCCTGCTATGGCACTGATTCTTGTCGGTTGTGTGATTTGGGTACATCGTGTATATTTTTATAAGG
>Ga0265298_10004349_pt1 | contig 18144 bp, 34 predicted proteins | sample AusTroGonzalo_MG_3_FD_193486 | JGI IMG/M metagenome (GOLD analysis project Ga0265298, IMG submission 193486) | Bovine rumen microbial communities from tropical cattle in Woodstock, Queensland, Australia - Gonzalo_01 | ecosystem: Host-associated > Mammals > Digestive system > Stomach > Rumen ... | reverse complement strand
AGATTTCCAAGGTTACCATACGAAACACTTCGGATGATGTGGGCATAGTTTATCCGTATTCCGGTGACAACAACTACATCATCCAGGGCAATATTTTTGCATTTGATCAGACTGGTAGTGACCTTCTCGAAGCCGCAGAAAAGATATTTGATGTGGTTAAAAATGCAAACTTCCGTCCGTTTAGCGGAAAGCAGATGGCGTTTCCATGGCTCGAATGCGGCGACAAAGTGACATATTACGACATTGACGACAACGGCAACACCGTAGAGGTCGGCTTTATTATAATGTCGCGCAAGATGTCGGGCGGGCAAATGATGTGGGACACCTTCTCGGCAGAGGGCGAGCAAGACCAGAGAATCTTTATAACCGACTTACAGGCACAGATAGAAGATTTACAAAATCAAATCGAAGATATGCAAGAAGAGACCCCGAGCGGGTCTCTATTTGGTTTGGTTAATGTTGAATATACGCAACCGATAGAGACTCCCACGATCGGGGGCATTGAAGAGAGCGTAAACGGCATAGTAACAGAGGTAACGTAATGGGCGAATGGGAACTTATAAGCGTAGAAGGCGAGGAAGGTTATCTTTCAAAGGCTTCTTGGGAGCGGATAGCTGAGAAGATAGGCGGCGAAGCACATTATGCGAGTGAATACTTTACCTCGGTATCCGGCATCCAAGGTAGCCCCAATTTATCAAAACTCGGAATGTATGTAGCCCCAGATGCCGCTTACGGAATGATTACGTATAACGGTTGGAGCGGTGGCGGCCCCGATACTTGGAACTATTTCCTACTACTCGATACGCCTACTCCGACGGCTTTAAGTTGCGGAAGCGGAGTCAGCGCAAGATACAACACTATAAGGGTATTTGTCGGAGAAGACTTCTCCGTGATCTCAAATCTTAATAATATCGACAGCCCAAGGTCGAGCATCTTCGAAAAATTTCACGATGTATTGAACAATCGTGACTTTATCGGAATGGTAGACGGGAATTATATATTCGACCTTTGTTATCCGCATCCCGAGTTAACAGGAACTTGGAGATATTTCAGCAGGATGATTAATGGCGCCAATATGACCCAAGCGGACGGCTCGTTATATTGCGAGCTTGTAAAACTTATGGGGTATGGAACAGATTCTTCGAGCAGATTGGCGAACGTCATTGTTGCGGAGAATATATACCAAAGATACGTCGATTATGCGCAGACCGAGAGAGTCCTTTTAATTAACGGAGTAAAGTTTTCGAGCCTATTGGACGACGAGAACTTCTTTCCGACGGAGTAAATATGGCAATATCAAACGATTGGCAAGTAATAAATAATTTGGCTTATATGGCGGTAATAAACTCATCGTCGCAGACCGTGTATTTCCTTAATGAGAACTCCGTTAAGGCAATCGCTGACACAATCGGTTGGGAAGCGGTTGAGATATCCGAATATACCAACACGCTAACGGACGGCTCCGTTTCGTGCTCCTCGGCAAACATATGGGGAATCAGACCACCTGCGGACGATGAGGAATATAACATCTGCATCACGATAGGGCGAATCAGTACGTCAACCACGGCGGGATTGAGATTTATCGTGTTATCGACAGGGGGAATATCCGGGAACTCGACTATCGGAACTCCGACATCGCTTCTATATCTGCGCCCAACATCTACGGGCGGTTTTGCATTTAAGAGGAGCGATTCGACCTTTGTTTGCGTAGTGGATAAATTCTACAATCCCAAGACCGACAAGACGAAATGGGGACTCGTTTATACGTCAACCACATTTATAGATTTAGCGACGGGGCTTTCATTTACCATAACAACATCGAACTTATCAAGAACTATATCCGGCAACGTGACTCTTGGTCAGTTTGTGGCATTAAAGAAATTAACGGCTATATCATCCGCAGGGGTATTCAATGCGAAAAGCGTGTATAACGCATTCGTTGATTACTCAATAGCGGACAAGACCGTCGAAATTGACAGCGTAATGTATCGAAGTATTAAAACGTCAGCTTGGGGCTTTTATATTGCATTAGCATAAGGAGAATAAATATGGCATATATAAAAATTATTTATCAGAACTCGCCGAGTACCGCTACCCCGATAAATGCGGAAAATCTGAACCATATGGACGACCAAATCGCATTAAACGATCAGCGATTGACCGATTTGGAAGGCGCACACGTTTCGAGTTTCAACGGCAGAGCCGGTGCGGTATCTCCCGAGGGCGGAGACTACGATATTGGTCAGATAGCACCCCTTGCAGGTGCGACGGTCGGACAGGTGCCCGTAGTAGTAAATGTTGGAACGGAAGAAGACCCCGAGCTTAAATTTGCAATGGGGCAGGGCGGCGGCGGTGGTCATACTATTGTTGACCAAAGCGGAACAGAGTTAGCGCAAGAGCCTAACATGACCTTTGTAGATGCACACCTCTCTGATAATTCAACGGATGAGAGTACGGACATCGAGATAATCCAAAGCGTCAGCGAATCCGATTGGGAATCTGCAACCGAGGACGGACTCTACGATGTTGACATTGATGGGGCAGAGATAGGTAGTGCGAGTGATGAGTATGTGGAGGTTACGGCAGACGGAACAAAGACATTTGCTCAATTACTTGCGGAATTGTATGCAAAGGTTGATTTTAACAAATTAAGTGCATCATCCTATTTAAAGAGGACAAATTCGGGTATTATTTCTCGATTGACGAATATTGGAACAAACTACATCCAATTTGGAACGGCAGACGGTACATCATCAGATGCAAGAGTAGTAGGAGTTAAGATTGCAAGTCAATCTACAGATTGTTCTTTTGTTTTTTATTCAGTGTCTGCTCCGTCAACTATATCCAAATCAGATGCAACATCCACTGCTCCGTCAGAGGGGGCAAAGATACAACTCTACTACGGCAACAAATCAGCGGTTATCGACTTGCAGACAACGGCGAATAGGTGCTTGATGAATGACGGAAGTACGGTGCAGAACGCAATAGACGATAAAATCATCAAGAGAATAATTGACACAGGAGAGGTAACCGTTCCTGCTAATAGCGTAGTAAGTATTGAGGTTACCGCAGTAAGCGGATATACCCCTTATTCTGTGGTTTACGATAGGGCATCTGCTACTTTGTCTGTACTTTCGGCAACACTTGTTAGAAGTAGTAGTAACAATTATTATGTCTTTATTTACAATGGATACTCATCGGCGGCAAGTACAGGAACATCAAAACTAATAGTCTATTATGTAAAAGACTAAATAGCGGAGGTACAAAATGTTAGGATACAAAAAAGGAAACAAACAACGGTTATGCGGTCAGATGCCTGCACATTATCCTGCGGATAGGGTGTATCTCGACGGGGATAAGACGAAGACGGTGCAGGATGCGCTGACTCCATTGAACATCACAGGGCAAGTAACTTTTGTTGATACACCGACAAATCAAACACGGTTTTTCAAAGTTGGAAAAACTGTTCAAATACTTTTCCAAGGAAGTAGTAAAACACACAGTTTGCAGGAGTTGTTATTCACGTTGCCAAGTGATGTAAGACCAACGGCAGAAACACACTTGACCTTTGTAGTGGGTTCTGGTGCTTATGGAATTGTTAGAATTGACAGTAGTGGCGAAGCACGAATAGTAGCGATTTCAGATGCAACATATCAGAATAGACTATATATATCAGCGAGTTATTGCATAGCATAGAATAGTTAAAATCAATCCATAGTGGCGGAATAGGTATTTTAAATAAAATATCCCACCAAAAATTTTACTTACAACATCAACTCAAAAACTAACTTAAATGATTTGAGTTTCTATTTGAGTTTCTGAAACAACTTAAATGAAAGGGGAAACAATGAAACAATCTGATTTTATCCGACAGTTAATAACCGCACACGATGTTCCGAATTGTTACAACAACCGATTTCCGAAAAACCTCGGATATTATGACGGAAGCAAATTTTCAATGGATTGTTGGAATATGATTAAAGTCATTTTATCGGGGTGGAAGCCGACATACGTTAAAGGTTACTATGTACCAACAAAAGACCTTGTAACAGGCGATATAAACGGCTTGCAGATGCTTCAGAGGTGCTACGGAAGGTCAAAGGACTTCTCAAAGCTGAAACAGCAGGGAACATACCTTTACCTTGCAAGCGACCCACACAGCGGCATTTACGTTGGAGACTTTACACTCGGTGGCAAGACCTACAATGTTATCGAGTGTACCAAGAATAAGACCTTTAATGCAGACGGAGTAACCTATACCTATGTTGACAAGGACGGAAGCCGAAGAAGATACAAGGGCGGTGCTAAGTGCCTTGCATGGAGCGAATACGGACTTCTTCCCTCTGCGTGGCTTACTTATGAGGACACGCCTTATCCGCTTCCGCACGACGAGCCTTACACGATAGAGGAATTTCGAACAGACGTAAGGAACATCCTCGGAGTGCGTACCAATGAACAGGCTTTTAATCAGACTATCAAGATATCTACCTTGTGGAATAAGCATCATCCGCTTGTCACTCCGCTTGAACGGTATTTTAAGGCGCTCAACTACTATAGCGGTGAGATTGAAGCCGATAACGGCAAGACTCCCGACTTCGGCGGCGGTATGAAAAACGCAACTATGCTTTATCAGCGGTATTATGTTCAGCCGAAGAATCCGAAAGACATCGATGGGGTACTTGATAGAAAGGGCGCAACTTGGCGCAAATTACTTTTAGGATAAGGGGATAAGAAGATGAGTGAGGATATAAGAACTTTCGTTAATTGGATGGCGCTGTTGGGGATACCGAGTATATTCACAATGATCGCCGGTGTTGTTGTTGCCATTCGTAAGGCTGTGAAGCATATAGACATATTACAAAGAGCGCAAAAGGCTCAGATGCGTAGTCAGATGCTTAAACAGTACGAAGAATATATGAAACAGGGCTATATCGAGCAGATTTACCTTGATGATTGGCTTAATCAATACGATGCGTACCATCATTTAGTTGGCAATAACGCTGTCCTGGACGCAAGGAAAGAAGATTTAATTCATCTTCCGAATCACAAAATAGCTTAGGTTAATTCAGCGGTTATGGTGTGCCCTTCAAACTATATCACACGAAAGGAGATTCTCTCCGCCGCTGATTAGCATACAATTTAATATCGGCAAGGGATACTTTCGGAAAATGTCCTATCCCTTGCCATTATACGCAGAAAGGAGAAACAAAAAATGAAGATTTTTAATGACCGTTGGTACAATGTACTCAAATATTTGGCGATGATCGCGCTGCCGGCACTCGCACTTTTCACGCAGACTCTTTTCGGCATATGGGGCATACCTTACGGAGAACAAATCAGCGCGACGATCGTGGCCGTAAATGCACTCCTGGGAGCATTGCTTGGAATCAGCACGATAGGATATAACAAGAGTCAGAAGTAGCTTCCCATAAATGGAAGACCTTTTTCCATAAGTGGAAAACCTATAAATCCTACCATGATGGTATACTTTATTCAGAGGAAATCATCATGTTAGAAGAATTGTCTTGTTCACAAATTGAATATCTGATAGATGAATGGGTGAAAAATCAGCGTGACCGTGCTATACTTAAATCTCGATTGCTGGATGGCATTAAATTTGAGACATTAAGTGAGATGTACGATTTATCTGTTACCCAGGTAAAAACCATCGTCAGAAATTCAGAAATGATACTTAGGAACAAGAAATAGAAAGGTGGCACTTATGAAAAAAATCAAAAAAGATAGCGATATGATACCATTGATAATAACCATCAATACGGTCGTGACGGCTATTATTCTTATTGCATTGACAATATACATTTTTTAGAGCAAGTCTTATGGCTTGCTCTTTTTTTTATTGCCTAAAACTGTACTAAAAATGACCGAAATCCGTCTTATTAGTTTATCGTACTTTCTACCTATTTTATATATCATTAAGCCATAGAAAGGACAAACTATGGCATTCGTATATACAAATCCCAATCCAATATCAAATATAACCGGCGACTGTGTTATCAGAGCGTGTTCTATTGCCACGCGCAGATCCTGGGATGCGACTTATGAAGATATAGCCGCACTCGGTCAAAAGATGGGGCTTATGCCGGATAAAGGTGCCGTGTGGGGCGCCTATTTAAGACAGAGAGGATTCTATCGGGAGATCATACCCAACTCATGCCCGGATTGCTATACAATAAAAAAATTTGCTATAGATCATCCTCAAGGAACATATGTCCTTGCGATAGACGGCAACCCAGGCCATGTGGTTACTGTTGTTAACGGTGATTATCTTGATATATGGGATTCCGGTGATGAGATTCCAACATACTATTACTACAAGATATAAGGAGGAATATTATGGCATATTATTATCCGGTTGATTATCCTTATCAGCCATATCAGCCAAAGACGATCATTGACAGAGTACAAGGTGAAGCATCCGCAAATGTTTACCCGGTGCAGGCAGGCCAGGAAGTTATTCTTTTCGACGTGGATAACCCATATGTTTACAGAAAAGAACGTGGCCTTGATAACAAACTCACGCAGAAAAGATTCCGACTTGTTGAAGATGATGTGCCGGCCGAGGAACCCAAAGTAGACCTCACAGGGTACGTCAAAGCAGAGGATGTTGCTCAGATGATTTCTGACGCTGTAGAAAAGAAATTGTCTGAATATAACTTAAAGCCCACAAAGAAAAAAGTAGTGGAGGAGGAGTAGTATGAACCCTTTATTTGGAAAACCGCAAATGCTCAATCCGATTCAGAGAATAGGGCAGGTCGTAAATGATGTACGTATGCTGCAGCAAAATCCCCAGCAAATGGCAAAGTACCTTTCCGATCATGGGATGATAAACAAAGATCAGATGAACAACATTCAGAATATGTCTCCATCCCAGGTGGGTCAGTATCTTATGCAGAACGGAGTTATGCCACAGCAGAATGTAATGCAGGCATATCAGACTATGGTTCCCACCATACAGAGAAATATGTAATTAAGAGTGTGCGCACACCTTAATAAACCGACTACCCGAGACGAGGGTAGCCGCTAACCTAAAAAATCTATAGGAGGAAAACATTATGGGTTTAACAGATTCAAATAACATGATCATGCCCGTAGCACCGACAGGATTCGGCGGCGGTTTAGGCGGTGGATGGGGAGACGGCATTTGGCTCATTCTTCTTGTCCTTTTCGCTATCGGCGGCAATGGCTTCGGTTTCGGTGGCTTTGGCGGTGGTGTAGGTGGTCTTGCAGCAGACGGAGCAATGCTCTATCCCTGGATGAATCAGTCACAGCAGGTCAATGACGGATTCCGCGATCAGATGCTTAACAGCTCTATCGGTCAGATTCAGAACTCCGTAAACGGCCTTTCAAATCAGCTCTGCAACAGCTTTGCCGGAGTGGAAGCAAACGCTAACGCTCGTCAGATAGCAAATATGCAGCAGGCATTTGATTCTCAGACCGCTATGACGGCCGGAATGAACAACATCGCTATGGGCTTGCAGAACTGTTGCTGTGAGAACAGAGCGTCTATTGCAGACCTCAAGTACACTGTAGCAACCGAGAATTGCGCAGACCGTACAGCGGCGGCCGAGAACACCCAGGCTATTTTATCCGCACTTAATAGCGGTGTGCAGTCAATTAAGGATCAGCTCTGCTCTGACAAGATCGAGCAGAAGAACGATACCATTGCACAGCTTCGCTCCGAGCTTCTTTATGCTCGCGGCCAGGCTTCGCAGGATGTTCAGACTGCGGTTATCCAGGCCGGACAGAGAAACCTTGCAAACGAGGTTGAGCAGTATATCGCTCCCAGGGCGATTCCTGCTTATATAGTTCAGAATCCTGCTTGCTGTGGTCAGACATACGCTTGCGGAATGTAAGGGGGTATCACTATGGCAGAGTATCTTAACAATTCGGTTCAGCTCGTTTCATTAAACGAGCCCATCGATTTTTCGGCATCTATCCCTTGCACAAAAGGTTGTGTTTTTCACGAGGACGGCACAGGGATTTTTACTCTCCGTGGGATAACAAATAATTGCTTTGCAAGATATCAGCTTACCTTTAATGGTAATGTGGCGGTTCCGGAGGGCGGCGAAGTAACACCCATTGCGGTGGCTATCGCTGTCCAGGGTGAGCCCCGGGTATCAAGTAAGGCGATATTCACTCCCCAGGCGGTTGATGAGTATGGTAATCTGACAAGCACGGCAATTATTACGGTGCCCAAAGGATGCTGCTTCACGGCTTCCGTGAGGTATGTGGACGGCACTGTAGAAAATACCGCGGTTGATCCGACTCCAACAATTGAGGTAGCAAACGCAAACCTTGTGATCACGAGAATAGCATAGGAGGACAAAGTTATGGGCGATATAAGAGAAACCCTTGATAGGTCTGAAAGGATGTTATGCAAAGGAATTGATGAGATTCACGAAAAAGGCGACCTTAATGCTTCAAACCTTGAACTCCTGGCAGAAGCATGGGATACAGTCAAGGACATTTATTCTATAAGAGAAAAGATGGGAATGGGAAGCGGAAGCTATGAGCGCGTACCGTATTATATGAACGACGGATACGGAGCAAGAGAGCGTGACAGCAGAGGGCGCTATATGAACGACGGTTATAGAAATGATGGTTATCGTAATGACGGCTATCATTATCAGACCGGGCATTCAATGGAAGACGAGAGAGAGTTTTTGAAATGGAAGATTCAGACTTCCCCTAACGAACAGGAGAGGGAAATTTACCGTCGAAAGTTGGAGCAGATGTAAAAAAGTGGGGTAGCTGAAAAGCTATCCCATTTTTACTGTTGGCACAAAATTTGGAACGGAAATAACGAAATGCCGTATAATGGCTGCTTATGGGGCTTAAGGCGGAATGTTCGATTCCCGCCACCCCGACGATTAAAGAAAGGCCGTAAACTCAACGATATGCCGTATTTATCGAGGGTTTACGGCATTTTTATTCTCTCTTTTGGTTAAGGTAATTAACCGATAATTTGGCATTTTAACCGTTAGATTTGGAACGAATTTGGCACAAAAAAATTAGAGTAGTGAATCTCTCAAGAGGTCGGATATCTCTTTACTTATTTCGTCCTGGTTCATACCTTGCCTGTAAACTCGCTTCATAACCTTGTCGTCCGCCCAGCCCGCATCTTCTTGGATAGCCTTGTCAACGAATCCGTTGTAATGGGTGTATGTCGCGAAGAAGTGACGGAGCTGATGGAAGGTGAAATGTGGTATCCCGAGCCTTGCTTCCACCTTTTCAAGATTGCGAGTGATCATCTCGGGCTTTTTTCCGTTGTAAACATAACCCTGGGCGCGGATAATGTCGGCGATCTCGTCCGGGATAGATATTCTGCGCTTTGAACTTGTCGTCTTGGTTTTTTTAACGACATACTTGCGCTCGGCTCTGACTTTGGCTTTTGTTATCGATATAAAGTTATCATCCGATAGGTCAGATAATTCGAGTGCTGCCACTTCCGAGAGCCTTAAACCTCGAGCGCCAAGAAATGTCGGAACATAATAGCGAGTTCCCTTAGTCGCATCCAGGACGGCTTTTACTTCGTCCTTCGTAGGAAGATAGCTTTCTTGTTTATCTTCCTGGGGATACTTAAGCCTGGTTATGGTGTTCCCATAGAAGCCCAAAACCGAGGTGATAAAACTTCCGAAGTTCTTTGTGGTTTTTGGCGCATGGCCGACAGAATAGCGGTTGATTTCGGTCTGCACCATAGCCTTTGTGATGATACGAATTTTTGAGTTCGCTAATTTGGGCTCTATTTGGCGAATTAAGACGCGATAGGAACGAGCGGTTGTATCACTCATAATATCTTTTTTAGCGTCTAAATAAGCCCCACACGCTTCTGAGAGGGTATATTTCTCTTGCGTGTTTGGGATCGTGGCGGTGATTAGCCTTAAGGCTTCTGCATTTGTCGGTTTATAATTGACCGTCAAACAGTAGTCTTGGCCTTTTTCCCTCATTCGTATTTGATAGTTCCCGGACGGAAGTTTTCTAATATTCATAATTATTCCTCTTTGTAATGAATAAATAGGCGAGGTCTTAATCTTTTCTCGCGATTTACTATTTCTTCTTCATATTTCAGATAAACGGCATCTACCATGTTGTTGTTAAATGGAATAGCGGCTTCATCAAATAATGCACCTATTTTGGTGGTGCCAAGGTACACCGACCAGGAAAGATCGCCATTACTGATATATTGCTTAAATAAAATAGGAACTCCCTTAATTATTGGAGTATTATCCGGAAAAGGCGCTACTCCATGTACAGTCAAAGAACATTTTTTGAATCCTTTAAAACCTGGGGCTTGAACAAATGAAAATTCTTTTAATTGAACTTGTGGTTTTTCTGCCACCTTCTTTTTAAATCCAAACATATCATATTCCTTTCTAACACTTTCCCTTATAAGGGCAATTTAAAATGTGGTCTGTTAGCTTGGTGTAACCGTCCAACAGTTGAGTTATTCGCGAATCCTTCAGGTCTATCTGCTTACTTCTGAAATCCATAATTTCCTGGAATTTCTGTGTTTCTTTTTCCATCTTATCGTGATATTTGTTTTTTAATCGTTCAATATCCCCTTTGTGGGCTTCTTCCTGGGCATCTAATTGTGCTTTAAGGCTTTCAATACATTTTAATTTATAGTCCAACATTATCTGCATATCTTCAATTTTACTGTTCGCATCGGGCTCATCGTCGACAACAATAGCATTATATAAAGGAACAAGGGTATGAAGATAATTAAAGCTGTCTGCGTCATAATCGCCGGAGAGCAACCTGGAAATAGTTGTAGTCCCAAATGAGTAGTTGTATTTCTTTTTCATAATCGCATTCATATCATTTAATGAAAGGTCTTGCTTTGCTCGTGCTTCTTTGATTTTTTCGACTAACTCTTTAGGATCGGGTACGGTTATCATGTTTATTCTCCTTTTTCAGAAATGGAATAGCAATTTTCAGATTTGGAAATGTTATGAGATTTCAACGGGTGCTAAAATATAAATAGAAATAATATACAAACATTTGTTCGATTTTTATAACATTTGATACTACAAAACTAAATTGCAAAATGCTAATATCATTTACACGAAAGGAACTACGGATATGAGTATTGAGGAAATTGCAATCATATTATTAAATTCAAATGAAGAAGTTAGGGATTCTGCTGAGAAAGTTTTAATAGAGTCTCAAACGCATCCCGACCTTCCGGAGATGCATTTTCATATAAGTCAATAATATGCATAACCCTTTCGATTTCTTCCGGGGGATATTTAGATATCTTTTCCATAAAATCATCAGAAAAGTTATGATCCTCTTTCCAACCCATAAGGTACGCAGGAGTTGTCTCTAATGCCTGCGCCATAAGGGATACTTTTCTTAATGGTAAATCCCTAGATAATTCTATTTTGTTGATAGAAGACCTTGATTTATACCCACATTTCTTTGCCAATTCGTCTTGCGTTAGTCCCAATTCTTCACGACGGTTTTTAATTCTTTCGCCGATAGTCATTTAATACACCCCCTTTGAATGGGAATACTTTTGTAGACATTATTATAGCAATGTGTAGAAAATAAATCTACAAAATTTTGAAAATATATGTTGACATATTTTCTACAAGGTGGTAACGTAATGAATGTAGGCAAAACGTCAACACAACATATTGACAGAAAGGAGCGAAATTAATGGTAGATACACAACTTCTTGAAAAAGAGATTGAATCTTCGGGGCTGAAAAAAAGTTATCTTGCCGAAAAATGCGATTGTTCCGTACAGGCACTTCGATTAAAGATAAAAGGCAAATACGAGTTTACCAACACCCAGACAGACACTCTTTGTAAAGAACTAGGAATTACAAGCCTTACAAAGAAGGAAAAAATTTTCTTCAAAAAGTAGACAAATAGTCAACAGAAAGGAAAATAAATGACAGAACAGAAACAGCCCCGAAAGGTTCATTGTTTGTTTGAACAATCGGGGACATTCAAAAACGAGTTTAAGAAGCTAGGAATTGAAGCATACGATTACGACATTCTAAACGACTTTAACGAGACAGATTACCAGATAGATTTGTTTAGTGAGATTAGGGGGGGGTATGAAGGAAAACCGAGTATCTTTGATGATATATCACAAGAAGATCTGATATTAGCCTTCTTCCCTTGCACAAGGTTTGAGTCTCGTATTCCTCTATGGTTTAGGGGAGAAGCACAACAACAAAAGAATTGGACTGATGAAGAAAAATTAGAATATGCAATGAATCTTCACGGTGAGTTACATCATTTCTATTTGTTAATCACCAAAATGGTGATGATTGCGAAGCGTAAGGGATTGAAACTAATTATAGAAAATCCATATATGCAACCACATTATTTAACAACCTACTGGTGTATAAAGCCCACAATAATTGATAAGGATAGAACAGAAAACGGAGATTATTACAAAAAGCCAACACAGTATTGGTTTATAAACTGCTCACCCAAGAACAATATTATATTTGAGGCTCTTGATTATGTGGAAACTAAAGTCATATCAAGAGTAAAAAAAGAAAATGGAGTATCAGTAAAAACACAAAGATCAATGATACATCCACAGTATGCAAACAGATTTATCAGACAGTATTTGATTGACGAGTAGAGGAAACGCTATGCCGAGAACACTTGTTAATAAAACTCAATACAGATATTTCCGGTTTAACGATTTCGTGAGGGGGGAGCTGAAACGCAGACATCAAAATCTTAATGCTCTTGCGGACTACCTAAATATGAGCCGATCATCGCTTTCACTGCGGCTCCTGGGAGAGGTTGAATGGACTTTTAAAGAGTTTCTGAACACGCTTGAGTATTTTGGGATTGATATAACAGAGATTTACATATGAAAGGAGGAATGCAGAATGGCAAAAGTCGAGGACATTATTGCCGGGGAACCGACTATAGAGAAACTCGAAAGCGCCTATGAGCATGGATATGCCGCAATTATAAACGACGGCAAGCTTATGGGCTTCACAAAAGAAAAGCCCTCTGATACTGGCATATCAGAGAGCCACAATTTTTTAACACGAGGTTAAATCATGTCACAAACAATTCTAACAGAATTTCAAAGGAGCCGCAAGATGGAAAACGAACCGAGATTTATTGATTTCTTAATGGCAATGGGTAGTGTTCTTATGATCGTCGGCTTATCAATGTTCTACCTATTTGTGTTGCATCCGCCAAAAGAAGAACCTCTCCCGGAACTGAAAGCGGAGCCCCTACCAATCCAGGAAATTATCGAAGAAGCACCCGAGCAGACAATTGAAGAGCCGCAGGCGGAACCCGCGCCCCGGATCATCCTTTCCGACGAGGATATGATGGCCAAGGTCATTATGGCAGAAGCAGAAGGCGAACCTTTTTTGGTAAAGGTTGCGGTGGCTGCCACAATCCTTAATCGGGTGGACTTCTTTGGAACTACCGTTGAATCAGTCATTACTATGAAAGATCAATTTTCATATTCCATCTCAACACAAGCAACAGACGAATGTTACCGAGCCGTTGCTGTTGCTCAAAGGGAGAGGGACGTATTCGACAGTCGATTGTTCTTTTTCAGAGCCCACGAATATTTTCCGGAAGAAACCCCTATAACCTGCCCATACAGATGTGAGGATTATTTCTGCTGTGGGGACACTTACTTTAGCTTAAGAATCGAAAAGGAGAATTAAAAATGGCAAAGATTACATACGAGGTTAAAGTTTCATATCACTACTTTAGATTTGAGGATCAGAACGATGCACTTTCATTTGCAAGGATGGCCAAGACTCACTATTTGAAGGATGACAAAAAGGATAAACTCGATGTCACTGTGTCACTGATTGAAATAGCGGAAGAGACAGAGGAAGCGGGGGATGAGGAATGAGCACACTCTACGACATACAGGGCGAATACCTTCGCTTATATGAACTCGCCACCGAGCTTGATGATCCGGACAGCAAGGAAGCATTCGAGAATGCACTCGCAGACCTTGACACCGACCTGGCGGTGAAAGCCCACGGATATGCCCAGGTTATCAAGCAACTTAAAATGGAAGAATCCGAGTGCGATGCGATTATTGAAGCATTCACGGCCAAGAAGAATGCCCGCAAGAACACTATAAAGCGCCTGGAAGAAGCAGTTATTGGAGCAATGGATATAGCAGGCAAGACTGAACTTGCCGCAGGCGCATATACCTTTAGGATTCGCAACAATGGCGGCAAACAGCCCATGAAGATTGATATGGAAAAGGTTCCCACCAACTATATGAAGATCAAGTACGAGCCGGATAAAGAGAAGATTCGGGCAGCACTTGAAAACGGAATCCCACTCAAATTCGCGGAGCTTGAAGAACGCGGCCGGCACTTGAACATTAAATAAGGAGATCACAGATGAATATTTATGAAACCATATCTGCCGTTATGTCCGAGATTGGAGCAATCGGCAAGAACAGCAAGAATCAGACACAGGGATTTATGTTCCGAGGAATCGACGCGGTAATGAACGCAATATCACCTGCACTTCAGAAATATAAGCTCTTTATTGTACCCGAGGTATTGGAGCAGACCAGGGAAGAAAGGATAAACGCAAAAGGCACAACGCTTTTGTATTCGATCATAAAGGTTAAATATACCTTTTATGCGGAAGATGGCTCAAACATATCAGCCACCGTGATCGGAGAGGGTATGGACTCCGGCGACAAGGCAACAAACAAAGCAATGTCGATTGCATTTAAATATGCCTGCTTCCAAGTATTCTGCATCCCGACAGAGGAAATGGTTGATCCCGACAAGGAATCCCACGAAGTGCAGCCGAAGGCCGGAAAGCTCACCAAAAAGGAACTGGAGACCTTTGAGAAAGTCCTCAAAGAAAAGGACGTAAACATAGCCAAGCTCTGCGAGAACTACAAGGTCAATTCCCTGGGAGAAATGACATCCGAACAATATGCGGCGATCATGAGGAAATTAAATGGCTGAATTACTGGGCAAATTCCGCCAAATGGCGGTTGATTATCAAACACGCGAAGTTCTTATCACCTTTGCGGTAAAAACCGATTTAGGGGCATTAGAAAGCGAATTAAAAGGGTATGGGGAATCAGACATAAAAATCAAGATATCCAAGAACTACCCGAAACGCTCATTAAATGCGAACGCATACTTCCATGCCCTTTGCCGGGAGATTGCATTAAAGGTTGATCGGACGGAGACTTTCGCTAAAAATAGCATGATTGCCACATATGGGCAACCGGACTTGATGGATTCCGGCCAGCGGTGGGTTATCAAAACTAACCTTGATGTGGCGAAGATGTGGGAGCAGGAAAGCCTGCATACAAAGCCCATGGGGGTTAAGTTTGAGAATAACACAGAAGTATATTTCTACGCGGTGATGCGGCCGTCGCACACCTACACCACCAAAGAAATGTCACAGTTGATTGACGGTACTGTCCAGGAAGCAAAAGAGCTCGGCATTCCGACGATCAGCGACGCAGACATGGAGAGGATGTTAAATGCTTGGGAACAAAGATGAATGCTTTTTATGCCGGTATTTGTATGGACATTGTAATACACGGAGCTTGCATACCCATCACATATTTGAGGGCGGCACAAGCGGCCGCAGAAAGATGTCTGATAAATATGATTTGACCGTGAAATTATGCCCTATGCATCATAACGCGTCAAGCGATTCAGTACACGCAAGGCCAAACGGCACGAATGATCTGATTCTTAAGCGAATGGCGCAGGAGTATTACGAAGCAAACATCGGAAGCCGGGAAGATTTCATTCGAGATTTTATCAAAAGTTATCTATAGGGTGCGCACCTTGGATATGTAACTATTAACACTTGTTTAACGATCCGTTCATCTATTCAGAAAATATATCACACAAAAAACTGAATATTGGTAAATGTCCGAAAAGTGAATGCCATAACTAATTGAGCGGAATGGGGGAAGGAAACTTCCCCCGGAAAGGAGATAAATGGACGCAATAGAAACTCAGAATCAGATGATTGCGCAGCATTTAAGAAGCGGGAAATCCATTACAGGTTTAGAAGCATTAAATAAATTCGGCTGCATGAGACTTGCTTCCAGGATACATGATTTAAAAGAAATGGGAATGAACATTATGGGGAGTATGGTCTACGAAACCGATGATGAAGGCAGACGCAAGAAATGGAAGGTGTATTGGTTAAATGGTAAACAGTAAGCAGAAAGGCGCAAGGTTTGAGAGGGCACTTGCGAAGATGTTCACGGAGCAGGGGTATGAGAGCCGCCGAACACAGCAGTATTGCGGAGCCACCGAGGAGAGTTCGGACGTTGTTGGGCTTCCCTATATCCATGTTGAAGCGAAGCATTATGCGAAAAAAGCCTTTGATTACGACTGGATAGATCAAGCCAAGCGTGACGCAAAGAATAAGATACCTGCAGTATTCCACAAAACAGATAATCACGAAGTTCTTGTGACTATGACACTTGAGGATTGGTTCAAGATATACCGCGAATATGAGACCGGGCGGAGCCTATATGGTGAGACCAGGGCGGAAATGGAGAACGAAAATGGCTGAAAGACGAATGTTTGCGAAAACAATCATAGACAGCGACGCATTTTTAGATATGCCGATGTCGGCACAGGCATTATATTTTCATTTATCTATGCGAGCTGACGACGATGGATTTATAAACAATCCTCGAAGAATACAGCGGATGATTGGAGCCAATGACGATGATTTAAAGATACTGATAGCAAAGTCATTTGTGATCCTATTCGAAAGCGGAGTGGTAGTTATTAAACACTGGAAAATCCACAATTATATTCAGTCGGATAGATACAAGCCTACCGTTTACCGAGAGGAAAAAGAGCTTCTGAGTGAGAAAAATAACAAAGCATATAGCCTGGATACAGAATGTATACAGGATGGATACAACTTGGATACACAGGTTAGGTTAGGTAAGGATAGTATAGGTAAGGATAATAGTGTAGGGGAAAAACGCAAGCGTTTTACCCCACCTACACTCGAAGAAGTGCAAGCCTATGTTAAAGAACGGAAGAGCACGGTTGATCCGCAGAGATTCTTTGAATATTACGAAACAGGCGGATGGAAGGACAGCAAAGGGCAATCCGTTAAGAACTGGAAGCAGAAATTGATTACCTGGGAGAAGAAGGAAACCTCACCGGAGAAAAAAGGAGCCTTTAATAAGTACCCGCAGCCGGAGGTTGATTATGCGGAACTCGAGAAAAAAATATATGCAAATTGAGGTGAACATGGCGAACTTAGAAAATTACGAATGTGACGGTCAGATGAACCTTGCAGACTATATGGACAACAAGTTCCCGGTGATCATAAAAGGAATGATGGACGATCCATATTGCCCGCGGTGCAATTGCCAGGTTTATGACGATATCGACGAGGGCAAGTGCCATTACTGCAAATTAAAGCTAGATTTCACGCCCTGGTATAACGCGAACGTAAAGGAGTAGATATGGGATACAGAACAGAGGACGAGTGCCGCGGGTGTGCTGAGTGCATCCATTGCGGACGAGATCACAGAAGACACAGAGTTTATTTTTGCGATATCTGCAAAGAAGACACGGAAGAACTTTTCAGACATAAACATAAGCAGCTCTGTTGGGATTGCTACAAGACGCAATTTATCAGCAAAATTACCGACGATATGGATGATACACTCTGCGCTGAGTGCGGTGATGATCCGGAAGAACTCTTCCAGGTAGACGGCGAATGGGTGTGCGAGGATTGCCTTGAATCAATGGCGGAAAGGGTGGAACTCGATGATTTGTAAAAATAACTGCCTTTTCTGCCCATACGATTCATGTGAGCGGGAGAAACGCGAAAAGGCGACCTACAAACGGTATTACCAAAAGCACAAGCAGCACAGGCTTGATTATCAGCACAAATATAACGCAACCCACAAAGAAGAAATCACCGCTTACAACAAAAAGCGGTGGGCAAAAAGGAAGGAACAAGAAAATGGATAAAAGAACACTTAACGAATTATACGCAGAAATTGGAAACGAACTGATCAAGACCGAGCCGGAGCTTGAGTACCTTATTGACGCACCTATAACGATTGTGTACCTGGAATCAACGCTCAAGAAAAAGGCAAAGGGAAAGCGCGTCCTCGGCCAGTGTGCCG
>Ga0265298_10004348_pt1 | contig 18146 bp, 13 predicted proteins | sample AusTroGonzalo_MG_3_FD_193486 | JGI IMG/M metagenome (GOLD analysis project Ga0265298, IMG submission 193486) | Bovine rumen microbial communities from tropical cattle in Woodstock, Queensland, Australia - Gonzalo_01 | ecosystem: Host-associated > Mammals > Digestive system > Stomach > Rumen ... | reverse complement strand
ATAGAACTTGCCGTAACTCTGCACATTGTGCGAATTGTTGTTCTGACTCTTAATGTACTTCTGTGACATAAACTTTAAAATGTAAACTGTAAACTAAATTCTTGGCAGCCGAGGCGACGGGGGGTCAACTAACGGTCGTTTAGATAGTCCCTGTATGCTATCCGGATAGTCTGAGTGACGTGTTCAGATAATCCCTATAGGGGTATCGGAATAGTCTGAATGAGTCGTTCGAGACGTCTGAACGAGGCATAGATGCCATCCCTTACGGTCGTCTTGCTTACCGGATACAAAGTTACAACATGTCAAAGAACGCTTGCGGCATTATGCCGGTTTCCGCGAGATAATCGCCGTTAAACGTCGATGCAGAACGTTTCCACGATATAGGCCACCACCTTCGGCGGCAGTACCCTCATATTGGAACGCATGCCCATTATCTCTAGTTGCTCTCTATGGGGTTCGAGCCACCTCATCAACGTATCTACGCTGATACCGGCCGCCTGGGCCAGTTCCGATTTCGACATTGCTTTCATCTTCTATAAACTATAAACTATACGCTATACGCTCGACCCGAAGGGGCGCTTGCTACCCGCTCGGCTCTGCCGCTTGCTACTGTAAGGACGCAAGAACGGGACGCAAGAACTGTAAACTAAAGGGTGACAGGGGGTGACAGTATATTTAATGAATTTTTCCTGCGTACCGCACACATACGCGGTACGCAGGAGGAATGTTCTCTTTTAGGTGTCACCCCTGTCACCCTCTTGGTCATTTCCGCCGTCTGTTTGTGCGTCATTGGCCAGAATCCGGCGGATCATCTCAATCTCTTCGGGCTTGTAGGGCACGACACGGTAGCCACGTCTGCCGTGGGAATGGCACCGCTTGTAGCCCAGGGCCTTCATGGCACTGCCAATCCGCTCGATGGTCATGTTCAGGGCCGGATTGCCACCGATATGACCCAGGATGTCCGTAGCCGTATAGAACTCGCCCTTCTCACCATCCTTCGGCAGACGGAAGAACTTGCTGATGGACTCCTGCTCCTGACAGGGTGTCTCAAACGCTTTGTTGTGCTCCTTTAGCACCGCCTCCTCAGCCTTGGTGAAATAGTGACGGAAGCCCTGCCGGTAGAGGGCGTATGCCTGCCCGTAGATACCTTCGTAGTTGAAGGGATGTTCGTAGGGTGACTCGATGCTCTCCACTTCGAAGGGCAGCCAGCGACGGTTGCCCGTCGGGTCGTTGAGAAACTGCACGTTGTTGCCAGTACCACAGAACGATGCCACATGGGGCATGTGCTCCTGGTAATGGCCGTACGGCTTACGTTCGTCGATGGCTGGCATGGTCACCACCGACTTCATCGTGTTCACTTGCTGGGGGCGCATCACGTCAAGTTCCTCATAGCACACCAGACCGAACTGCGACAGTGCAATCAGGTCATCCGTCCCCACGCGGCTGGCATTCACCTTGATGCGGAAATAGGCACGCAGTTCTGGTGGCAACAACCGCGAGAACCAGGTAGTCTTATAAGCCCCCTGTTCACCGATGAACACAAGTACCGCCTGGTTTACCTCGTCCTCGTCGATCCAACTGGCCACCATTGCCACGATCCACCGTTTCAGATACTCGGCGAACATCATCTGTTTCTCCACGCCGCCCTTCACATTGACCGACAGCGACAGTTCCATGATATAGTCCTGACCGTCCCAAGGCGGCAGGCGGTTGAGGTAGTGCAGGAACGGGTGGAAGTTCGGTGCAAATCCGGAGTCGAGCACGTCCATGAAGTCACCTTTCCCTGCAGGCTTGATGCTCCGTAGGGCGTTCAGCAGCGTGTTCTTGAGCCGGTCGCTCATCGGTTGCCAGTCATCGCTGACGAACTGTGCCAGTTCATTGTTCTGCCAGAAGGGATCCTCCGACGGCAGACGGGCCTCGATGCGGTACTTCACCAGGTTGTAGCGCAGGTAAATATGGTCGCTGAGGAATGCCTTGATCTCCTCAGGCGTGGCATTCACCTCCCGCCAGTTCTTTTTGTGCTCCTTTGTTTCTTTCTTCTTTTCCATGCCACAAAGTTACGCAAAGAAACGCGCCCATGCAAGATTTCGCGCCACGAATTCGCGGCACGGCAATATTACTAAACCTATACGTTTAGTCGATGGGATGAAAGAGGTCTTTTACACGCAGTCCGAGGGCGTCGGCTATCTGATGCAGACGCAGAAGCGAGGGCTGTTCGCGCTGATTCACATACTTGCCAATCTGCTGTTCCGACACACCAATCCGTCGGGCCAATTCTCTGTTAGTCACGTTTTTTTCTGCAACACTTCATACAGTCGCAGTTGCAATTCATAATTCTGCTTCATAAGAGTTATAATTAACTTAGTTAATACTGGTTGATTCACACAAAATGGCGGGCCCGGTTAGGCCCGCCTAACATTATAAACATAAATTAAAATTTAAGCAACGTCATCACGACGTATGGGTTTCTTTTCCTTCTCGTGGCGCCGGTTGATACGCTCGGCGATGTCGTCACGGCACCAGCGGTTTAGGAAAGTATGGAAGCGGTCGTACCTCACCCCACATGCTTGGGCGATGTCGGCCTCCGTGCGATCGGTGGTACGGTATAGTTCCAGAGCCTCGGCATAGAGGGCCTTATATTGGCGCTCCTTACGGCGCAGGTTGTCGGCCCGTTCGCTGCTCTTCTGACGACTGCTGACCAGTTTACGGTTCAGGAGCAGCACGTGCTGCATCAGGTCGTCGGCATCCAGATGGCAGTCTTCGGCCACCTCGGCAATGGAAAGCAGCGAGGTCTGCAGCAGTCCCACGGCGTGGGCATACCGGGCCATCGCCTTCTTAGTAAGTTTGCGACGCGACAGATCGTCCTGTCGCAGGAGCCCTCGCAGGCGGTTGCGCTCCTCCAGCACCTTGGGGTGATGGCGCTTCAGATAGAGGCGCAGAGCCTGGTCGGTCAAACCGTACATCCGGGCGATCTCGCCGAGCGATTGGTCGAGCAGTCCGACGCTTCTGCAGGCGCGGACAGCCTCGGTGTAGCGGTCATGTGTATTCACTATATCGTATCTGTCTTAACTCAATTCAACATTCAAGTCAAAGAAAATCCCCGCCGCTGTCGGCGGCGGGGATGATTAGTTGCACAGGGAGGGATTAATTTCCAACCCAAGTGATTGTAGCCTTACCATTACCGGCCTGGACGCCATTCGACATAGAGGCACTTGTGAACACGTATCCAGAAGAATGATTAGCAGAACCACTTGCCTTAATACTGCTTGCCGTAGATCCTGAGGTAATGGCATTACAACCCGACATTCCAGAGACGAAGCCTGAACCTCCGGAGCCGCCAATATGACCAGTCGTTACAGTGCCACTTGTACGTGCTTTCGCACCATAGTAGCCACCGCCACCGCCACCCATACAGATGTTTGAGGCGAAATGAGAACCATCCTGTCCCCATCCGAACTTATAGCCTGAGGTCTGTGTGCCCGGGGTCGTCTTATTATCAGCAGTACCAGCTCCTGTAGAACCAGAGGTACCACCTCCACCACCACCGGCGAATTGTCTAGCACCGCCACCGCCACCACCGGCAACCATAATACGGGACGCCAGTGAAGTGAAGTTATTCCAGTCGCCATACGTTATTCTGATATCGGTAGCACCGCCACCGCCGCCACCGGAATCATCGTCATTTTGATCCCAGATGCCCTTAGCGCCGCCATTCCAGCCGCCATTTACATCTTTCTTATTGGCACCGTCCGTACCCTTTCCACCTACATAGACATAGAATGTCGTCGTCGCAGTCAGCGTGATAGTGCCCTTGGCATAACCGCCCTTACCACCAGCGCCACCAGTACCAGCACCGCCATCATTGACGCCTGCACCTCCTTGTGCGCCCCAGCATTCTATCGTGTATTTTCCTGCACCAACTTTAGCGGTCTGCGCTTTACCAGTATAAGCGTAAGTCAATACTTTACTTGCAGCCTTAATCTTATAGGTGGCGCTTCCACTATAGTTACCAGTAGCCTTAGCAGTAATCGTCGTATAAGTACCCACCGTACCTGCAGGCGTCAGAGCACCTGAACTGCTAACAGTAGCGACGCCTGTATTGCTAGAAGTATACGTTACTGTACAGCCGCTTGGCATGGTCAGAGTATTCTTATAGCCCTTAAGTTGCCAGACATAATCCTTATCGATTGTAGTCGTTGCGTACTTAAATTCTGTAGAAGTCAATGCCTTGGCCTTAATGGTAAACGTTGTCTTACCACTGACGGTATAGTTACCACCAGACTTATCCGTGATAGTGACCGTAGCCGTACCGGCATTCGTATTATTGCTGTACCCTACCGTGTATTCGCTGGCAGGAATGGTGGTCGAGCCATCCTTCACACTACTTACAGTTGGCTTCTTGGCACTACCGTCATAGGTGTAAGAAGTAGTGGCCAACGTAATGGTCGGGCTGCTCACGGTCTTCGGACTGATGGTAAACGTCTTCGTACCACTGACAGTATAGTTACCACCCGTCTTGTCGGTGATGGTCACCGTAGCCGTACCGGCATTCGTATTATTGCTGTACGCTACCGTGTATTCGCTGGCAGGAATGGTGACCGAACCATCCTTCACAGTTACCGACGGCTTCTGGGCAGCACCGTTATAGGTGCAAGATGTCGGACTGAGCGTGATCGTCGGACTGCTCTGAGTCTTCACCTTGATGGTGACACTAATCGACGCGGCATTCTTGCTGTTGTGGTTGTCATCGCCCACCAACTTCCAGTAGACGGTGTACGTGCCGGCATCGGTCTCCGTAGGTACGGTGGTAGTCCATCCGCTTGTGCCGTTCCTGCTGAACTGGATTGAACCATGTTCGGTACTTCCAGCAGTTACCAGTGCCTGTGCCGAACCAGTATAGGTCAGGGTCTTAGCCGCCGGTGCCGTATAGGTCGGAGCAGCCTTGGCAATGGTAACCTCAATCGGTTCCTCAGGTGTATAGGTGCTGTGGTTGGCGTCACCCTTCACCTGCCAGTAAACCTTGTAGGTACCAGCATTAGTAGCCGTAGGCACAGTGTTGCTCCAATTTTGGTTGTTACCCAGGCTGTACTGCACCTGTCCGTAATCAGCGCTTCCTGCGGCCACGAGAGCCTGTGCCGAGCCCGTGTAGGTCAGGTCATTGGCAGCCGGTACTATCACACCCGTAATGTTAATCGGTTTCACATCGACGGTGTATTCGGCCTTAGCCTCCAGATACTGCGTGGTCGTTGCACAGGTCACGACAATCTTCGTGGAACCCGCCTTCACGCCGCGAACGTGGACATTACCACCGCTCTCGGTAACCTTGGCAATGGTCGTGTCGTTACTGGCCACCGTTATCGCGCCACCGTGGGTCTCACCGATGGAGAACATCTTCACCTCCTGCATATACGGCAAGTTGCCGCTGTACGACGAGAGATTGACGAATCCCTTTGCTTTCGTCACGGTGAGCGTGTAGGTAGCCGTACGGTGCTCCGCATCGTAGGTATAGAGGTTGTTGTCCTCGACGGTAGCCGTCACAACAACCTGACCAGCTTGTGTAAAGTGAACGGTACTGCCATCGATGGTGGCGCCGCAAGTGTTATCCGGACTGGTCGTTTCAGGCACGGTATATGTCACCGTTCCTGTACCTACATGGGTGACCGTCTGGGTGAAATAGTTCTTGTTCCCATCGGCTTTCCACTCCTGTGACGGCGTTTTTTCGTCGAACTTAATGCTGCCAGCAGCGTTGGTGACGATGAGTTTGTAAGAGATCTCCCTGGCATCGTCGTCATAGATAAAGTTGGCACCATCTTCCACGGTTGCCCTGATGATCGTCGTACCAGTCTTGAGGATGGTCACCTTGCCGGTGGAAGCATCAACAGTGGCTATCGACGGGTCGTCGGACGTATAGGTCACGTCACCGTCGCCGCCGTTGAATAGCGGCGTGATGAACGGCTCGGCGCCGTAGGTCACCTTGACTTCAGTGATATCACCAAAGGATATGGTGGCGATGGCCGCCGTGATTTTGAACGGTGCCACACCGCAACTGTTGGTATAGTCGAAATAATTCTCGTCCTCCGGGTCGAGATTGCTCTTCAGACCTGTGACCACGACGTAGGCCGTACCCACATCCTTGTTGTTAAGGTATTCTAATTTATAGTGGGTACCTTCCGTCAACAATTTGCCGCCCTTCTTCACTTTGATGGTGGGCGTGATGGGAGTTCCATTGTTCCACGGCTGCGCGTCAATGGGGTCGATGACGAAATCGCCAGTAGGCGCGATGATCACGGAGCCCATGCCGTTCCAGTTGGCAATGGCCGTGGTGAAGCCCAGTTGCTCGGGCGTAACAGTGATGTCCACGCCGTAGGAGGCACCAGCCGCAAAGGAACCGTTAGCGGCGAAATTGAAAGAGGCAATATCGCGCGCACGACCTTTACCGGTGACCACCTTGATGGTGACATCTTTAATGGCCTGCGGCGGGAAGAGGATATAGCCCTCACCGCCTTTACAGTCTGCCAAATCGAGTTCGTTGAGCACGGTAATGGTGCCCATCTCACCGCTTGTGGTAGTGATGGTCTCACCCTCAGGGGTGAAGAAGAGGCTTCTCTTTGCCTCCACCAGTATCTTTGTGATCTTCAGGTCGGAAGCAGAGTCGGGCACGGCCTTCACCCTGAGTTGCGCCATCAGGTGCTTCATGGTGAGGCTGTTCTTGCCGTCGTCCATGTCCTTGGTGATGGTACGGTTGTCGGCCATCATCAGGTCGCTGGCCTTGTAGTCAGCGGCATCGCGCTGGTAGTCGGCCACGGTGAACGCCACGCTGCTACTCGTGTTAGCCGTGGCGGGATAAAAGGCGTAGGCATCAACAGTGGTGTGGACGCCTGCGGGGAAGTAAGGCTGCGGGTCGGGCGCCGTCAGCGCGACGTTCTGCCCCGTTTCAGCCGCGGTATAGTCGTAGGGGGTGTATGCCTCGCTGCCGTCGGGCTTGACGAGCACACGAATCTTTTCGTCCTTATTGAAGGTGACGATGCTCTCTGCCGCACGCGTAAATTCCACGCTGTTGGCGGTGCTCACGGAAAAATCGACGGGCTTGGGGAGTTCGGAATCGTTCTCCACCCAGGGCTTCTGCTTCTCCATGGGATCGTCGAAGGCGCAGCCGACCAGTGTCAGGGCCGCGGACATCAGCAGTATATAATGCTTGGTGTTCATCGTTGTCAGTTTTTTAAGTTATTATATCTTTATATTTGGTGTCGGGTCTACCCATCCGTCGGGGGTCGTCCAGTCTTCGATAGTGGCCGTAACGACGAGTTCCGCCTTGTTGACGGTGACAGTATAGGCATATTTCATCCCCGGCTCGAATATATTGGCGGATGTGGCGGGAATGGTGTAACTCTGTGTGCCGCCACCGAGAGCCACGGTGATCTTCTTACCACCCATGTCCTGGGGGATGACCACGGCAGCATAGGGCGCGGTGCCCGCATAGGTGGCAATGGTCATAGTGCCCGTAACATTGGGATCGGGAGTCAGCGTACCATCGCCGGATCCGAAGGTGCCGCCCATGATGAGTCGCTTGTCATCACCTTCGCCGCCCGTCAAGGTGATGGTGGCGGCAGCCATTTCCGCATCGGTTACGCCATTGCCCTTGACAAGCCTGATGACAATCTTCGAGCAGAGGTGGTGGAACATCAGTACCCGGTGTTCGGCATCAGTTTCCTTGTTGATGCTCTCCAACTGCGCCCACATCAGGTCGCTGGCACGATAGTCGCCCAGGGCCTGCTGGTCGGCAGCCACAGTGAACGCGACCGGCGCTCCTGCGGGGTGGTAGGCGCACACCTCAACATTGTTGCCGCTGGCAGGATAATACTGTGTGGTCACGGGCGTCAGTCCGCCTGCGCCATCGGCACGGTAGGTCGTCAGAGGATAAGACACCAGAGTCGTACTCAGGTTACCCTTGTCGGTCACCATGACTGAGATGTCGGTATTCTCGGCAAACTGTTCGTCCTGCAGGGCGACGGGGTTGTCGGTGGCACGCGTGGGTGCCGACACCTCTGTACGGAGGTGTATCTCCCCGGCATTACCCTGCACCTCGGGGTCGTTGCTGCTGCAGGCGGCCATTACCAGCGCACCGGCAGCGATAAGGATGATTCTTGTATCCATAGTCTTTATATTTTTGTTTTTAAAAATCTACTGTTCCGTTGGTGCCACTGTCTCCGCCCCAATTGTCGATGTCATAGCCCAGTCCTATCCCCGATCGCGGATAGACGGTAATCGTGTAGGAGGCCGTAGGCGTTGCATAGTGGTAGTTGCGGCCATCGGTAATCGTGGCCGTGACGGTAGCCGTGCGCGGTGCGGTGCCAGGATCCTTCAGGGTTACCAAACCCGTCTCAGCGTCGACACTGATGATATCGGTATCCTCAGTTGAATAGGTCAGAGTGCCGTAGTCGCCGAAGATATCGAGGGTATTGCCGTTGTAGGTGGCACCGGGCCAATAGGTCACCTCAACGGCAGCCTCATCGAAGTCAATGGTGCCTGCGGCCTGCACAATATTGAAATGGGAGGTTGACACGCAGCCCGCATAGTCGCGAAGACCAACCACAATGACCTGTGCACAGCCCACCTCGGTAGCATTGGAATAGACCACCTTGTAGTAAGGACCGTCAGGATCGTCCGGGACATTGGTCAAGATATGGTCACCTTCTCTGACAACAACATCCGGTGTAATCTCACGACCGGTATATTCCTGGTCATCGATAGGTGCGATGGTGAGGACATGACCGCTGTTGCCAAGGCCGCCGGTACCGCTGTCGCCAGAGCCCTGTACGGCTCCCACACGAAGGGCCAGCATATAGGCATGGCCGCCTTCCAACTTGGTTTCACGGATGGGATAGGTGTAGGTACCGTCGTCGGTGTCAAACTCCAGGAAACTGCCCTCCACGGTCTGCGGGGGCAGCACGGCGGCGGTGAATATCACCTCCTCACCGTCACCGCCATGGCTGTACATCAGCAGAGGACTGGTCGTGCTCAGGGCATTGCTCAGCGAGGTGCCCGGGGTGGCAGTCACCGGATCGGCGATGTTCACCCTGCGGTAGCCGCTGATGATGCGGATGGCACGGATCTTAGTGACGTTATCGACGGCCATGGCCAGGACGGTGACCTTCGCCATACGGTGCTCGAACTTGAGCGGGATGGTCACCTGCGTACCCTTCTTCAGGGCCGTCGTCGTGGCATACATCAGGTCGCTTGCCTTATAGGCCGCATCGGTGGTCTGGTCGGCAGCCACCTCGAAAGAAGTGGTTGTCTCATTGACCATCTGCGGGTAATAGGCATGGAGCGTGGCCGAGGATGCTTCCGGATTGAAATAGGCAGAATCGCTGCCCAAGGCTGGTGTCGCCGTACCGTTGCCGTCGGTGGTGGTAAACTTGGTGCTGGCCAGCGCGTTGTTCTGGCGATTAACCGCAGAACCGTCGGCGAAACGCACATAGAAGGTCTCGCCCTCTTGGAACTGTGCCTCCTGCACCTCAATGCCGGCACGCGTGGTGACACTGCCGTCGCCCACTGAGATACCGATTGGTATCAGGGCGGCCGTCCGTCCAAGGTCTGGAAGGTCGGTCGTGCAGCCTGCCGTCAGAACCGCGGCTGCAATGTAAAGGATGTATTTTCTTGTCATATTCATAGGTCCGTAATTTTATATGATTTCAAAAGGCAATGAAGGATCGCACGTTACAGGATGCAGTTTTCGACCAGGTCATCATGCCCACACCGGTGTAGCGGCCGAAATCTACATAGAAGGAAAAGCGCTTGCCAGTACGTTCCGTGCTGGTCCAGTAGCGTTCGCCGAGGACACTGCCGACAGCCGTCATCAGACGCTCTACGGCCGTGTAGTTGTCGGAGCAGTGATTATCGGCATCATCGATGGTCTTGCCGTCGGCATCGGGACAATAGCCGAGACTCGTCCAATGGCCGGTGGCCACGCCGCAGGCCTGAAGCACCTTGAACCACTGGCCCGTGGAAGGCAGGAACCAGTCGCTACATCCGATACTGGCGAGCGTGAAGCCCTCCTTATCCACGCCGGTATATGTATGAGCGGCCGTGGCGGCAGCATGGGTATGGGTGTCTGACTCGCTCGTCCGGCATTCAAGGCCAGCCAGATAGGCGGTATTGCTGATGCCTGTCATCGAGGCCACAACCTGTGGGAAGTTCTGATCGTCACAGGCTTTGTTGCCGGTGCAGGTAAGGTTCGCATTACTGGTCCATGCCGTAGAAGTGGCGGCATCATTGAGGGCGATGGCCAGGCCGCGGTAAGTATCGCTGCTGGCATCAGCACTGCCGGCGGCGCCCACATAGCCGATCATCGCCAAGGGTTTCTGATCCCCCTCGGCAGCAAAGATGCCAGAGACTGTGATATAGGCCAGGCCGTCGGTGCCGATCACCCACCCTACATGGCTGGCCGTGACGCTGGCCAGCGGCACGGGGGCATAGACCGTCAGATGGCAACTGACGGTACGCTCGCTATAGACGGAGTTTTCACCATCGGTCACGGTGGCCTTCAGGTCGGTCTCACCGGCACCGGTGATGGTTACCAACCACATGTCCAACAGATCATCGTAGGCGACGGTGGCTACATCCTCGTCCTCTGAGGCATAGGTCACCGTACCGTCGCCGGAATTGTTCACCTTAATCTGGAATTCGCCGTCGGGATAACTCTTCACTATTGAAGGTTTATCGAAACTGATGGTCTCTGGCTGCCGCGTGAAAGTCCTGTTGACATGATAGACCTTGTTGGCTTCGAGGGTGGTGCCGCTGCCGCCAAAATCGATGGGGTTACGCCCGCCTAGGCCCACCACGGCACCGTCGAGGACGGTACCGCCCGGGAAGGCGGCCACGAAGTTGGCCTTGATATGTCCTTCACCGTCGTCGACCGTGGTCACCGTACCACTACGGATCTTTCTTTTATCGAGGTCGGCATCGGTCCATACGTAGGCACCAATCTCCTTATTAACCTCCGTTTCATCGTCGAGCGTCACGGAGAAGTTGACGAAGCAGGAACCCTGGGAGAGTTGGAATGCCTGCTGGCCATAGGTGCTTTCGGCGGTGAGGATACTGTATTGCTCCACAGCCTTGGCCACAGAGGTAGCCAGAGCGCCGTCCTCCGGCCACACTGGGTTGCCAACAATCTGCTCACCCAAGTCATCGAATTCATAGAGTTGATCGTGAGAACCGACCAGAACAGCCTCCAAGGGCATGTCGTCCTCCGGTTCTTCATCTACCTCATAACCAAACAGATGGAGGTCGCCCTCGAAGGTCACACCCGATGATTTCCCTATATCTTTCGGATCAAGCATAAGGGCTCCGTATACCCGGCCTTCATATTCACCCGTGCTGCGTACAAAGAGCATGTCACTGGCGGAATAGACGTATTTCCCGTCCTTGTTGAGGGTGGCACGCGTATGACTGCTGCTGTCACCATCGGCGACGGTGACACAGTAGTGTACCAGGCGTGTGTCCGTGGCACCTTGCGCCTGCGGACCTGCCTCCAGTGCCGGCCGCACCGGCGACAGGATATCGGCCGTACAGGCTGCCAACAGCAGCACGGAGGCCAGAATCGGTAGTCTCTTTATACGCATCATAACGCTTACTGTTATTTTTGTTGTACTTGTCTGATCACAGAAGTCCGCCGTCTCCGAGGTCATCCGGCAGGCCGGTACCACTGACGCTCAAGAGCGGCAGGGTACTGGCCAACCGGTATTCCCGGACAACGGGCTTCTCATATCGTTTCTTTTCAGTCACTTTATATAATGTTTTATTACTAATAAGCGAAACAGGGTCGTACGGCATAGACATCCGTCTTCAGACCGGGGGCTGAACTGCCGGCTGCCGTCACGCTCCACGCTCTGTCGGCCGTGGTCTCCTCCGACGACCAGAAGTTGTCGCCATAGGCGATGGTGCCCGTGCCGCTCATCTGGGCGGTGACCATCATGTTGTCCCACTGCTGGATAGAGGGCAGGAACCAGTTGCTGGCGTCATCGGGCTGGTCGGCCCAGTAGTGCCAGGCGGCATAGGCTGCCGGGTGCAGGCTGCTACCGTAGGACTGCAGGCGCTTCGTATTGAGATAGCCGCTGCTGGTGGCCACATTGCGCGTAGAGCCCTTGCTGCCCCAGATGAACTTACCCACATCGTAGAGGGCGAGCACCAGGATGCGGCTGCCGCTGACGTTTTCGTCGACATCGGTGGTGGCATAGTAGCCGATGCGGCCGATATCGCCATTGATGAATTTGGCATGCACGTTGCCGTACTTGTCGACATAGTAGCCGAAATAGCGCGACGAGGTATTATTCTCGTTCACCCAGTTCTTCAGAGCATCGAGCGTAAATTCACCCACAGTGATGGTGTACTGCGCCGTCTTGATGGTCTGAGTCGTGTTCGGATTGTCATCCTCGCTATACGTATAGTTGCGGCCGTCGCTGACAGAAGCCGTGATGGTCGTCGTGCCAGAACCGACAATGGTCACCTTGCCCATGCGGTTGACCGTAGCCACGCTCGTATTGCTCGACGAGTAGCCCACATCACCGTCGCCAGGATTTGTCAACGGATTAGTGAAAGGATTGTCGATAACCGACTTCTCTAATTCTTTTATATTATAGGAAATGGTGGCATAGGCTTTCTTGATGGTGAACGTGGTGGATACGGCCTGACCCGTGTAGGCACCAAGACCCACAGCGATGACTGTTGCCGTACCGGCATTCACGTTGTTGACGTAAGCCAGTTGGTAGTCACCACCCTCTTCGAGTTCCGAGCCATCGGATTTTTTCCTGACCTTGGGGACGGGCATGATGGCCTCACCCTTGTAAGTATACGTGGTCGTGACAGGATCAATGCTGATGATGGAACTGGTATACACCATACCTTCAGTATCAGGAGTGGTCTCATCAGTGCCCGTTTTCTTCGTTGCACCCACCACCACAGCGAGGTTGTAGGTGTGCGAACCCTCCAGCACCTTCGTCAGGGCGGAGAGGTAAGAACCGTTGTCGGTCACAATCTCGAGGAAGTCCTCGTTGATGTCCTGTGGCGGCACCATGGCGGCACAGATGACTTCTTTCGAGCCCTCAGGCTTGTCGAACATCGTAATGTAGTCGCTGGTACTGTTGGGATCACTGTAGGTTTTACCCAGCGTACAGGTCGTACCATCGGGAATGGATATGGTGCGGAAGCCGCCTACGATGCGGACACTGTAGATCTTCTGCACACTGTCGCCCGCCGTCACCATGGCCACAATCTTAGCCAACTTATGTTCGAACTGCAGGGGGGCCGTCACAATCTTACCGCTCTTGGTGGCGGTTGCCGTGGCGTACATCAGATCGCTCTGTTTGAAACCGGCTGTGGTAGTCTGGTCCTGCTGCACAGTGAACGACTTGGTCTTGTTGTTCACCGTCTCGGGATAGTAGGCGTGCATCACTGCCTGCGTGGCACTCTCCTGGAAGCAGGGCTGACTGCTGCCTGTGGCCACCTCGGTAGCACCCACCGAGTTGACGGTGGTGAACTGCGCGCTCTCAGTATCTGAACCACTGGCAAAATAGACGTTGAACGTCTCACCTGCGTCGAATTGTAATTTCTGTATATGTGTACCCGCGCGTGTATCATCCCCTGCACCAACTACACTGACGCCGATGGGCACACGTCCACCGGTGCCACCCTCCATCAGGGTGTCTTCTGTGCAGCCTGCTAACAGGAGCAACGCTGCAGAGTATAGGATGCTCTGCTTCATAACCTTATTCATTTTCGTTTCCTCTTACGTCTCTTATTATTTTGTCAATAGATCATTAATCTGTTATTGAGCGGAATTATTCCTTCACCACATCGTCGATCTGCACATCCTCGTCGGTCGGTGGCGTAATACCAGTGGATACACCTGCCTCCACGTCGATACATTCAAGTTGACGACGAATAGCAAAATGCTTACCTCCTGAATTAAACAGGTATGACAAAGAATTCTTGGCCTGATAAGTCTTTCCATCAGAGGCAAGCACCGTAAACGTAAATGAACTTTTAACCGTTCCTAAATCATACAATACCACACGGATAGCGGTAGGATAGTCATCAGTACTTGTTTCTTTAGCCGTATTAATAACATATTCGTTGGTCATTGTATTCACGCCAGTTATCAGGTTCATCGTCTCTGCTAGCGTTCCCATGTCGGTCGTGATGGTTAGTTTTTTGACATGCAACAGATGGTTGTTCTCATCCGTAAAGGTAAAGGTGGCATACGCAGCAAAACTTGAGAAAGTCATTGCAGAAGTCGTCACCGTGGAACCGCTCACACTGGCCACGGTGGCCGTGGTCGTCATAAAGGAATGATCGGCAGACATAGAGGCAATAGTACCGTCCTGATCCCTAAAGTCACACTCTGGGGCTGGAGAGTACAGCGTCAACTTGTCACCGACCTTAAAAGTTCCTGTCAAAGAACCGCTCAAAGTGGTCGTTGAGACACCTTTTTCCTTTGGCTTAAACGTCCCAAGATAGCTACTGCCCCTGTACACCATTGGCTCGTCCAATTCATCCCAAACTTGGAAGAATCGGGCACCGCTAGAACCACCAAAGAAGATAGAACGGGTAGACGCCCCTTCTAGGTCAATCGTCTCTGATATGCCTCCCAACTTTGAAGCTATGCCCATCGCCTCGCATTCACCGGAGACGACCATTTCATCATTATCCCCGGCGGAGCAGCCACAAAGGGCTGCTACGACCGTTGACAACAGGATTTTTGATAACGATAGACTTTTCATAACTTTTTCGTTTAAACAATAATTTTAATTATTATCCATTAAAGACCAATGTCAGTGTTATCGCATTCACAACCGCTACCTGCCATCAGCGATAATTTCGCATTCATCTTTACCTCTTCATACTCGGGTTTCATGTAATTTTTCTTCTGTTCCATAACTTTAAATATTTTAAAAATGATTAATATATAATAGTCAGTTTCTATATACCACTTTACACCTATTTTGAATAGGTGCACGGTTTTGAGCATAAAGAAGAATTAAAAACGACATAGAAATGAAGATACTGATTCCATCACCCGTTGTTGGGCAACAGACAAAGAAAGAAGATAAACCCTACCGCCTGATGCACTACGTGGTGCAGCAGGAAGTGGAAGAAGGTGTGTTATTGTATAACACGCTGACTTGCGCCTTGGCCCTTGTCACGCACGAAGAGGCCAAGAACTTGACAGCCGTGGAAGGCCTGATAGAGCACAGATTTCTGGTGCCCGTGGATCATGACGACAAAAGATTCTGTAAGGTTCTCAGGATTGGAGCCAAGTTGATGCAAAAACGCCCCAAGGGCATCAAGACATACACAATTGTCACCACCACAGGCTGTAACGCCCGCTGTGCCTATTGCTTCGAACAAGGCATCAAACCTGAACACATGACCATGGAGACTGCAGAAAAGGTGGCCCAATATATCATCACCCATCGCGGGGAGCACGAAGAGGTAAAGATACGCTGGTTTGGCGGTGAACCGCTGTACAATTTCAAAGTTATGGATTGCATCTGCACCCGCCTGCAAGAAAACAATATCAAGTTCAAGTCTGATATAATAACCAATGGTTATCTGTTCAGTGACAGGATGGTGGAAAAGGCTAGTCAACTGTGGAATCTAAAAAGAATACAGATAACGATTGATGGCACTGAGGAGAATTACAATCGTATCAAAGCCTATATTCATACTAATGGAATCAATCCCTATCTACGCGTTATGAAGAACATCAAAAGACTGTTAGAAGCGAAGATTCCTACTGTGCAAATCCGGATAAACCTGGATTACAATAACCTTGAAGATCTGTGGGCATTAACCAAGGAGTGTGGAGAGAGATTCCGAGAATATGACAATTTCCATATCTATTATATGTCACTATTTGAATATTTTGCCACAGAAGAACAAGTATCTATACAGCGAAAGGCTGTTTTTAACGAAAAGGCAAAGCTTGAGGCGTATGTTAAAAGCATAGGGCTCAAAGGGCATCCCAGACAATATAATAAAGACAATTTTGTTCTTAACAGGTGCATGGTAGACAGCGAGGATGCAATAATGATAGCGCACGACGGTCACTTAGGGCTCTGTGAGCATTATTTGGACAGCCATTTCATCGGACATATTGATAGTAAAGGACTGGATCAGGAGACAATCAAGCAACTAAGAGAGTACTGTGAAGAGATACCAGAATGCAATGCTTGCGCTTATTATCCCAAATGTTATCGTCTGAAAATATGCCTCACAGAGAAAGAATGTTTTAAGGAGTTGAGGGAAGAGATGATTGCCTCCATAAAAAACAAAATGCTTCGCGACTATCAAGAAATAAAAGATAGCCACCACACAAAATAACCTCTACTATCACACTAAAGCCCCTCTAGTGTCATACTAGAGCACCTTTAGTGCCGGGGTAAATATAATAATTGGTGTATTTGATATACCTGAAACCTGGTGTGAGAGCATATAGGAGTTGAACATATGAGTGAAAAGATTGCTTCGATATTCCTGTACTGACAAATCCTAATTCGCTCCTTTCGTATTTCTGGAAGGAATAGGATTCATATTATCACATGAATAATATATAATCAGGTTATCCTTTTCGGCAAAGATACGCGCTCGGCTTTGCCGCTTGCCTAAGCAAGAACTTATTCCGAAAATTCCAAAAATATAACCAACTTTTTTGTTTCACCTTATTTATATATATTAGAAGGGTTTTAAAATGGGTTAAAGAGCAGTAAAGCAAGAAAATAGGGGGCAAAATGAAAAAAAACCTTAAAATGTTTGGAAGTTCCGGATTTTATCCTTATATTTGCACCGTTAATCCCCTCCACCTATTCAAAATAGGTGGAGGGGATTATTTCGGGGCAAAGATACGAAATATTTCTGAATAAACAAATAAAATAGTTTATTTTCAACAAATCTCCTGAAAAATACGCCTGTTTGCCTCGCCAAGGGCGGCATCGTCGATTTCCTTCAGATAGTTCTGCGTCGTCACGGGATTGCTATGTCCGAGGCCCTTGGAGATAACGGCCAGAGGGATGCCATGCTGATAGGCCATGCTGGCCCAGGTATGGCGGGCGGTGTAGGACGTGAGTTTTTGTGGCAGGCCGGCCCTGACAGATAACCGGGCGAGATTCCGGTTGTAGCGGTGGAGCAAGGAACGGTATTCCCGCTCGGAGTGGCCTTTGAGCAACGGGAAGAGATAGGGGCCGTCGTGCAGGCCGTAGCGATTGATGATCTGGAGCATGCATGGCTCCAACCTGACGCGGACCAGTTTTCGGGTCTTGCGTCGGTAATAGGTGATGTAACCATCGCGGATGTCAGACCTTCTGAGATGCGCCAGATCGACAAAGGGAATGCCCATGGCCAAGATACTAAATAGGAATAGGTCGCGCGCGAGCATGAGGAAACTGTCTGGTCTGAGCGGGACTTCCTTGACTTTCCTGATGGTCTCAGTACTGACGGCACGCTTCTGCGGACAGTCCCTGCCCGTGTGGACTTCTCGGAAGAGGACGGAGCCGTCCTTACCCAACCGGTTGAGAAGGGCCCTTAGCGAACGCAGGTAACAGGCGGAGGTGTTGGGCATGACACCCTTTTGCAGCAGCCACCGCTCATAGCCGCTAATCAGCGCCGGCGTGATGTCGCCCATGACAAGGTTCTTGCCCGCATAGCCGATGAACGACCTGACGGCGGTGAGTTCGTTGTCCAGTGTGCTTGTGCTCCTCATGCCGCGACGCTGCTCAATATGGTTCGTTGCCGTAGGGAGGAAGGGGCGTGTGTCTGCTTTAACCTTATATTTATCACTTTTAATCCATCGGATATTAACAGAGGCTCCGATGCGGCCTATTTCAATGGTACAATTCATGGTGCTTTTTTGTGCAAAGGTAACACAAAAAAACAAGAATCCCCTACCAAATGGCAGGGGATTCTGAATTATTACTGGAATTTGAATTCGTCGACGTCGATGTAGCCGCCGGCCTTCTTCGTGGCGTAGTTGAAGATGGCATACTTCGAACCCATGAAGAAACGACGCCAGTCGAAACGCATACGGTAGTCGGTGGTGCCGATCTTGGTCCACTCCTCGCCATCGAGGCTGTAGTAGAAGTTGGCAGCATCAC
>Ga0265298_10004346_pt1 | contig 18148 bp, 19 predicted proteins | sample AusTroGonzalo_MG_3_FD_193486 | JGI IMG/M metagenome (GOLD analysis project Ga0265298, IMG submission 193486) | Bovine rumen microbial communities from tropical cattle in Woodstock, Queensland, Australia - Gonzalo_01 | ecosystem: Host-associated > Mammals > Digestive system > Stomach > Rumen ... | reverse complement strand
GTTGATATGTCCTACTACAACGTAGATAACAACTCTTTAAGTAGATGGACTACAGAGACTGACTCATATTCTGTAAATGGAGACGTGGTCACAGTTTATGATTCAACATCCGCTATCGATCTAATGTACAGCCCCAAAGAAAAGAATATGTATATGAGAATTGCTGGCAATGTTGATAGAATTGGGTGGACAACTGTATTCATCTATTTTAGAAAATAAACAATTATTGGAAAAATAAATCATTCCCTGCCACTCAAGGGAGTATGACGAATAATAGGGGAGCTTACCTCTCGATGGGGTAGGCTCTCTCTTTCTTTAGTTTTCCACCTTATTATCTACATATTACTCGTCGTTTTTCAGTTTATTTGTTATCGTTGAATATCTCTTCGAGCTTCGTTTTTAGTTCTTTGCTTTCCATGTCGGTGGCGATAATCGTGCCGTTGGGGGCAATGAGAATGACGGTAGGTATACCATATACCCCATAAAGATCAAGAGCATTGCCTTTGCCGGCAGGACTGAGCAGGGCCGTCCAAGGCAGTTGATGCTTGTCGATGGCCTTTAGCCATGCGTTGCGGTCTTTGTCGCACGAAACGCCTACGATATGAAGTCCACGGTCTTTATAGTCATTATAGACCTGCTTCATGAATGGCATGGAACCGATGCAAGGACCACACCATGAAGCCCAGAAGTCAATCAAGACATACTGGCCATGTCCTGCGTATTCTGAAAGGTGATGCTTGGTGCCGTCGGGAGCTTCGGCCTCGAAGTCAATGAAGGTTTTTCCAGTAATAGCACGTTGTTTTTTAATTGAATAATATTGCTTCCACGGACGCTCCATTGCTGGATGATGGGCGTATGGGGCGTCTTCTCGCATGAACTCATTCATTTGTTCATCTGTAAGGCTACTCATGCCTGTGTAGAGAAAATACGCAGGGATGACATTATCTAGGTTCTCACGAATGTTCATTAGGTTTGCGGCCACAATTTCGGCCATGTGGCCATTAAATTTGGCCACATTTGCGCTGTCCTTTGCTGTCAGGATCTGCTGGTCGCCATTTCTCATTTTCTGAATCCTTGTTTGTTCTTCTTCACTGAAGCTCTCCCACCAGGGTATGACCATCTTGTGTATTTCCCGCTCGCGCATCTGACAGCGGATGAATTGCTCTTGCACCTCGCTGCCCTTCATCTCGCCCGTAACGAGATTTATTTCGGTGGGCACCTCGTCCGCTATGAATCTGAGGTCGTTGCCTTCATAGTCGCCTATCTGGAAAAATGTATTGCGTGGCATACGTCCAGTGACCGTGAACCGTCCGTTTTTGATAGGGAACTTCACCCTTTGCCCATATGGAGCACAAGGAGTCGAGGCCACACTGTCGCTCTTGCTCGTAGTCGTGCCTGTGACGACGAAGTCAATGCTATCCTCCACCACGGGAGTGAATGTCTGTGCTTGTCCCGATATTGCAACAAAAGAAATCAGGAGAGAGATAATGGTTTTCTTGTTCATGGTTGTAACGATTGTTTTCTGTTTTACAGTTCGCAAAGATATAAATTATTTTTGTAGAAAGCAAGTCATGTGTAATATATTTATTAATTTATAACGTATGTATTTAATACATCCAATACTTTATATGTGTATGGCGTTGTAAAAGTTTGACTGTTGCATTTCAAAAATTCAACGATTGTTATGCAATTGTTGTGCTTTTATTGCTATTCTAGAGTCTAGAACTTCGCATTCTAAAGTCTACAATTGCTCATTCTAGACTTTAGAATTGACATCTTCAGACTTTAGACGTGAATCAAACGCAATGCTTTCACGTTGCATAAGCATAACTTTTCTTCGTGAAAAGTATTACTTTTCGGTGTGTAAAGTGCTACTTTTGATGTTTAATGCGTCACTTTTGCTATAAAACCTTCTTCTCTTTCGCATCGTGAAATAGAGAGAAACGATGAATTTGTTATCAAAAGAAGGGGTTTTCGCATCACTTTTGAAAACACAGCGGCGCTCGGCTCTGCCGCTTGGCTTGTCCAAGAACGATAGCCCAACGCTATTGGAACGTACAGCAATGCAGCTGGGTGCAAATCGGACTTTCCGGCTATTTGTGCATTTTAGACAAAAATGCGCTGAAGTCGGGTTAATTTTTATTGTTTTTTGTCTTTAGGGTCTTATTACAGTTGTGACGCTGGTACTAATCTCAGAAGTTGCCACGAACCATTTCAAATTTACGCAATAATCACTCATGATGTTTTACTTTAGTGTTGTACTGTAAAGTTAATATATCATAGAATTACATCTTGTTTGTAGCATGGCAAAGATTTGCTAAGACACGAAAAAAGCGGCTCTGTTGGGAGTCGCTTTATGGATTATAGATAGAAGGCGAATTTTGAGCCTCTGGAACCATTGCCGTCGTAGTCGGCTGAGATGGGAAACTGGCAACAGAGATTATCGATGGAGTCATCATCAAGGGTGACAGTCAGTTCCAGTTCGATGGCCATCCGCTTCTCGTTGAGACTAAGATTCCATATGCATTCGCCCAGAACGGCATTCACCACCGTTCTGATTTCATCCTGCGTGCGCCATATGGAATCGAAGTCAATCATAGAATGTTATTCGCCCATAATTGTTACCACCAGATCCCTTGCACCGCCATAATTGCGATATTCGCAGAAATAGATGCCCTGCCAAGTGCCCATGTTCAGACGGCCGTTCGTGATGGGGATGGTGAGACTAACACCGCTCAGCGTAGACTTGGCATGAGCTGGCATATCGTCGGCACCCTCCAAAGTGTGCTCATATTCAGGTCTGTTCTCTGGCACTAAGCGGTTGAAGATAGTTTCCATATCCACACGTACATCAGGATCAGCATTCTCGTTGATGCTCAGTCCGCAACTGGTGTGCTTGCAGAAGATGTTGATGATGCCCGTCTTAGGCAGTTGGGGCAACTGTCGCATGATTTCGCTTGTTACCAAGTGGAAACCACGGCGCTTAGGAGTCAGTGTAATTTCTATTTGCTGTACCATGTCAAATTTCTCTATCGTACTATTTTTGCTTTCTGCAGATTGTCGAAGTCACTCCAGAAGTCTGATGCTTCTGATTCAGTGAAGCCGTCTGCTGATAGCTCCTTTAGGATAGAGTCCATCAGTTGAATCTTGGAGATATTCAAATCAGGGTCAACATCGATGGGGTAAGTGAGGATGTCGCCCAGTGAACCTACGTGACAGTTGGTAATGGCAATGTCGCCATTTACCACCTTGACCTGGATATGCTTGCTGGAGCCATATTCCGGCTTTATTTCACGAAGCTTCTGGTATAGCGCATTCTTGCTTAGGCAAGCGTCTCCTTTTGTCGCCGAACGATCGCTATACTGCTCAGAATCGACGGAATTGATAAGTTCACGGAGTGTCATACGGTTATCCTTGTTCAAGAATCCACTTCCATAGTGGCATCACTTCGATGGTGCCAAACTCGTCGGTAATAGTGTCTGACTCGTCATAGGTGAGGATGACGCGGCGGTCACATTCGAGCACATTGGGAATCTTCTTCAATGCATCTACCTCGCGGTCATAAGTTGAATCAGCTCCTGAGAGACTGTATGACGCCTGAATAGCCAATTTCTTTTCTGGTATATAGAAGTCCACTTCAACCTTATCATTATAGAAGAATACTCGTTCGTTATCCTTATCATGTCCATACTTACGGAACAGGGTCAAGGCAGTCAGATTCTCAAGAAGTGCAGTGTCGCTATCCAGCAGGAAGAGGTGGAGCACACCATTATCGATAAAGTAGTATTTACACAGCGATTCCTTATCTGCAAAGGCTGCAGAGATATTGCGCAGACGCAACAATAGCCAGGCGGATTCACTATATTCTATGTATTTGCTCACCGTAGGCATGGTAATCTTACCGCTAACTGATGACAGAACATTAGACAGGCGATTGTAAGATATAGGTTGCTTGACGCTCTCTGCAATTTTCTTAAGAAGCAGACGCAAGAGGTTGGCATTCGAAATCTTGTTTCGGTTAACGATGTCACCCAGATAGATTTTCTGCAGGGTGCTGGTCAAATAGTCGCGCTTTACACTCAGAGAAACAGATTCAGGCAGGCCTCCCCAATCGAAATACTCTTTCCAAGCACGTAGCATTTTTGCACGTGACTCAGTGGCCAGCAGAATATTCTCGTCATAGGGAACCTCCTTTATCTTGAGGAATTCCTGGAAACTATAGGGATAAACCTCAGTAGAGAGATAACGGCCACCGAGGGTAGTCATAATCTCTGACGAAAGCATCTTGGCGTTGCTACCGGTAATCCAGACCTTGTATTTTGCATCAGCCAGACGGCGGGCAAACTTTTCCCATCCATCGATGTTCTGAACCTCGTCGAGAAACAGCATGGGGCGTTTATCGTACATCTCCGCATGGCATTCCAAAATCAGTTCAAAGTCCTCTGCCTTGAAGTCTGCCAGACGGTCATCCTCAAAGTTAAGATAGAGCATATCTGCCCAACTATGACCTTCTGCCAGCAAATGCTGCATCTTCTGATAGAGCATGAATGACTTGCCAGCTCTACGAACACCAATAAATACGCGACGTTCGAACTCATCGGAAGGTAGCTCACGAGGCACAATCTGATACTGTTCTACATCCTTTTGATTGGATGCCAGAATCTGTTTTAATACAACCTTGTTAATCATAACTTCAAACTGTCATTTTGAATTTCTGCCGCAAAGTTATAAATAATATTTTGAAAAATGAAGCGTTTTTTCAAAATAATGACTGAGAAAGCGCATTTTTGAGCATTTCACAGCGAAAAGTAATGAAAAAGGTGACCTTAACTGAAAAAGGTTGTCACTTTTTGGAGAGTTAAACTTAATTGGTTATTACTATAATTACTATCTCACTAAAAGCGTTTACCTCTTTTGATTCTTATAACGATATTGGTTGTCAGTTTGACTGAACAGGTTGTCTGCAACCTTTGACTGCGTCGCGCTCGGCGCTTTGCGACGCTTATTCGAGTGGAACGAGTCTTAAGAAGGTACTTGCACTCGGAAATGCAAAGAAAAACGAGCTTTTCTTTTGCATTTCGCTCGTTTATTCGTACCTTTGCACTCATGAATCAACAATTAGTGATTTTGCGTTCTGCCTTATTGGCTGGTCTTTGTATTTCTGTCGGCTGTGTAGTTAATCTCCGTGTGGGGGGGGGTGCCGGCGCTGTTCTGTTCTCGTTCGGCTTGCTTGCCGTACTTCATTATCAGTTGAAATTGTATACAGGAACTGCGGGTTTTATTCGTGCTAAGGGTGACTGGACGATGTTGGTCATGGTGCTTCTGGGCAATATTGCCGGGTGCGCGCTGTGTGCCTATGCCATGAGCTATGCACAGCCCGATATCCTGACGCCCGACATGGGTATCGTGGAGTCGCGACTGGCTAAGGGACCGTTCGCTTGTTTCCTGTTGGCCATTGGCTGTGGCTTCATCATGACCACCGCCGTGCAGTTTGGTAGGGAAGGGAAGTTCCTGCCCTTGTTGTTTGGCGTGCCAGCCTTTATACTATGTGGTTTTACCCATTCCGTGGCCGATGCTTTCTATTTCCTGGCAGCACCACAAATGATAGATCACCAGTTGCTGACGATATACGTAGCAGAGGTCTTCGGCAATTTTGTGGGGTGCAACCTATACAGATGGGTCATAGCATCTCAGCCAAAAGAGGCTAAAGCGTAGAAAAAAGTGAATTATACCAGAAAAAGTAGCATTTAAATTTGTTGGTAAACAAAAAAATGCTTACCTTTGCATCCGCAAATCGAAAGATGCAGGCCGACATGGCTCAGTTGGTAGAGCAACGCATTCGTAATGCGTAGGTCCCCGGTTCGAGTCCGGGTGTCGGCTCCAGGAGCAGAAATAATAGAAGAGGGACGTAAGAGTCCCTTTTTGTTTCGAGGTAGGTTGCGGAATTAGCTCAGTTGGTAGAGCATTGGCTTCCCAAGCCGAGGGTCGCGGGTTCGAGTCCCGTATTCCGCTCAAAAAAAAGAAAGTGTAGGATGGTGTTTCCTACACTTTCTTATTTTGATTATCTGCAACCCCGTGTTTGGATTTAAACAAAAACAAGCCCCCTCTTCGTTCCCCGAGGGGAACACTATAGACAGCAAACTATAGAAGCCCCCTCGGGGGCAGTAGGAGGGGCATTAGTCTAAACCGAGGAGGATGCGTAGTCCGCCATCCACACCAGAGAATCCCATGAACGCCAGACTCAGCAAACCGGCTGTCACTAAGACGATGGCCATGCCACGCATGCCCTTGGGAATGTCGGTGAGTGCCAACTGCTCGCGGATGCCTGCAAAGACCGTTAGTGCCAGACCGAATCCTATGGCGGTGGAGAAGGCATACATGATGGAGTGGCCCAGGTTCATCTCTTTCTGAATAACCAGGATGGCCACACCAAGAACAGCACAGTTGGTGGTGATGAGTGGCAGGAAGATGCCCAGTGCCTGGTAAAGGGCAGGCGACACCTTCTTGAGAATAATCTCTATCATCTGCACCAATGACGCGATGACGAGGATAAAGGCGATGGTCTGCAGGTACTCGAGATGAGCCGGTACCAGTACATAGGTCTGCACCAGCCAGGTAACCAGCGTGGCCAGTACCATGACGAAGGCTACGGCAGCAGACATGCCCAACGAGGTGTCGATCTTCTTGGAAACGCCAAGGAAAGGACAGATGCCTAGGAACTGAGCCAATACGATGTTGTTGACAAAGATGGCTGATATAAATATTAATAGGTATTCCATATTATATACTACTTCAACTTATTGACAATTGCAATCAGATAACCCAGGGTGATGAAGGCTCCTGGAGCCAGCACGAAAAGAAGGATGTTGTAGTCTTCGGGAATGAAAGCATAGCCGAAGACAGCACCTGCACCAAGAATCTCACGGACGATGCCAAGCAGCGTGAGAGCCAAGGTGAAACCAAGACCTATGCCGACACCATCGATGAGTGAGGCTACGGGGGAGTTCTTGGCTGCAAAAGCCTCTGCACGACCAAGGATGATGCAGTTGACGACAATCAGGGGGATGAACAATCCCAACTCCTTGTCAACCTGTGGCAGGTAAGCCTTGATAGCCATCTGCAAGAGCGTCACGAAGGTGGCGATGACCACGATGAAGACAGGAATGCGCACCTTGTCGGGCGTCAGGTTCTTCATGCATGAAATGACGAAGTTGGTACACATGAGCACAGCCATTGTTGCCAGTCCCATGGCCAGTCCGTTGCCAGCAGACGTGGTGGTAGCCAGGGTGGGGCACATGCCCAGCATCAGCACGAAGGTTGGATTATCCTTGACGATGCCGTTTTTGATAATATTCAGATAGTTCATTTCTTAGTCCTCCTTCTTTTGATTGATGTAGGCATTGTAGGCATTGTTAACAGCCAGCAGGAAAGCACGACTGGTGATGGTTGAAGCCGTGATGGCATCCACCTGTCCGCCATCTTTCGAGACGGTCAGAGGCGTGGATGGCGTCATGCCGATGATGCAGCCCTTCTCACCCTCCTGGAACCACTTGTCGGCCTTGGCACCCAGTCCGGGCGTCTCACTATGTTCCAGAAGCGTGTATCCAAGAATGGTTCCTTCGGTATCGAATCCCACGAGTACGCGCAGCTTGCCACCAAAACCATTGGTAGTACTCTCTACGGCAGCACCCTTCTCATTGTTGTAAACAACGAATACCTGTTCCTTGTTCTTGTTGTCTAAGAGACGCAGCGTGTCGATACGGCTTACCGTCATGTCATCAGCCTGCATCACCATTTTGATGCCATCGGCCAGAGCCTTCTCCTTTTGTTGGGCTATGGGAGTACTGGTCAAGTTGTTCATGAAAGCCAAAATCACGCCCATGACAACAGCAACGCAGGTGAGCACCAACACCATATTCAAGAGTGACGAATCAAGTTTCTTCATTTCTTTACCTCCTCTCCGAATCGTTTGGGTTTCACATAGTTATTGATGAGTGGCGTGAAAGCGTTCATGATCAGAATGGCAAACGACATGCCCTCGGGATAAGAGCCCCAGTTACGGATGACGATGGTCAGAACGCCAATACACACACCATAGATGAGCTGTCCCTTGTGAGTCATTGGCGAGGTGACATAATCGGTAGCCATGAAGATGGCACCGAGCAGCAGTCCGCCACTAAGAATGACCGTCGTAGGGTCGGCATAAACGGGATTCACAACGTGCATGATGGCGCTGATGACAAACACCGTCACGATGATGCTCACGGGCGTGTGCCACGTGATGATGCCGCGCCAAAGCATAAACACGAAGCCAATCAGAAGAGCCAGTCCGCAAATCTCACCAATGGTACCAGCACCACCACCCAGAGAGTAATCGCCCAGCAGCATGCTGAAAGCATCGGGCAGGCTGTTGAGCACAGAAGCATCGCCAGTCTGGATGGCCTGTTTCATGACAGAGAGAGGCGTTGCACCTGTTACCGCATCCGTGTATTGCCAGAAGTGACCAGGCATAGGCCAGCTCGTCATCTGCGCAGGAAACGCAACCAGCAGGACACATCGTCCGACAAGTGCAGGATTGAAAATGTTGTTTCCAAGCCCGCCAAAGGTCATCTTTGCCACACCAATGGCAAAAACAGCACCTATAACGATAATCCATATAGGCAGGTTAGAAGGCAGGTTCATGCCCAACAAAAGACCCGTCAGGGCTGCCGAACCATCGCAGATGGTGCAAGTCTTCCTGCCTAGGACAAACTTGTTGATAGCCCACTCAAGCAGTACGCACGACGCAACACTCGTGAGACAGACAATGGCCGAGCCAATGCCGAAATAGAATAAAGACACCAACAAGGCTGGCAGCAGGGCTATGATGACGCCATACATGTTACGCTCTACGGAGTCACTTCCGTGAGCATGTGGCGAAAGAGATACAATCAATTTATTATTCATTTTGCTCTAGATTTAATGATTCCCATAACGGTGCTCTTACCCATGCGGATATTGTCGAGCAGAGGACGATGGGCGGGACACGTAAACTGACATGAGCCGCACTCTATACAACTAACGATATCTTCCTGTTCGGCACGTTCCCAATCCTTGAAGGACGAAAGTTTTGCCAACAGGTAGGGCTCAAGTCCCATAGGACATGCAGACACACACTTGGCACATCGGATACACGGCTGTGCCTCCTTGCGCTTGGCATCGCTGCCCGATAGGATGGTTACCGAGTTGGTTCCCTTGCAAACGGGAACCTCTGTAGAAGTCAACGCCTTTCCCATCATAGGTCCACCAGCCAATAGCTTGTTTTCCCCCTCAGGCATACCACCACAGAGGTCGATCATCTCTTGCATGGGCGTTCCCATTCTTACCAGGAAATTGCCAGGCTTTGAGAGTAGCTTACCTGTGACGGTGGTGTATCTCTCGAAGAGAGGCTTATGTTTCATAACTGCCTCATAAACAGCATAGGTAGTACCAACATTCTGAACAATTGCTCCAACGCTGACGGGGATGGCAGGCGGCGCAGGAACCTGTCGCCTGATAACAGCATCGACCAATTGCTTTTCACCACCTTGCGGATAGCGTTGCTTCAACGGAACAACCTCTACACAATAGTCAGAGCCATCGAACACATCACGACATTTCCCCGTCAACAGTTCAATAGCTTTAGGCTTGTTGGTTTCGATGCCAATATAGCCACGGGTGACCTTAGCCGCTTTCATGAGAAGTTCCAATCCAACGAGAATTTCATCGGACTTTTCCATCATCAACCGATAGTCTGCCGTGATATAAGGTTCACACTCCACCGCATTGATAATGACACACTCAGCCTTTGCCGTTGGAGGAGGGCTGAGCTTGATGAACGTGGGGAAGCCAGCACCACCCATACCGGTAACGCCTGCCACCTTGATACGCTCTATGATTTCCTCGGAAGTCAGTTCCGGATGGTCCTTTACCAGTTCCAATTGTTCAGAACGGTCTATGGACTCCTCCCATTCATCACCTTCCACGGTAATGTAGATAGCCGGTTTGCGATAGCCAGTTGCGTCGATGGCAGTATCAACCTTTAAAACCGTTCCGCTCACAGAAGAATAGATGGGAGCCGAAACGAAGCCACCAGCCTCGGCAATCAACGTGCCGACCTTCACCTTATCGCCTTTCTGAACGACAGGTTTTGCTGGGGCACCAATATGCTGCGACAAAGGGAAAATGGCCTGTTTTGGAAGTGGAGCCACCTGCGTTGCCACCTCATGGGTAAGCTTATTCTCCTCGGGGTGAATACCACCTATGCGAAATGTCCTTATCTTCATGCTTGTTCCTCCTTTCCTTCTACTGGTTTAGGCGCAGGGAAGTTGATGGCATGGATGGCCTTGGTAGGACAAGCTGCAACACATTTCCTGCACAAACGACATTTGGTGTAATCAATATAAGAAAGGTTGTTCTCTACCGTGATGGCTTCGAACTGACACTCCTTTGCACACTTGCCACAACCAATGCAGGCTGCCTTACAAGCCTTCATCGACACAGCACCCTTGTCCTTGTTGACACAGGATACAAAGATGCGACGATTCTTCGGACCTTTCTTTCTGAGTTCTATGATATGGCGTGGACATGCTTTCACGCAAGCGCCACAAGCCACACATTTATCGTCGTTGACTTCAGGCAGACCTGTCTCGGTATTCATGCTGATAGCATCAAACTGACAAGCAGCAACGCAATCGCCACACCCCAGGCACCCATATCCGCAGGCTGTTTCTCCAGCACCACAGGCATGCATGGCTGCACAGGTGTGCAGTCCAACATATTCTGCCACTTTCGGACGGTTCTCACAAGTGCCGTTACACCTGATGACAGCCACTTGAGGATCGCCATTAGCAACAGCTAATCCTAATACGTTTGCGACCTGACCCATCACGTCGGAACCACCAACGGGACAATTCATGCCCTCGATGCTACCTTTGTCGGCACCCTTTACCAAAGCTTCAGCCATGGCTCCACAACCCGCGAAACCACATCCTCCGCAATTGGCGCCAGGCAACAGTTCGTTGACCTGCGCAATACGAGGGTCTTCGAAGACGGCGAACTTCTTTGAGCAGACAAACAATACTATCGCAGCAATCAGAGCGATGCTGCCCAGTACGAGGACTGCTAATAATATTGGATTCATAGTGTAATTAATAAATAATGTATAGTCTTATTGTGGTTATTTCTTTCTTTAGTTATTTGCTAGGTGTTACTCAATTTGGAAAGTGACAACTCCGGCAATGCGTTTCCGACATAGCCAAAGCGCAAGATAATATGGAATCAATGCAAGTAATGCTGCCAATGCCGCAAGACCTTCATTCACATGAGCCATCAGAAGTGCTATAAGAACAACCATAAGAATCAGTAGCGGGAGTCCGAAGCTAAGTAGCAATGCTCTTTTAACTGCACTATCAGACACGCTAATCATCACATGCTGTCCCACAGTCCTCTGGTTACTCAGGGCGTCGGGGACGACTATGATTTTTTCTTTCGAATCGGCCACATGACAACGTTCAGCCACTTGACAGGCAGCACAGGCTGAATGCTGTACAATTCTCACCCTGACAAGGCCGTTATTCACAGATTCTATAGTCCCTTCGTGACGTATGATGTGTTTCATATTTCCGCGCAAAGATACGATAAAAAAGTGAATCGGGGCAAAGAAAATACTATATTTTTCAAATAAAATGTGCATTTACTTGCATATACAAATATTTTTTGATATTTTTGCAGTGATATTTGAGAGAAAAGTATTATGATTGCAACAGAAAACACTCTACAGCAAGTTCAGCGCGCTATTCGCAAAATAGCTGAAAAGTTCCCAATGACGGACGAAGCTTCCATGCTCACCGACATTCATATCCGCGTGTCGCAGGATACGGGAGAAGTTCTGGCTTTCGATGATGATGACCGTGAGATTACTCGCTGTGTGGTGGAGCAGTGGATTGAAAACAAAGATGACGATTTCTATGAGACTGTAGCGAAAGATTTCCGCCAGTGTCTCATTCAACAGAAAGAACTCGTGGAGAATCTTTCAATCCTAAAACCTTATTCGTTTGTCCTCGAAGATGACGACCGTGACCCCATCACGGAGTTGTATGTTGTGGATGACGACACGGTGATTATCGACCCCAACCTGATGGAGGGACTCGATGAGGATCTTGATAATTTCCTGGCAGAACTGATGAAATCATAATAATTACCAAAGGCTTTTGATGACAGAGACATCGGCAGACATTTCTTCATCGTGGCTCTTGCGTTTTAACACCTGGCGTGAGAGACATATCAGCGAGCGCATGTTTGTGCTCGTTTTGGCTTTCTTTGTCGGATTGCTGGCAGCAGTAGCGGCTTTCATTCTCCATTTTATCATCCGACAAATAGGTCATTTCCTTACCAGTTCGTTTAATGCCGAATCCTACAACTGGCTCTATCTGGTTTATCCTGTAGTGGGTATTTTCCTGACCATGTTATTTATAAAATATGTGGTCAAAGACAATATCTCCCACGGAATAACACGCATTCTCTACGCTATCAGCTCTAATCGTTCCAGATTGAAGGCACATAACACATGGTCTAGCGTCATTGCGTCTGCAATAACTATCGGTTTTGGTGGTTCTGTGGGTGCAGAGGCGCCAATTGTGCTTACCGGTTCTGCTATAGGCAGCAATCTGGGAAAGCTCTTCGGACTAGACCGCAAGACGATGATGCTGCTCATAGGCTGTGGTGCTGCAGGTGCTATTGCCGGCATCTTTAAAGCGCCAATTGCTGGTTTGGTGTTTACCCTCGAGGTGCTGATGATAGACCTGACGATGGCATCGCTGATGCCCATTCTTGTGTCGTGTGTTACAGCCACCTGTTTCACCTATATATTTAGTGGTGATGCCGCGTTGTTCACATTCCACCTTGACGAGGAATGGACCGTGGAGCGCATCCCTGCATGTATCTTCCTTGGGGTGTTCTGTGGCTTGGTGAGTCTCTATTTTATACGAACAATGAGTTTTTGTGAGGGCATCTTTGCACGCTTGAAGAATCGTGCCTACGTACGGTTGTTGATTGGAGGTGCACTACTTAGCGGGCTCATCTTCCTTTTCCCGTCGTTGTTTGGTGAGGGATACGACTCAATCAATCTTCTTCTCAATGGTTCGGATGAAGCCGACTGGGATGCCATCCTTAACAACTCGCTATTTGCGGGTCATGGCCAATGGCTCATTATTTACATCGCTTTGGTATTGCTCACGAAAGTGTTTGCAACCTCAGCAACGAATGGTGGCGGAGGATGTGGTGGTACATTCGCTCCAAGTCTGTTTGTGGGATGTTTTAGTGGCTTTCTATTCTCGCGACTTTGGAATATATATCAAATAGGCATTCACGTACCGGAAAAGAACTTTGCCCTCATGGGAATGGCTGGTGTGATGTCTGGTGTGATGCATGCACCATTGACAGGTATTTTCCTTATTGCGGAACTTACGAGTGGCTACGACCTTTTCCTGCCACTTATGATCGTGTCTGTCAGTTCGTTTTTAACCATCAATATCTTTGAGTCGCACAGTATCTATAGCTCACGATTGGCAAAGGAAGGAAAGCTCATTACGCACCATACGGACAGGGCCGTTCTTACGCTCATGCAATTGAGTAGCGTCATTGAGAAAGACTATCTGTCGGTGGAGTCGGACACGGAATTACGAGACATCGTCAATAAGATCAGTCGTTCACATACAAGTATTATTCCTGTGTTGGATGCTGGTGGCGTGTTGTTGGGAGAAATAGACATCACAAAAATACGTAATGTGGTGTTCCGCATAGAACTATATCATCATTTTACTGCCAAACAACTCATGCAAGAGCCTGCGGCAGTATTGAGCAACCAGTCTCCGATGACTGACGTGATGAAAGTCTTTGAGAAAACACATGCAGACTGGCTGCCTGTGCTTGACAACGAAAATCGACTAGAAGGATATATTTCACGCCAACGTCTGTTTACGCAATATAGAAAGATGGTGGCAGATATGAGTGAAGAGTAGTATGACAAAAAACGATTTAAGAATTGTATTCATGGGTACTCCGGAATTTGCGGTGGAGACCCTACAAGCACTCGTGGAGAACGAGTATAACGTTGTGGCGGTGGTGACACAACCCGATAAACCCGTGGGACGCCACGGCTCTGTGCTTCAGCCTTCGGCAGTAAAGCAATATGCATTGAGTCAGGGACTACCCGTGCTTCAGCCAGAAAAGATGAAAGACCCTGTGTTCTTGGAGCAACTGAAGGGTTACAATGCCAATCTTCAAGTGGTAGTGGCTTTCCGTATGTTGCCTGAGGTGGTATGGGGAATGCCCGAATACGGCACGTTCAATGTTCATGCCGCCCTTTTGCCTCAATATCGTGGTGCTGCCCCCATCAATTGGGCTGTTATTAACGGAGAGACAGAAACAGGTGTTACGACATTCTTTCTGGATCATGACATTGACACAGGTCGTATCATAGAACAGATGCCATTCGCAATACCCGACGAAGCTGACGTGGAATACGTTTACGATGGACTTATGCATCTTGGTGCCAAGATATGTCTCAGTACGCTCAAGAAGATTATTGATGCCAACGGACATCCTGACAGTATGGCACAGGATGTGGCTGTGGAATCAGAGTTGAAGCACGCTCCGAAGATTTTCAAGGAAACCTGCATGATTGACTGGACTAAGACAAGCAAACAGGTTTATGATTTTGTACGTGGTCTCTCGCCTTATCCTGGTTCGTGGACTACGATGGTTGACGGCGAAGGACATGAGGTGGTTATGAAAATATTCAAGACCACAAAGACTCTCCGTTCATCAGAAGGAAGAGTAGGGCAGTTGGTAACTGATAAAAAGCACCTTTATGTAGGCTGTGCTGACAATATGCTTCAAATCGACGAACTGCAAATAGCAGGTAAAAAGCGTATGGATGCTGTCGCTTTCCTCAATGGGATGAAAGACATCGAAAAATATTTCGTTCGGTAACATAATAAATTCATAAGCCAGTACGTTATGAATATGTAAACAGCAATTCAAAACCCAAATTTCTGGCCTATGAAAATATTTACTCCCGAAGAAATGAATCCCAGCGAGAAGGTGATAAATCTCATTAAACAGATAGCTTATACCTATCGAGTAAACAATAACCAGGCATACTGCCTGAACTAAAAAATAGACTTTAAACTTATAGCACGAAATGACCATTGTTTCACCTTCAATGTTGTCTGCCGACTTCCTGCATCTTGAACGCGACATTCAGATGATAAATCGTTCTGAAGCCGACTGGTTGCATGTTGACGTGATGGACGGCATGTTTGTTCCTAATATCTCATTCGGTTTTCCAGTTATTGAAGCAGTAGCTAAGATTTGCACAAAACCCCTTGATGTTCATTTTATGATTGAGCGCCCAGAGCGTTATATCAGTCAGACAGCCAAGTTGGGTGCCATGATGATGAATGTTCATCAGGAAGCTACAGTTCATCTTCATCGTACTATTCAAGAGATACACGATGCCGGTATGAAAGCTGCAGTAACGCTTAATCCTTCAACCCCAGTTTCTGTTCTTGAGGACGTTATTGGTGATGTGGAGATGGTATTGCTAATGAGTGTCAATCCTGGTTTTGGGGGACAGAAGTTTATTGAGAACACTATTCAGAAAGTGAAGCGGTTGCGTCATCTTATCGAACAGAGTGGTAGTAAAGCGCTGATTGAGATAGATGGTGGCGTACAAAAAGAAACGGCACCTCGCCTAGTTGAAGCTGGTGCCGATATATTGGTTAGTGGTAGCTACATCTTTAGAGCTCCCGATCCAGAAAAAGTCATTAGTGAATTGAAAGCTCTATAGTTCCTTTCTTAGAACTGTAGAGCTAGTTCCATTTGGTTCTCTTTCGCCATCTTGCGTAAGTTGAAGATGGCATAGCGCATACGTCCAAGTGATGTATTGATGCTGACTCCTGTGATTTCAGCAATTTCCTTAAATGACAATTGCTGGAAGAAACGCATGTATACCACCTCTCGTTGAGTAGCGGGTAGGGCGTTCATCAATCGAGTTACATCCTTCAGAACCTGTTCGTTTACCAATTCAGATTCTCGGTAGCTATCCATTACAGATGCTCCACGTAGATTCTGCAGGTCATTTTCTTTATTGGGCTCAATGAAATGACGTGACTGTTGTTGGCGATACCAATCCATCATCACATTGTGGGCAATGCGACTAACCCAGAATTGGAACTTACCTGTATCAGAATACTGACCGTTTTGTAGTTTGACGATCACCTTAACAAAGGTCTCTTGGAAGATATCGTCAGCAATATCATGATCACGTACAACGAACATGATATAGGTGAACAATTTGGTCTTGGTGCGGTCTAATAATTCATCAAACGCACGATTATCGCCTTTAGCATAGAGCAATGCCAACTGTTCGTCGGTTACTCCCTCAAATTTCTTCATATCGTTCTTTGTTTTTAATTATGAAGTAATTATGTTTCGATAGGCAATAATTTTGGGTTTTATGAGTTATTATTATTGTTTTGTTGGGTGCAAAAGTAAATAAAAAGTTCTTATCCTCCAAATTTTTTCCTAAAAAAATAGCAATTTTTGCTTTTATCGGTTAAAAACGCCATTCAGAAATATTGCTATTTGTTTTGCAATTCAATCGCTTATTAGTACCTTTGCAGTCGATTATGAGATATTTCATGACGTTAAGTTACGACGGAACACGTTTCCATGGTTGGCAGGTTCAACCCAATGGAATATCAGTACAGGGGGAGCTCCAAAGAGCACTCTCACTAATACTGCGTGAAGAAATTGCCATAACGGGTGCTGGACGAACGGATGCTGGCGTACATGCTTCAATGATGGTTGCCCACTTTGATACGGAACAACAACTGGATTGTCAGCAGCTTTGCTACAAGCTAAACAGACTTCTCCCCAAAGATATTGCCATACAAAAGGTGGAACATGTGCATAGTGAGTTGCATGCACGTTTCTCTGCCATTTCGCGCACGTACCATTATTATATTCATACACGTAAATCACCATTCTTGCATCATTATTCTTGTGAATTGCATTATCCATTGGACTTCAAGAAAATGAATGAGGCTGCGAGGATTTTAAAAGAATACGAAGACTTTGGCGCTTTCTGCAAGAGTCATGCCGACGTGAAGACTACCTTATGCAAGATAAGCAACGCGGAATGGGAAGAAATACGAGAGGGCGAGTGGCGCTTTACAATCACGGCGAACCGTTTCTTGAGAAATATGGTGAGGGCCATTGTTGGTACGCTAGTCGATGTGGGACGTGGACGTCTGTCGTTAGAGAATTTCCGACATGTAATAGAAGGAAAACGTCGTACTGAAGCTGGAGAGTCGATGCCTGGAAATGCATTGTTTTTAGTAGATATCAAATATTAAAATGTGGTTAATACTCGCATTCATGTCGGCAGCTCTACTGGGAGTGTACGACTCGTTGAAAAAGAAAGCACTAAAGGATAACGCTGTTATTCCTATCTTGTTTTTAAACACGCTCTTCTCATCATTGATATTTATTCCTTTTATCGTGATGAGCAGCCAGACCAATTATTTGGATAATACGCCTTTTCTAGTAGGTAATGGCGGATGGGAGTGCCATAAGTACATCGTACTAAAGGCTGTGATCGTATTGTCAAGTTGGGTACTGGGATATTTTGGTATGAAGCATCTGCCTCTGACTATCGTCGGACCAATTAATGCAACACGACCGGTCATGGTACTTATAGGTGCATTGCTGCTATTTGGCGAACGACTGAATGTGTGGCAATGGATAGGTGTCTCCTTGGCTATTATCTCATTCCTACTTCTGAGCCGAAGTGGTAAAAAGGAAGGCATAGACTTCAGACATGATCACTGGATATACATGATTGTCGGAGCTGCTGTACTTGGTGCTCTCAGTGGCCTGTATGATAAATATCTGATGGCTCCAGTAGAAACGGGGGGCGTTGGACTTGATCGTATGATGGTACAGTCGTGGTATAACATCTATCAATGTATCATGATGTTTTGCATGTTGATGCTATTATGGTGGCCCAAAGGAAAAGAAAACACGCCATTTCATTGGGACTGGGCTATTATTGGTGTAAGCC
>Ga0265298_10004345_pt1 | contig 18154 bp, 8 predicted proteins | sample AusTroGonzalo_MG_3_FD_193486 | JGI IMG/M metagenome (GOLD analysis project Ga0265298, IMG submission 193486) | Bovine rumen microbial communities from tropical cattle in Woodstock, Queensland, Australia - Gonzalo_01 | ecosystem: Host-associated > Mammals > Digestive system > Stomach > Rumen ... | reverse complement strand
TGCGGCTATAACCAGCCACCCCACGTGAGCTACTTCCTCGGTGAACTGGAAGGTATCACCCAGGCTCCTCCCCCACTGACTATGACAGGAAGAGTGGAAATCAAGAATGGTGGTACTATCTCCAGCAAGCATAATGAAGCTCAGGTGCTTCTGGCAGAAACAGGCGATATGGAAGTGACCGTGACAGAGCCCTGCCTTCCTGCCGTCATCATCGACAATGCCCCGTCGTGGGTTCAGGGTCATGACGATAACGGCCATATAGAATACGGCTATTATACCCATACCCTCAGGATGGAAAGCACTGCCTTTGGAGATCTTTCCGGGAGCAACATCCGCCTTGTGAAGCAGGGCGACGGCATACTCAGGCTGGAGGGTGACGGGATACAGAGTTATGGAGGCCCGACAGATGTCTGGGCCGGTACTGTGGTGTTCAGCAAGGGATTAAAAGATAGTCGCCTCTGGCTGAACCGCTTTGCTAAGATGGAAACCACACCAGATTCAGGGGCAAGATTTCAGGATATTGAGGCAGAATACGGCTCGGTGATCAGACCAGGCGGTAATCATGGCTATGGGAGCATGAGTGTCGATACACTCAAGCTGGGCTTTGGCTCGGTGCTTGAGCTTGACTTGTTTAACAAAAAGGAAGACTTTGATCATAATATATGTGATGTAATAGGTGCATGGAAACTTGTCATTGAGACCAGGGACTGGCAGTATGGTCCGGAATACAAGGCTCCCGTGTTCCGTTTCGTCTCTAACCTGGAGGATGGTCAGACCAATATGCCTGAAGGGAAGTATCAGATCCTACAGGCTAATGAGTTTGTCGGCAATCTGGAGGATATCGTCATTGAAGGCCTTGATGGCATGAAATGCTATCTCACCAAAGAGACCAATGAGGATGGCTTCTCACGCATCTATCTGGTTCTGCAAGCCACGCGCTCGCCATTGGATGTGAGATGGACAGGTGATGATAGTTATATATGGGACTTTAACAACACGGAGAACTTCCTGTTGCCCGACGGAACGAGGGGGGCCTTCGTGACGGGCGACAGAGTAACGTTTGATGACGGAGCAAATGCGAATGTGGTAGATATCAGAGAAGATGTGGCTCCGTCGAGTGTCGTCTTTGCCAATGAGGAACGTGACTTTACATTGTATGGTAATGGCGGCATTGCTGGCGATGCTTCGCTGCTCAAGACGGGTGCTGCTAATCTGACCATCAGCAATGTGAACAAATTTTCCGGTGGTGTTGTGATTGATGGTGGCACGGTTACGGTATCGGCTTTGGCTAATTCCGACGGTGCCGAATACGGTGCGTTGGGAGGTGTCAATAATCCGATTACCCTGCAGCACGGCGGGGGTCTCTCGCTGATGACAAATAAATCTGATGTGACAACCTCCCAAAACCTGATTCTTGGGGAAGGCGGTGGTGTGATAGCCTTGCCTGTAAGGACTCTGACCTTGAAGGGGAAAATCAGTCAGACGGGCAAGTCCTGTTTGGAGAAGACTGACAATGGCACCTTGGTGATGGCTGGATCGTGTAAGTTTAGCAAACTTATTCTCCGTCAGGGTATTGTCCAGGCAGGTGAACTTGGTAATATTCATCAATACCCTGATACTGTGGTGCTGAATGGTGGAACGCTGAAGGATCCTGACAATATCAACAGCTATTCCTCGAACATGACGAATTTGGTTGTACCGGAAGGAGGTGGCGGAAACTGGTATCTTGATTCCCGCTGCGACTACAAAGGAAAACTCACGGGCAAGGGTAATCTGGTAGTGCATGTGACCAGTGTACGCTGCAATATGCAAGGCGATTGGAGCCAGTTTGAAGGTGAACTGAATTTCATAAATACAAAAACCGGCCAATACGACCCACTGCTTCAATGGAACAACTCTTATGGGCTGGGGAAGGCAACTGTCAGAGGGGATTTCCCGAATAATGGGCGTAACGTCAGCATCGGAAGGCTTATAGGAGGGGTCAATATCACGGGCAAAGGTCTTACGACAGTTAAAGTCATGGACCTGAAAGTATTAAAAGGCAGGACTGGTATACAGGTCTCGCCTGTGAATGTGGAAGGAACTATGACGGTGACAGGCGAGATAAATATTTGGGCTTCGGGCTTGAAGGCCGGTGACGAGGTGGTGCTGTGGAAGGTCGGAGCCCTGCAGACAACATCGAACACCGTCGTCAACCTGCCGGAGTTGCCAGAGGGGCTGTACTGGGATACCTCAGAACTGTTGAAGAAAGAAGGCAAACTGAAAGTGACGGATGTACCTACGGGAATCTATAACGCTACGCTAATGGATAATGGACAACGGATAATGGATCATTGGTATTCGCTCGACGGACGGAAGTTGAACGGCGAGCCGAAGGTGAAGGGCATCTATATCAAGAACGGAAAGAAAGTCATTATAAAATAATAAGGTATAATAAAAATGAAACTAACTATTAATGCACAATGCATCATGCATCATGCACAATCATTAGTGCTGTGCGGGCTGCTGGCATGGGCTGTCGGTAGTCATGCTCAGACAGCGTTGAGCACACCACAGAGCCAGATGGAGAAACTGGACCGCGGACTGGTAGCCTTCCCGACGACAAAGGATAAGGTGTTCGTCAGCTGGCGCTTGTTAGGTACCGAGGTGCAAGCCCCCGACCCATTAAACAACGATGCCCCCGTGACGTTCGACCTGTTGAAAAACGGTCAGCCCATCGCCCAAGACATCGCAGGAGCCACATCGATGACTGTCGATGGAACGGCCGACGATGAATTCCAGGTGGTGACACTCGTGGATGGAAAAGCCGTGGATACCACACCAGCCGTGAAGCCTTGGGCGAAGAGCTATCTGGAACTGAAACTCGACCGTCCGGAGACTGGTGCCCAGGGAGGAACCTACTCCCCTAACGACTGTTCGGTGGGCGATGTCGACGGCGACGGACAGTATGAGATCTTCGTCAAATGGGATCCTTCCACCTCGAAGGACAACTCCCAGAGCGACAAGACCGACAACGTGTTCCTCGACTGCTATAAAATCGAAAATGGAAAATTGTCAGATGGTACATTGTCAAATTGTACATTACTCTGGCGTATCGACCTCGGTGTCAACATTCGTGCCGGAGCCCACTATACGCAGTTCATGGTCTACGACTTCGACAAGGACGGACGGGCTGAGCTGATGTGCAAGACGGCTCCGGGCAGCAAGGACGGACAAGGCAACTACGTGAACCAGGCCGCTACCGATGAAAACATCAAGGCCGCCGACAACACGAAGGACTGGCGCACTTCCGCCGGACGTATCAACGGCGGCCAGGAGTATCTCACCGTGTTCGACGGACAGACCGGCGCTGCTATCCACACCATCGCCTACTACCCCAACCGCAACGCCAAGGCCGAACTGAGTGAGGCCGCGGGCACCTTCAACTGGGACGACCGCAACGGCAAGAAAGACCGTGGCGACTATGGCAACCGTGGTGAGCGCTATCTGGCGGCCGTCGCCTATCTCGGCGGTCCCGACGCACTGCCCAGCGGTATCTTCTGCCGAGGCTATTACACCTACGCCTATATCTGGGCGGTCGATTTCGACGGCAAGCAACTGACGACGCGCTGGCTGCACAGCTCCGACAAGAAGGACAGCTACAGCGTGATGGATGCCGACGGCCATACCGAGACCTACAAGGGCGACATCTGTACTTCAGGCCTGGGCCGCTACACGATGTATGCCAACGGTAACCACAACCTCTCCATCGGCGATGTCGACGGGGATGGTGCGGACGAAATCATCTGGGGTTCCGCTGCGCTCGACAACGACGGCAAGATGCTCTATGCCGTGGGCTTCGGTCATGGTGACGCCATCCATTTGGGCGACCTCGACCCCGACCGTCCCGGACTGGAACTCTTCGATGTGCATGAGGAAAAAGGAGACTATGCCTGGGACCTGCACGATGCCGCGACGGGAGAAATCATCTGGAAGGGCGGACAGAAGGGACAGGATAACGGACGCGGACTGGCTGCCGACATCGTGGCCGACAGTCGCGGCTATGAGTTCTGGTCTTCATACGGCGGTTTCAACAGCGGCAGCCGTAACCAGAACCCGTTCAATGCCATCACAGGCCAGGAGGTCGGCTCGTCGAAGCCCTCGATGAACTTCCGCGTCTATTGGGATGGTGATGCCAGTGACGAACTGCTCGACGGCACGTCCATCGGCAAATATGGCAAAAGCAATCTGATGCTTGGCCCTGGCTTGTCGGCCATCGGCGCCGTATCCATGGGCAACTCCTCTTCATGCAACGGTACGAAGTCGACGCCTTGTCTCTCTGCCGATATCTTCGGCGACTGGCGCGAGGAGATCATCCTCTGGAGCAAGGACGACAGTGCCACATTGAACATCTACTCGACGGCCTACGAGACCGACTACCGCTTCCCCACCCTGATGCACGACCACACCTATCGCATGGCCGTAGCCTGGCAGAACACCGCCTACAACCAGCCGCCACACCTCGGATTCTACCTGCCCGACTTCATCGGCGCCTATAACCCGACGGGAATCCATGACGCTACGCTAATGGATAATGGACAATGGACAATGGATAATTGGTATTCCTTGGACGGACGGAAACTCAACAAAGAGCCGAAGGCAAAGGGCATCTATATCAAGAACGGAAAGAAACTCATCATCAAGTAACCATAATCCCCGCCGGAGACTGGCGGGGATTTTTGTTTAGAACCGCGTGCTGCCGTCGTAGTTGAAGATCGGCGCATCGGTAGGAATAGCCTCATCGTAGAACCAGACGGCGGAGTCGTTCATCTTCGGATGCTGACGGTCGAGCAGCCGCAGCATCTCGGCGCCAGCCCAAATCACCGGTCCATAGCCGTGGGCGGCCATCACATGGACGGGCCGGTAGGCATAGAACGCAGGGTCGAAGCCCATGCCCGTGCCGACGCAGACACCCTCCACCTGGCCCTTGTCATTGATGGATGCCTCTACGGCGTGCCAGGCCAGCTGCGCCACGGGACCATAGACCTTGGCATCCACCCACCCCTTGTTGATGGCATGGGCAAAGCAGTAGGCATAGATGGCTGTGGCCGATGCCTCCAGATAGGTGTCGCTGCGGTCGAGCAACTGGTGCCAGTAGCCGTCGTGATGCTGCAGGGCGGCGAGACCCTTCAGATGCGACCGCATCAGATTCATGATCTCCGCCCGCTGCGGATGATCCTCCGGCAGCACGTCGAGCACCTCGCACATCGTAAGGATCGCCCAGCCGTTGGCCCTGCCCCAATGGAAGGCGGGATGCTCCTGCATCGACTCCACCCATCCATGGCGGAACAGGTTCTTTTCCGGTACCCACATCCTGCTGGCAAACTGCAGCACCTGGCGCGCTGCCTCGTCGAAGTATTTCGGATCGCCCGTGTACTTTCCCATATACGCAACGGCGGGCACACCCATGAACATGTCGTCGAGCCACACCGTGTTCTTCTGCGGACGGATGCGGGCAAAGGTTCCGTCGGCCAGACGGTATTCCTTATTTATAATATAGTCGGAATAGTGGCTGATGCGAGCATCGATGAGGGTGCGCAAAGACTGATCGGCTCCATTGAAGACCGTTCCCATGGCCTTGATCATCGAGCAGCAGACCGCGCCGGCATCGTCGAGCGCATGCGGATCGACCACCTTACGGGCGTTGACATCTATCTGCTCACCCTGCTGATGGAGTTTGGCGAAATAGGGCGCCATCTCTGCCAGGAGCTTGTGGCGCTTGAACACATAGTCGCGGTAAGCCTCATCGCCAGTAGCCTCATAGGCTGCCAGCACGCCCGAGTAGGTGACGCCCCACTCGTAGCTCGTCAGCCGGAAGCCGCCCTGCTTCAGCTGGGTGTCGGCGGTGATCTGCTTCATGTCCGTCACCGCCTCGCCCGTCTTCTTGTCCACGAGCCGGGCCGGTGTCTGGGCATCGATATACCGCAGCACGCGGTCCATCGTCGCCTTGACGCGCTCCTTGGCCGACACGCCATAGCCCACCCGGTAGGCAGGCTTCATCAGGTGCAGCGGCGTATTGTTGTCGTTGGCTTCGCCTTCGTCCGTCGCGACTCGGTTCAATGTTTCCAGACGGTCGTATTCCTCCTTGGTAATCCGCAGGAACGATCCGTGCTGCGGACGGTCCACGCCCTCAATGTTGCGGGGCTCGCGGAAGTTGTGCATCGTCTCGTCGGCCAGACACAGGCGGTAGTTCTTCGGACGCGACGAGTATTCGATGTAGCCGATGACCCAGTCGTCGCGACCGGCCAGCTGGAAGGCCGAAACACCCTCGCACTTCTTCTTGCCTTCGAAGTTGACGTAGTCGTCGTCCGACGGTTCGGGCCAGGGACCGGTGAGCGCGGGGGCAGCCGTCGTGAAGAGTCCCGGCGTGCCTCCCTCCTTCTTGATCATCATGTGCCACTGGCGGTCGGCCTTCACCCAGTTGATGTCGGCATCGATGGTGGCGTAGCCCCAGTCGAAGAGCAGTCGCGGCTGCGTCAGCTGGGTGAACGACTCGTCGGCATACGAGTAGTACATCCGGTCGTACTGCTCCTCGGCACGGTTCCACATCGAGTAGTACACGAAGTAGCCTCCCCGCCGGCCGTCAGGCCACACGTAGTCGTCATCCCAAACGGCCTGCGGAGCCCATACGCGGTTGACGGTCTTCCAGTCCTTATAGACGCTCTCCGCCTCGGGATTGCTGAAGATGCCGGGGCCCTGGCGGAAGTCGAAGGTCACGCTCTCCCAGTGCAGCAGGTCGTCGCTGCGCAGCAGGTCTATGCCGTAGTTGTCCCACTCGGCCTGTTTCCTCAGCCGCTTGAAGGCCCCCACGTTCATGTCGGTGCAGAGCATCAGATAGCCCGAGCCGTCGTGCTTGCGGAAGATGTAGGCATCGCGTGTGGCCCCCTCGATGCGGGCATGCTCGCTGTCGCTGAACACGGAGTCGCCGTTCAGCAGGTCGTGGTAGTGCATGCCGTCGCGGCTCAGGGCATAGGCCGTCCAGGCCCGTCCACGGTCGTTCATGTGGCAGTACAGATAGCCGTAGTCACCCTTCTGGAAGTTCCCCTTTCTCTCTTGCGCCGCCATCGTTGCCGGCACCGTCAGCAACACCGCCAGCAATGTTGCTAAGCATAATGACATTCTCTTTTTCATATCGTTCAGCTATATTTGCTGCAAAGGTAAACAAAAAATCCCGTACCGCCAAAACGATACGGGATTTTTTATTCACGCGAATCAGTTCACGTCGTTGCCTCCGCCATTGCTGCCTCCGCCGCCACCATTGTCGCCGGAGCCACCACCATTGTCGCCGGAACCTCCGCCGTTGTCGCCAGAGCCGCCGCCATTGTCATCCGAACCGCCGCTGGGCGTATCGCCATTGTCAGTAATGTCTTCCTCCTCGACGGCTGCGCCCGACGCATCGACGCGCTGCCACGACACCTCGGCCGCAAACTGCGCGCTGTACTTCTTGCTCACCGTCGCCCCGAGGCGCGACTTCGCTCCGGCCATTCAGCCCCAGCCGCCGCGCCAGCTCTGCCGTCGGCATCCGCGCATACCATTTCTCTATCATCGGTCCGTCGACCGCCTTCCGCAGCCTGCGCCCCGCCCGCTCTTCCTCATACTGTTTGTCCTCCATAGTCGTACTCCTTTTTTCAAACCAACACAATATTTTTCCCAACACAAAATTATGTTCAACAAAAAATATGCCAACATAAAAAAGAGAGCCCGCAGGCTCCCTGAATGATTTTTCTCCGTAATCATGGGGAAAGTAATCATAGAGGGGACAGGTTGTTTGATTGGATAACGACCGCAATCAAAAACCTGTCCCCGCATAACAAAGGGACGGTTCTTTTGTTACACCCGCGATGTCACAAAAGAACCGTCCCCTCTTCTATGTTGCAATACTTGGGTTACTTTACGTCGCGGACCAGGCGCACGGAGAACCCGTAGCTGCGGAAGTTGTAGCTCTGCGGAGACAGACTTTGGCCGAAGTACACGTTGTAGGCCTTTTCCACATTCGCCGTGTAGGGCGACGACGACCAATAGTAGAATGCGTTGCCGTAGTCGCCGGACGCGACACCGTAGACCGTGGCGCCCATCCGGTAGCAGGCAGCCGGCAGGAACACACAACCCTTGCCCTCAAGAGCAGTCCACTGCGCAGAGGTACAGTTGGTACCCGCGCCATTGATAGTGCCCCAGGTAGCCTCGCTATCGGCAATGGTCACACCATCGGGGAACAGAATCATACCTTCCACGCTGCTCGTACCGTCAGTATTGATGGTGGCGTAGGCGTAGCGAGCGTTGCTGGTGCCGTTAACGGTAGAGCCGCTGGCGCGGGTATTAAACAAATAATCCCACTCGGCTATAGTCAGCGTGCGCCAGCCAGAGCTGATGGTGTTGCCCCAGTCGCTCTTTAGCGCGTCGCTGGAACTAGTACCGTACTCGCTGTCGGTTGTCGAATTGCTGATACCGTACTGCGCGTCGCCTGTCCATGATGACGATGCACCCACCCAGCCGAAGAGATCGACGGTGCCGTTTTCAGATACCGTACCGTTGCCGTTGATTTTGGTATTGGCCGCTGCATCGCCGATGTAGTCCCACTGGTTTGTGGCGAAGCCCCACGTCCAGTTGGCACCCTTGTCAGTAGTCTTGGCCTGCAGGTTGCCCTGCGAGAAGCGCACTTGGTCACCGCCTTTGTTGATGGTGAACTTGCCGATGAGCAGACCATCTACCTTCGTCATCTTCAGTCCGAGGGGATAGATGTTTCCGGCTTCGTAGGTCTTGGCAGTCACAGACTTCTCATAGACATTGGCACCAGCGGTGGCGGTGTAGGAAATGTTGGCTCCGCTCGTAGGACGTATGGCCACGTAGATGTAGCCCGCGGCAGCAGAGCGGCTGACCGTATAGATGTTGGTGCCGTCGCTGATGGTCATGTCCGTCACGCTGCCAGTCATGTCGCTGGTGCCGTCGCTGTTCTTGATGGTGTAGGCGCAGATGGCCAGCCGGTTCTCAAGCGTCAGCGTGGGCAGGGCGCCGTTGTTCCAGACGCCAGAGTTCGTGCAGTAGTCGAGCGAGCTGGCGATGGTTGACAGCGTGCCATCCTGAGAGGCGAGGGCATCGTAATTGATTGTGCCATCGGCATTGGCCATCGCCGCGGGATAGACATAAGTCACATCCTTCGTCTTGTCGGGTTCAGATAAAGACACGGTGAAGGAGGCCGACTTTCCGTTGTTGGTGATATCACTTGTTTGCAAAGACGAGCTTGCGGCCATCCTGGTATTGCCCCCCTTGTCCGTGTAGATGACGGCAATCCGGTCACCCTCGGCGAAGGTCTTCACGCCATCTTCGGTCAGTGCGCGGGTGGTAGCACTGCCATCCATGCTGACGGTGGCGGTCAGAGTTACCACTTTGTCGTTTTCAGGCTGCTTCGGCTCTTCAATGCTGTTCTCATCGCTTGAGCAGCCTGTTATCACTGCGCCCATCAATGCGAGGGCGGTCATACTAAGATATCTCACCGACTTTTTCATTGCTTTCTTCGATTTCCTGAGTCGGTCACTCTTCATAATATTCCCGCTTGTTGTAGTTCTGCACTCCGGCCTTTCCATTGCTTACGACCAGGACCTGGCACTTCTGTCTCAACTTGACGACTTTCATCGCCGGTATCTGATAGTCTTTTCGTTTCATCTTTTTCTGATTATAAAATGTTAGACACAATCGGCTGCAAATTTAGGAACTATTTCTAAGATTTCCAAATCTTTTGCACGAAATCTTCATCTCCTATCGCTGTTCGATTCAGAGAGATACATCGATCTGGCTATTTCAGGAAGGGATTGACCGTCGTGTCGGGGCCGAGGTAGAAGCCCGGCTCGGAGGGCTGGTTGTAGCCGACGTTCTGGGCGGCCGTGGAGAGGCGGTAAGGGATGTCCTCCATCAGGCAGTTGATGCGGTAGTCGGTCGGTATCGGCGAGACGAAGATGCGCAGTTCACTGCTGTCCGGCGTACGGGCCATGACCTCCTCACGCCAGTCGCCGAGGATGTCGGCAGCGAGGCAGGGGTTGGACTTCGTGCCGTTGTTGAACTGAATGCCTGGGAACCTGACGACATCCACCACCGAGCGCTCCGTCCAGTCGTACTTGGACACCGTTTCGTGGTCGAGCAGTTCGCGCAGCAGGTCGCCATCCCACCAGATGCCGAAGTTGATGGACAGGCGGCGCCCCTTCATCCTCAGATGCTGCTGGTGCTGCGGATCGTCGGCGTCCCGGGCATCGTTGAGCACCCCGCCCTTGATGGTACGGATGCCGTGACTGTCGGTACTCCACATCTCGACGCCGGGGTTGGTGGGGTCGATGTCGGCAGCCATCGCACGGCCTACATCGCTCTTCGACGGTATCTGGAAGATGATCTCACCGGTGCGGGCATTGCGGAAGTCGGAGCCGTCGCGGCGGTTCTCGTGGCAGTCCCATATCTGCAACTCGGCAGAAGACGGATCGAAGGCCATCAGATGGATGGCATCACCGTGACCCATACCGGTGGTATAGAGGCCCTGACCGTCGTGGTCAACGGCCATCGAACCGTAGATGATCTCATCGCAGCCGTCACCATCGACATCGGCCACGCGAAGGTTGTGGTTGCCCTGGCCGGCATAGCTGCTCAGGGGCTTCCCGTCTTTGCCGATGCCCTCGGCATTGGTGTCGAAGATCCAGTGCGGCTTCAGTTCCTTGCCGTCCCAGTCCCAGGCTGCCAGGACGGTACGGGTGTAGTAGCCCCGGCAAAAGACGGCAGAGGCCCGCCGCCCGTCGAAGTATCCGACGCCTGCCAGGAAACGGTCGGAGCGGTTGGCATAGTTGTCGCCCCAGTCACTGAGATTACCACGCTCGGGGATATAAGGCTTGGTGTCCATAGCGGCACCGGTCAGGCCGTTGAACACGGTGATGTATTCGTTGCCGGTGAGGATACGGCCCGTCATCGGTCTGCCCTGCTTATTGTATTTGCCCCATTCGCGTTCAGGCGTCGGATTCTCGGCTTCAGCCAGGGCCTGATGGCGATAGTCGGCCAGAGAGTCGCCGATCACCTTCCCCACTCCATCTCTGGTTCCATCAGAAGTGCGGACGATGAACTCTGACCGTCCGTCACCATCGAGGTCGTAGAAGATGAAGGGGACGTAATGGGCGCCGCTACGGATATTGATGCCCATATTGATACGCCAAAGTAATGTACCATTTGACAATTGACCATCTGACAATTGACGATTGACTATTTTGTAGCAATCGAAGATGGTCGGGCCAGTGTAGCCGTCGTGGGCATTATCGTGGGCGTTGGTAGGATCCCACTTCAGCAGGATCTCATACTCCCCGTCGCCGTCGACATCGGCCACAGAGGCATCGTTGGCGGTGTATTCGTAAGTCCGACCGTCAGGGGTAGTGCCGCCCTCGGGCTTCAGCAGCGCCACAGGGATATAACCTTCAGGGGCATCGCTGCGGAGGGTGAAGGTGCCGTTCTTGCCGCCACCGCGAACCTCATAGACGGCATCGGTATGGGGCCACGTTTCATCGACGAAGAACGTGCCTCCCTGACGGAGCGGCTGGCTGTTCAGCTTCTGACCGTCGCGATAGACATCGAACGGTTCTCCGACGGCATCGGTAGAGAGCGTGCGCCAACTGACGACCACTTTCTCACCACTCCGAACGGCCACCACGCCACGGTTCAGGCGCTCAAGGTTCATCTGCGCCCTGTCATAACGGGGCTGCGCCTGAGAGGCTACGGGGAAAAGACAACTCACAAGAATCAGACATAGCAGAGTTCGTTTCATTATCGAAGAAGTTTAGTTTGCAATTCTGGTGCAAATATACGGCAAATATTCGCTTTAAAGCATCCTTTTTGTACGGAAATTCAAAAAATAATCCATTCATTTGGGCTGTTATTAAAAAATAATGTGTAATTTTGCCCCCAATAACAAACTAACCAAATAAATGAGATTAAGACTTAGCAGCCTTCTTTGCCTGCTTGCTTTCTGCATTTTGCTGACGGCACAGGACAAATTTCCGGCAGGCGAGCGACCAAAAGTCGAACGACTGACCAACAGCCGTCACATCAGTTCTGCCGACGGACTGCCCAGTAACCAGATATACGACTTGACCCAGGATGCCGACGGCTATATCTGGATGGCCGCAGCCAACGGCTTGTGCAGATACGACGGCTACAGTTTCTATAACATTTACAATCTCGGTCCCGGGCCGGATCCTGTACAGGGAGTGGTAGGCTATGTCTTCACGGATGATGACAAGCGCCATCTGTGGCTGCGCACCTCTACATACGTCTATTGCTGTTACGACCTGCGTACGGGGAGGTTCGTCGACTTTACCGGGCGCAACGACTATGCCCGCACCTATCGCCGGTTCCTGAAGGGCCGCCAGGGCATCCTGTGGATGTTCGACGACGAGTCAGGCATACGGCGAGTGAAGTGCAGCGACAATGGTGAGATCACATGCACGGACTACACCAAGGAGAACGGCAGCCTTCCAGTCAGCCATGTGCGCGATGCCTTTGAAGACGACAAGGGCCGTCTGTGGGCGATGACGCTCGAGGGTCTGGTGATGATCGACGCTGAAGGGAAATCACGTACGCTCAGCACTGGTATCAATTACCGTAGGGGCATACAGTTAGGCCGTCATGTACTGGCATACACGGCAGACAAGGAGATTATCACCTATGACGAGAATGGGCACGAGGTGCGTCGTATCCCCGTCGCAGCCGATGCTGATGACATCTCGTCAGTGACTGCCAGTTTTGTGTGGCAGGGCAAGTGGATGATCATGACCAAGGGTAAGACCCTGATGGTTTCGCCCGATGACAATGTGGCAAAAGTCACGGAAAAATATCATGTGCTCAGGGGAACCATCATGGAGGGTCTGAGCGGCGACGACAATTATTTCGTGAGCAACAGCACCGGTACGCTCTGGATCTTCCCTGCCGAAGGAGACATGCGCGTTCTCAGGCTGATGGAAGGCGTGCAATCGACGACAGAGCGCTTCCGACGCTACAACATCAGGAAAGGTCCCGACGGCCACTATTACATTGCCAGCTATGGCAACGGACTCTTCGTCTATGACCTCGAAAAGGACCGTCTGCAACACTATGCCGCCACATCGCCATGGCCCATCGTGGGCAACAGCTATCTGAACAACATTCTCATAGACCGCAGCGGCTGCATCTGGCTGAGTGAGGAATCGACAGGCGTGACATGCATCTTGCCGCCCGACAGGACAAATGCCGACTATTACTATCCTCAGCCAGATCGGAAGGGAGACTGGAGCAACTACGTCAGGATGGTCACATACAACGGCCATGAAGTATTGCTCAGCACGAAGGACAACCGCCTTTACGAACTGTTGCCCGATGCCTGGGACAACCCGAAAGTCGCTCCCGTGACACTTCCTGCTACGGCCTACGCTTTCTTCAAGGACAGACAGGGACACGAGTGGATGGGAACGCGCGGCGGGGGGCTGTACTTTAACCGTAAAAACGTGGAGTTCCCCTCACGGCAGATTTGCGACTTCACGGAAGATTCCCAAGGCAGAATCTGGATTGCCACCTGGGGTGACGGGCTGTTTGTAGTCAGTGTGAAAGACGATGGAGAACTGGCCTATACCCAACTGATGAAGCAGACCCACAACGAGAGTTGCCTGCATTGTATAAGACAAGACAAGAAAGGACGGCTTTGGATAGCTTCCAATAACGGTGTGTACCATATCGACATGCACAGCCAGGCGCCAAGTGACAAGGACCTGAAGCGTGTCAACACCCAGAACGGCGAGTTCCCCTTCGATGAGATCACCTGTCTGATGCCCGACAGTATCGGGAACATCTGGGTAGGTGTCCGCGGAGGAGGACTGCAGAAATGCCGTTATGACAGCGACAAGGGAAAGTTTGAGATTATGAAAGGCTACTCCATTCACGAAGGTCTGATGACCAACAATGTCTTCTCGATAGCTTCCGACCGTCAGGGTCATATATGGGCAGGAACAGACAACGGTCTGACGTGTATCAGGAAGGATGGGAAGGTGAGTTCATACCGGTTCGGACATACGCTGGAAAGCAATATCTATTCTGAGAACAGCACCGCGATATTGCCCGATGGCCGTCTGCTCTTCGGCACTGCCTACGGACTGATGATCCTTGAGCCGGAACACGTCAGCGACAGCAGGCATGACAATGCAGCCGCGCCCCTGATAACCATGGTCAGCATCAACGGCGACGACCGCTATCTCTCTACCACCGACCTGAAGCTCGACCTGAGCCACGACCAGAACAGCATCGAACTGGGATTCTCGAACCTCGACTTTGCTGGCATCGCCTCCACCCAATACCGCTACTATTTAGAGGGGCTCGAACACGGCTGGCGGCAGCTGACCAGCGACAACACCGCCCGCTACAACGGTCTTCCGCCGGGGAAATACATCTTCCACCTGAGTTCGCTGAACAAGAACAACCAGTGGAGCGAAGAGTGCGTCTTCCCCATCACCATCCACTACCCCTGGTACAATACCTGGTGGGCCTGGCTCATCTACCTTGCCATCATCGCCTTCGTTGCCTATCACTTCTACCGCGTCTGGCGGCGAAACTTCGAGTTGCACCAGCAGATACGTGTGGAAAAGGAACTGACCACCTTCCGCCTGAACTTCTTCACCCATATCGCCCATGAGTTCCGTACCCCGCTGGCCATCATCTCAGGCGCTGCCGACAAGCTCACCGAGAAAGGCGATGCCCAGGTGTCGCGCGCAGCGGTACAGACGGTGCGTCGCGGCACCCACCGGCTGACCAAGCTCGTCAACCAGCTGATGGAGTTCCGTCGTATCAACACCGGCAACCAGCGGTTGGGAGTCATGCGGGCAGACATCGTCAAACTGGCCCGCACGACCAGCGACGAGTTCCGCGACCTCCTCTCACGAAAGGAGCAGACACTCACGTTCACCCCCTTTGCCCACAAGCATGAGATGGTGTTCGATCCCCACCTGCTGGAAGCCATCCTCTACAATCTCCTCAGCAATGCCGTGAAATATACGCCTACTGGCGGCAGCATCAGCCTGAAGATCAGGAATTCAGAGGAAGGGAATCGGATTCTGCTGATCGTCGAAGACAGTGGTCCTGGCATCAGTCCTCAGCAGGAGTCACAACTTTTCCAGCCCTTCATGCACGGCTATGTGTCGCAGGGCGGCATGGGCATCGGTCTCTATACGGCCTATCAGAATGCCCGTCTGCACAAAGGCAGCCTTACCTACGAACGCATCTCACCCGAAGGCGGTGCACGGTTCATCGTGTCGATACCCGCTGATGAGTCTGCCTATAGCCCGGAGGATTATAAGGGCACCACAGCCGTCAATACGATGCAGAAGGAAGAGAAGAGTGTCGCAGAGATACGGGAATTAGTCCCGGAGGCCTTCAACGACCTGACCATTGCCATCATAGAGGATGATCCGGATATGCTCGACCAGATACGTGACAGCATCGGACGCTTCTTCAAGACGGTCAGCTACACCGACGGCCAGTCGGCCATCAGCGGCATCAAGGAACGGCAGCCTCACCTCATCCTCTGCGATGTGATGCTGCCAGACATCAACGGCTTTGAGATTGTGAAGGAGCTGCGGACAGACGAGGCGCTGCGGAATATTCCCGTCATCATGCTGACCGCCCTCGATGGCGACGACCAGCTGTTACGTGGCTACAAAGCAGGCGCAGACGACTATATGGTGAAGCCCTGTAACTATGAGTTGCTCATCCTTCGCATCACCCAACTCATACAATGGTACGGCCGCATTCAGCCAGATGCCGAGGCGTCAACGGCAACTGTTCAACCGTCAGTGCCCATTATCACTGACGAGGCCGACCAGCGCTTCAGGGAAAAAATGGAGGCGATTGTTGCCCTCCGTATGGGTGATCCCGACTTCAATGTCGATACCCTCGCCGCCCAGCTGAAGATGGGACGCACCAAGTTCTACGGCAAGATGAAGGAGTTTACGGGAATGTCGCCTAACACTTACCTTCAGACAGAGCGTCTGAAGAAAGCTGCCGAACTGCTGATAGAGGGCGACCTCAATGTGACGGAGGTCAGCTATAAGGTCGGCTTCCAGTCACCCACCTATTTCTACAAGTGCTTCAAGGAGAAATACGGTGTCCCGCCGAGTAAGTACGGCAAGCAGAAGAAATAATCAGTTGCCGTCGGGCTTGACAAGGTCCGTGTTTCCCGAGGGATACCAGATAAATGCATCGGGAGAGTCGGGATGAGCGGGGTCGAAGTCCTCCCAGTCCTCCCTAAGGTACTGAACCAAAGGAGAATCCATCTGCTTGAGACCCATCACTATCATCTTGGCCACCTCCCAGGCTCCGAAGGGATTGAAGTGGGTGTTGTCGGCCAGAGCCTTAGGCTGATCGGGGAAGGTGTTGGCAGGATAGTGAACCAAGGCCCGCTTGGAACCTTCGAAGCCTAATGCCTCATAGAAGGTATGTGTCATGCCGTTGAGTTCGATGAGAGGGACGTCTTCACGACGGGCCACGGTGCGCATGGCTTCGGGATAGTCGCCGTGGGTATTACGGAGGGTTTTCTGGTCATCATGGAAGAACCGTCGGGCGGTGGGCGTGACGAAGATGATGTCGCCGCCCTTCTCACGGACACGGTCGGCGAAGATCTTCAGGTTACGGGAGTAACTGTACCAGGCGCCATCGCCAGCCCGCTTCTCTTTCTCGTCGTTATGGCCGAACTCACAGATGACGTAATCCCCCTTCCGTAGTTGAGAGAGGATCTTATCCAGTCGCAACTGGGCAAGGAAAGTGGTGGCAGAAAGTCCGCTTTCGGCATAGTTGGCAATGACCACCCGCTCGTCAAACCAACGGGTAATCATCTGGCCCCAGGACGCCCAGGGTTCCTGTTCCTGATCCACAACGGTGCTGTTGCCACAAAGGAAGACGGTGACAGCCTGACTGTCGGGTTCGACGGTGATACGCTGCACGGCAGGAGCCGGACCACAGAACTGCAGATTGAGTGCTTCGTCCCAATTCTTATAACTCAGTTCACGAGGTTTGAGTTTGACGCTGGTGGAGCCATCAATCGTCGGTTCATGTTTGTTAACGGTAAAGGTAACCGTCTGAAACTGGCCTTTCTTAGTGGTTACCAAATCAGTATAGTGCCGGCGCGACTCTGCACGGACAAAGGTTTGGGCAGCCCGCTTCTTTGAGCCGAGCGTGACGGTGACACGGTAATTGCCGTCTGGAACCTTCACGGAGAAATCGATCGGACGGTCACTATATATATTTAACAAGGTGTCGACCTTCTGGGCCCTGACAAGCAGACTGGTGACAATGACCATTGTGAAGATGAGGATCTTACGCATAGTTGTATTTTTGATTGACGATGCAAAGGTAAGCCTTTTGTAACGCTTGTGCCACCGAGAATCGTGCGAAATCTATCAAAGTTGTACAAATTTCATAAATTCAGAACAGATAAATATAAAAAAATCAATCTTTTACCTTAATTTTGCACACAAAACCAAACGAACGCAGAAATGAAAACAAATCGCATCATGACACTGGTCGGCCTGCTGAGCCTGTCAAGTGGACTTTGGGCACAGCCGAGGGAAACCGTCAACCTGAATTTCAGTTGGGAGTTCTCCCACGATTCACTCTTTCATGCATCAAAGATGATTGACGTGCCCCATGACTTCCAGATTGAACAGCCCTGGGTGGCTCCTGCTGCCGATGAACAGGCTGACAACAGCGATGTGGCTGCGAACATCAAGAGTCGTCTGTCGGCCAGGGGGTTCAAGGAAATGGGGGCTGGTTGGTACCGCAAGACCATCACCCCCGATACCTCTATGGAAGGCCGACGGGTGCTGCTGGACTTCGAGGGAATCATGTATGTAGGCGATGTATGGCTGAACGGACAATATATCGGAGGTACGGACTATGGCTACGTGGGATTTGAGGTTGATGTGACAAAGATGTTGCGCTACGGACAGCCCAATGAGATCAAAGTGAAGGCCCATACGATGACAGAGAAGAACTCACGGTGGTACACCGGTGGTGGATTGTTCCGGAATGTCAGCCTCGTCAGTACACCTGCCGACTTGTATTTTGAACGCCATCCGCT
>Ga0265298_10004344_pt1 | contig 18154 bp, 15 predicted proteins | sample AusTroGonzalo_MG_3_FD_193486 | JGI IMG/M metagenome (GOLD analysis project Ga0265298, IMG submission 193486) | Bovine rumen microbial communities from tropical cattle in Woodstock, Queensland, Australia - Gonzalo_01 | ecosystem: Host-associated > Mammals > Digestive system > Stomach > Rumen ... | reverse complement strand
TGACACTGACCAACGGTGCTTACACCTTCGCCGCAGTGGCAGCCGACCACGAGATTTTCGCCGCCTTCAAGGTGAAGAGCTACACGATTACAGTGACCGACCCGAACAACGGTACCATTACGCCGAACGGTGTGGTTACAGTGAACCACGGTGCAACACCGATCTTCACGGTGACACCAGCCACGGGCTACGATGTGACGGCCATCACGGTGAACGGCAGCAACGTGATTGCCGACGCCCAGGCAACAGTGATGGGTGCTTACACCTACACATTCCCTGCAGTGACGGCCAACCGCACGCTGACGGCCACGATGACGAAGAAACACTTCACCATCACGGCTACCGCCGGTGCCAACGGTACGATCAACGGACCTGCCACGGTGGAATATGGCGACAACGCAACCTACACCATCACTCCGGCTACTGGCTACGAAATCGCCAATGTGACGGTTGACGGCATGTCTGTGGGTGCTGTGGCTACTTACACATTCCACAATGTGACGGCTAACCACACCATCAATGCTACCTTTGCCGAGGAGTTCTGTGTGGTCCCGACCGCTTTGCACACCGATAATGTGGATTCCACCTCTGCAACGCTGATGTGGTACCATCCGGGTGCTGATTCCTACGACATCCAGTACAGGGCTGCCAATGCCAACACTTGGACGCTGGTGCAAAATGTGCCTGGCTTCAGCTACAACCTGACGAACCTGGCTCCGAACACTTATTACATGTTCCAGGTAAGAGCCAACTGCAGTACCACCAACACCAGCGCATGGCCTAGCGCCTTCTCCTTCAAAACGCTGGCTGGTCCTGCTCCTGGAGTTGGTGTTGCCGACTACGTGAAGAGCCATGTGAACGTTTACGCTGAACACAACCGCGTACATATCATCAACGACTACAATGTTGACATCAACAACGTGTCCATCTACGACATGTACGGCAAGCTGATATACAGCGGCAACGCAATCAACAATCCTGAAGTGATCGAGTTGAACGTGGCAGTAGGCACGTATGTGGTTCGTCTGAACACGCAACAAGGTCCTGCCGTTTACAAGGTCCACATCAACAGATAGTGATTTGTAAACAGGTTACAGTAAACAGAAGAGGCGTCACATTGTGGCGCCTCTTTTTTATTGCTGCGTAGAAACCTTATTTTTCCTCCGAAATCCACGCAACCACCTTAACAACAGATTGTTAAATTGGTATCTTCAGTTTTTGTATATTGTTGTCTTTTTGGCCGATAAAAATTTTCGGATTTCCATTGCCAGACCGGAACAACGTGTTATCTTTGCTCAGCCGCATGTTAACATTAAAACAATTTATTTTTTCACATCATGGCAACCATAGACAAAAACATTAACCTGCTGACCGACTTCGGGTTCAAGCGTTTCTTCGGCACTGAACAGTACAAGAAGAATCTCATCCATTTCCTCAATGCATTTCTCTCGGACCATATCGGTCCGGTTACCGATATTGCATACCGCCAGACCGAGCAGCTCGGCTTGAGCGACAAGGAGAAAAGGCTGGTCTTTGATGTTTTCTGTTCCGATCAGGACAACGACCGAATCATCGTGGAGATGCAGAAGGCCAGTCAGGAGTTTCTCAAGAACAGGATAATTGCCTATACGTCCAGGATTATCAGCAATTCGCTTGGCCGTGGCGACAGAAGGTACAACATTCCGACGGTGGTGTCCATCATTTTGGTGGACTTCAGTGTCCCAGAGCTTGCGGGTGCGGGCGATTTCGTGCAGCACGTCCAGCTCAAGGATGACAGGAATAACATTTTTTCAGAGAAGATAGCATTTCTTTTGATAGATTTGACTAAATTTGCAGCGCGAAAGCAATTCGAGCAGCTTTCGGATGACCGACAGAAATGGTGTTATGCCATAAAGAACATGTGGAGGCTGGAGGACGACGACATACCGGAAGAGTATGACATCTTCCATGAATTGTATGAGGAATGTAAATTGTCAAAACTCACAACTATGGAGAAACAAGAGTATGAGAAAAGTGTCTTGGAATACGAGGACGTGAAAGAGGCCATGGAATACCATCACCGGATGGGAAGGACAGAAGGCTTTGAAAAGGGATACGATCTTGGGGTAGAACAAGGTTTTGAGCAAGGTCGAACGGAAGGTATCCGCTCCGTGATTAAGAGGATGTTGGAAAACAACATGGATTTGTCCGTCATAGCGAAAGTCACCGGCCTGGCCGAAGATGAGATTCAGGCAAAAATTGGCTGTTAACTATTAGCTTTTTGCAGCTGCCCTTTGTATTCCAAAATTTGAAAATATTCTTGCATTCTCGCTGCGTTCTTTTTTTGTATATTTGCACCCCTTTCCGTTTGATTCAAAAATTTAATAAATATACAATATGAAAGAAAACACATCAATGAGCATGAATCCTTTGGTTAATTTTCTGAAAAAGAGTCCGAAGGAGTTTACGAAGGCCGACATGATCAAGTTTGTCGAGGAGAATGAAATAAAAATGATCAATTTTCACTATGTGGCTGGCGACGGCCGTTTGAAGACGCTGGGCTTTGTTCTGCACAGCCGCGAGTATCTGGATCAGATTCTTTCCAACGGCGAGCGTGTCGATGGTTCCAACATCTTCCCGGCTTTCATCCATGCCGGTTCCTCCGACTTGTATGTCATTCCGCGTTTTGCCACGGCTTTCATGAATCCTTTTACCGATCTGCCGACTTTGTCGTTCCTCTGTTCTTATTACAACAAGGATGGTCAGCCGCTGGAGAACTCTCCGGAATTCATCCTGCGCAAGGCTGCCAAGTCGTTCACTGACGTGACGGGCATGTATTTCCAGGCCATGGGTGAGCTGGAGTATTACGTCATCGGCGATGCCGAGGAGTTGTACACCATCCCTGACCAGCGCGGCTATCACGAATCTGCCCCGTTCACCAAATTCGAGCGTTTCCGCGCTGAGTGCATGTACAACATTGCCAAAGCCGGCGGCATGATCAAATACGGCCACTCCGAGGTGGGCAATTTCACTCTGGACGGCAAGATTTACGAGCAGAACGAAATCGAGTTCCTCGTGACGGACGTGCAAGAGGCCGCCAACCAACTGATTATCGCCAAGTGGATTATCCGCAACTTGGCTTACGAATATGGTTTGGATGTCACTTTCTCTCCGAAGATCACGACGGGCAAGGCCGGTAGCGGTCTGCACATCCACACTCGCATCGTGAATGCCGATGGCAAGAACCAATATGTGACCAAGGGTAAGCTCAATTCCATCGCCAAGACCGCCATCGCCGGCTACATGACTTGTGCTGGTTCCTTGACCGCTTTCGGTAATACCAACCCGACCTCCTATTTCCGCTTGGTGCCGCACCAGGAGGCTCCGACGTCCATTTGCTGGGGCGACCGCAACCGCTCTGTGCTCGTGCGCGTGCCGCTGGGCTGGAACTACAAAAACGATATACTCGCCGATCTCAATCCGCTGGAGAAACCAGTGAAAAAAGATCGTACGCAAAAGCAGACAGTGGAATTCCGTTGTCCTGACGGTTCCGCCGACATCTATCTCTTGCTGGCCGGTCTGGTATGCGCCGCGCGCCACGGCTTTGAGATGGAGGGTGCACTGGAGTTCGCCGACAAGACCTACGTCGATGTGGATATCCACCGCCCGGAAAACAAGGCCCTCGTGGATAGCTTGGCGCAACTTCCCACTTCCTGCTGGGAGTCTGCGGAAGAATTGAGCCGTCACCGCGACATTTTCCAAAAACACGGCGTTTTCAATGCTGAGATGATTGACGACATCGTGAAACAGCTGAAATCTTTCAAGGATCAGAAAATCCGTAAGGAAATCGAAAAGAATCCGGATTTGATGACCGAAATGGTGAACGAATATTTTTATTGCGGATAATGAATTACACTGTAATTATTGTGGCATGTTTGGCCCTGGTGGCCGTGGTGTTGCTGGCCAAAATGTTGACCGAACGCACACTGAAGTTGCAGGCGATGGACAACGGCAAAGCCGTAAAAGGCATTGTGCTGCCCTTGCGTCTGCAGGCTTACGAGCGTATGGCGTTGTATTTGGAGCGCATTGAACCCACCCAACTGGTGATGCGTATCCACGCGCCCGGCCTGACAGTTGCGCAGGAACAGAACCTCCTGCTCACGGCTATCCGTTCGGAGTTTGAGCACAACCTGTCGCAGCAAATCTACATCTCCAATCCCGTGTGGAAGCAGATTTGTAATGCCAAAGATGACATTACAGAGATTGTCAACACCGTAGCGGAACAGATGGAGGACGGTGCCGACGGCCAGCAGTTTGCCGAAGCCTTGTTGATTGCCGCCGCACAGAAACCGGTGGTGGATCAGGCATTAGAGACACTCAAAGCCGATATTCAGAAAATGTTCTAACATCATTTTGAACACCTTTTTTTGTATATTTGCCCGCTTTTTTGAAAAGCGAACCCAAATAAAACCCAATATTATCATTAAAAAATTAAATTAATTTCTATGAACAACGCAAATTTCGTATTCAGAGAACCGCAAAACGAACCCGTCTTTTCTTACGCTCCGGGAACCCCCGAAAGAAAGCTCCTGCAAGCTGAACTGGACAGACAATATAACCAAGTGATTGAGATTTGTCCGATTATCGGTGGCAAGGAAGTGAAGACCGGCAATATGGGCCAGGTGGTCATGCCAACCGAACACAGCCATGTACTGGCCAACTACCATAAGGTAGGGGAGAAAGAGGTTCAAATGGCTATCGACGCGGCTATGGCAGCCAAGAAAGATTGGGAAGAGATGCCCTGGATTCAAAGAGCTTCCATCATGATGAAGGCTGGCGAGCTTCTGGCTACCAAATACAGATATATCCTCAACGCATCCTGTATGCTTGGTCAGGGCAAGAGCCCGATGCAGGCCGAAATCGACTGCCCGTGCGAGGCTATCGACTTTTTGCGTTTCAACACCTATTTCGCATCCCAGTTGTATGGTCAGCAGCCCATCTCCGACCACGCCACACTCAACCGCAACGAGTATCGCGGCATGGAAGGCTTTGTGTATGCCATCACCCCGTTCAACTTCACCTCCATTGCATTGAACCTGAACGTGGCTCCTGCATTGATGGGTAACGTCACCATCTGGAAACCTTCTACCACCGCTATCTTGTCCAACTACTATCTGATGAAACTGTTGCAAGAGGCTGGTCTGCCTGATGGCGTCATCAACTTCCTGCCTGGCAGCGGCTCTGTCATCAGCAAGGTGGCCTTCAAGTCCCCGCACTTGGCCGGTATCCACTTCACTGGCAGTACGGCAACGTTCAAGAGCTTCTGGAAGCTGATAGGTGAGAATATCGACATTTACAATACTTACCCGAAGATTGTGGGTGAGACGGGTGGCAAGGACTTCATCTTTGCACACAAGACCGCTCCCGCACGCGAGTTGGCTGTGGCTATCCTCCGTGGCGCGTTCGAGTATCAGGGCCAGAAGTGCTCCGCTGCTTCCCGCGCATACGTGCCGAAATCCCTCTGGGAACCCACGCTGAACCACATCAAAGACATGATGACCACCGTGAAGATGGGCGATGTCCGCGACTTCTCCAATTTCGTGAACGCCGTCATCGATGAGAAATCCTTTGACAACATTGCCGGTTACATTGACCGCGCCAAAGAGTCTAACGACGCAGAAATCGTGCTGGGTGGCCATTACGACAAGTCGGTGGGTTATTTCGTGGAGCCGACCATTATCGTGGCCAAGACGCCGGATTACGAGTCCATTCGCGAAGAAATCTTCGGACCGGTTATCACGATCTACGTCTATGAAGATGAAAAATATGAAGAAATGCTTCGCGTTTGCGACGAGACTTCTCCGTATGCCCTCACGGGTTCCATCTTCGCCCAGGATCGTTATGCTATCGAGACCGCCGAGAGAATGCTTCGTCATGCTGCCGGTAACTTCTACATCAACGACAAGCCGACGGGCGCAGTGGTCGGATGCCAGCCGTTTGGTGGCGCACGTGCTTCCGGTACCAACGACAAGGCCGGCAGTATGCTCAACCTTGTCCGCTGGATCAGCGCACGCTGTATCAAGGAAACGTACGTTCCTGCCACGGACTACGGCTATCCTTTCTTGGCAAAGTAATACGCCGGAGCGAGTATTAGTACAAAGGGACGCGTCAGCGTCCCTTTTTTGTGGCACACGTCTCACCTTCCGCGAAACGCATTAGCGTTGAGCGGAATCCCCCCAACAGAAAGCACGACCTGTTGTTGAAGGTTCCGCCGCTTGCGGCGGAATGGTGGTATGCGTCGTTTAAAAAAAAGCAGTACTTTTGTAAAAATTTGACACTATGCAAAAAAGTATCAATATCAACGGAAATCTTTTGCCCTTGGACCCTCCTTTGGTTATGGGCATTCTCAACGTTACAGAGGACTCGTTTTACGACGGGGGTCAGTATCGGACCGACGAAGCGATAGTGAAAAGGGCGGGGGAGATGCTGGCCGCCGGAGCCGACATCATCGACATTGGGGCGGTATCCACGCGCCCCGGAGCGCAGGATCTGCCCGAGCAGGAGGAGATTGACCGCATTCGCCATGCGGTGGGGCTTGTGCGCGGGCGGTTCCCCGAATCTGTAATTTCCGTGGACACGTGGCGCGCTTCCGTGGCCTGTGCCGCCGTGCCGTGTGGGGCCAATATCATCAACGACGTGTCCGGCGGCACTTTCGATTCCGACATGATCCCCACAATGGGCCGATTGCAAGTGCCCTACGTGCTCATGCACACGCCTGCCAAGCCCAATGATATGCAACAGCACACGGATTATGAGGATATTCTTGCCGAAATGATACAATTCTTCGGCCAGCAGATTGAAAAACTGCATGAGGCGCATGTGCATGACATTATCCTGGACCCGGGTTTTGGATTTGGCAAGACATTGGAACAGAATTATTTCGTATTGCAAAATATGGACGCGTTCAAAGTCTTCAACCTGCCTGTTTTGGTTGGTATTTCTCGCAAATCCATGATTTACAAGCTACTGGAAACCACGCCCGACAACGCATTGAACGGCACCACCGTGGTTAATACTCTTGCGCTTATGAAAGGGGCCCACATCCTGCGCGTTCACGATGTGAAGGAGGCGGTGGAAGCCGTTAAAATATGCGCAAGTTTTGGTTGTCAAAAGGATCAAGCGTAAAAATCTCCTCCTCTGACACTCGGATTACCAACAAACCTTGCTTTTGTGCGTAAAGGTCTGCCTCATTCTCATAATTTAACGAGGCAATGGCCACATAGACATTAAGGTTCAATTTGTCGTATTCAGGAAACAGGGTGCGAAATCGCTCCATGTGAAAAAGGAATTTGTCAATATCCTGGCAGTCACAACTGCTTTTCACCTCCAGCGCAATGATTTCAGTGTCACCGATTATTAGTGCATCCAACTCCATAGCCAACAGAGGTTCTTTGTTTTTGCGTTTTACATTTCTCAAGCATCGGTTGATGTGAAATCCGGCTTTTTTGAAGATCTTGAAAGAAGAAGGGCTCATAAGACCTTCCATGATATTGCCTATTGTAGAATTGAACCGTGTGGAGATTTCTTTGATTTTCCGGTCGGTTTCTTTCATCTGAAGGTCAGTTTCCTTCATCTGTAGGGTAGTTTCCTTGATTATCTGCCGTATTTCCTTATTCAACTTATGGGATTCTCTTATGTATGCGTCCATTATTTCAAAGTCACGGTCAATTGTTCGTTTATTTTGTTTGAATTCGTTCTTCATTGCCGTTAGTTCGTTTCGTGTTTCAATAATTTGCTTGCTGTTTTCATTTATTCTGGAGTCTGTTTTGTGCGCATAAGCCAAAGCATTGTCCATGTCAAGATAATTAGAAAAAGATGGTGTTGTTTCCATAATGATTAGAATATAAGATCAATATTTGTTCTACAGTTTTGTAAAGAAAAAGATAAGGTTTCGTTTACCAAGTCTTATTTTACGCCGCGAAAATACAAAAATATTTGAATAATCAAAACACTTTGAGTATTTTTTGAAATTTTGTACATTTGCAATTCAATATTTCAGTATGAGATTTAAGATTTTTATCCTATTAAGCATATTCTCCACAGCGCTTTGCGCCCAGCCGCCCGCAAACTATTACCAAAATGCCTATCAGAAAAAAGGCCAGGCTTTGAGAACGGCCTTGTATGGTATCATAAAGAATCACACAGCACTTTCCTACAGTGCTTTGTGGGATGCCTATACCACAACCGACAAGCGTACCGACAACGGCAAGGTTTGGGACATCTATTCCGACAATCCCAACGGCACGACAGCGTACTTCTATACATTTGTCTCCGACCAGTGCGGAAGTTACAATTCCGAGGGCGATTGCTACAACCGTGAGCATAGCGTGCCACAAAGCTGGTTTGGGGAAGCAGCACCGATGAAAACAGACCTTTTCCACGTTTATCCCACCGATGGCTTCGTGAACGGCAAGCGTGGCAATTTGGCTCTGGGCGAGGTCAACAATGTCACCTGGACCAGCACCAATGGCTCCAAATTGGGTAATAGTGCGGTTTCAGGGTACTCGGGCACGGTTTTTGAACCGAATGATGCCTATAAAGGTGATTTGGCAAGATCCTATTTCTACATGGCGGTATGCTATATGGACAAGAATCTGGGACAAGAGACGCAGTCCATGTTCTCCGGCGGCTCGCTCAAACCGTGGGCGCTGAACATGCTTATCCGTTGGCATAACGAGGATCCCGTGAGCCAAAAGGAAATTGACCGCAACAACGCCGTTTATGCCCTCCAACACAACCGCAATCCCTTCATCGATTTTCCTGAATTAGTAGGCAAAATCTGGGGAGCTGACTCTGTCAATGCATTTAATCCAAATGGTATAGCCGAACTTTCCATACCCTCAAGATGGTTGATTTATCCCGTTCCTGCCACCGATCGTATCACTATTTCCGCTCCAGTAGAATTGGAAACAGAAGCAGTGTTCCAGATTCTCAATATTGCAGGCCAAACCGTGAGGTCCGAATCCGGAATGTTTCATAACGAATACACCTTGCAATTGCCCGATCTGACCGCAGGCGTGTACGTGTTGCGCGTCACGGGCCACGATTTCATTTTGAATAAAAAAATCATTATCCAATAAAATCGCGAATTTTTAATTAAAACCCAACAATAATGAACCCTTTATTTGAAAAATCCGTTTATCAAAACCGCCGCGACAAACTCACCCAGTCGGTGGGCAGCGGCATCGCGGTGTTCCTCGGCAATCATGAGGCCCCGATGAACTATCCCGACAACACTTACAACTTCCGTCAGGACAGCGACTTTCTCTATTTCTTCGGCCTCTCCATCGCCGACATAGCCGCCGTCATTGACTTTGATGCGCACAAATCCATCATCTTTGGCAACGATTTCACCATTGACGACATCATCTGGATGGGCGACCAGCCCACCATTGCCACATTGGCTGAGAAAGTCGGCGTAACAGATACAATGCCGCTCGCCAAGCTGGCAGAATACATCCAAAAGGCCCAGCAGGATGGTCGCAAGGTGCATTTTACGCCCATGTATCGTGGCGACAACCAGATTTGGCTGTCTAATCTCACGGGTATCAACGTAAACCACATCCGCGAAGCGGCTTCTCTGGAACTCATCAAGGGCATAGTGGCCTTGCGTTCCGCCAAAGAGCAATGCGAAATCGACGAGATGGACAAGGCTTGCGAGATTGGCGTGAAGATGCATACGGCAGTGATGCGCCGCTGCGTGGCCGGCGAGTCGGAGCGCGAGTTGGCCGGTTTGGCAGAAGGTATCGCCCTTTCCTACGGCAACGGCATCTCCTTCCCTGTTATCCTCTCCCAACATGGCGAGACGCTACACAACCATCTGCATAACGGCATCCTCCAAGAGGGTAATATGCTCTTGATGGATGCTGGCGCCGAAGGACTGATGAACTACTGTTCCGACTACACGCGCACATTGCCCGTGGGCGGCAAGTTCACTACCAAACAGCAGGAAATCTATGAAATCGTACTGAAAGCCAATATGGATGCCATTGACGCCGCGCATCCGGGCATGTACAACAAGGAACTGCACCGCCTTTCTTGCGAGGTTATCGCGCAAGGCCTCAAAGATTTGGGCCTGATGAAAGGCGATGTGAAAGAGGCGGTGGAATTAGGAGCACATGCTCTATTCATGGTACACGGTCTGGGTCATCAGATTGGCTTGGATGTGCACGACATGGAAGGATTGGGTCAGATTCACGTGGGCTACGACGAGACCGTACAGCCCAGCAAGATCTTTGGTTGGGCTTCATTGCGTATGGCCCGCGAGCTGAAACCGGGCTTTGTGGTCTCCATTGAGCCGGGTATCTATTTCATCCCGCATTTGATTGACATCTGGAAGAAAGAACACAAATTCGCTGACTTCATCAACTACGATGTAGTGGAGAAATACCGCGACTTTGGCGGCATCCGTATCGAGGACGACTTGCTGATCACGGAAACCGGCCACCGCGTGTTAGGTCCGCACTTGCCCAAGGGCGTGGATGAACTGGCCGCCATCATCGGTAAATAATCGAGACGAAGGATATGGTAAAGACGCACGGGCGTGCGTCTCAACAGTCCGGCCGTGCGTCTCAACAACAGAAAATCATAAAAAAATATAACGATGAAGAAAATCAAACTTTTGTGCATCATCATGATGCTTTTCGTCTTCGGCGCGCGTGCCGATGAGGGCATGTGGTTGCCCTATTCCATCAACGGACAGAACCTCGCCGACATGCAGCGGTTGGGCTGCAAGCTCACCGCCGAGCAGATTTTCAGCTTCAACCAGCCCAGCCTCAAGGATGCCATCGTGCAATTCGGGGGCGGGTGCACCGGAGAACTGATCTCGCCCGAGGGCCTGCTGCTCACCAACCACCACTGCGGCCTTTCCTATGTGCAGTCGCACGCTTCCGTGGAACACGATTACCTGCAAGACGGCTTCTGGGCCCGCAGCAAAGACCAGGAACTCCCCAACGAAGGCCTCACCGTATCATTCTTGACATATATTGAGGATGTTACGCAAGCCGTGTTGAAGGGCGTTACCGACAACATGACCGAGGAAACTCGTGCCAAGAAGATTGAGGAAAATCGCAAAGCACTGGAGAAAGAGCGCAAGGGCGACCGCGCGGTGGAAGTGGAGATTGTGCCCTTCTATCATGGCAACCAATACATCCTGTTTGTGTATGATGTCTATAAAGACGTGCGCCTAGTGGCTTGTCCGCCTTGGGGCATCGGCAAGTTCGGTGCCGACACCGACAATTGGACATGGCCGCGCCACAAGGGCGACTTCTGCATCTTCCGCGTCTATACTGCCCCCGACGGCTCGCCTGCGGAGTACAGCAAAAAAAATGTCCCGATGAAGTCGAAACACTATTTGCCGATTTCCTTAAAAGGCGTTCAACCAGGTGATTATACCATGATTTTGGGTTATCCCGGAAGCACCGACCGCTACTCATATTCCGGTGCAGTGAAGAACATCATCGAGTTGGAGGGTCCTGCCATTGTGGACTGCCGCACCACCAAGTTAGAGCAATACCGCAAGCACATGGACGCCGACCCTGCCGTGTTCATCCAATACGCTTCCAAGCAGGCCAGCGTGAGTAATTACTGGAAGTATTACATCGGCCAGGTGAAGCAGTTGCAGCGCAACAAGGTGGTGGAGAAGCGTATGGAGCAGGAAAATGAATTCCGCCAGTGGGCGGCTCAGGACAAGGATAGAAACGCCAAGTACAAAGGTATTTTTGATGAGATGGACAGATACTGGAATCATCAAAACCAGTACAAGAAAGCGTTGATTTACCATCGTGAGGCGGGCTGGCGCGGTGGCGAAGCCGTGACGTTTGCCTTGAGATTCAGGGCGTTGAGCAATGCTATTGAGACGAAGGCTGCCCCGATGGACAATCTCAAGGCATACGCGAAGAGAATGAAGGGTGACATCCAGGATTTCTTCAAAGATTATGACAAAGCTTTGGACCGTGATGTAACCATTGCGTTGCTCAATCTTTTCTATAAAGATGTGGATCACAACCAGTTGCCTTCCATTGTCAAGAAAGTGGGCGACAAGAACCATGGCGACTTCACGGCATTTGTGGACAATGCCTTTGCCAAGTCTGTATTGGTGGATCCTGACAAATTGAACGCTTGGTTGGAGAATCCGAAATCGCTCTCCAAGGATCCGATTTACGCGTTGATGTACAACATTTTGGAGTCGTATTGGGATTTGGACGAAAAGGCGGATGAGGTGAACTGCAAGCGTGCCGACCGCCTCTATATGCAAGGCCTGATGGAGATGCAAAAGGATCGCAACTTCTATCCGGATGCCAACTTCACGATGCGACTCACGTACGGCAGTGTGCAGGATTGCAAGCCGTCGGATGCCATCACCTACAACTACATCACCACGTTGGACGGTGTGATGGCCAAGTACAAACCGGGCAATTGGGAGTTTGACGTGCCGAAAGATCTGATCAAGTTGTGGGAGAACCACGATTACGGTCGTTATGCCAACGAGAACGGCGATTTGGTCGTGAACTTCATCACCACCAATGATATAACGGGCGGCAACTCCGGCAGTCCGGTTATTGATGCCGAGGGCAACCTCATCGGTTTGGCCTTTGACGGCAACTGGGAAGCCATGAGCGGCGACATCGCCTTCGAGAACGAGGTGCAGCGCACCATCTGCATGGACATGCGCTACCTGCTCTTCATCATCGACAAGATGGCGAATGCCCAGAATCTGATGCAGGAGATTAGGATTGTGGAGTAAAGAGCTCAAAAGCTATCTTATTCCTTATCGTTCATAAACGGCGGGGATAGCAATAATAGCAAAAGACCAAAACTATGTATTTGCATGGTTTTGGTCTTTTTTTATGTCTTAATAGCACATAAAATACACTCAATTTGAGAACATTTTAGCGTTTATTTTTGCACTCAATTTGAGAATATAAACCTATGATAGATAATGTTGAATACCAAGACAGAGTCATTCAGACAATAAAAAGAATCCGTCTTGAAAAGAATATCAGTCAAGCTAAGCTCAGCGAGTTGTTAGGAATCTCCCGAGGGCAAATCGGCAACATCGAAAATCCCAACTACACACATAAATACACGCTCAAGCAGATTGTCACCATCTGCAAGCATCTCGACTATCCCATTGAAAAGATTTTTATTCCTGAAAAGGCTATTTCGCATGATTGCTCAATTGCAATTAATGCGTTGATGGAGAGTATTGTCAAGTATGAATGAAAAAATGTAGAAAATTATGGCAAAACGACTTTGGACACGGGACGAAATGATTATGGTGCTGGCGCTGTATTTTCAGTTGCCATTCGGTCGTTTAAACCATGCCACTCCAGAGGTTAGGGAACTTGCTCAATTGTTGAATAGAACTGAGAATGCTGTTGCTCTTCGTTTGGTGAACTTTGCAGCCTGCGACCCTTATATCATAAATAGTGGACGCACAGGAATGCCTGGCGGCTTGGGTGTTTGTATGCCTTATTGGAATGAGTTTGCAAATGATCGTGAGCGTCTTTTCCTTGAGGCACAACTAATTAAAGCAGAACGAATCCATCAGTCCGTCGAGAAAACACTGAACATTTCTGAGCGAGATCTGAAAGGGAAAGAAAGGTCTGTTGTCATTAAACAACGTATCAATCAATCCGTTTTCAGAACGATGGTGCTCTATAATTACGAAGGACGTTGCGCCATAACGGGCATCAATATTCCCGAACTGTTAGTGGCTGGGCACATCATACCTTGGGCAGATAGCACCCCTCAACTTCAATTAAATCCAGAAAATGGCATATGTCTTTCTGCTCTTTACGATAAGGCTTTTGATAAAGGTTTGATTACAATTTCACCCGATGACTTTACCGTACTTCTTTCTTCTGCCTTGCGCGAGTATGAAACACAAGAGTATTTCCACAAGCATTTCGCCTGTATAAATGGCCAGCGAATAAATATGCCCGTAGAGCACCAGCCTAATCGTGACTTTCTGGCATACCACAGAGATAGGATTTTTTTAGGGGCATAAATGATTGATTAGTATGAAACGATATAATATAGAAAAACTGTCTAAGAAAGATATTTTCAGTGGAAGGATAATAGCTCCTATGAAGCAATGGCTTACATTGCACGGAATAGAAACAAAAAAGTACGATTATAATGCAGATATGGCTATCATCACTCATTATCTGCAAAATAAGGATTATCCAGAAGGGGACTTGTATCGGGAAGAAGCCTTGCTTTTGATGGAGCGATATTATAGAGCCACACACACTGCGTTAGGAGATGAGGATAATATTGAACATAATCAATTAGAGGGACTTTTTGCTGAAATATTCGACACGCCTGTCTATAGAAGACATCAGGGTAACAATGCTTTCACTTTTGTGGATTTGTTTGCTGGAATTGGCGGATTCAGAATCGCTCTTGAACAGCTTGGTGGCAGATGTGTCTATGCATCTGAGTTTGATGCAACTGCTCAAAGAAGCTACGGAATGAACCATGGCGTCATTCCTTTTGGCGATATTAAACTTCAAGAAAATAAAGACCGTATTCCAGAGGATGTTGATGTTCTATGTGCGGGATTCCCTTGCCAGCCGTTTTCATTGGCGGGATTACGCAGGGGGTTCTCTGATGAAACGAAAGGAACTTTGTTCTATGATCTTCAAGAAATAATCGCCGCTAAACACCCACGTATTATACTTTTGGAGAATGTACCAGGTTTGCTGTCTATCCACAATAGAGATGAGAAGGGAAATCGTTTACAAGAAAAAACGATTGATACAATTCTCCATATTCTTAAGGACGAACTTAACTACTATATTCCGAAACCAGAAATATTGAATGCCAAAAATTTCGGAGTGCCACAGAATAGGGATAGGGTATTTATTGTTGGTTTCCTGGAAGATCAAGGGGAAGAATATCAATATCCTACTGGAGGGCTTCCTGAGGTGCGTTTTGGCGACATTCGTGAAAGGGGAATCGTGGATACTCGATACTATATGTCTGAAAGATATTGGCAAACCTTACTCCGACATAAACAAACTCAACACGATCAGGGGCGTGGTTATGGATATAGAACTATCAAAGATGAGGATTTTGGCCATACTTTAATGGTTGGTGGTATGGGATTGGAAAGAAACCTTGTGGAAGATTTTGCTAACCCTTATGTTAACCAAGTAGAGGACCCTCGTGGAGAATTAAATCACGACCATATTCGTGTTTTGACCGAACGAGAATGTGCTAGAATGCAGGGCTTCCCGGACTATTTTGAGATATATGTCGGTAAATCACCAGCGTATAAACAGTTCGGTAATTCCGTCGCAATACCTGTTGTTAAAGCGGTCGCACAATCACTTCTAGAATATGGAAATATAGGATACAACCCCGTTGAATAATCTATGGATATGTACTATATTTCATAAATGTAGTACTATTATCAAAAATATTTTTTTATATAGATATAAAAATTGAAATATTTTTTTTATTTTTGCATCCATCATCAAATATTTAAAAAATATAGATTATGTCAAAAACGGAAAAACGACAAAGATTTGAAAAGGTGGCCGGCAATCGCGTCCAGAAAATATTGGATACGTTGCAATTATTAAAGAATTGTTCAAACAAAAACAACTACGAATATTCTGAATCCGACGTCGAGCAAATGTTCTCAGAAATTTCCAAAGCAATGAAAGACTCGCGTGCAGCGTATACAAATGAATTGCGCAAAACAAGCAAAAGAGGTTTCACTTTTAAAGCATAGATCATGAGAGATAGTGACTTAAAATGGTATTTCCCAAAAGCTAAAAATGTATCTGGGCGTGGAGAAAATGACCCACAAAAAGAACTATTCCCAGGTGACGTCTATCAGACAATGATTAGGGAGTCCATACAGAACTCTTTAGATCATCACGATTCCAACAGCTACGATCCTGTTCGCGTTGAGTATAAACTGCGTAAAATGAACACGTCAGAATTTCCGTATTTGAAAAACGACCTGAAAGAACACATACAATTGTGTTTTGATATCTCCAAAGCTGATAAATTCAAACGCATGTTGGATGTATTGGGTACAAATCAATTCTATACTCTTGAAGTGGCAGATTATCATACCATTGGTATGGATTATGATTACGACCAAGACAAGGGGCGCTTTAAAAAATTTGTCCGTTATACTGGTGACCCCAATGAAAAATCTGGTGCTGGAGGGTCTCATGGATATGGTAAAATCACATATTTTTCCGTTTCGGAAATCAACACCATTATTGTTTCTTCATTGACGCTCGATGGTGTGCTTACTTTTGAAGGGGTTTCTAGACTTGCCACACATCCGACGGATGAACCTAGATGCTCGTATTACGACACGGGATTTCTGGATAAGGGTGATGGAATACCTGTGCAGTGTAAAGAAGATGATGATAATTCAATCATCCCAACGGTATTTTACAGAAGAAGAAAGGGCACTTCAGTATATATACCTTTTGTAAATATAAACGACAGCACTAAAGACAGGATATTTAAAACGTGTTGTGAAGCTGTTCTTCGAAACTTTTTTGCGGCAATAAACGATGGGAAATTAGATGTGTTAATTGATTTTAGTGAAGGGGAATTAATTGCTGATAACTACCTGTTTGAATGCACTAAAGACAATATAGAAGAAATCTTTTCCTTGAGATTTTTCAATAATCCACCCTATGATAGGGTCCGAAGAAATGTTTTCGACAGGTTTAACCCTCATCCTTATTGGCTTGCATATAGAAATGTTGGAATTGAAGTAATAATTACTGATAAAACCACAAAGGAAGAGGCGTTAGAATTATGTGCTGGGAAAAAATACATCTGTTTTAGAAAAGAATTGCCCATTATTGGTAACACCTCATTATATGTGAACGTGGATATAGAAAATGGCAATGATTTGATATTATACATGCGTTGTCCGCTAATGGTTGTTGGAGTTCTTCAAAACAACTCGAACCGTGGTTATTCAGCCGTGTTTGTTTGTGATGATGAAAGAGAGGGCAAAGGAAATGAACTTTTACGAAACATGGAGGATGCGGCTCATAGGACATGGAGCAAACGACAATTAAAGTTTGATAAACGTCCACAGGAGAAGATTGATCAGGCTGGTCGAATTGAAGATGAAATGAAGGAATTCATCAACTGGTGTCTAAGTGTTGTTTTCCCAGCAAATCAAGCAGATTCAGAGGATGTGGAACTTGAAGATTTCACTGTTCCTTTGATATCGGACAGTAACACTACGAATCCCCTAATCGGGAGTCTCATAAATATCCCAGGAAACGATGATGAGATAAAAGGTGCTCCTGTAGATATTCACATAGATGCACCTATTCCAACAAAGAAGTCTAGTTTCATAGGAAAAGCTCAAGTGACTCTTCCCAAAAAAGTTGAGAAAGTTGACAAGGAAACAACCACTTATGGAGGTGGTGGGCTGAAAAATCATAAAACTCCAGATCCTAATCCCAACCCCAAACCAACAGGAGATAAAAATTTTGAGGAACAACCAGAAGGAGAAGAAAGGATTGTTCGTGTGAAGTTTCCTGTAAAATATCGGATTTTTGCTGATGAAGAAGGAGATGGTGGAACGTTGTATACTCTTATCATTCACTCCCCTCAACAAGAAGAGAAAGCATATATAGTATTAACGCCTGTTGGAGAGATTGATGACAAAAGTTGCAATGTCCATATTCAATCAGCATCTGTTGGAAAGACACATGAAAACGAAATTGCTGAAGTCCCCTTAATTGAAGGAAAAAATGTTATTACTTTTAGAGTGGACAACGCTGGAGAATATGCTTTCTCTTTATTGGCCGAACATTATGTAACCGTTAAAGAATAAATAATATGAGAATCGAAAATGTATCTTTACCATATCCTGTTTTAGGAATTAGTGATGATATTATACCGACATTGGAGGAAACGAGATGTTCTAACCCAGACATTACGATAAATGAGGAAGGAAAAAATTTCAAGGTATCGGTTGTTCTCAGGTTAGAAAATGAGGATATTCTAAACTACATTCAGAAAGATTATGCGGAGTATTCCGTGGAGGCCTCCTGTCATTCAACAATGTATCGAAAATGCGTGACATCGGCTAAACCAGAGTTTGATTTTG